>Ga0163154_10004113_pt1 | contig 19416 bp, 20 predicted proteins | sample OliLakLV19MP9P1_FD_148649 | JGI IMG/M metagenome (GOLD analysis project Ga0163154, IMG submission 148649) | Freshwater microbial mat bacterial communities from Lake Vanda, McMurdo Dry Valleys, Antarctica - Oligotrophic Lake LV.19.MP9.P1 | ecosystem: Environmental > Aquatic > Freshwater > Lake >...
CCACTCTTCCTCATCTATACCTTTATTTCTTAGTGCTTCTATTCTTTCCATATGTCCCTCTTTGCTGTTGCCTAATTCTACACTGGGAAGGGAGTAGCACTGCATTCTAAAGTCATCGAGCAATCGGGTGGAGCGTCAGGTATTCGAGATGTGGGTTTGTTGGAGTCAGCGATCGCTCAACCTCGAATGACTTTTGATGGAGAAGATCTGTATCCAGTTTTGCTTGAGAAGGCGGCAGCATTAGGGTTTTGTATCATAATGAACCACCCATTTGTAGATGGCAACAAGCGTACAGGTCATGCAGCAGTAGAAACTTTTCTAGTTTTGTAACTACTCAGCCTTGAACACGGGGAACATCGGAGCGCCCATGAATAAATTGACCAGAGCCTCCAATAGATCAATCCCTTGTTTCCTCAAGGTCGATATATAGCCCCGAATTCGACAGAACATCTGCGCCCCCTTTGGAGTGCGAAAACAGCCCGATATTTTTTGCTTGAGCTTCATCATGCACACATCCCGCTCCGTTTGATTGTTGTCAAACGGCACGTCAAAGTTATGCATAAATCCCAGCACCGATGTCTGTTTCGATTGCAGCCGATCCAGCAGATTTTCGGGCACCGATTGTTTGGGTCGTCCGCGTTTTTGGGGTATCGCGGGGTGCGGTGGCGGCGGATGGGCGGTCAGCCCTTGGAGCATCGCCTTGCGGGCGCAAACTCCGCGTCTTTTTCCCAAATCCATCGCTCGATGGTGGCTTGCTACTATTGTGACTATCTTTACGCTGCTGATTTTCTAATGCCGAAACGCGCACACTCAATTGCTCGTTCTGCTCGTATAATGCTTGCACTAAAGCCAGCACCGCTGCCTCGCCCTACGTTTACACCGCAGAAACGTCAGCAGGATTAAACAATGAATAGGCTGGCTTCTGTTTCAACACTTGGAACCTAGATCGAAATACATTCGATTTACATCCTAGCCGACAGGGCCGACCCCAGCAAAAAATCAGCTTAATATTTTAAGGCTGAGTAGTTACCTAGTTTTAAATGGATGGAAATTAGTGCTTCCATAGACGAACAAGAGTGTGTTGTATTAGCTATAGCATCGGGTGAGTCAGGGCGTGAGGCATTTGTAGAGTGGTTACAGTAGCATAGCCAAGCGGATGATTGAGAGCCGCTAGTGCTGGGTTTTGGATGTGATTTAATTTGCAGTCCTAATAGCTTAATCGACTGTTCCCGATCGAAATACCCGTCCGATCACTTCTTCGATCGGGGGGTCTGTCACCATCAAATCCATGACCTCTAGATCTGCCAAAATCCGAGATACCGTGGCTGTGAGGCTTTCACGTTGCACGATGAACCGAACGGTACAGCCTTCGATCGCTTGCAGTTCCCCATAGGCAGATAGCTCAGTTGCGGCTTGGGGTTGCTTCAGTTCTATTTTGACTTCCCGATAAGGGGCAAAGCGATCGAGCAACCCCGTTAAACTCCCATCGTAAATGAGTGATCCGGCATGAATCAGGAGCACCCGTTGGCAAAGCGCCGTGATATCTGCCATGTAGTGACTGGTGAGCAGCACGGTTGCCCCGTAGCGCTGGTTATATTCCTGGAGAAATCCTCGCACGGCCACCTGAGCATTGACATCTAAACCTAGGGTGGGTTCGTCTAAAAATAGGACTTGCGGATGGTGAATTAAGGCGGCGAGGAGTTCAGCTTTCATCCGCTCTCCCAAGGACAGTTTCCGCACAGGCTGATGCAGCTTGTCCTCCAAGGCTAGCATTTCTACCAGTTCAGCCATCCGGTAGCGAAATTCTTTGTCACTGATGCCATAAATAGCGGCGTTGATGCGGAGGGAATCGATCGCTGGCAAATCCCAAATCAGTTGCTGCTTTTGCCCCATGACCAGGGTGATCTTCTGTAAAAAAGCATTTTGGCGACGAAAGGGAACATACCCCGCCACCTGCATCTGTCCACCAGAAGGATAAATGAGACCCGTGAGCATTTTCAGAGTGGTGGTTTTTCCGGCTCCATTGGGGCCCAAAAACCCAACCACCTCCCCAGGGGCAATCTGGAAGCTCATCTGCTTCACGGCTTCTACAGAGCGATAGGTGCGCCGTAAAAAGTGGTTGAATGTTCCCTTCAGTCCCGGTTCTTTGACCGCGACAGGATAGACCTTCTTCAGGTTTTCCACTGTGATGATAGACATGGGTGCGTAAGAGTAGATGGCTAAATTTTTGTGAAACTTTCTAAGGGCAGTTTATAAAAGGGGAGAGTTTATAAAAGGGGGATGAGTGCCTTGCAGATTGCAGCTTTTTGCTCTGCGTCGTATCCCCAGCGGCTCAAAAAGGCTTGTCCATCCCCCGCTCCGGTGGTGGCGCTTTCCACAAGTTTGGCGGCGTAGTCCCGCACCTCTGCAAGCTGAACTAAGCTGATCAAGCGGATAGTGCGCCGTTGCACTTGAGCCGATCCTTGGGTCAAGTCCGCATCTTGGTGGCGCTGATGGTGAATGATCATCGCTGAGGACATGGCCAGGTTTTTCACGAGCAGGTCGGCAACGAGGGCGGGGGAGGATTGTAGCGCTCGCACCACTGCGGGAGTCGGCATGTCGGCTAGGGAGCGATCGTCGGTGAGGTAGGTCACAAAAAATCCCCTCGCCCCATTGGAAGTGGTTACAAGTTGCGCGATCGTCTGTTCAATTTCTGCTTCCGAAAGGCTGCCTTGCTCCATTTGCACCAGGATGGATTGGGTGAGGGTAATTGCATTTTCAAAGGTGAGGGATACTTGAGGATTAGCCATTGCAGTTGGATGGTGTAGGGTGAACAAAACAAAGGTTCATCATCAGGAGGTATGTCCTTTACAAGCAATCCTGTGCCCAAGATTATTTTTTGCGATCGTAGATTCTATGATGGTAGAAATTAATGATCTAATGGAGCCTCACAGGTGAGGACATCTTGATCATAGACATCTAGAGATCACTTTAAGGCTCTATGGCAATTATTTCTTCCAAAAAACAACCCCCCGATCCTGATGAATCACCGGATTCAGAGGCAAAGCAGTCTCCCAAGGAATCCCTTAGGCAGGCGGGGCAACCGATCGCCGACAAATCCCTCAACCCAGAAGCCAGCCCCGACGAAGAAGGCAAACAAGAAGAGCGCTTGCGTCCGCAGCGGCTAGCAGACTACATCGGGCAAAAAGATCTGAAAGATGTGTTGGATATTGCCATCAAAGCGGCTCAGGGACGCAAGGAATCCCTCGATCATCTGCTGCTCTATGGGCCACCGGGCTTGGGCAAAACCACCATGTCCTTAATTTTGGCCACAGAAATGGGGGTGGGTTGCAAAATCACCACTGCTCCGGCTCTGGAGCGGCCACGAGACATTGTGGGACTTTTGATTAACCTCAAGCCCGGAGATGTGTTATTTATCGATGAAATCCATCGCCTGCCCAAGGTGACGGAGGAAATTCTTTACCCAGCGATGGAGGATTTCCGCATCGATATTACGATCGGCAAGGGTCAAAGTGCCCAAACACGCTCCCTGTCTTTGCCACCGTTTACGTTGGTGGGGGCAACAACACGGGTTGGGGCCTTGACTTCGCCCCTGCGCGATCGATTTGGACTGGTGCAACGGCTCCGGTTTTATGAACTGGATGAACTGACTGAAATCGTGGTGCGAACGGCTCAAATCCTTCATACCCCAATTGATCAAGAAGGGGCGATAGAAATTGCGCGGCGGGCACGGGGCACCCCGCGAATTGCCAATCGGTTGCTGAAGCGGGTGCGAGATTATACGGAGGTCAAAGCGTTGGGTCTGATTACGGGGACGATCGCCTCTGAAGCCCTGCACCTGTTTAATGTTGATCCCTGCGGGCTAGACTGGACCGATCGCCGCCTGCTGCAAGTCCTGATTGAACGGTTTGACGGCAGACCCGTGGGGCTGGATACCATGGCCGCCATCACCGGGGAAGATGCCCAGACGATCGAAGAGGTCTATGAACCCTACCTACTTCAAATTGGCTATCTGCAACGCACTCCCAGGGGACGGATTGCCACCGCCGCTGCCAGAGCGCACTTGGGATTGACCACGCCGCTATCCGATAATCAACTGCCGCTATTGTTTTAGAGCCATGCATTCAAGAATCTCTGACCTAAAACTCCTGATGGACTGAAATCCTGGAAAACTCTTAGAGGATGTTTTAAAAGCTACGAATCGTCGCCCGAACCGCCCCCCAGCCCCCAATTCTGGGGGTTCTGAGGTTAAAGTCCCCCAGAATTGGGGCCTTAAAGCCTTTCAGGCATACATGAAAAGGGGGCAAGTGCAAGGTCTCTAGCACTTTTAAAACACTCTCGTAGGATGGGTAAAGCCGTTCCGGCATATCAGAAAAGCGAAGCGTAACCCACGCGGGTGTTGGGTTTCGTGGCTCAACCCAACCTACAGATCAAAGATTTGTCAGGCAACCAGCCCAAAATCCTCACACGTAGGCTTGGCTTTGTTAAAGATGCTCAGAGTCGCTTCTACGTGTAAGCGATCGATGCCGTCGCCGCTGCGATCGTCGCTGCACAGCCCCAACGATCGGAATTGCGAGTCCATAGGTTAAAACTCCCAAGCTTAAACCAGTGACGCAACAACCACAGAGGTAGCTAACCACCACATCTGTACCCAGTTGTAAAAATCCTGAAATCGATCGCAAACTCGCCAACGGAAATTCTTGGTCGTGCCGACCCAGTATCCACTGCCCTGTCTTAAAATTCAGCACCGTGAAGGGTAATGTTGTTAACGGATTGCTCAACCATGTCCCTGCTGCTGCTGCCAGCTTACTGCCCCGCACCACCGCTGCGGTCAGCACAGCCACGATCGTCTGCAACCCAGGCAAGGGAAACATTCCCCAAAATACTCCCACAGCTAAACCACGGGCGATCTCTCTGGGTGTGCCGCGTAACCGCAGTAGCCGTAGATAAAAATAACGGCACTTCCGCTGTAATGCTCGTGTGAACTGCTTCATTTGAAATCCACGATTTTAAAGAGTTGTCAATATGCTAGTAGCGATCGATACCTTCCTTGCGGGATCGCACAAGCCGATCCAAATTTTTTCTACACTACTGGGAAGTTGGCAACTTTATTTGAGTTGCTCCGGATGCGTTAAAGATGCGATTTAGCCTATTATCAATTTAAAGTTGCAGCCAATTAAAAACTAAAAACTAAAAACTATTTTCCGTAAGTTAACTGAGGTAAGGTTAAAGCGATCGACTTAATATCCCTTTAATATGGTTTTCAAACGGCTTGCAATTTGCTCAGTCGATGCATCTACCTGTAAGTTCCATGACTCTGACTAATACACACCCAGCGATACTAATTTCTTTGTCCGAGGAAGAATGGCAATTTCTCGGCGAACTGTTTGTAAATTTAACGCGAGATGAGTTTGCCCGGATTGACGCAATCATCGACTCGCAATACATTCCTCCCTTAGAAGCATGGGAAGAGCGGGGCTGGCTGGCTGGCAATGTCGTCCCTGTATCTGATTCCGTCTCTACGCCCTAGTAGTCTGTCAATCATTAATTGACGGCTAGCTGAAAGCTGGGAGGTTAGGTAGAGTTAAATTTTGAGGGGTCGAAGACTCTCAAAATTTTCTTGACAGAACACTAGGGAAAAATGGTTTCGGAGCAAGGTACATCCGCGAAAATGAATGACGCGGAGTGGAGTAATGGGGTGCGGAGTAACCCCATTACTCCACTAACTCTTCCCATTTGCCTCCTTTGTTAGTCTCGGCTTTATGGGTCGTTCCTCCCCCTGAACGACCCATTGATTTTGTCACTTGCACTGAATCGAGTTGAAGACAGACTCAGCATTGGTTTGCGCGCTTTCTCCGTTTGCCATTACCACCACAAATCTTTGGCTGTTTTTAAATCGTGTGGAAGCCTTATAACTGACGGCGGGTAAGGACTTTTCAGCAACTGTCATTTTGCCATCTTCGATTTCAACAGAGACGGGTTGGCCGCAGAGTTGCTTACTTTCAGTCCGTTTGCCCGTTTTCTCAAATGTGCCTCCCATCTCGTCATCGCTCATAAGCTGCCACGCATCTACAATCTCCTCCGATGTTCGAGGTGAGTTGGAAGGCTTTGCTGAACTGCCTGTCACTGACACCAAGGTCAAAACTAAATCTGGGGGCTTGCTGCTACTAGCCACCAGCGCCATTTTGAGCGGGCCAACATCAATATTTCTGAGACCCACTTCTCCACCTGGAATAGTATAATCTGCAATGCTTTGGGCTGTCTCTACAGAATCTTTGGGGCTAACGGTTTTGCTCACAAAAAATAATGTTCCACCCACTACGGCAGCAATCACTAATCCCGTCAGCAAAAGTAATCCCCCGCAGCCGATCGCCAGCCATTTCAAAACGTTGAACGGCTTTGGCTCAAGTGGTCTAGGACTGGTTATTAAATTGCTCCTTTATAGGTAGTAAATAATCATTGATGGCTTCCCCAAACGCACCGCTTACTCTGCCACCCATTGTCACACTCTAGTAGTCTGTCAATCATTAATTGACGGGTAGCTGAAAGCTGGGAAGTTAGTTGGAGTTAAATTTTGAGGGTCTTCGTCCTCAAAATTTTCTTGACAGAACACTAGAGTAGTAATTCCTGGTAGGTTTGTTCAGCCCTGTGACAGAATTTATAGAATGTCTTATGGACAGCGCATACCCTGGAAAGACTGTGAGGTGGATTGCCGATCGCTGTCCCCACCTTAGCCCTACCGTCCCAAATCTCACTACATTACTGTTCATCCCATCGTTCATTCCCTACCGCCCATGACTGCACCCGCCGCCAACTTATCCAGTCAATACGACGCTGCCACCACCGAAGCAAAATGGCAACAACGTTGGGAAGACAATGCAGTCTTCAGAGCCGATCCCAGCCGATCCGGTGAGCCGTATTGCATCATGCTCCCGCCGCCCAACGTCACGGGTAGCTTGCACATGGGGCACGCTTTAGGGCAAACGATTATGGATGTTCTGGTGCGGTATCACCGGATGCGGGGCTACAACACGCTTTGGTTGCCGGGAACCGACCATGCCAGTATTGCGGTACAGTCCATTTTGGAAAAACAACTGAAGGCAGAGGGCAAAACGCGCTATGACTTGGGACGAGAGGCATTTTTGCAGCGGGCGTGGGCGTGGAAAGCAGAGTCGGGGGGCACGATCGTCAACCAATTGCGCCGCTTGGGAGTCTCAGTGGATTGGTCGCGGGAGCGATTCACCATGGATGAGGGATTATCCAAGGCAGTTGTGGCAGCTTTCGTGAAGCTGTACGAGGATGGACTCATTTACCGAGGGCAGTATCTCGTGAACTGGTGCCCTGCCTCCCAATCGGCCGTTTCAGACTTGGAGGTGGAAAACCAGGAAGTCAACGGGCATCTGTGGCACTTCCGCTATCCTCTCAGCGACGGCACCGGCTTTGTGGAAGTGGCAACCACCCGCCCAGAGACGATGCTGGGAGATACGGCTGTGGCCGTCAATCCCCAGGACGATCGCTACCAACCCCTCATTGGCAAAACCCTCACCTTGCCGATCGTCGGGCGAGAAATTCCCATCATTGCCGACGACCTGGTTGATCCCACCTTTGGTACGGGTTGCGTGAAAGTCACTCCTGCTCATGATCCCAACGATTTCGAGATGGGCAAGCGGCATCAGTTGCCCTTCATCAACCTGATGAACAAGGACGGTTCATTGAATGAAAATGCCGGAGAATTCCAGGGGCAAGATCGTTTCGTGGCCCGCCGGAATGTGGTGGCACGGTTGGAGGCAGACGGATTTTTGGTGAAAGTGGAGGATTATCGTCACACAGTCCCCTACAGCGAGCGGGGCAAGGTGCCTGTGGAGCCGCTGTTGTCTACCCAATGGTTCGTGAAAATTCGTCCTTTGGCGGATAACGCCCTGGAATGTTTGGATCAAAGCCAATCGCCGCTGTTTGTCCCAGAGCGCTGGGGCAAGGTGTATCGAGATTGGCTGGTGAACCTGCGGGATTGGTGCATTTCGCGGCAACTGTGGTGGGGGCACCAGATTCCTGCGTGGTACGCCATCAGCGAAACGGGTGGCGAAATCACGGATACTACGCCCTTCATTGTTGCTGCGAGTGAAGCCGAAGCCAGGGAGAAAGCAGTCAGCCAATTTGGGGCAGAGGTGCAGCTAGAACCAGACCCAGATGTGCTGGATACCTGGTTTTCATCAGGATTGTGGCCCTTTTCCACCCTGGGCTGGCCCAACCAAACGGCAGACCTCGATCGCTACTATCCCACGACGGTTTTGGTGACGGGCTTCGACATCATCTTCTTCTGGGTCGCCCGGATGACGATGATGGCGGGGCACTTCACAGGCAAAATGCCCTTCCGCGATGTGTACATTCATGGGCTGGTGCGCGACGAGAACAACAAAAAGATGTCGAAATCCGCGAACAACGGTATCGATCCCCTGATTCTGATCGCCAAATACGGCACTGATGCCCTGCGCTACACCTTGATCAAGGAAGTTGCGGGAGCGGGACAGGATATTCGCTTGGAATATAACCGCAAAACCGATGAATCTGCTTCTGTGGAAGCCTCGCGGAATTTCACTAATAAGCTGTGGAATGCCTCGCGGTTTGTGATGCTGAATTTGCCGGAAACAGCCGATCGGAGACACGCGATCGAATTCGATCGCCAACAGTTGGAGTTGTCCGATCGCTGGATTTTGTCTCGTTTCCATCAAGTGGTGCAACAGACCACCGATCGCATTGCCTCCTACGGCTTGGGAGAAGCAGCGAAAGGATTATATGAGTTTATTTGGGGCGACTTCTGTGACTGGTATATTGAACTCGTGAAACCCCGCTTGGCGGAGGAAACCAACTCTAAGCAGATGGCACAGCAGACGCTATTCTTCGTCTTAGATGGTATTTTGAAACTGTTCCATCCTTTCATGCCCCATATCACAGAGGAACTTTGGCACACATTGACTCAGGCAAGCGACACGGAGTATTTGGCGCTGCAATCCTATCCTGAAGCTGACTCCAGCCTAATTGATGGAGAACTAGAGCAACAATTTGACCTGTTAATTGATACCATCCGCACGATTCGGAACCTACGAGCCGAGGCAGATATTAAACCGGGGGCAAAAATTCGGGTTTTCCTGCAAAGCGAAAGTGGACGCGAACGGCAGATCCTGACGATGACTCAGGACTATATTCAAGACCTCGTGAAGGCAGAGCAGTTGACGATCGCCCCTACCCTCGACTCCCTCCCAGAAGGACAGACGATCGCGGGCGTAGTTGGCACGATTCAAGTCTTGATTCCCCTAGCAGGTGTAGTAGATTTGGAGGCGCTGCGAACCAAACTGGAAAAGGATCTGAAAAAAGCTGAGGCTGAGGTGCAAGCTCTTTCCAATCGCCTCAATAATCCTGGCTTCGTCGATCGCGCCCCCGCCGATGTGGTGCAAACTGCCAGAGCATCCTTAGCTGAAGCTGAGAAACAAGTCGAAATCCTGGGCGATCGGCTCAACCAACTCTAAACATGCTCGAAATCTCATTTAATTGTAGTCAAGATCCTGCTTCTAACATTAAGAAATAAGCTAACGGTATTTCTTGAATATCCAGTTATGGGCGATCGTCAAGGACACGTCATAATGACATAGCCACTGCCCCTACTGAGAACTGAAGCAGGCTAACGCCCGTTATAATCTGTCGCTACGATTCTTTGGAATAAAGAGAGCGGTGGGAGGTGGTAAGGTTCATGCGATTGTTATGCGCGGCGTGGTTAAGACAAAATATGATGGAAATAATCCCTCGACGATTTGTGATCTTGAGGCGATGTGAAACTTAAAGTCTGCCCTCATCCCCCAGCCCCTTCTCCCCCATTGGGAGCTTGTCATTGCCAACATTTTTGGAAATCGAAGATTTTTCAAAAATGTGAATTCTAAACTTCCCAGAAGGCCCAAATTGTCGCCCGAACCGCCCCCCTGCCCCCAATTCTGGGGGGTTCTGAGATCGAAGTCCCCCAGAATTGGGGCCTTAAAGCCTTTCAGTCATACATGAAAAGGGGGCGAGTGCAAGGTCTAGGGCATTTATCAGACACTCTCCAAGCTTTTTAAGAGATGTTGGTAATGACAAGCATTAGGAGAAGGGGAGCCGACCCAGTTTTAGCCCCTCTCCCCTTCTGGGAGAGGGGTTGGGGCTTCGACGTGAGCGCTCAGCCGAACGGTGAGGGCGGTTCGGGAAAGTTGCACATCGCCTATCTTGCCTAACAAACAACATTCCGCTCACCCCCATCATCGTCTTTGTGGCGGCTATTTCTTCGGGGCAGCATTACGATTTGCCCACGCCAACGCTGCGCGATCGTGTGAGACTTGCTAGCTCTGGATCATATCGAAATTGATCGATGGTGCCTTCCTTGATCTTTTCAATCACTTCCTCAATCACCTCCAGGGGAACGAGGAACCACTCCTGCGGCTGTACTGGAATTCCGAAGCGATCCTGCAATTCCATGTCTAATCGAGCGCTGCTGAAAAACTTATGAATGAGTTTTTCCAGTCCTTTGCGGTTGATATTCGCCAGTTTGAATGTGGCGACGATTTCCACGTCTGCCAGTAGATAGGTCGAGTCTTTCTTCGCATTGGCAATCCGGCTTTTCACATCACCAACCGTCACACCAATTTTGTGAATGACCGATCGGTTCTCGGCAATGAAGGGGTGTTCCGATTTGCTTCTGAGTACGTAAATGCAGCCGCTGGGCAGGTCGTCTTCTGCTTCAACCTGCGAAAATAGAGGGCCAAAATCTGGGGTGGTAATGCGGCGGCTAGCCTTGTCTTTATTTAAGGCCCGCTGGAGCGATCGCAACAGTAAATCGCTCTCGGTGGCGTTGTCATAAACCACCCTCAGCCTGCGGTCTGAACGCCCATAGTCACTGATAAATGGCTCACCCATATCGACCACCATCACCTTCTGCCCATCAAGAATGAACAGGTCGCCTTGATTGACTGCTGCATTATCTTGGTATTTCACAGTTTGCCTTTCACCGGTCGCCAACTCGTGTTGTACCTTTTCAAAAATAGGTTTGAAATCATTGAAGTCTTCGCAAGGAGTCCGTTGAGCAATTTCCTCCGCTGCTTTGATTTCCTGGCGCGATCGTATATTCACAAGCTGGGTAATGTCGTTCTCTGGAGCGACCTCGACCCCAAGGGCGGCAAGCAGTTCTTCATCCGTGATGTCTTCTGTGGCGAGTTCAACATCGTCGCCAGCGTCTAACAGACTACGTGGGTCGAGCGACTTCAAGACTTTGCGACATTCTTCAGATTCCCGCAGTCGATCCAGCCGTACTGCATAAAGCCGCTCAAAAATATCGCGGTTTTCTCCATGCTGAGGCAGTCTGCCACGCTCTGTCACGAATCGCTCGATTTCCTCAAAGCCAGCGATAATACGTTCCTCCGCAGCAGATCGTCCACTACTTTTTTGCGACTCTGCAAAGTCGTCAAGTTCAGACCGCAGTTCATCGAGATCTACATCACTCATAGCGTCCTTCATCTTTAAATCGAACAAATGCGGCAGCACCTTCAGCCATGCGCTTCTCCCAAGCATCTGGTGAATTAGCCGAGGGCAACCGTCCCCTTTCCTTTTTGAAATTAAGAGCACGCACAGCGAGTGCCTTGGACTCCTCAGGAGTCAGGCTCGTGCGCTTGGCGGCAATCACCGCCGCCACCTGCTTCAGCCGCTCTTCGCTCATGGACTTGGCGAGGATGGCGTAGGCTTCGCCAAAGGGATTGATCCGATCGATCAGATCCATGTCTAGCTCGGTGACGGATAGGGCAAATTGCCGCACCCCGTCGATGAGGGCGGTGTTTTTCGCCACATTATTGCTATCACCGGAGCTATCACCGGAGCCATCACCGGAGCCATCACCGGAGCCATCACCGAGATTTATGTTATACGTCCCACCCGCTTCGTTCATGGTTCTTTTCGCCTGTTGGACGAGATTAAGGGCGGCGATCGCGTGCTGACGGACGGCTTCTTGATCCTCCACCTCCAGGTTCGGGAACTTCTCTTTGACGATTTTGCCCATGCGTACTTGCGTCAGTTCCTCCGGCACCAGTTCTTCATCGAACAAGCCGCGCTCGATCGTGGGCTTGTCTTGGACAAAGGCTGTAATTAGTTCGGTCAAGTCTTCGCGGCAGATGCGTTCAGCTTCCTGGCTCTTGGGTTCGGCTAGCCCCTTGATTTCCAATTGGATTTGACCAGTCTCTGGATTGATGCCCACGTTGCACTGACCCGGATTGTAGCCGCCTTCCCCGTAGTCAAAGCCCGGTGTCGGTTGATTGTTGGGGTGCTTGGGTTTGAACTCGAAACGGGGCGCGAGGACTTGCTCCATCAGCAGGCTGGCGGCAATGGCTTTGAGGGTGTCGTTCACGGCTTCGGTGACGGCAGCTTCGGAGGCATCTGGTTCGGCAATTAGGTTGGTGAAGCGGGCGCGGGTCTTACCTGGCGCATCACGGGTAGCACGACCGATGATCTGGACGATTTCTGTCAAGCTGGAGCGGTAGCCGATCGTCAGGGCATGTTCGCACCAGATCCAGTCGAAGCCTTCTTTGGCCATGCCGAGGGCGATGATGATATCGACATGTTCGCGGTTATGCTTCTGGGCGGGGTCTTTAAGGGCGGCGGCAACCTTGTCCCGCTTGCTGGGATCATCGTCTACGATATCGGCAATCTTGAGGAGGGTGCCGTCAGCAGTTTTCACAAGTTGGAACCCGGTCTGGGGGTCAGTGCCCTGCCATTCGCCCAGTTCTTCGATGATGTGCTCGACTTCGCGGATTTTGTCCTTGGTGCTTTCGCGGGAGTTGACGTTGGGAATGTGCAGGATGGTTTTCTCGTTGGGGTTCAGCACCTGCATGATTGTGTCGGTGTAGCTGCCTGCGTAGAAGTAGTAGCCGATGTCGAGCTGCTTCAGGTATTGGTAGCCGTTGAGCTGTTCGTAGTAGGTGTAGGTAACGGTGTCGAATTTTGATTCGTCTTCTGGGTTCAGGACGGCGATCGCATCGCCGCGAAAGTAGGAGCCGGTCATGGCGATGAGGTGGGTTTTGCCCTGGGACATTAGTTGGCGGATGTGATCGCCGAGCTTGTTGTCGGGGTTGGCGGAAACGTGGTGAAATTCGTCTACGGCAATCAGGCGATCGTCGAAGGCTTCGATGCCGAACTGGTCTACGGCGAAGCGGAAGGTGGCGTGGGTGCAGACCAGGATTTTATCCTCACTGGCTAGAAACTTCTTCACCGCGTTCACTTTGCCGCCATTGTCACCGCCCGGTGCGTCGCAGAGGTTCCACCGGGGTTCGACGTGCCAATCTGCCCAAAAGCCAAACTGGCTCAGCGGCTCGTCATGAAAGCTGGCTCCGATCGACTTTTCTGGTACGACGACGATCGCCTGTTTGAGCTTCTGGTTGGCTAGCTTGTCCAGGGCGATGAACATGAGTGCCCGACTTTTGCCGGAGGCGGGGGGCGATTTGATCAATAGGTATTGTTCGCCGCGCTTTTGGTAGGCGCGTTCCTGCATCAGGCGCATCCCCAGGGCGTTGGGTTTTGTGGAGGTGCCATCTTGGGCGTAGGTGACGGAAACGGCGGGAATCGCGATCGGTTTGCTCATGGATTGGAAGCGATTGTTCTGTGGGTAGCAGCTAGGAGGTTCAAATTCAGAAAGCGCTCTGGGGTTAGGTGCTAGATGAATTCTTTTGCTTCAGCCAGTTCGTCAGATCGTCGATACTTGTAAAACCCCTCAAATCTAAAGCGAGCTGATCCAACTGCTCGATCGGGAGTTTTTTAAGTTCCTCGACAGTTTCTGTAGAAATCGACCCCATCTGTTGCGCCAACAGGAGGCTGAGCAAATCGACCTTGCCCTCAACCTTACCTCTGGCTTCACCTCTGGCTTCACCCATTCGTTCGATCGCAGAAATGTACGGCATGTTTTTTCCTCGTTCGTAAGTTTCCAAGTCCTGTCGGAAGGCTTCCTCTAGCTCTGGGGGCAGGGTTAGCACCCAGTCGATGAAGCGATAGAGGTCGATGACTTCCTGCTCGCTCCACCCTCGTTCGTACAGCAGGGTGGTTAGACTATACTTCCGTTCTCGACGGCGCTGCTGACTGGCTTTGCCTTTGGTGGACTGTGCTGCCAGGTGGGCCTGTACGACGATGGCGAAAGGATTGTCGCTGGCTTTCAGCGATTCTTCCTGCTGTTGATAATCTAACAATTTTGCAATCCGGAACGAGAAGTCGTGCTGAGATCCAAGGGCAGCTTGGTGGAAGGACTGGGGTCGCCAGTGGCGATCGGTGTCTCCCAAAACCGCAAAGCTAGCCACCGATCGGCGAAACTTGTCAAATAGCCGGGTTGAGTAGATGTAGACGCGCTCGCTGAATTCCTCCTCCTTTTGGTTTTGGATTTCGATATGGATCAGGAGCCAGTTTTCCTGTCCGTTCCGCAGGTACACTTTGACTAATTTATCAACGATCCGCTTGCCTGTCTCTGCTTCCCTAGTTACTTGCTGGAGTTCGCTGTCGAGAAAGTCAAATCCTTTGCTCCAGTCAATTTCGTGGTAGGCGGCGGGGAAGAAGAAGGACATAAACTGGGGGAAGTAGCATTCGAGAATCTGCTTCCACGGGGTATCGAGGGGGGTGCTCATGGATTGGAGCCGTTTGTTTTAGGTTTTGCCGACTTTTTGGACGAGGCGGGTTGGCTAGTCATTTTGGTATATAGCTCGAAGAGTTTTTCCAGGCGATCGGTGTCGTTTTTGCAGCGACGATCGATGGAGATGCGCTCTAGCACTTCGTCATTGCGATGCAGCTTTAGAATCGCTCCGTTCGTATTCTTCGATGATGTTTTGTAAGTCTCTGACCATGACATCATCTTGTTCAGATTTGTTGTAAAGCGTCAGCAATAAAATTCTGTCGTTTGTTTTGAGATAGTAAATCAACCGATAACCACCACTTTTTCCTTTTTGATTATCACTATTTTTGATTCGGAGTTTAAAGACTGGATAGCCTACACCTGGGACTTGATCGCCAAGGATATCACCATTTTCTAGCTGTGCGACAATCGGTTGAATATCGTTGAGAATGTTGCGGTATTTTTTAATCAATGTCCGAATATTGCGGGTAAACGTAGGCAAAGCAAGGACGATGACACTGGGGTCATCCATTTTCCAACTCTTTCCATAGTTGAGCGATGGGGATACCCTGACCAGTGATGGCTTCGTGCCAAGCTTGGCGAAAATCTTCGAGGACTTGTGCTTTGGGGGTATCGTGGGGTGAGTCAGATGTTGGTGAACGGAGTTTGAGCAACTCCATGAAGTTGGCGATTTGTTGGAGTTGCTCTTCAGTGCAGGTGTCGAGTTGTTGTTTAAGGGCTTCGCGAGTGGTCATGGGTTTAGGCTGGCTGTTCTGCTGTTGTGATTATAGACCGATTGATATTGGCATATGGGTAATGCGATCATTCTTGGGACGAGAGGGAGTAGATGTCATGCCACGTTATCCTTGACGTTTGGCAAACTTTTTCGGCGCAGCTTGCTGTGTGGTCATTTTGGTATATAGCTCAAACAGTTTTTCCAGGCGATCGGTGTCGTTTTTGCAGCGGCGATCGATGTAGATACGCTCTAGCACTTCGTCGTTGCGTTCCCGTAGCGACTCCTTTGAAATATCGTGGGCTTGGCGCAAGCTTTCAGGCATGGTGTCGGGGGCATATTTTCGGGATCATAGAGATCGGCGATAGCTTTGCACCAAGAGTTCGTGGCAGGGAACGGGGAAGGTGTTAGCCCCCTCAATGTTCTGGAGGAATTTGCAACTTTAGTTCCTCGATCAGATGGGGTATCTCGGACTGAACTACATCCCAAATGATATTGAGGTTAACATCATCATATTCATGCACTAGCCGATTTCGGATTCCATTGATTTCTTGCCAAGAGACGTTTGGCAAGGTCTGTCGAGTGGCTTCCGAAACTCGTCTTGCGGCTTCGGCAATGATCAACAGCCGCCGAATCACTGAATCTTGAAGCTGCACATTATCAACGAACTCATCTTTTGTACATTGAGCCGTGTAGGTCATGATCAGTTCTGCGGATTGCAGCATATCAAGCAGAAATTGCAGATCCCGTGGCATAAATCACCTGGGCAGAGGAAAGGATTTCGTGACGACGTAAGTAATTGCGGCTAGCTTCAATGCCCTGACGGGTAATCAGGTCAACATCTCGATGGCAGATGGTTTTGAGTTCTGTTTCCATCTGGTCTAGGGTACTGAATGTGGGGTGAGCGTCTGGGTGAAATTGCACCATCACATCAATGTCGCTGTCGGGGCGGAAGTCATCGCGCAAAACAGAGCCAAATAGGGCAAGTTCTGTTACCTGCCAATGGTGACAAAACTCTATAATTCTCTCCATTGGTAATTCGATCGCGTTGCTCATCATTTTGGCTCCTTTCATTTTGCTGGTTTTGCGGACTTTTTTGGCGTAGCCTGCTGGGTTGTCATTTTGGTATAGAGTTAGGCAATGTGCAACTTAAGGTCTGTCCTCATCCCCCAGCCCCTTCTCCCAGGGCAGGGCTGGTTTATTAAAGGTGGAAAAATACTGAAAGCACCATTCTCCCGTGTTACTTTCCTATATTTTTATGGGCAGCTAACGAGTTAATGATGGTTTCCAAGTTATTATTTCTTGAATAAACCAGCCCTGCTTCTCCCAGGGGGAGAAGGGGAGCCGATCCAAATCTTAAGAGATTTCCGAGAAAGATGTTACCCATGTGGGGGCAAAGCATCCGGGCAATGACCTTCTGATTGATTCAAGGGCTTATCTGCCGGATGCTTCGCCCTTCCGGTGCCTGGTATAAACTTTTCTAGAAATCTCTTTAGCCCTTCTTCCCTTTTGGGAGAGGGGTTGGGGTGTAGCTTGCTTCCCGAAGGGTGGGCGGTTCGGGAAAGTTGCACATCGCCTAGAGTTCAAAGAGTTTTTCGAGTCGCTCGGTGTTGTTTTTGCAGCGGCGATCGATGTAGATGCGCTCTAGGGTTTCATCGTTACGATCGTGCAGCGTTGCCACAGGCAAATCGTGGGCTTCTCTGACTAGGAGAAATTCTTTGTCCATACTGCGGTGCGGGTATGGTGTTATTGCTCTCCTGCCAGTGCAATGGATTGCGCGAGTACAGTAGGGCTAATGCGTAAACCTACCTGAACAAGGTTCTCTAAGTCCTGCTTAACAGATGATATGTATCCCATCTGCTTCGCTAGTACGACCACAGCTAAAGTACCTCGGACTGGAATCTGGAGAATCTTGGCAGCTTTCCGTGCTGCTAGGTCATCAATAATAGCTTCATAGCCGGTATGTTAATGACCCAAGATAACACCTGGCTTTCTCCCAACCCAAGATCCCAACTGGCAATCTTTGAGTCAATTTCTGGAGCAGGTTGAATGAGGGCTTGGCCTGCTTGCTGGAGCCAAGTAACGGCACTGTCAGCGTATCCACCCAGTTGAATTTCATCTACAACGCCTTGAGGAATGACCACTTCATCACAGAGTTGGCTGAGTAAATGAATGCGGTCAATCTTGGTCAGGCTGATGATTGGCGAGGCATTAACCACCCAACGCTTAACCACGACTAACTTCCTCTGTGAGTTCTTCTAGTGTGGTCTGAAATGGGGAGACTCCAAATCGATTAAGGGCTTGAAGAAAAGCTTGACGGCTGATGCCTGAAATTTCGGCAGCTTTGGATTGGGAAATCATCCCTACTTCGTACCACTTGACTACGGCAGCAATGAGTAGTTCTTGGGCGAATTCGTCTGGGGTGCTGCGGAGAGCAGAGAAGGCACTTTCAGGTAGGTTTAGTTGAATTTGGATCATGGGATTTTCACGGGAAGGCTTACTGGTATTTTGGGGTCAGATAGTCGGTGTATTCTGCTGGCTGTTTATCATTGCTAGGGGGTTGTACTTTGTATTATGGCTAGGTTTTACGTTTCCTTGCTTTTTCGGTGCAGCTTGCTGGGTGGTCATTTTGGTATAAAGCTCAAATAGTTTTTCCAGCCGTTCGGTGTCGTTTTTGAAGCGGCGACCAATATAGATGCGCTCTAAGGTTTCGTCGTTGCGATCGTGGGCCTGACGCAAGTTTTCGGGCATGGTTTCGGGGTCATAGAGATCGGCGATCGTGGCTGGGAAATGCGCTTCACGGGCTAACAGGATGTCTTCGGCGCAGCGGGTGAGATCGGTTTTGTTTTGGTCGGTGAGGGTGGGGACGGGGAAGGTGTTCCAGCCGAGGGTGTTGGAGTAGCGATATCGGGTTTCTAGCTTGCCGCAGACGGTGGCGATCCAGACCAGGTGAATTCGTGAGGCGATCAGTGCCATATTCCAGAGTGGGGCATCGTAGAGAGCGAAGGCGAGATTGCTGACAATGGTTCCTGAATTGCAATACCCAACAGGCAGGTATGCACGGCTTTCTGATGACACACTTGGCACAATAACAACCGTTTCGGTTCCAGTTTGGCGAACTTCAACAAACCGATGGGGATACTTTGCCAACTGAACAGTGGCAGTCTTGGGACTTTTTAGCCGTGTCTGCCGAACACTTTCAACTCGATTAAGAACATAGGTGTTCGACAACGCATCACTCAAATCAGTATCACTAATCCAAAGGCAATAGCGTAGAAGACCACGAATAAATTCTGCCGATCCATAAATACGTCGAATAAATCTTTTTCGTTGCTCCGCTGTCAGTCCAAGAGTCTCAACCTCCTCTTGGGAAAGAAGTAAATGACCACCATCTGCTGGTTGATTTCCTTTTGTCATATAGGTCAGATCAACATACGGGTGAGATCGCTTTTCTACCCCGGCATGAGATCCAGCCACCAAATAAGCATTTACATTTGCAGCCTCCTTCGCGATCGTCTCACCGTTTTCCTCAACAGAAATCAAATGTCGAACTTTGCCAGCATGATTGGAGATTCCAACAATTACCACCGTCACACCAGCATTATGACTCGCTAAATTCGCCCATTTAAAACTGGTATGAGCAAAAGCAATTTCATGCTCCGTCTTAAAGATTAGCGGCCAGAGAATCGGCACCTGTTGGCCCTGACAGATCGAATTAGTAGATACAAAAGCAGCAGCCGATCGGGTTTGCGTTCCATAATCCGCCGCCTTCATAAACCAACCCGACACATAATCGAGCGACTTCCACAGCTTGGTCCGTCCATCGAAAATGCACTTTAAATCGTCCTTTTGCTCATTTGACTGCCAGGTTGATCCGAGATATGGTGGATTTCCGCAAATATAAGTTTCCCCACCCTCATTCTCAAAATCAATCTCCGCCTCTTCCCGCATCTCACCAAACAAATCTAAATCCTCACGCTGCACCTTCACCCCCGTTCCCGTCGGCGGACAAAGACTCAACCAATTCAAC
>Ga0163154_10004117_pt1 | contig 19405 bp, 10 predicted proteins | sample OliLakLV19MP9P1_FD_148649 | JGI IMG/M metagenome (GOLD analysis project Ga0163154, IMG submission 148649) | Freshwater microbial mat bacterial communities from Lake Vanda, McMurdo Dry Valleys, Antarctica - Oligotrophic Lake LV.19.MP9.P1 | ecosystem: Environmental > Aquatic > Freshwater > Lake >...
CGCCCGAACCCGCCGCGCGGACCGCCCCGTGGCCCCCCATGCCCGCCGAACCCGCTGCCCGGGCCTCGGCTAGGGCCGTCGCGCCCAGTTCGCCCACCTTGCCCATGTTCACGCCCGCCCCCAAAACCCCCTTCACGGGCTGGCCCTTCACGTCCTGGCATGGTGGCTCCCTGTGCGTGCGGCCTCGGCGGATCGACCCGCCTGGTGACCGGTCGCGGTGTCTATACCCGGCCCCGCGGCCCGCTGGGCGTCGCGGGATTCCATACGAAGCCCGATTCGATCCCGAACCTCTCCGATCACTCCCAGCAACCACCCCGCAAACCGTTCCTTCGGGATCGCCCCATCGGTGGCCCGCCCACCCTCGAGCCCGGTGCCCTCGCCGCCGAACACCCGGGCCTCGATCGTCGGGGCATCCATGGTTTCCAAGGGGTTGGCGACGATCAGGTCGACCTTCTTCTTGCCCAGTTTCCGGCGGGCGGATGCTTCCAACTCCTCGCGCGGCTCCAGGGCGAAGCCCACCAGCACCTGGTCCGACCGCCTGACCTTCGCGCACCCCGCCAGAAGGTCGGGAGTCGATTCTAGTTCGATCACCATGCCGCCCTCGACCCGCCGGTGCTTGCCCTTCAGCATTTGCGGGGTGGTCTTGGGCTTGTAATCGGCGACCGCGGCCGCCATCACCAGCACGTCGCACGCTGGCAGTGCCTCCATCAGCAGGCCCTGAAGGTCGGCGGTGGTTCGGAACCGGCGGACCTCCACCCGCGAATCGGAGGGTTGCACCGGCGTCGGGCCCAGCAGGAGCGTCACGGTCCACCCGTCACGGGCGGCCTCTTCTGCCAGCGCCACTCCCAGACGCCCGGACGACCGGTTCCCAATGAACCGCACCGCGTCGATCGGCTCGTGCGTCGGGCCGGCGGTGATCAGCAGTCGCCCGGGGCTCTGGTTCGCGGACCCGCTCGTCGGAGTTGGGGACTTCATCTCGATATGTCCGTTGCGTCCTGCCATCCGGGGAAGTCTCCGCCCTCAATCGGTCGCCCGTTCCAAGACACGGGTGGACGCTCATTGTTGGCCGGAGTTGTCCGGGTTCCTAGCGATCGGGGCAACTCGGGTTTGACGCAACGTGCGCGACGTGGTCGGAAGACTGGGCCAGGCGACCGGCAGCGTCGACCCCTTCCCGCGTCGTTCCGCGGGCGGGGTATAGCCCCCCGCGGAGCATCCCGACCGCCGCCAGCGTGTGAACTTCGCGTCCCTCGCGCACGTCGCGTTCCAGCGCGAACTCCTTGGACAATCAACCCGCGCAAAACCGCCGTTTGTGCGATACCATCCCGTTCCCCCCGGGCCGAGCGCTAGGCCCAACCTGCCCGATCAAACCCCGAGAGTGACCCGCGTTCATGGCACGATCCCGCACGAAACTCGGTGAGATTCTGGTCTCGTGGAAGATCATCAACAAGGATCAGGCCGAGAAGGCCGCCACCGTCGCCAAGGGCTCGGGCAAACGCCTGGGCGAGGTTCTCACCGAACTCGGTTTCGCCACCGAAGAGAACGTCGCCAAGGCCCTTGCCAACCAGTTCGGCATGGAGTACGTCGATCTCTCGGTCCACGGCGCCTCGGCCCAGATCGACACCTCCCTCATCCCCGACGACCTCATCAAAAAGAACCTTGTCCTGCCGATGGGCAAGGCCAACGGCAAACTGAAACTGCTCGTCCATGACCCCATGGACATCGAGCTGATGGACAAGCTCCGCTTCCGCCTCAACCTCGAGGTCGAGCCCAAGATCGCCAGCCGCAGCCAGATCCGCGCCTACATCGAGGGCACGCTCAAGTCGGCCGAGCGCAAGATCGCCGCCACCGAGTCCCTGGTTTCCGAGTCCATCGACCGCTCGGTTGACCGCTCGGTCGACAAATCCATCGACATCGCCGGCGAGGATGCGCCGATCGTGCGACTGGGCAACCGCATCCTGTCCGAGGCGGTCAAGATGCGGGCGTCCGACGTCCACATCGAACCGATGGCCGACCGCGTCCGGCTCCGATACCGGATCGACGGCGTGTGCATCGAGCGCGACAACCTGCCCAAGCGCATGCAGAACGCCCTTCTGAGCCGCTTCAAGCTGATGGCCGGCATGAACATCGCGGAGAAACGCGCCCCGCAGGACGGGCGGATCAAGCTGGGCGTCGACGACATCTTCATCGACTTCCGCGTCAGCGCCTGCCCCGCGTACCACGGCGAATCCGTTGTCGCCCGTATCCTCCGCCCGGATTCGGTCCGCATCGGCCTGATCAACCTGGGCTTCGAGCAGGACAACCTCAACGTCTTCAACCGCATCATCCGCCGTCCCAATGGCATCTTCCTGGTCACGGGGCCCACCGGCTCGGGCAAGACCACCACCCTGTACTCCGCGCTCGACGTGCTCAACAAGCCCGACAAGAAGATCATCACCGCCGAGGACCCCGTCGAATACAACTTCGACGGCATCAATCAGTGCCAGGTCAAGGAGGGCATCGGCCTGGGCTTCAAGGAGATCCTGCGGTCGATGCTCCGCCAGGCGCCCAACATCATCCTGGTGGGCGAAATCCGCGACCGCGAGGTGGGTGAGATCGCGATCCAGGCCGCCCTCACGGGCCACCTGGTGTTCTCGACGCTCCACACCAACGACGCGCCTTCCGCCATCACGCGCCTCGTGGACATGGGCATCAAGCCCTTCCTGGTCGCCTCTTCTATCCAGGCCATCATGGCCCAGCGCCTCATCCGCATCCTGTGCCCCAAGTGCAAGCAGGTCGACCCCAATCCCGACCACAAGTACCTTTCCCTGATCGGCCTGACCCCGGCCGACGCCGTTGGTCGCGTCTACAAGCCCGTCGGCTGCGACAACTGCAATCGCACCGGCTTCCGCGGGCGCAAGGCCATCTTCGAGCTCATGGTCCTCAACTCACAGATCCGCGACCTGGCCTTCAACCTCGCCCCGCTCTCCGAAATCCGAAAGGCCGCCCTGGCCAACGGCATGCGGGGCCTCGTGGAAGACGGCAAGATCAAGGTTCTCGGCGGCGTCACGACCCCGGACGAGATCGCCAAGGTCGCCCAGGTCGAGAACCAGCACTAGACCCCGGCGAAAGCACCCGCGACGACCGGCCACCCAGGGCCCGACCTCCAGGACTCAGGACCAAAGGACTCAGCACGCTTCTCCGACCGCCGCTCACACCCATAGCACCCTCAGGATCCCCTCATGTCCACGATGCAAATCGACCGCCTCCTCGACACGGTGGTCAAGCTCGGCTCGTCCGACCTCCACCTGACCGTGGGCAGGCCGCCGACCATTCGCCTTCACGGCCACCTCCGGAACCTCCAGACCAAGGTCCTGGACTCCGAAGACATGGTCGCCCTGATGAAGGCGATCACGCCCGAGCGAAACCAGCAGGAGCTCCAGGAGGAAGGCGGCACCGACTTCGGGTTCGCCTACGGCGAGGCCGCCCGGTTCCGCGTTTCCGTCTTCCGTCAGCGAGGCGATCTGGCCATCGTCTGTCGCCAGATTCCTAACAAACTCTTGACGCTGGAGCAGATCGGCCTGCCCGAAATGTGCCGCGAGCTCATCCGCAGGCCCCGCGGCATGTTCCTGGTGACGGGCCCGACCGGCTCGGGCAAGACCACCTCCCTGGCCACGATGATCGACTTCATCAACCAGAACATGGATCGCCACATCGTCACGATGGAAGACCCGATCGAGTACTACCACAAGCACAAGAAGTGCATTGTCAATCAGCGTGAGGTCGGCAACGACGTCCCCAACTTCGCCGAGGCTCTCCGACGCGTGCTCCGCTCGGACCCCGACGTGATCCTCGTCGGCGAAATGCGCGACCTCGAAACCATCGAGTCGGCCATCCGCGCCGCCGAGACCGGCCACTTGGTGTTCGCCACCCTCCACACCACCGGAGCCGCCAAGACCATCGACCGTATCGTCGATGCCTTTCCCGTCACCCAACAGAACCAGATCCGCGTCCAGCTCTCCACCTCGCTCATCTGCATCCTGAGCCAGGTGCTCCTCACCCGGGTCGACACCCCCGGCATGGTCGCCGGCTACGAGTTCCTGGTCGTCACCCCCGCCATCGCCAACCTCATCCGCGACAACAAGACCTTCCGCATCGACTCCATGATCCAGACCGGCAAGAAGTTCGGCATGCAGTTGCTCGACGACCACCTCTGGAGCCTCTACACCCGCGGCATGATCTCCGCTGAGGAGATGGTGGACAAGAGCAAGAATCCGGCTGACCTGACGGACAAGGTGCATAAAATCGGACGAACCGTCGGCCGTACCGAGCTGGATACCGAGGACGACTCGGCGCCAGCGGCCAAGGAAGCGGCCAAACCGAAGGCCTGACGGGGTGTCTGGATCGCGTCGAATGCGACACATTCCAGTTGTCGCGTCTGTTTTTGTAGGACATCTGGGGTACTTGTGTGGATCCTTCCGGTTATGATGCCCGAATCGGGTGTCGTTGATCGTTGCGGGGGATCCCTGTCTGCTTGGAGGCGACATGTCGAGTGGGCCGAGCAACATCAGTGGTGGCAGCGGCGTGACGGGCGGGAGTGGCAGTTCGGGCAAGATCGACCCGGCTGAGTTCAAGGGTCGCAAGCTCGGGCGGGTGCTCACCAAGATGGGCAAAGTAACCCGGGACCAGGTCCACGAGGCGTTGACGATCCAGCAGACCCGGAAGGTTCCGCTGGGGCAGCTGCTCATGGAACTGGGTCACTGCAACGCGAATGACGTGGCGGCGGCCTTGGCGGGCCAGGCCGGGATGCTGTATCAGGACCTGTCGGGGGTCAATGAACTGCCTGCGGAGGTGGTGGCCGCCCTTCCTTCTGAGAACGCCAAGACGTACCAGATCGTCCCGATCGAGTTCAATCCGGTGAGCAAGCGCCTCAAGATTGCGATGAAGAGCGCGGACAACTTCCGGGCGGTGGACGACCTTCGCCTGCTCATGGGCTTCAAGGTGGACGCGGTGGTGAGCGACACGGCATCGATCGACCGGCTGCTGGGCAAGTACTTCAGCAAGGCCGAGTCGATGACGGACGTGGTCTCGTCGCTTGCCGGCGACGCCAAGTTCAAGGGCCTGGAAGGGCGCAGCGACGCCTCGATCGACCTGGACGCGGTGCTGGAGGCGGCCAGTGACAACCAGGTGATCAAGCTGCTGAATCTGGTGCTGCTGCAGGCGATCAAGGACAAGGCGTCGGACATCCACTTCGAGCCGTTCGAGAACGAGTTCAAGATGCGGTACCGCATCGACGGCGTGCTGTACGAGATGGTGCCTCCGCCCAAGCACCTTGGCCCGGCCATCACCAGCCGTATCAAGGTCATGTCGAACCTCGACATTGCCGAGCGCCGCCTGCCTCAGGACGGTCGGGTCGAGCTGACCGTCGGTGGCCGCCCGGTCGACCTTCGCGTGGCGGTGCTTCCGACCATGCACGGGGAGAGCGTGGTGATGCGTGTGCTGGATCGCGCCAACGTCGAACTCAGCCTGGATCGCCTGGGCTTCCGCGAGAATGACCTGACGCTGTTCCGGGGTTTGTTCAATCGCCCCAACGGTATCGTGATCGTGACGGGCCCGACCGGCTCGGGCAAGACGACCACGCTGTACGCCGCCCTGGCCGAGCTCAACGACATCGAGACCAAGATCCTGACGGCAGAGGACCCGGTCGAATACGACATCGACGGGCTGTGCCAGTGCCAGACCAACAACGAGGTGGGGACGACGTTCGCCAAGCTGCTGCGCTCGTTCCTGCGTCAGGACCCGGACATCATCCTGGTGGGCGAGATCCGCGACCTTGAGACCGCGCAGATCGCGGTGCAGGCGTCGCTGACGGGGCACATGGTGCTCTCGACGCTGCACACGAACGACGCGCCGAGTTCGATCATCCGCCTTGTCGACCTTGGCATGGAGCCGTTCCTTTTGACCGCGACGATCGAGGGCATCCTGGCCCAGCGCCTGTGCCGCACGGTGTGCAAGAACTGCCAGGAGGAGTACACGCCCACCGAGGAGGAGCTGATGGAGCTCTCGCTGAGGCCGATCGACGTGCGGGGCAAGCGTTTCTGGCGCGGCAAGGGCTGCGATGTCTGCCACAACTCGGGCTACAAGGGTCGAATCGCCATCTTCGAGATCCTGGCGATGGACGACGAGATCCGCGAGCTGGTGATGAAGGAGGCCAGCACCGCGGTCATCCGCGACCACGCCAAGAAGCGGGGAATGCGGACGCTGCGCGACTGCGGCCTGCTGGCGATCTATGACGGACTCACGACGATCGATGAAGTGGTCCGCGAGACAATCGCGGATGATTGACAGAGCCCCGAGCGTGAGCGCGGGAACGGAGCGACGAAGCGACGGGTTTCAAGTTTGAGATCTCAGAATCCAGAGTCCAGAATCAGAGTTTCCGACTCGGCCTCTTCTCGTGGGACCAACGGCACGGCGTGGAGCACGACTCATGGCGACCTTTGCGTACGAAGCGTTGAATGCGGCCGGCAAGCCCCAGAAGGGCACCGTGGACGCCAAGTCCTCCGAGGAGGCGATCCAGCGGATCAAGAGCCAGGGGTATTACCCCACCCAGGTCCGCGAGCAGAAGGTCAAGAAGACCGGGCAGATCGACCCAGCGGCCGCGGGGACGGCCAAGAAAAAGAAGAAGGGCGGCGGCTTCGCGATCGGCAAGGCCTCGGCCAAGCAGCTCACCCTGTTCACTCGTCAGCTGTCCACGCTTCAGGATGCGGGCCTGCCCCTGCTCCGCTCCTTGCAGATCCTGGAGACCCAGCAGAAGCCGGGCGTGATGAAGAACACGCTCCTGGGCGTGTGTGAAGAGGTCGAGGGCGGCTCGTCGCTGTCGGAGTCGATGAGCAAGCACCCCAAGGCCTTCGACAAGCTGTACACCAAGATGGTGGCCGCCGGCGAGGTGGGCGGCGTGCTGGACGTGATCCTGCAGCGTCTGGCCGAGTTCATGGAGAAGAGCCAGAAGCTCAAGGCCAAGATCAAGGGTGCGATGGTGTACCCCATCGCGGTGGTGACGGTGGCGATCGCCATCCTCACGTTCATCATGCTGTTCATCATCCCGAAGTTCGAGGAGATCTTCACGGACTTCGGCGTGGCGCTTCCCGCGCTGACCACGTGGCTGATGGCCACCAGCCGCTGGGTCGCCGGCACGGTGCCGGGCCAGGCGGTCCCCGGGTTCATCTTCGTGGTGGCGTTCCCGTTCGTGGCCTTCACGATGTGGAAGCTGATCCGCAAGGCCGGCCCGGGGCGTGCGGCGACCGACTGGATCATGCTCAAGATCCCGGTGTTCGGGACGCTGGTCAAGAAGACGGTCATCGCCCGCTTCACCCGCACGCTGGGAACGCTGATCGCCGCGGGCGTGCCGATCCTCGAGGCCATCACCATCACCAAGGAGACCTCGGGCAACTGGGTCTACGAGAAGGCCCTGGGCAAGGTCCACGACTCGATCCGCGAGGGCGAGAGCTTCGCCGGCCCGCTGCGCGAGAGCAAGACCTGCGACGCCATCGTGGTCAACATGATCGACGTGGGCGAGGAGACCGGCGAGATGGACACCATGCTCCTCAAGATCGCCGACAACTACGACGAGGAGGTCAACGTCGCCGTCGCCGCGCTCGTGAGCCTCATCGAGCCCCTCATGGTCGTGATCCTGGGCGGCATGGTCGGCACCATCGTGGTGGCGATGTTCCTCCCGCTGGTTGCCATGATCGAGAGCCTCCAGGGTGGTGCGTCTTCCGGCGACGTTTGATGGAGTTCGAGCCCCCGGCGGGAGCCGGGGGTCAGACGACCGGGCGTGTCGAGTGTCCGGGTTTCACGATTCCGTGTGTCCAGGTTTCACGATTCCGTGTGTCCAGGTTTCACGATTCCGTGTGTCCGAGGCGCGATGTGCCGGGGTGAAGAGAGTCGACCATGAACACTGAGGCTCGCACAACTCGGTTGGCTCTCTCCGCGGGTGACATCGCGATGGGCCGCGCTCGGGCCTTCACCATCATCGAACTGCTCGTCTCGATCCTGGTGATCTCGATTCTGATTGCGATCCTCATCGTCGCGGTCAACGCCGCCCTCAACGCCGCACGCCGCGGCGGCGAGCAGCAAACCGTCGCGGGCCTCCAGACCGGCATCGGGCTCTTCCAGGGCACCTTCGATAACCGCCTGCCCCCGATGGTGTGGGATGGCGATCCCATCGAGCTCGTCAGCGACTCCTCGGCCCCGACCATCACCGGCGCGCCGACCGAGGGCCCCGTCGATCCGCCCGCGTTCCCAACGCCTCCCCCCGGCACCGCCCGTCGCGTGGCGACCTACGACGCGATCTATCAGGACGGGGGGGCGGTCGTTCTGACAGGCCGCAAGCCCAGCCTCGGCGGCGACCCCACTCCGCTGTTCGACCCGCTCCAGGATCCGCGTTACAGCAAGTTCGCGCTGCCCATCTTCCTGGGCGGGCTTCTGAGTGAGGACGCCGACGGCGTCTCGGGGCCGGGGATGCGGCTCACCTACACCAACCGCGGCGGCTGGTCCCTGGGCGGCCAGAGCCAGGTCCGCGAGCCCCTGTTTGCCATGGCCAACGAGCGCGGCGTCCAGACCTCCTACGTCTCGATCGACGAGCGTCGCGAGCACGGCGACACGGGCCTGCAGCCGGGCGATGAGGACGCCGACCCGGACCGCACCGCCTACGTCAACGCCCAGGGCGTCGCCATCCGCTACTACCGCTGGGTGCAGAGCGACCCGGCCGCCACGCAGGGCGCGAACCAGGGCACGCTGGGTTTCCTGAACCTGCCGCTGGTGCTCCGCGATCCCGAGGACTGGGACGACCCCGACGAGCCCGGGCCTCGCATCTCCACCGAGCTCCGCTCCGCGACGTACGCGCTGGTCAGCGCGGGGCCCAACGGGGTGTTCGGGATCGAGCCGATCGGCCTGCTGCGCGAGCGGCTGGGCACCGGCGGCAACGTGGCCGAAGAGGTCGTGCGTCACGAGGCTTGGGCCGACAACGTCGTGAGGCTTGGACAGTGAGAGACGCGATCGGACATCCTGAAGCGGCGATGACGCGGACCATGGCACCCCCGGGCGGCGCGCGCCGCGCGTTCACCATCACCGAACTGCTCGCGGTGATCACGATCATCGTCGTGCTGGTCTCGGTCGCGGTGCCGGCCTTCGTGGGGATGCTTCGCTCGACCAACCAGGCGCTGGCCAACAGCAACTTCCGCATCGCCCTGTCCTCGGCCCGCGATACCGCGGTGCGTTCGGCGGGGCTGAACGACTCCGCGGCCGTGTTCTTCTACGAGCCGGGGGGGCGCACCTCGATCGTCACCTGCATCGCGGTGGGCGAGCTGGATGGGCGGACCATGTGGGCGATCGACCCGCTTACGGAGGCAGTTCAGTTGCCCCCGGGGTGGATGGTCAGCGGGTTCGCGGCGGCGGGAACCATCTATAACGGAACGTCGGCCGCGGGCGGACCGACCAACTCACCCAAGTGGTACGACTCGGCCGACGATCGTTACGACCCGGCTGTGGACAACTGGGTGTTTCCCGAGACGGGGTTCTTCCGCACGAGCAACGCCGGTCGCGACACGACGCCGGGCGATCGCGGCGAGTTCCGCCAGACGTTCATGGTGCGGTTCGATGGGCGGACCGGGGGCGTGGCGCTCGATGATCGGTCCGAGGGGCTGTGCTTCTCGCCGGACCTGAGCCTTGGGCGCGGGGCCCAGGCGTGGCGGCAGCGAGCCAGCCCTTGGGCCGACGCCGAGTTCCGCCTTGACGGCGAGCTCGATCAGACCGCGTACCTGCGTCGCCTGCTGAGCCGCCCGTGGACATCCTCCAACGTCGATGATCGCGATCGTCTGGTTGGCCCGATCTCCAGCGACGCCGTGCTGGTCAAGCCCACGTCGCTCCTCGCCCTCTACAACATGCGCGACGTGGCGCAGGAGATCGCCCGCGAGCAGAACCCGACGGGCTTCCGCGGCGTCAACCGCGCGACCGGTTCGCTCTATGAGCCGCCAGCCAGTGCGAGCAGCCCGGACTTCACGCTCCGCTGGGCCCAGGAGATGAACCGCGCCATCCCCAGCGTCGCGCGTCTGTTCACGATCGATCGATACAACGGCGGGGTGGTCGAGGTAACGCCATGAGAAACTTCACGACAGCAGCATATGTCTCTGGTCCGAGCCTCCGGCGGGAGCCGGGGGTCGAGGCGCCGTGGGCGCAGAGGGAAGCGCTGGCGATGGTCGCCCGGGGTTGGGACGACCCGCGTCATGCCTCCCTCTGCGCCCCGGCGCCTCTGGGCGACCGGGCAGGGCGTGTCTCTCGCGCCTTCTCGCTGGTCGAGGTGTTGATCGCGGTGTTCGTGATGTCCCTGGGCATGTTGGGGCTGGCGTCGATCTTCCCGGTGGTTCTCCGCGAGCAGCGGGCCGCGGGCGATTCCACCGAGGGCACGATCGCCCTGGGCTCGGTCGAGGCCGCCCTGCGGGCCAACCTCGAACTCAATCGCCGCGGCAACCAGGTCGGCTGGGGCATCCTGCAGGACGACGACAACCAGAACAACGGCTGGTCGCCCGAGGGCCAGTGGCAAGTGCCCGAAGTCACGGGCGGTGGCGATCCGACGGGCGACTCGCGCATGTCCGTGAACGGCTCCACCGGTCTGCTGCGGTTCCATTCCGAGAACTCCAGCGGGCGACCGGCCAACCTGTACCCCAATGGCGACGACATCCTGATCCCGCAGTCGGCCCGCCTCGGGCCGGGCGCGTTCCTCCGCGGGGCCAATCCGCGCGTGGACTGGATTCTGGGCGCACGCCGCGTCATCACCAGGGTCGACAAGACCAACCAGCCGCTGCCGACCGACACCGACGAGATCGAGGTGGTGGTGTTCGTGCGTCCGATCGACCGCGGCATCCAGGTTCCCCGCCGCGACCGCGACACCAAGCCCGACTGGGCCCGCTTTGGTCGTTCCATCAACTTGTCCGACGTGATTTTGCAGCGCGAGATCGCGTTCAACGGTGGCCGCCCCGGCGCCAAGACCAGCGAGGCGAGGGTCGCCGTGGGGGTGCGCCCCAACGACCTGGCCCCCACCGGGGATGGACGCGGCCAGTACGCCGCTCCGTTCACGTTCGAGCTGAGCGATTACCAGTTCGACGACACCGCGCCAGGCCCGACCAATCGCGACCGCCTCCAGATCGCCCTGCCGGCCAACTCGCCGCTGCTCCGCATCATCTCGCAGCCCGGCCAACGGATCGTCGACGCCCGCGGCACCGTCTACCGCGTGCGGGGCTACTCGTCGGCGGACCCCCGCGTGGTGCTGATCGACCCGCCGGTGGCGGACTCGGTGACGGACAGCGAGGACCTGAGCAAGATGGTCGCCAGCCCGGTCATCCCGGTGTCGGTCGAGGTCTTCAGGGTCAGGCCGTGACGGAGAACAGTCGGCGGGCCGATGGTGGCCGCGTCGAGCATTCGGTTGTCGGAGCATCGCGTGCCGGGGGAACCAAGCGTTTCGGGCGTGTCTGGAAGGTTGGAACGAGCATGAAGATCGGCAGGCACATCCCGGGAATCGTCGTCCGCGAAGCAAGCGGCGGGGCACGCGTGCGTCCGTCGCGTCGCCCATCGCACAGTCGGACGCGCCGCCGCCTGGCCTTCACGCTGCTCGAGCTGCTGGTGGCCATCGGCGCGTCGGTCATCATCGCGCTCGCGCTGGCCCAGCTGTTCCGCACCACCGGCGACACCGTCACCAAGGGCCGTCGCGCTGCGTACTTCAACTCCTACGCCGCCATGCTCCAGCGGACCCTCTCGCAGGACTTCGCCCAGATGTCCCGCAGCGGGTACATGGTCATCCGCCACGAGGTCACCAACAACGGCGCGAACATCCCCATCCAGACCAGGGTCGGCCTCTTCCGCGGCCAGGCCGGCGCGCTGGCCCGACCCCGCCGGATCGACGAACTCACGTTCTTCGCCGAGGGCAAGTTCGCCTCCGCGCGTGAGGCCGTGCATCCGGATCTGGGCGCCCGGTCCTCGCAGGCTCGGATCTACTACGGGCACGGCGCGGTTTCCCCCAACTTCACGAGCGTGGGCGACCAGTACTACTACGGCAAGAACGCGGTCTTCAACTACCCCAACAATCTGGCCGGGCGACTGGGTGAAGCGGGTCGCCCCAACGCGTTCGCCAGCGACTGGATCCTGCTGCGCCACCAGACGCTGCTGGCGGTTCCGCCCGCGGTTACGCGCGATTTCCCGGTGGTTGCTCCCGATCGGGTGTGGGGTCTGGATCCCGGTGCCCCCGGATCAAACGTTGAACTTCGCCTGCGCGACAAGGACCGCCAGATCGCCGCGCAGCCCGCCGCATCATCGATCTTCCGCGCCATGAACCGCGCCCCGCAGCCCAACAACCCCAATGCGTACCCGGTCCAGGGCGGCTGGGCACGCCCCTCGATCCTCACCTTCAACTCGGGGCTCGTCGATATCGCCACCACCGACCTGGCCGAGGTCCGGGCGTACATCATGCAGATGCACAATGGCAGCAACGGCCCGCTCCCCGATCCCATCACCCCCAGCCAGTCGCCCGGCAATCCGTCGCTGTTCGGCGTCACGCTCCCGGTGCCCCAGTCCTACACGCCCCGCCTGCCCAACGCAGTGGGCGCCAGTGTCGTCGCGGGCGAGCAGGCCCTGCTCTACAACATGCACGCCTGGATGCGCAACGGCATGCCCACCAACTCGCACGCCGACCTCGGCATGCAGCAGGCCCAGGTCTCCGAGGTCCCCCGCACCCGCATCCGCTGCGCCGACTTCGCCCAGAACCTTCCCGCCATCCTCGCCGACCCCGCCCTCCAGGGCACCGGCAAGCAGTTCCAGCGCTCCGACCTCATCAGCAACGAACGCATGCTCACCGCCTCCAACCTCGTCCCCCACTGCTCCGAGTTCATCGTCGAGTGGTCCTTCGGCGAGGTCAATCGCGTCACCGGCGAACCGATCTGGTACGGCACCAGCATCCCAAACGACACCAACAGCGACGGCATCGCCGACACCCTGGGCTTCACCTACTACGACTACGACCCCGTCGTCGACCCCCAGCAGGCCACCCTCTTCCTCAACCGCCAGACCGCCGAGTTCACCACCGTCGACACACAGCATCCAGTTGATCCCCGTCTCATTTACGGGCTCGGGTTCAACACCATCGGCGGCCCCTCGGCCCGCCCGCTGGCCGCCCACTTCGGCTTCACCGACCCGACGTACGACCCCGCCAGCGGCAACGACCTCCAGACCCTCCCGTGGGCCTGGCCCGCGATGGTCCGTATCACCATCACCCTGGCCGACCCCTCCGACACCACGATCGAGCGGACCTTCCAGTTCGTCTTCAAGACCCCGCCGGCGGGAAGGAACTAACCGCAAGCGACCGAGTGATTCAGTCACGCAGTGACGCAGTGACGAAGTCGGAGCAAGACAGCCAGACAGGGCGGCGTGAAGAGCGCCCTTGATTTGAGAACGTGTGGTCGACCAGGCAATCGACCGCACGGATCGATCGACGGATTCCGGATTCAGCGCGCTTCGGCATGGTTCGTGGTGGATGGCGTGGAGATGACCCCGGCGCGTGGCAGTGACCGGGGCGGGCGGGGCCGACAGTGGGCCCGCTCACAGTGCCCAGAGGCCCGCCCGCAAGGGCCTCAGGTCGGCCGCAGGGCCATAGGCCGCCCGTAGGGCGTTATAGGAGGTTTCGAGAATGGACATCATCCGCCGGGCATTCCAGAAGTTGACCAGGCGCGGCCTTGGGCATCGCGCCCCCGATGGCGTCGTCCGGGTCTACCGCGTCTCGGCGGCGGGGTCCGTCCGCGCCGTCGCCGGCGCTCCCATCGGCCTGGCCCCTTCCGCCGGGTCCCGCCGCGGCACGGTCCTGATCATCGTCCTGGGCACCCTCGCCCTCATCGCCGTCATCGCCGTCACCTACGCGGTGGTCGGGCGGGCCGATCGCCGGGCCTCGGCCGCGTTCGTGGGGAGCGTCCAGCGCGAGGAGATGCCCGCGCTGGTGCGGGACTACATCGCCAACATCGTGGGGCGGGACGCGGTGGCGACCTATCGCGACGGCGGGGGCATCCTCCGGCGCGAGGCATTCGACTACCCCTTCACCGATCCGATGATGCGCAGCATCCCGGCGGGCCAGACGGGCGTGACCAACATGCAGCCGGTCGCAAGCAGCTACCGCTCCATGGTCCGCTTCTCGCCTGAGGGCACCTTCTCCGACGAGATCACCACCGATCCAACGCTCGCCCAGATCCAGAGTCTCGGCAGCCTCGGAACCCCGTACGCCATCCTGGTCCCCAGCGATCCTTGGCTGGCCTCGACGCAGGCGACCAATCTTCGCCTCGACGACGACGTGCCCGACGACGGCTACCCGCAATACAACATGCGCGACTGGGGCAACATCACCAATGTGTCTCCGGACGGTCGCTTCGTCAACCTGTGGAATCTCCGCAACAACTTCGCCGTTCCCAGCGGCTTCGACATCGTTCCCAATCCGAATGCCGCCAACTTCAAGCAGGGCAACCAGATTTCCAGCCGCCTGACCCTCAACGGGCCCGGCGGCCAGCCCTTCACGGCCACCGTGCCCCAGATCCGCGACGACGGCACCATCGCCAGCCCCAACGTTCCCGCCCACTGGACCGACCGCCAGCGCGGCGCGTTCCGCCCCGCCACGGGCATCCCGACCATCGGCTGGAGTCAGGCTGAGCACCCCTCCTACCAATGGGCCGACGCCGACGGCGACGGCTTCTATGACGCCCGCTGGTTCGAGTTCATCGACCTCACCCAAGGTGTGGATGACCCCCGCGCCATCTTCCCGACCGACCCGGCCTACCGCTGGTTCGCCGCGGTCCGCGTGGTCGATCTCTCCGCCGCCGTCAACGTCAACACCGCGACCGACTTCCTCGCCCCGCCAGACGCCGCGGCCGCCAACTACGACGCCCCCGGCGGCACCCCAGCCGATGTCGATCTCCGCCGCCTGCTGAGCGGAGAGGACACCCGCGAACTCGCTGGCGGCATCGGCTACGACGGGCTCCGCCCCCCGCGCTGCCCAACAACCCCCAACGCCGTCAACGCCGCCTCTGCGCAGTACACCGGCGCCATCCTCCAGCAAGGCCTTCCCCCCGTCGAGAGCGCCGAGTGGATCGGCGAGGCCGCGTACAACAACATCCGCTATTTCCTCGAGTACGGCCTGGTTGCCCCGCCCCAGATCCGCCTCGAAGTCCCGGCCTTCCCCAACTTCATCACCTACATCAACCGCCAGCACGGCGCCACGGTCCTCGCCTCAGACCTGCTCCGTCCCCAGACCGTGGCCGCCCGCCGCACCCTTTACGACACCATCACCGGCCAGGGTGCCGACCTCTCGGTCAGCCTCTTCGGCATCGACACCGAGGCCGAGCTGCTCCACTTCCGCGGGGCCAACGATCCGAACTTCAACTCCACGCTCGAACTTGTCGCCGATGGCCGCCTGGGGGCCGCGCCCGAACTCACGCGGCACGGCCCGTTCCGCGGCTCGCGCGACTCCCTGATCGAGATCGCCCAGCGCGACCGCAGCGACGAGGGCGGCGGCCTGGTCGCCCCCGGCACGCTCGAGCCCGAGAGCCCCGACGGCATCGCCGACCTCGACGCCATGACCCAGATGCTGGTCGATCTCCGGCAGTACGCCACGACCCTCAGCGCGTCCCGCCCCATCCGCAACACCGTCCTCAGCACCGCGTCTCCCCTCCCCCCCATCGGCGCCAACGACCTGCCGCTCGACCTGGGCGCCGGAACCCTCAGCCAGAACAGCCTGTTCAGCATCTACGCCGACGCGCTGCTGCCCTTCTCGGGCTTCCTTGAAACCTGGCTGGCCCCCGCCGACCCCACCGGCGCCCAGTATCGCACGCTCTCTTACGGGCACGCCGGGTCGGAACTCGCGATCCGCCACGCGGCCCACATGGCCGTCAACATGGCCGACGCCATGGACTCCAACTCCGAGATCAGCGTCGCCACGCTGCTGGTCGATGAGAACGTCCGGGACGACCTGAACGCCGACTACGACCCGCCGCCGCCCCCCGGGCAGCAGCCCACGGGCACCGTCTACGTCAAGCCGATGGGGGCATCGGGCACCGGTCGCGACAACCCGTGGGCCGCGTGGGTCGATGGCGGGCAGCTCGACCTGGGCGCGGATCGCCTGGCCGACACCGGGGACGGCTCGGTGGTCCTCAGCCCCGCGGTCAACGTGTACGGGCTCGAGGCCCAGCCCTTCCTCACCGAAGTGGCCGGCTTCGTGCTGTACACCGATGCACCGGCGGGCGCGGGCGGGGACACCGAACTGCCCATCGAGCCCATCACGATCAACGGCGCGATCAATGAGAACAACGCCGACCTGGCCTTCCAGGCCGTCGCGTTCCAGGTCACCAATCCGTTCGGCAGCCCGATCAATCTCTCTGGCGTCTCTGGCTCGCGTGAGTTCAAGTACTACATCGAGTTCGGTGGACGCTTCTACCGCTTCCCCGACCTCGATCCCGCCGTGGCCCCCGGCTCCTGGAGCGGCACGCTGGGCTCCAACGAGACCCGCGTCTTCTACGTCCCGGCCCGTCCGCGCCAGGATGTCCAGACCCGGTGGGACCTGATCAACGCGGGCCCGGGCCCGAACCTCGCCGACTTCCTCAACTCGATGATGGCCGTCGGCAGCAGCGCGGCCTCGGGGCAACGCGGGCCGCCCCCGGTGCAACTGACCGAGTTCGATCCCCTCAATGGCGGGAACATCAACTTCGCCGCCGGCGGCGGCGACCCCGGCGCCTTCGTCAACCGACTCGACGCCGGGCCCGGGCGTGACATCACCCAGGCCCGCCTCTGGCGCACCCATCTCGCCACCGGTTCCACCAGTGTGGGCACTCCCGCCGAGACCTACACCCAGAACTCCCGCGAGAACGACGTGCTGGCTGATCGTCTCCGCGGCTCCGACGCGTCCAGCCGGAACAGCACGCTCGACCTGCAGATCGACCTGACCGACGACGAGGTAACCGACGCTCTCGCCCTCACCTTTGATACCGGCTTCTCGGTCATGCTCTGGGGCACCATCACGCGCCCCAGCGACTCCGACACCCCGGGCGTCCTCTCGCAGCAGGACATCGTCTGGCTCCCGGCCTATTGCCTCGAGACCAAGGCTCCCACCGCCACGCTGAACACCGAGCGTGATGAGGGCGTCAACCGCAACGCGCTCGACCTCAACGACTTCACCGCCACCTCAGGCCTCGAACTCGCCACCACCTTCTCGCTCCTGGTCAGCGGCGCCACCGGCGCCCCCGTCATCGATACCCTGGCCACCCAGGCCAGCCTGAAGACCAACAACCCCCTGGGTTCCAACCGTCAGGGCCAGTCCTGGAGCGATCTTCGCGCTGAACTCTACCAGGGTCTCGGAGACACCAGCATCCCTGGCGTCCGCGCCCTGCGCCCCTTCGACATGCTGCTCGCCCGCGGCATCGGTGCCAGCCTCGAAGTCGACGCGTCCCTCAACGTCAACTCCAACCTCACCGGCTGGACCACCGTGGGCGAGGCCACCGCCCTCGCGCTTGACTACGACGTCGGATTCCAGGGCACCAACCTCATGTGGAGCCCGGGCCGCCCAGCCACCTCTCCTCAGGGCCCCGGCTCGCTCGATCGCGGCCACCTCGTTCTCGACCAGTTCGTTCCGTTCATGGACATCACGCCGTCCGCCGCGCCCACCTTCGACCCCGCCCAGGACTACGCCTTTGGCGACGGCATGCCGCTGGCTATGGGCATCGTCCAATCGTTCCGCTCGCTGGGCAACCAGTACGGCACCGAACGCCGCGGCACGCCGGGCCTCATCAACATTAACACAGCCCCGCTGGTCGTCCTGCGCACGCTTCCGATGCTCAGCCCCAGCCACGGGGCCGACCCCTCCACCTTCGCCACCACCCCGCCCACCGGCTGGTGGGGTGATCCAACTGGCCAAGGCCTTGATTCCGACGCCGCCAGCATGCTTGAAGCCTATCGCGACGGCGTCACCCGCTTCCCGCGCGGCGACTCCCAGGGCAACGCCCCAGTCCCGCCCAACGACATCATCGACTTCGAGATTGGCCGCCGCCTCCGGTCAAACATCATCGCCATCCGTGAGATTCCGGGCTTCCGCTCGCTGGGCGAGGTCCTGGCCGCACGCGACGGGCTCACCCGCTCCGGCGGCGACCCGCTCCGCGCCGGGCCGCACGACATCGACCGACTCGGCCTCGACAACACACCCCTCAACATGATCGGCTTCGATCCAGCGGTCATCACCGGCGGCGGGTCGCCCATCGATTCGCTCACCGACGAACTCGACGAACGCTTCGCCCTGGTCAACTCCATCGCCAACTCCGTCTCCGTGCGAAGCGACACCTACGCCGTCTGGTTCGTCCTCCACGGCTACCGCGAGGGCGACTGCACGGGCCTGGCCCAGAACGACCCGCTCATCCCGGGCGTCTCCCGCCGCTTCCTCATGATCCTTGACCGCTCCAACGTCATGACCGCGGGCGACAAGCCCGCCATCCTCCTCTTCAAGGAAGTCCCCTACAGCCCCACCAGCGCGGGCGACGGCAGCGCGATCTAGCCGACTGCCTCTGGATCGGCACCCGACCTTTGTCGACCGAGTTCTAGAATCTCAACCGACATCTCCGCCGCGAGAAATCGCGACGGCCATCCAAGCCATCCACGCCAGCCGGCCCCTTCGATAGTGTCGTTGGGGTCGGCTTTCTTTTCCCTCCAACCCAACCGTCGCCAACGGTCGCCCACCACCCACGTCTCCGCGGGGTGGGAACTCGCGCAAGCCACCCGGTCGCTCGCGTCAAGAGTCCAAACCGCGTGCGCGTCACCTACCCTCCACACATCGTAAGGAGCAGCAACATGCCACCCTCAACGCTCGCATTCTCGGCCACCCGCTCGCGCCTCACCACACAACTCCTCGCCCTTCTCCTGGCCGCCCTCGCCCTCACCTCCCCGGGCTGCTCCACCGCACAGTCCATCTTCAACTCGCTCGACAAGCCCACCGCCCGCGTGGTCGGCGCGGAACTGACCGGCCTCACTGCCGCCGGCGCCACCCTCGACTTTGACCTCGAGGTCCAGAACCCCTATTCGGTTCCGCTGCCCATCGGCGCACTCGCAGTCGCCCTCTCCAGCGGCGGCACCCAGTTCCTCTCCGCTGATTCCCAGCCCGGCTCCTCCATCCCCGCCCGCCGCTCGGGCCGCGTCACCGTCCCCGCCAGCCTCGATTTCGCCTCCATGCTCTCCCTGCTCGAGGGCGTCCGTCCCGGCGCGGTCATCCCTTATCGCGCCGACGTCAACCTCGGCGTCGACATCCCCACCGGCGAGCGCCTCAGCCTCCCCCTCAGCCACGAGGGCCAGGTCCCCATCCCCGCGCCCC
>Ga0163154_10004118_pt1 | contig 19403 bp, 15 predicted proteins | sample OliLakLV19MP9P1_FD_148649 | JGI IMG/M metagenome (GOLD analysis project Ga0163154, IMG submission 148649) | Freshwater microbial mat bacterial communities from Lake Vanda, McMurdo Dry Valleys, Antarctica - Oligotrophic Lake LV.19.MP9.P1 | ecosystem: Environmental > Aquatic > Freshwater > Lake >...
CTCCCGTCGCGTGTGTTCACCTTTGTTAAGGATGGCTGTCAACTGCTCTTTTTGTAGATCGCTCAATACCACTGGGTACTTCTGTTTCTGTCCGCGCATGGGTATACTCCTTTTTAGGAGAGTATACCCATTTCTCTCAGTTATTTTCTAGTTGAGGTACTAGGGTTCTCAAGAAAATTGCCGTGATGTAAACTGACCCAGCAATCCCTCTCGTATTCGATATCGTCTGGCAGGATACCTTAAACCTATGATGCAAATACAAAAACTTCGCCCATTGCCGCTGATGCTTATAGTGGCTTGTATGGTGTTGATAGGGTTGCTCATCCGTGGATTAAACATCGCCCCATTGCATACCGATGTTTTTGTGATGCGTGGCTGGTTTGAGCAATTTGGTCGAGAAGGGTTTGCCGATTATTATTTTGCCATCAATCAACGCCATCCTTTGGTCGGATCGATTTATACGTTCACGTATTCTGTTTTTGGCAACCAAGATATTTACTACACCTTGTTCTACCAGATTGGGAGACTATTGAATGGGGTTCTGTTGGGCGGCGTCATTATGCTGCTCAGCCAACGCCGCGTATTCGCCGTTTGTGTGGGCTTGGCACTCATGTTCACCCCAATACGGTTGGCAGAGTCGTACCAGCAATTGTACTGGCTAATTGAACTAACCCTCACCTTGTTACTTCTCTCTCTGTATTGTTACATCTATAGCTTCAAATCATCCCATCGACTGTTGTGGTATACCGTATCTTTCGCAATCTACGTCATCTCGGTATTAATCTATGAATCTGGCTTGCCGTGGTTGGGCGTGATTGGGTTTGTCGGGTTGATGATACGTGCCGATCAACCGTGGCCGAAACGTCTGCTCTACAGCCTCCGCGATACGTTACCATTCTTAGCGTGCGCCATTGCGGTAATGATTGCGGTTTTATTCATCTGGGATCCATGGGCGGTGCTTGCACCATCTCAGAATGCCAGCGCCGGGATTCTGGAGCGTTTTGCTTTGCAGTTCGGGACGGTATTCCAATTCCCATCCCTTTACCTCAAGAATTTAATGGTTATCGGTGCTGATGGATATTATCGTTGGATGGCGGTTTTTGGCGTCTTAAGCGCGACTCTGATTGGCTTTATGGCATGGGCATGGGCGCGACCTGACCAAGACCAGAAAACCAGCATAACGAGCGAAAATACCTCATGGGTGATGCTGATTGCGTTTGGGTTTGTGCTGCTGCTCGCCAGTATCTTGGTAGGTTCTGCGGCCAGCGCACCGACCTTCAGCTATTTAGACCGGACGACATTCGGGCGCACAACAGGGATAACCCTCATCTATGTGACGCTGATTTTCGCGGTCTGTGACATTATCCGGTCACGATGGAAGACCGTCATTGCGAGTGCCATTGTCGGTCTTGCGCTGATTGGCCCCGGCATTGTTTTCCTATTCGCCTATCAAACATACGCGCAACAGGCCGCTCATGAGGTCGAGCGCATCACCGATGCCCTCATAGAAATTCGCTGGCAGATGACCGCGCCAGTGCATTTAATCGTCATCGCGCCGGAAAATTGGGTCGCGGCACGCTTCACTGATACGGTTGACCTCACGATTCATGAAATACAGCAATTGATTTGGGAGCGTGGATTGGCCGCGACCATTGATTTCCTCCATACAGGCGCGTATCCAGCAGAATATGCCGTTGAACCGGGAACGTGTCATTCCGTCGCGGTAGAAGGCTCATCAGGCATTTGCGTCGATAGCGAAAAAATCTATAACAGTCGGTGGGCGTGGTCATTGGGGATGTATAGTCGCCTAGAGGACTTGGTGTTATTACGTTACGACGCCACCGCAGGAACTTTATCCATCATCGGAGATATTCGTGCGGATGAACTGCGGGGGTACAACTTCATCACGGCCAACATTCCTGTGGTCAGCACCAACCGCGAACGCTTGACCATCGAACTTCCATAGTCGTTATCATTTTTCAGCACTCAGGACTCAAACACTGATGTATAAAATCCCATTCAACAAGCCGTATGCTGCCGGGCGCGAATTTGACTACATGCGCCAAGCCGTCGCCAATGGACACCTCAGCGGGGATGGCGCGTTCACCAAACACTGCCATAGGTTCTTGGAGCAATCTATCGGCGTCCCCAAAGCCCTCCTGACGACCAGTTGCACCCACGCGCTAGAGATGTCCGCCCTGTTGCTAGACATCCAGCCGGGGGATGAGGTGATTTGCCCGTCGTTCACGTTCGTGACCAGCATCGGCGCGTTCGTCTTGCGCGGCGCAAAACCCGTTTTCGCCGATGTCCACCCCGATACGCTCAATATCAATGAGACGTTGCTGGAATCGCTCATTACGCCGCGCACGAAAGCGATTGTGGTGGTGCATTATGCGGGCGTGGCCTGTGAGATGGACGCCATCATGGCGATTGCAGACCGCCACGGCATCCCAGTGATTGAAGACAACGCCCATGCCTTATTCAGCACCTATAAAGGCCGCTATACCGGCACATTCGGCGCGATGGCGACTCAGAGTTTTCATGAGACCAAAAATTTCACCTGTGGGGAAGGCGGGGCGCTGCTCTTGAACGACCCACGGCTCCACGAACGGTCTGAAATTATCCGCGAGAAGGGGACGAATCGCAGCCGCTTCTTTCGCGGGCAGGTTGATCGATATACATGGGTCGATTTGGGCAGTAGCTATCTCCCATCCGATTTACTGGCCGCCTACCTGTGGGCGCAATTTGAGGCCGCGCAGGATATTCAACAGCGCCGCAAAACCATCTGGGAGCGCTACGCGACGCATGTCCCCGATTGGGCGGAGACTCGCGGCGTCACGTTGATGACGATTCCCGATGACCGCGAACAGTCTTATCACATGTACTATATGCTACTGCCGTCATTGGAATCGCGCACCGCCCTCATCAGCCACCTCAAAGAACGCCAGATTTATGCCCCGTTCCATTATCTGCCGCTACACCTGAGCGATATGGGGCGCAAATTCGGCGGGGAGGCCGGCGACTGCCCGGTGACGGAAGATGTCAGTGACCGACTCATCCGGCTGCCGCTGTATAACGACATGACCGAGGATGAACAAATGCAGGTCATCGGCGGGCTATGGGCGTTTGAGGGCTAAATCACGCCGCGCACCCCCACCAATTGAGGGTTTTTACCTCTATTTACGCCTCTTGACCCCTTGACACCTCGTCAGAGTCATGTCATCCTAAAAGGGTAATGGAGGTTATGGGTTCAAATGTCTAACACAAACAAACAAACAATTGACCCCGGTGCGGTCTACTCGCGCCAAGAAGCGTCAGAGGCGCTCGGCATCAGCCTGAGTACCCTCAAACGCTTGATTGCGCGTGGCTACCTCAAAATCAGCAAACCACAAGGGATGCGGCGGGTGTTCATCACCGGCGACAGCATCTTGTTGATGTTGAACAATACCGCGATTGACAGAACTGCTTAGTTAGAACATTTCGTATCGGTTCAGGCCGGAAGGAGGGCGATAAGATGTCAACTCACCTCATCACCACCCATAGTGCGCCAAACAGCGCTGGGGCTTCAGTTGAAGTCGCTGCGTTGAGCGCCGCCGTGCCTGCCTTCCGTATGGAGTGTCGTTCGGCCACGTCTCGTGGATTCGGACTCCGTGGGATGATTCTGCCTCAGGGTGGAGAAAGCGCGTGGGCTTCATTTGATGCCAAGCGCCTCGCTCCTAAGGGAGGAGTCTCCCGCTATGCCCGGATTCTCGCTGTTGGACTTACTGTCCCCAACACATCACTTGCGCCGAACGTTAACAGCACGACCTGTCAGTCTCGCGGAAGGACGCCCCTCTAAGTAAAAGAGTGAGGACGCCCCACACGCACCGGTGTTTCCGAGCAAGAAGCGGAGGACACGGGACTGACAAACAGCCCGTGTCCTTTTCATTTTCACATCCTTGCATCCGAAAACACCTCCCGGCGCTTACGACCCGCCGGTTGCACTGGGGAGAACCTCACCAATGAACCCAAACCATACCTCAACCACCGCATCTCTGATGACCTCGTTGAGCAGTTTATACGCAGGCGACGGCTTACCCGACCTGTTAGACCTATTAGACGACCTACATTCCGCCGCCAGTGACGGCGACCTCCCCCGATTTACAACCCTCGGCGCAGAAGATGTGGCCGAACTCCTAGAAGAACTGGTTTTCGTGGCACAAGAGACGCTACGCGAATTGAATAAAAACTCGACACGTTCCGCCCGCAAACAACGTACCCCCATGCTCCGGCTATTACAACCCAATCAGACCCAAGAAAAACGCCAAGCGTAAGCCGTTTCATCTATGGCCTGAAGAAGGCCAGTGTTGAGATGGATCGTAAGATTCTGGCCGACATCGCCGTGCGTCACACCGAGACTTTCAGCAAGATCGCGGCGATCTCATCGCAAAATAAGTAAAGCGAATCGTCAGGACTGCATTCGCTAAACTTCTGAAAAATCCTTGCCTCCCACGACGAGACGAGGGTTTTTTGTGTTATACGGCTAATGTGAAATGATTGGATATATCGTGAATCCGCCACCGAGGGTTAAAACCCCCGTCTAATACACTGCAAAACCCACTAAAGTGGGTTGCTTGGTTCAAGATTCGGAAAAAGGAGTCCCTTTAGTGGACTTTTTTTCCCCTCAGCCCGGCACTTTAGTGCTGGGCGGCGGATGAGTCTAGACATTATCTGTCGGTGCGCTTTCATTTCACATTAGGCGTGTTATACTAAATTTTGGAAAATAACATAAGTTTAATCGCCCTTCAATACTATGGACACGTCGAATGGATAAAATCGTCGCAAAACAAGAGATAGAAAAACTGGTTGCAAAGTTTAAGCAAGACGAAAACCGATTCAAAAGTGTAAATTACAATGAGACTGAGGTTCGGCGCGAGTTTATAGATCCATTCTTTACTATATTGGGTTGGGATGTTGCAGACAGTAAAGAAATTAAACATGAAGATGGGGCATATATAACCTCAGAACAGGGTAAGAGAGCCAAAAAACATCCAGATTATGGGTTTTACTTAGATGGAACGCTCCGCTTTTATGTTGAGGCCAAGAAACCTTCCGTTAAATTGTATCAAGAACAGGAACCCGCCTTACAAATAAGGCGCTATGGTTGGTCATCCAATCTTCCTATTGGTGTGTTAACAGACTTTGAAGAGCTAATAATCTATAACTGTCAAATTCGTCCTAATGGAAGCGACTCAGCGGCTATAGGGCAGCTGATGTCTTATAAATATACGGATTACCTAGAGAAATTTGATGAAATCTTTGAGTTGCTTTCAAAAGAGCGTGTCAGAGAAGGAAGTCTATTTGCCTTGGTCGAAAAATAACGAGGCACAGATACAGTTGATAGCGCTTTTCTACGGGAGATAGAAACATGGCGAGAGTTGCTTGCTAAAAATATCGCCATGAGAAACCAGAGGTTAAATTCTCGAGAGCTAAACCAAGTCGTGCAAAACACGATTGATAGGATTATTTTTTTACGAATTGCAGAAGATAGAGGTATTGAGCAATACGGGAATATAGAGGCCTTATTGAATGGGAGGAATCTCTATAATGACTTAAAACGAATATTCCAATCCGCACACGATAAATATAATTCAGGTCTATTTGAGTTCTCTGACCCAGACGCGGGCGATCTGTTGGCGATGTCGATACAGATAGATGATAAACCACTCCAAGAAATTATTGGTAATCTGTATTGGCCTAAAAGCCCCTATATTTTTAATGTGATGCCTGTCGATATCTTGGGTCAAGTCTATGAAAGATTTTTGGGCAAAATTATTAGGTTGGATAATGACACAGCCGTCATCGAAGATAAGCCAGAAGTCCGTAAAGCAGGTGGAGTTTACTATACGCCCGTATACATCGTCAATTATATCGTTAACCAAGCTATCGGGAGGTTGGTAGAAGGCAAAACTCCTGATGAAGTTGCCAAACTCCGCATACTTGACCCAGCTTGTGGGAGTGGTTCATTTTTGTTGGGCGCATATAATTTTTTGCTCAAATGGCACTTACACTATTATACTGAAAATCAAAGAAATAACATAAAAAAACTGCGTAAACAAGGAAATGATTGGGTGCTTCATATCCTTGAAAAACAGCGCATTTTGCTTGCAAATATCTACGGTGTAGACCTTGACTCGCAAGCCGTCGAAGTCACAAAATTGTCCCTCTTGCTAAAGATGTTAGAGGGAGAAAATGCAGCAACAGCACAATCATCTATGTTCCGAGTGACAGATAAGATATTACCCGATCTCAGTGAAAACATTAAATGGGGGAATTCTCTTGTCGAGAGCGATTTCTATGATAAGCATAGCGCCGAAACTTTTACAGAAGAAGAATTATTGCGCGTAAAAGCCTTCGATTATGCTGCCGATACTAATTTTGGTGATATTATGCGAGAAGGGGGATTTGATGCAATCATCGGCAATCCTCCATATATTCGCATTCAAACTTTACGGGAAACATCCCCTGAATCCAGTGTCTATTACACATCATCACAATATCGTAGCGCTAGAAGCGGCAGTTTTGACATCTACATTTTGTTTATCGAGAAAGCGCTCCGCTTACTAAAAAACACGGGGATAATGGGTTATATCGTCCAGCACAAGTTTTTTAGCGCTCAATATGGTCGTGCATTGCGTGAGATGATTGTAGATGGCAGTCACCTTTCACAAATCGTCCATTTTGGCGCTCAACAAGTGTTTTTGGGGGCAACAACTTATACTTGTTTGTTTTTCCTAGATAAAACCCCGCGCCAGTCTTTTGATTTTATCCAAATAAATAATTTAAAGTCGTGGGCAATAAGACCTGAAACATTCACCCATCGCTCAACAATTAACATCGCCAATGTTAGCTCAGATTCATGGAATTTCTCACAAGAAAATGGTGCTAATGGGGAAATCGAAACAAATTCAAACGATTATTTGGGTGTGTTTTATGCTAAAACCCCGATCAAAGATCGTTTGGATTTTAAATCATCCCTCCATAAGGAATTATATCGTAAGCTACGGGAGCCCAATCTCCCGCTAGAGAAATTCGCCCAAATATTTGTAGGTATCCAAACTAGCGCAGATGATGTATTTATCTTGAATATACTTGAAGTGGGTGATTCCGAGTATAAAATATTTTCTAAGTCGCTAAAAACCGAGTTTATTCTCGAAAAGGAATTATTTTTCCCAATTGTCAGTGGTCAAGATGTCAATCGTTACCAGCCCCTCCCTTATAGGCAATATATCTTGTTTCCCTACCATATTTTAGATGAGCAGACATCACTCATTCCTTATGCAGAATTGAAAAAGAACTATCCCAAAACTGCGGCCTATCTAGACGCTAACCGCTTCATCCTTGAAAATAGAGAGAAAGGAAAATTTAAGGATGAACAATGGTATCGAATGGGACGTAACCAAAATTTGGGCATCCAGAACAAGGTGAAGTTATGTATCCCTCGACTACTTGATTTTTTATATGTGGCTTACGACCAATTTGGTGAGCATTTCCTCGATAATGTTGATGTATGTGGCATAAGCATTAAACCCGAGTACAGCCAACATCGAATGGAATATTTGATGGGTCTGTTGAACTCCCGATTGCTGAGGTGGTATTTCCCATCCATTAGTACAAACTTTAGGGGAGATTTTCTTTCGGCAAACAAACAATTTGTTGGTGCTTTACCAATTCGCCCGATTGACTTCAATCAGGCTGAAGAGGTAACAAAGCATGATAGAATTGTGGGGCTTGTGAGCCAAATGCAAGAGGATAAAAGTAAATTTACAGAGTTACACGGGCAACAAGCCAAGATATTAGGTCAAAAAATAGACCGCCTAGATCGTGAAATAGATGCTCTAGTATATGATTTGTATAATCTAACTCAGGATGAGATTCGGTCTATCGAGATGAGTTAAGACTTAACGAGAAAGAGGTGTTTGAGTGAAATCCAAACACCTCTTTGACATCTGTTTTTCGCTTAACTCTCGCGCAATGCGCGGAGTATGGCGCGAGGGCCGGGGACTTTGCCGCTCAAGAGCAGTTGGGCGCGGAACAACCGCCCCGCCAGCCAGAACGCGCCAATCACCGCCGCACCCAACAAAATTACGCTCGTGACCACCTGCCATAATGGGACGGCGATCATGGTCGAACGCGCAATCATCGCAATCGGCGCGGTGATTGGGAACAAGCTCAGGATGATCGCTAACGGGCCGTTGGGGTCGGCCACCAGTTGACCAATCACAAAGTAGGGGATCATCGCGGGCAGCACGAAAATAATCGTATACTGCGACCCCTCTTGTGAGGAATTAGACAGCGCCCCTACCGCGCCGAAGGCCGCCGCGAACAGGAAGAATCCCAACAGGAAGTAAATCACCATCACCGGCAACGATGCAGCGGGGATAGCGATTGAAGATAGAAACGGGATATTCTGCCTGAGGAAGTCTGATTGCAAGCTGAACAATCCCACGCTGATGATTCCCCAGACCACCAATTGGAACAGCGCCATCACGCCCTGTGCGATGACCTTACCCGCCAACAATTGCTCGGCACGCACGCTGGTGATGAGGATTTCGACCAGACGGTTTTCCTTCTCCTCAATCACGCTCTGCATCATGTAACCGCTGCCGGTAAAGACCGTCATCAAGAACACCAACGTAAAGATGAACATGACCATGTAATCCGCATCTTTGCTGAGGGTGGCGGCCTCGGCTTGCGTCTCGCCCTCGGTTGCTGGGTTGAGCAGGCTGTTCAGGTCAACCTCGGTAATCCTCACGGGATCTTCAAATCGCGCTAACAAGTCAGGCGGGACGTTGGATTGCAACGCGCCCAACGTCAAGGCGTCCAGCGGGTCATTGCTGACGTTATCCAGCGCCATCTTGGGGATGATTTGGCGTGCCTCGCCCGTTTCGGCGTAGTCAGACGGGATGACGTAATACGCCTCGATCAGCCCAGCATCCAGCGCCGCCCGTGCCGTAGCCTCATCGGGATAAATCGTCAGCGGTGCGCCCTCTGGGATGACCGAAAACAACCCGCTTTCATCCACGTAACCGGCATTCTTCAAGCCATCAAAGCGCTCGCTGATTTCCTGTACTTGCTCCATCGTTGGCAGCGGCGTCAACGATTGCCACAGCCCAGACAATCCAGACAGCAGAAACGGCAACCCGAATGTGACGATGAGGAAGCTGCGCCGACGCGCAATCCGGCTGAGTTCGTATGTGAATACGCGCAAGAAATTCCGCATTAGGCCACCTCCTTAACCGTCGGGGCTGGCGCTTGGCCGATGGTGTCCCCACGCCCGCGAATAACCTGCCAGAGGCCACGTAGCCCCGGCGTTTTGCCATACGATAAGATGCCCCAACGGAATAACCGCGCCGAAGCCCACAGCACCAATAAGTCGGTGATGATGAGGCCAATAATGCTGACCGCGATTTGCCACGCCGGGACGGTGGTCAAGCCGACGCGCATCATGACCGCCATCGGAGAGGTGAACGGGATGAGCGAGAATATGGTTGGGATTGTGCCGTTGGGGTCGAGCAGGAAGGTCACAATCGCCATATACGGCAACATCACGGGCAACACGATGATGATCGATAGCTGACGGCTCTCTTGTTCAGAACTGGATACCGCGCCAATCCCAGCCAATCCCGCCGCCAGCAAGAAATAGCTCAGGACGTAATAGACCAACGCCAAGACAATCATATCGGGCGGGATGCTCAGGCCGGTCAAGAAGTTTTGCTGTTGAGCAAGCGAGAGGCCGACCAAACCCGCGACGAGGAACACCACCACTTGAAGCAGACCCAACAAGCCCATCCCCAGCACCTTGCCGGTGAGCAGTTCCATCGGGCGCACGCTGGTGATGAGGATTTCCATGATGCGGTTGGCTTTTTCCTCGCTCAGGGTGTTCATCAGGAAGGAACTGGTCGTGGTTGAGGCCAGCACCAAGAAAAACCCGAACAACAGCGGCAAGATGGTCATAAAGAACACGCTGTCAGAGTCGAAGGTGCGGTTTCCATCCAAGACCGTGACGGTCAAATCCGCAGACTTCTCAATCCGTTCTGCCGGGAGGGTCGAATCGACGGATGCGCTCAGGTTCGCCAACACCAGCGCGTCGGCTGCATCGAACATATCCTCTGGCGCGCCGCGCAGACCGTATAAGGTCGCTTTGCCAGATTCGATATATTCCGGCGAGAAGTCGATATACCCGGCCAATTCGCCGTCCATCACGGCCTGTTGTGCGCTGGCTTCATCCGTCACCCAGACGAACAAGTCAGGGAAGGACTCCGGCGAGACGTGCTGGGCGAAAATCTGCTGCTCGGTGCGGTCTAATACGCCCACTGGGCTATACGCGCCGAGGTCATCCTCACTGCTGCCTGTCAATACGCCGAGGCCGATGCTGAGGGCTACCAAGATCGGCGTGCCGAATACCGCGAATAGGAACGAGGGTCGCTTGAGGTTCGACCAGAATTCCTGCTGTGCAATCAGCCAAATTTTGGTCAGATTCATGCCGTCGCCCCTCCTTCAACCACGCGGATGAAGATGTCGTTCAGGCGCGGGACGGCCAGCGCGAATTTTTGGACTTCGATACCGGGTGTCTGCGAGAGCGAAGACAACAAGTCTTTCGAGGTCACGCCTTCCTTCAGTTGTAGCACTGCCGTCCGCCCGTTTTCGCTGACATCGGCTTGAGCGACCCCAGCGACGCCCGCCCAATTGCCCGTCCCTTCAACTTCGACAGCGTGGGTGGCATAGCGACTGCGTACTTCATCTACCGTGCCGTATAGCGCGACTTTACCTTTGTTCATCATGAGCAGGCGTTCGCACAGTTCTTCGACTTGGAACATCTGATGCGTACTCATGACGATGGTCGTGCCATCCTTACGCAGGCTCATCAGCAAGTCCATCAAAATACGGGTGTTCAGCGGGTCGAGTCCGCTGAACGGCTCATCGACGATAATCAACTGTGGGCGGTGCATGACCGTGACCGCGAATTGGATTTTCTGCTGCATCCCTTTCGACAGTTCGCTGACCTTCTTCTTGGCGTGCGCCTCAAGTTCAAGGTATTTCAAGAGTTCGGCGGCGCGGGCGTTGGCATCAGTGCGGCTCATGCCCTTCAAACGCCCCAAATAGGTCATCATCTCCATCAACTTGACGCCGCGATACAGGCCGCGTTCTTCTGGCAAGTATCCGATTTTATCCTTGATGGCATCGGTCATCTGACCGCCCAAAACGGCGATTTTGCCGGTATCGGGCTTGATGATGTCCAAAATCATCCGCATGGTGGTCGATTTGCCCGCGCCGTTTGGCCCCAGCATGGCGAAAATCTCGCCGGGGTGTACCTCGAACGACAGATCATCCACGGCGCGAAAGTTGCCGTAGTTCTTGGTGACGTTCTGTACTGAAATGACGGGTGATGTCATGGTTTACCTCTCTATAGTGGGTGTGATGACATGAAAAATCTCACTACGCTTCACTTTACAAGCGTTACGGGCGAAGTAACATCCCTCTAGTTGGGGATTTGACTCGCATTTTTGCTCGTTTTTTTGTTCTAGTGACAGGCGATATAGAGAGCGTTTCGCCGCCCTACGGATATAACGTCATGCGGATGCGTTCCAGACCGTCCATTAAGACGGCACGGGGGCAGGCAAAATTCAGCCGCACGAACCCTTCCCCGCCGAGGCCGAACGGGTTGCCATCGTTCAATGCCACGCGCCCGACCTCTAAGAAGGTCTTGAACGGTTCAGCCGCAAGATATGTCCCGCGCATATCCAACCACGCCAAGAAGGTCGCCTCTGGCACGGTGATATTCACTCCCGGCAGATGTTCCTCAACATAGCGCACCAGCGCATCGCGGTTGTCGCGCAGATAGGGCAATAATTCGTCCAGCCACGGCTGCCCATCGCGGTAGACCGCCTCCGCCGCGATATAGCCCATGATATTCGGGTGCGCTACCGGCCCCGACCATGTTTCGGCGATGAGCGTCTTGCGAAGGTCTTCATTTTGGATGATGGCGAAGCTCAAGCCCAACCCCGGCATATTAAAGGTCTTTGAAGGAGCCATCAGCGTGACGGTACGCGCCGCAATCTCTGGCGACAGCGACGCGATTGGGATATGCGCCCGTCCCTCCTCCAGAATCAAATCACAGTGGATGTCATCGCTGACCAATGTCAGGTCGTGGCGCTGCGCGAAATCGGCCAATTGGGTCAGTTCATCGGCGGTGAACATGCGCCCGATGGGGTTATGCGGGTTGCATAGCAAAAAGACGCGAGTATTAGGCGTGACCGCCGCCTCTAGCGCGTCGAAGTCGATGCTGTAATACAGTCGCTGACCGTCGAGGTTTTCCTTGAGTTGCACCTGTAAGGTGGTTTGACCGAAATTCTTGGGGGCGCTGAGGAACGGCGGATAAATCGGCGCGAAGGTCATGACATCGCCGCCCTCGCCGCCGTATAGCTTGCACACGAGGTTGAGTCCGACCACCAGCGACGGCAGAAAAACGATGTCGCTGGCCGCAATCTGCCAGCCGTAGCGGTCAGCCACCCGCGCCACAATCAACTCGCGCAATGGCGGGTTATCCATCTGGTAGCCATATAGATTGTGGCTGCCTGCGCGTTGGCGGATGGCATCGGCGATGCACGGCGGCGATTCAAAATCTGCGTCTGCCACCCACATCGGCAGCACATCGGCGTCATACATCGTCCACTTTATCGCATTCGTCTCACGACGAGGGAGGATTTTATCGAAATCGAAAACGGTCATTGGGGAATCCTAGCATCCAGAATCGCACTTAACGGGGATGATAACGCACCGGCGGGGGTTTGTACGCCCAATGCTGTCCAATCTAGTTTTAGGCATGTGAAATTTATCGGGCGGGCAAGCCACGCCCCTACAAAATATCTGGCGATGTGCGGTTTATCCACAATCATCGCTTATACGTAGGGGCGCACCCGTGTGTGCGCCCCTGTTGCTTCACGAAGTCCCCTAAATATTTTCTTAGAGGCCGTTTGAATATTCGACATTAGACCTGATTTATCGTTTATTCACGGCGGGCGCGCAAGCGTCGCCCCTACAAAATTTCTGATGATGTGTATTCAAAATCGCGTCACAGGATGTCCTGTAGGGGCGAGACTTGTCCACCCGATGAATTTCCAAACGACCTCTTAGTTATTGCCCCGGAAATTGCTCTGTGTGGCGGGCAGCGGGAGCGCATCGCCTTGCCCACCACCACCCCCGCCTCCATACGATTCAAACACCAGCGTCAAGTTATCAACATAGGTCTTGCCGCCGCTGCTTTTGTTGTTGACGACCATCACCACCGACGTGACATCTGTGCGGGCGATGGTGATAGGCGCGGTAGCGGTTGTCCATGTGCTGAACGCGCCGGTTTGGGTGATTTTGGCCTGTGTGCGCGTCCCATCCGAATACTTGACGTTCAATTTGAGGATGACCGAATTTTTGACTGATGGGGCTAATACATCCCCGCCGAAACGGTAAATATCGCCCACGTTAAAAAATCGTCCCGTGAACGTGCGGGTTTGGGTGATCGTGCTGTTTTCGCCCGCACCGCCTTTGAATTGCGCCCAACCAGCGCTGTTGATTACGCCGTTCGCGCCCGTTTTCACCGCATCATCGGCGCGGATAGACGGCACGCTCTTGACCACCCAAGCCGTGCTTCCGTCCTCAAAACCACCGTTAAACGTCAGTGTATTTTTGAACGCCGCCGCAAACGCCAGCATCCCAGCAGAACCGTTCACGCCCCCGACTTGGATGTAGTAATCGGCATTGGTCAGCAACGGAAAATCGACCAACTCTCCCCCGACAGATTGGTTGGCACAGGCTTCAAGCGTCAGTTTTTCCGGCGTGCCGCGATAAATCGCCATCAGCGTGTCATAGCCGCCCGCCGTCAAGGTCGTGATGCGATCCGTGCTATTGGCCGGTATCTTGAACCACAGCGTATCGGTCAGGTTTGCGCCCGCCAAACAATCTGTCGGGAACGGCTCACCGCCCTCGGTATAAGGGGCGGAATTAAAGTTGACCGCATATCCGTAGCTGGTGATTGTTCGCGCCGTGGCCGGCGTTTCGCCGCTGGGATACAGGAACGCCATCACGGCCTTATCCCCGTTGCTCAGGTGTGTGCGGTTGCCCATCAGCGCCTGACTGGATTGGTAACCTGGGTTAGCTGTAATCGTCGGCTGCCCATTCGAGGAGAAAAAATCCGCCCCATAGTGCATGACCGAATCGAAGTCATATTCTCCGTGCGCCAATCCGACCATGTTGAAATTATGCGCTTGGCCGGATTGAATATTCTCCAAATGGATGGTCACATACGTGTCGCGGTCAGGGCGCGATTGCTCATGCCATAATCCCAACGCATGACCGACCTCATGCGCGATGATGTACTTATAATTCCAGTTATAGAGGCCGATGTCTTGTTTGCCGCCTTGCCGCCCGACATACGACCAGTTGCCGGTGGAGTTGATGAAGTTGATATAATAGATTTCGCTGGTGCGCGGCACAAAATCCAACCCCGCCACGGTTTCCCATTCGACCATCGCCGCAATCGCACGATTTTGGTTATCCGTGGTGACGTCTGCCGCGAAGCTATAAGGCACAATCCCCCCCGCCCACGAGTTGGTGCTGTAAGTGCCGCGAGTATCTAAGCCCGCCGGAAAGACCATATCCCCGATGAGGGTTGAGCCTTCAGGGATGCCGGTTTGCATCCCGCCGCCTTCATTGGGCGGCAATTCCGCCTGAGCAAATGTCACCGTCAAGATGAGCAAATTTGCCAACAACACGCCGAACAATACGCCCCATTTTTTAATTGTCATCAGTCCCCCTAAGACAAACCGCCGCTTATGATTCTTATCATAGCCGCTGAGGGAGGTGTTTTCGTGACGAAAATTGTTAGGGAAACGCAAAAACGGGCGCAAAAGCGCCCGTTTTTTGTTCGAGTTGCGAGTCAATTGTCTAGGGGATGTCTACTTCCCGTAGCCGCGTGCTTGCCACGCCCCGTAGAGCGCTATCAGCGGTATCTCGGCGGGCAACCGTAATAGGGATTATCGCTCAATCACGGTAGGGTTTGGAAAGTCACTCAACTATCGTAGGAAATCAGATGTTTAACAACGGGTCTAAACGATGTCTATGGCTCATGCTCTTAGGGAGTGTCATGATTGGGACAGCCGCCTGTGGCACAGCGGCACTCCCTACACCAACCGATATACCGATAGAGACGGCTACCCTACTTCCAATCATCTCACCGGAGGCGACGGCTATTCCCGAACAAGCCGTGTTCACCATGCCCGGTCACTGTATGGTTAGCCCAGATGAAACGGTTGTTGCATCGGCGCGAATCGGCGTATTTGACCTTCTCACCGGCCAAAAACATTTTGAACTGAATGATTATCCACTTGGATTTAGCGATGATGGGCGCTATCTGGCAGAAGCCAATGTCGGCGTATATGAGGTCTCGACGGGCGAATTGGTTTATCGCGCCAAGACAAGACGTGGCATATTTAGTCCAGATGGCCGTTTATATACCGATTATGTCACTGTATTCGACCTGACTCAAGACATCGCTGTATACACCTTACCACGCACCATCCCAGACTATATCACGAACAGGGATTTTGCCTATTTCATCCAGAATGGTCGGGCATTGTATTATTCAGACCTGAAAGATGTGGACACAGAACAGTATCCAGAGTTTGATGGCAAGGCGCATGAGGTCATTGTCGATACCACAACATGGCAAACTATTTTCGACAGCGCAGATTATATCGATTCATCCGTGAATTTCGCTTTCCATCCCACAGGTATCAGCTATGCTGTTAGCGGTGTTGGGGTGTTTTCTTACCCTGAACGGAAAAAATTATTTGACCTACCCAAAAACGGACGCACTCGATATAGCATTGATGGTCATAGTATTGGCATTATGACGGAGCAGACAATTACTGAGACTTTTGAGGAAGGGGGCGTAACTCACCATGAAAGTTATACTATCCCCGAAGAGTTGCTCTTGATTGATTCTGAAACCGGCGAACAAATCAACCGATTTCCGCACCCGCCGGGGTCTGAGGTATGGAATCTCTCCTATATTACTTTGGATGATTGGATTCACGATCCGTATGACATGCTCATCATCAGCGATGACTTCAATACGGTTATCATGCCTGATTTTGCTCCCTTGAGGGTCAATGCGCCGACACCCTTAACCATCGTTTCTTGGCAAATTATTGATAGCAGAAGTGGGCGCGTCCGAGGGACTCTCCCACCGAGTGAACATGTCACATTCCTGACCGACGCACAAGATATCATTTGGGCATCTGGGTATGGGTTGTATACATTAGATGGGATTCGACGCCTCATCTATACCCAAGAAGAACGCGATGGGTATCGTCCTATTGCGGATGCTGGCTGGGTTGTCACGCAACCGACTTCACATTATCAAGAACCGCATCTCATCATCTATCGAAAATTCGATTTCGCGCCGTGGTTCTTGGAGCGATATGGGTCATTGAGCGACATCACTGCGGATGGGCGATGGATTGCCATGACCAATCTTGGCTTATTAGATACACAAACCGGACGCTACGTGCTTGAATTGAACAATAACTACGGATATATGCAATTCACTGAACGCGAACACTATTTCTTTACCGAGAAACCATGTACGGTCTGGCCTGTCCCGTAGCCTTGAGCATGGTAAGTCCAATCAAAACAAAAAGGGGCTTCACAGCCCCTTTTGTATGTCAATCGTTTTGATTTACTTCCCGTAGCCGCGTGCTTGCCACGCCCCGTATAAGGCGACTGCGCCCGCCGTGGCGACATTCAAGCTCTCGACGTGACCGCGCATCGGCAGCTTCATCAACAAGTCGCAGGTGTCGCGCACCAGCTTAGAAATCCCCTTGCCTTCGCTGCCCATCACGATCCCCAGCGACATATTCAATTGGCCGGGGTCAAAAAACGGCACTTGGTCGCCGGTATCCATCCCCACCAACCAGACATCTTGGTCTTTCAGTTTCTTCATGGTCTGGACGAGGTTGACCACCTGCGCGATGTGCAGATGTTCCACCGCGCCAGATGACGCCCGCACGACGGATGGGGTGATCGACGCGCTACGCCGTTCTGGGATGATGATGCCATGCACCCCGCAAGCGTCAGCCACGCGCATCAACGTCCCGATATTCTGCGGGTCTTCGAGGTGGTCAAGCAGCAGCAAAAACGGGCGCTCACCGCGCTCTTTGGCGACATTCAGCGTGTCGTCAAGGTCAACATACGGGTATTCCGACACGCGCAACGCCAAGCCCTGATGATTGCCCTCGTTGGACAGGTCATCGAGGATGCGGCGCTGCACGCGCTGAATCGGGATGCCGCTGGCCTTAGCGATTTCGATGACCTCGGCCACCTTCTTATCGCGCTCGTCGGTGCGCTCGGCCAGCAGAAGTTGATCGACCTTGCGGCGGCGTGCCTTGAGACTTTCGTGAACAGCCCAATGGCCGTAGATAAATTCCATGGGGGTTATACCTTCCAGAGCGTGCCGTCGCGGGTGTCCTCAAGCGTGACGCCGAGGCGGGTTAGTTCGTCGCGGATGCGGTCACTGGCCGCGAAATCTTTGGCCTTGCGGGCGTTATTCCGCATTTCGATCAGCAACTTAATCAACCCAGCCTCGCGCTCTGCGCTGGCGCTGTTGCCAGACTGGGCGGGCGCGATAATCCCCAGAATATCCCCAGCCAAGTCGCTGTATACCGCGTCGATGGCCTTCAACACATCCGTGCCGACAATCGCCTCGCTGTTGAGCAAGGTATTCACCTCGCGGGTCAGTTCTTGCAAGACAGACAGCGCAACTGGCGCGTTAAAATCATCATCCATCGCGGTAGCGAAATCGGCGCGGGCTTGCGCTAGGCGGGGCAGAAACTCACTGCCTGCATCGCCTGCCGGGGCAGAATCCAACTTGCCGCGCACCAACCAAACCGCGTTGTTCAGCCGTTCCCAGCCGCCTTGTGCGCCCTTCATCGAGTCTTCGCTGTAGGTCACGGGGCTAGAGTAATGTGCGCTCAGGACGAACGTGCGGATGACCTCTGGGCGATATTTCTCTAGCGCTTGGCGCAGCGTGACGAAATTACCCAGCGATTTGCTCATCTTGGTTGGGATGCCGTCTTGGTCAGGAACCATCAGCGAGCCGACCAGCATCCAATACTTGGCGTATTCCGCCCCGTTGGCGCATTCACTCTGCACGATTTCCGATTCGTTGTGCGGGAAGATGTTATCGACCCCGCCGCCGTGGATGTCAAAGCTATCACCGAGGTATTTTTTCGCCATCGCAGAGCATTCGATATGCCAGCCGGGGAAGCCTTCACCCCACGGGCTGTCCCAACGCAGGATATGTTCCGGCTCGGCGTTCTTCCACAGCGCGAAATCTTCCGCGTGGCGCTTCTCATCACGGACGGCTTCACGAGTTCCAGCCTCTTGCATGTCGATGCGGCGATTGCTGAGTTTGCCATAGTCTGCCGCGCTGGTGACATCAAAATACACGCTGCCATTGGCCTCGTAAGCAAATTCGTTCTGAATCAGGTTCTGCACCATCTTGATTTGTTCTGGGACGTGGGCGCTGGCACGCGGATTGATGTCAGGCCGCTGGATGCCCATCGAGTCCATGTCCTTATACCATTCGCGGGTATAGAAATCGACCAACTGCATCGGCCTCGCTTGGGTCTGACGTGCCTTCTTCAAGATGCGGTCTTCACCGGTATCCAGCAAATGGCCGACATCGGTGATGTTCTGCACGTATAGCACGCTGTAGCCCGACTTGCGAAGCCAGCGCACAATCACATCGAACGACACATACGTTTTGCCGTGGCCGAGGTGCGCGTAATCTTGCACCGTGGGGCCGCAGACATACATGCCAATCTGCCCCGGTTCAATGGATTGGAACTCGGTCTTTTGCCGCCCCAAGACGTTATAAATGTTCAGCGCCATAATCTCTCCTGTTGTGTCCCTTTTAGGATGTGATGGATATCTCTTCGTTCTCGTCGCCTGTATCCGCGAGATTCTTACGTTCCATGCCTTCTGGCACGGCAAAGATGATGCGCCCAGTATCGCGGTTAATCAAGCGCGTTACCACCACCCGAATCGTCCTGTCCATGTGTTGGCGGCCATGCTCGACCACCACCATCGTGCCATCTTCAAGGTAGCCGACGCCCTGATTGGACTGGTTGCCCTCTTGGATGATGTGCAGATGGAAACCTTCGCCGGGGATGTAGACCGACTTCACCTCGTTCGCCAACAAATTGACGTTCAGGATGACCACGCCCTGCGCGCTGGCGACCTTGTTGAGATTGTAGTCGTTGGTGACGATGGCCGCCTCTATCTTTTGCGCCAGCGCGACCAGTTTA
>Ga0163154_10004121_pt1 | contig 19387 bp, 17 predicted proteins | sample OliLakLV19MP9P1_FD_148649 | JGI IMG/M metagenome (GOLD analysis project Ga0163154, IMG submission 148649) | Freshwater microbial mat bacterial communities from Lake Vanda, McMurdo Dry Valleys, Antarctica - Oligotrophic Lake LV.19.MP9.P1 | ecosystem: Environmental > Aquatic > Freshwater > Lake >...
CCCTTTGTATCCCGCCCGACCGCCCGCCGGATGCCGACGTACAACCCATCGAGCTCCTCCAGCGGGCGGTCGGGCGGGATACAAAGGGTGACGAGCGCGTGGCGCGGGCGGGCGCCCATGGCCGCGAAATCGCTGACCACGCGCGCCATGGCCTTCCACCCGACATCCGCCCGGCGGGCGGAGGGATGAAAATGGACCCCCTCGACGACGCAGTCAGTTTTGAGAAACTCGAATTTACCGCGTCCCACCGGCCGCACGACCGCGCAGTCATCCCCGATCCCCGCCACCACGCCATGCCCGGCGGGCAATCCGCGTGCGAGCCTGCGGATCAGGGCATCCTCGCCGAGATCCCGGAGTTGCGTCGGCGACGGTGGCTTCATCCCTCCATTGTGCGGCGTCCCGCCGCCAAACTCCAAGGCAGAACATGGAATGCACGCACTGCCCTGTACGGATTCAGGGGACGACGGTAACGGGGCTGAGGAGCAGCAGGGCCGTCGAGGCGCCATTGAACAGCGCGTGCATGGTGATGGGAACGGCGAGGCTGCCTTCGGTTTCGTACGCCAGCGTGAGCGCAAGCCCCAGAAGCAGCAGAGCCGGGAAATGCAGCGCGTTAAGATGCACCGACGCGAACAGCACCGAGGTCGCCAGCGCGGAAGGCAGGGGGCCGATATACCGACGGAGCACGCCGTGAAAATAGCCGCGGAAGATGATCTCCTCGGCGATGGGCGCGAAGCAGACCGCCGCGGCGATCACGATCCATCGGTCGATCCAATCAGTCGAACCGAGAATGAATCGCACCACCTCCTGGGGGGGGCCGCCAGGTAACAGGGTCGCCATGAGCAGCATCGCGAGGAACACCGCCGGATAGGCCGCCAGCAGATGAAGCGCCGAACGGCCCAGCACCCGCGGAGCGGAAAGCGCGCCCAACCGGAACAGTCGCGGGACCGACCGCCCGCGCAGCACCACTGCCGCCAGCACCCCCGCCAGCAGCATCCCGTAGATGAGGATCCCGACGACGATATCACCCCGATGGAGGGGTCGGGTGGGAACTCCCTGCGAGGCCAGGATCGGCACCGCGAGGCACCCCGTCAGAACCAAAAGGAAAACCAAATCAGGCGGTCCGTAATCCCCGGCATTCCCAGTGCCACAAATGCCCTGCCCACGCCCGACCAGGCGGGCGCGTCGAAACCAGAACGGCGCCGCAAGAGCCACCAAGAGGACGAGCATCGCCCAACCGCTGGCGGAAGGCAGCCCGCCCGGCATCACTGCGCGTACCAGCTTGGAAGCAGATACATCCGCCCCGACGTCAGGCTGGGGGTCATGCGGGCCAGGGCCCGATCCACCGGATGCACGCGCGTCTCCGCGAACATGCGCAGCAGCCGTCCAAACCGGTTGCGCGGGGTCAATTCCACCACCTCGGCCCCGGGCGCCTTGCCCAGTTCGCGCGCCTTTTCGTAGGCATCCTCCACATACCCCAATTCATCGAGCAACCCCGCCTTGAGGGCGTCCGTCCCCGACACGATCCGTCCGTCGGCAATACCGGTTCGGAGTTCCTCGACCTTGAGTCCGCGTTCCTCCGCGACGATGCCCACAAACTTGTCGTAGGTCTGCATGACCATGGCCTGGATGTACTGGCGCTCCTCGTCGGTCATGTCCCGCGCACCGTTGAGGATATCCTTGAATTTGCCGCTCTTGAACACCACGGATTCGAGGCCGATCTTGCCGAGCAGATCCTTGTAGTTGAGCGTCTGGATGATGACGCCAATACTGCCGGTGATGGTGGTGTCATTCGCCATCAGATGCGACCCGCCGCAGGCGACGTAGTAACCACCGGAAGCCGCCACCGATCCCATGTGGATCACCACGGGCTTCTCGTCACGCAGGGCCGCCAATTCGTGATAGAGGGCGTCGGCGGCGGTGACCTCGCCCCCCGGCGAATCGACCCGGAGCACCACGGCCTTGATCCGGTCGTCATCGAGCGCGGTGCGCATCGCCGATTTCAACTCATCGACCATGGGCGCACCGGAGTCGCCCTCGATGTCTGAACTGATCACGCCGCGCAACTGGATCACGCCGATCCGGTCATGCACCCCCTTGGCCCCATCCTCGATCACCTCATACTGAAAGTTCGAGTGGGAGGTGGCGGACGCCGTGAAGCTGCCCGATTTGCCGGCCCCCGCGGCCGCGACCCCCATGAGCACCACGTTGGCGGCGACGCTCACCAGCAGCAATAAAACAAGGATCAGCCCCAGACAACCAGTGCGTTTGTTCGACATAGCGCGGATCTTCGCCCAATCCGGGCGGTTTACAACCCCGATTGCACCCCCTGCGCCCACCTCCCGCTCACCACCGCCAGAGCAGCGTGTCGCGGGCGCACTTGGGATCGATCTCGGGATGGTCGAGGGTGTAGTGCAATCCGCGGCTTTCCCGCCGGCTCAGTGCGGAATCGACAATCAACGCGGCAACGGTCACCAGGTTACGGAGTTCCAGGAGGTCGGTCGAGACCTTGAAGTTCCAATAAAACTCCTGCACCTCGTGCTGGAGATTGCGCAACCGGCCGGCGGCGCGTTGGAGACGTTTGCTGGAACGGACGATGCCGACATAATCCCACATCAACCGGCGGATCTCGTCCCAGTTATGGTAGATGACCACAAGCTCATCGACATCGGTCACGTTGCCGCTCTCCCACTCCGGCAGATCGAACTTCCGGAGCCGGTTCCCGTTGACCGGTTCCGTCCGGACCAAATCCAGATGGGCGCGGTGCGCCATCACGAGGCCTTCGAGCAGCGAGTTGCTCGCGAGGCGGTTCGCGCCGTGCAACCCGGTGCAGGCCACCTCGCCAATCGCGTACAGCCCGCGCAGCCCGGTGAATCCGTTGAGATCCGTCCGCACCCCCCCGCACTGATAGTGCGCGGCGGGCACCACAGGGATCGGTTGCCGGGTGATGTCGATCCCGAGCCGGAGACACGTTTCGTGGATGTTGGGAAACCGTTCGCGCACGAACTCGGCGGGCTGGTGGGTGATGTCCAAAAACACGCAACGCTGGCCGGTCCGTTTCATCTCGGCATCGATGGCGCGGGCCACAATATCGCGCGGGGCCAGCGCGCCGCGCGGATCGAAGCGGCCCATGAACTCCCGCCCCTTGACGTCGACCAGACGCCCCCCCTCGCCGCGCACCGCCTCGCTGACGAGAAACGACCGGGCCTCGGGGTGGTAGAGGCAGGTGGGATGGAACTGGATGAATTCCATGTTGGCGACGGTGGCCCCGGCCCGCCATGCCATCGCCACGCCATCCCCGGTCGCAATGCCGGGGTTGGTCGTGTAAAGGTACACCTTGCCGCACCCGCCGGTGGCAAGAACGATGCGGTCCGCCCGGACGGTTTCGACCGCCCCCGACTTCTCGTCCAGAACGTATACGCCCACGACCCGTTGATCGATGGCCATGCCGAGTTTGGCGGTGGTGATGAGGTCGGCCGCCATGTGGTCTTCGAAGAGGTGGATGCGAGGTTGCGTACGAGCGGCCTCGAGCAGGCGCTGCTCGATTTCCCGTCCGGTGACGTCCTGCGCGTGCAACACCCGTCGTTTCGAATGGCCCCCCTCACGGCCGAGATCCAGTTCCCGACCCCCGTCGTCCATCTCCCGGTCGTCGAAATGGACACCGATCTCCATGAGCTCGCGGACGCGGTCCGGCCCCTCCTCGACAATTATCCGCACGGCCCGTTCGTCGCACAACCCCGCCCCCGCCACGAGCGTGTCGCGCACGTGCAGATCGAACGAATCCTCGCCGCTCATCACGCAGGCCACGCCCCCCTGGGCCCACGCGGTGTTGGAATCGGATCCGCGTCGCTTGGTGAAAATCGCGACGTCTCCGTGGGCTGCTGCTTTCAGTGCGAAGGTGAGCCCGGCGATGCCGCTGCCGAGAATGACATAGTCGAAGTTCTTCATCGCACGATCACGTTGTCGATCAATCGCGTGCCGCCCAGCCGGGCGGCTGCCGCGACCACCACCCCGCGCGACCGGGTTCGGGGCCGATCGAGCGTCACGGCGTCCACCACCTCCACATACTCGACCGTCCAGCGGGAGCCCAGCAGGGAGCGGGCCGCGCGACACGCCCGCGCCGCCGCAGCCGGTCCCTCCCGACGGAGCAGCTCCGCCGACCGCAACAACGCCCGGCGCAGCGCCGGGGCCTCGGCGCGGTCGCCCGGCGAGAGATACCGGTTGCGGGAACTCAGCGCGAGTCCGTCCGGCTCCCGCACCGTCGGCACCGCCACGATCCGGACCGAAAAATTCAGGTCGCGCACCATGCGGCGGATCACCGCAAGTTGCTGATAATCCTTGGCCCCGAACACCGCACTGTCGGGCTGGAAAAGAAGGAACAATTTCGCGACCACGGTGCAGACGCCCCGGAAATGACCCGGCCGACCGGCGCCACAGAGGCCGGCGGAGAGCCGGGTCTCATCGATCCAGACCGAGTGATCGCCCGCATACATCGCCCCAGGCCGGGGCACGAACACCAGATCGACGCCCGCCTTGCGGCAGCATTCCAGATCCGCCCGGATCGACCGGGGATAACGGGCGAGATCCTCCCCCGGACCGAACTGAGCGGGGTTGACAAAAATGCTGACCGCCACGGAGCCGCCCGGGCCGGTGGCTTTGCGGGCCCGGCGCATCAGGGCGGCGTGCCCCTCGTGCAGCGCGCCCATGGTGGGCACCAGCGCCAGCGGACGGGGCGAGCCCGCCAGGGCGCGCCGCAGAGCGGGGACGGTTCGCACAACCTTCATGGTAGAAAGCAGCCTTTCACCGCAGGCACCGCTTTTCCAGCCGGAAGTGGGGACACGATTGCCCGTGTGGGTTTCCTCGCCCTCGCCCGCGACATGCCAGGTGTGCGCCGTGAACACCGGTGCGGCACATAGGGCGAGCGGGGGCATGGGGCGCAGGAGTGTGAATGGTTTGAACCGGGCGGATTATCCCGAGGCCCGGCGCACAAGCCGATCCACGAGATCTTCCTCCGCAACGATCCCCAGGGGACGTCCGTCGGGATCGACGACGCCCGCCAGGGTCAGCCGGGCCGCGCGCAGTTTTCGCAGCAGCACAAACGCCGGTTCCTCAGGCGGGACCGTGACGATGCGCCGCATGGTGGCGCCGAGTGTCCGGTGCGTGTCCTGTGCCAGCAGCAACTCGAGCACGTTGATCAGGCCGAGGAACGAACCGTCCGGCGCAAGGACCGGCAATCGATCCAGGCGCATCTCATTCGCCAGACGGAGCACTTCGGCCACGGGGGTGCGCGGGGTGACGACGACCATTTGGGCGACGGAGATCATGACGTCCCGCGCGCGGACATGGGAAAAATCGACCACGTCATGAATCATGCGGCGCTCGACTCCGCTGAGCATTCCCTCGCGCTCGCTCTCGCTGGCGAGGAACTTGAAATCCTCGCGGGCGGCGAACAGGCCGTGGGCACCGCGCACCCGTGTCGGCAGAAGCCACTTCCCGAAATGGGAGACCAGTCCGAGTGTGGGATAGAGCACCGCAGCCGCCAGTTCGAGCACCGGAACCAGAAGGCCGAGCAGGCGATGTGGGAACCGGCGGAACATCGACTTGGGCAGGAGATCGACGCCGAACAGGTAGAGGGGGAGCGCCAGCAGCAGGGCGAGGGCGTAACCCGCCCCGCCAAAAACATTCACCAGAGCGCCGGCAACCAGCACAAGAGCGGCGATGTTGAGCAGGTTGGTGACGAGCAGCACGGTCGTGAGCAGTCGGTTGGGGTGTTTCAACAAGCGTTCCAACCGACGGGCGGCGCGGTCTCCCTGAAGGGCGAGGTGACGCATCCGCACGCGGCTCATCGAGAGGAGCCCGGTCTCCATCCCACTGAAGAGAAACGAGACCGTCAGCAGCAACGGCACCCAGATCAACTGGTTCACTCCCGTCCCTCCCCGAACGGAGACTTCGGCCCGGTGGCCCGCTCGATGAGCAGTTCCTCGATCCGCCGACGCGAAACCCGGCGGACGCTGATCTCCAGCCCCTGCACCGACACCTGATCATCCGGTTTTGGAAGGTGCCCAAGCCGGTTGAAGACCAACCCTCCAATCGTGTCGACCCCGGCGATTTCAAGATCCACCCCGAGCCGGCTCGTGAGATCGTCGAGGCGGGCGTCGCCGCTCACCACGAATCGCCCGCCCGCCAACTGTTCGATGTAGAGGCCCTCTTCCGAACGGGGGGCCGCCTCGCCAAGAATCTCCTCGTGCAAATCGGAAGCCGTAATGATGCCCTCCGTCCCCCCATGCTCATCAACGATCACCGCCATCGCCTGCGCCCGGGCTCGGAACGCCCGCAACAAATCAAGCGCACGCATCGATTCCGGCACGTAAGAGGGCGGCAGCAGCAGTTCAGGGTACGGACGGTTGGGCGACTCGAGCAGTTCGCGGACATCGAGGGTTCCGACGATATTGTCCGGCGATTCGGCATAAACCGGCACCCTTCGAAACCGGCCCCGCCTCACCCGGGCAATCGCCTCCGCGTTGGTCAAATCATCGGGGAGTGCGAACATCTCGACGCGCGGAGTCATGCAATCCTTCACCGTCCGATCTCCGAGCCGGAGGATTTCCCGGATGATGCGGCTCTCGCCCGATTGCAGGGTCCCCTCCTCCTCCCCGATGCGGACGAGTGTTTCGAACTCTTCGGATTCCAGTGCGGCGCGCGGTTTCCATTTGCCGGGAACGAGGAGGGAGGCGACCGCCTCGCTGGCGATCTGCAGCCACCGGGCGGGGCGACCCACAACTGGGATCACCACGCGCAGGAGCGGCAGGGCCAGGCGGGCAAACACGAAGGGGCGGGCCAGCCCGGCGAGCTTCGGAAGCAGATCGCACGCGAGCACGATCAGGCCGAACAGGAAGAGAGTCGCCAGCCAGACGGGGGCGGCGGGCGCCACGTGCAGCTCGCGAAGCGCGTAGAGACTGAGGAGAATGAGCGGGAGATTGGTGAGATTGTCGGCCAGCAGGAGGACGCCCTGCATTCGGCGGGGATGTTGCAACAGCGGTTCCAACGCAGAGGCGAGTCGCGGGTCGCGCTCCCGGAGTCCGCGCAGTTCAACCGGTTGGAGCGAGAACAGCGCGGTCTGTGCCGCCGATAGCAGGGCCGATGCAACCGCCAGCACCGTGCAGGCCGCGGCCACCAAGGCGATCTCCACACTCATCGGGCGGGGGGAATTGGAGTGGAATCCTGGATACGATACATCGATGCTGGGTTGAAACCCGGCACACTCTGACTGCAACCCGCCCCAATGCTCAAGCATGACCGGATTCTGGCCTTGGTGAAAGGTCTGGAAACGCCCCGCGGGATTGACCCCCGCTACGCGGGCTACTTTGTCTGCTTCAACCGGGGCGACTACTACGAAGCCCACGACGTGCTCGAGGATCTCTGGCTGGAAGAACACGGGCCCGACCGGAGTTATTATCAGGGGCTCATCCAGTTGGCGGGCGCGTTGGTGCACCTGCGCAAACAGGCGGAGAGGCCCTGGCACCCGAAGGATGGCGCCCGGCTGCGCCCGGCGGAGCGCCTGCTCCGGCTGGCGCGAGCCCGGTTGGAGCCCTACCCCTCGATGCATCTCGGCCTGGACCTGAGTCTCGTCCGCAGCCTCATCGACACCCTGACGCGGCAACTCGCCACGAGCCCGGAGAATCCGTGGTCCCCGAAGAACCGCCCCCAACTCCCTGTGGATCAGGTTTGACCCCGCCCCGGCCCCGCCACGGCCCGGCTCTGCGGGCGCCGCCCGAACCTCCCCGCGCGGGCTCCGGGCTGGCCCGGAAAGGCTGCACCGGACGCCTCCCCCAGGCTGAATCGTAACCGGGGCCGCTCGCACCCCACATTTTTCCTTCCCGAATCGCCTCCAATCTGGATAAACTCCGGGGCAATCCGGTAATCGGTGTCACAAACCAATTAGAAACGATCCCGGCCCCGGTTGACCAAACTCGCAAATCCATCATGAAGATCCTCGCCCTTCCTCTTCTCGCCGCGCTGCTGCTCGCCGGTTGCGCCCAGTCGACCGTCCGGAAAACCTACGTGGCAACCACCACGCCGCTTCCCCGGTCCTTCTACATTCAACCTTTCGACGTCTCCGGCACGGAGTTCGTGGGATGGATGCACCCGAGCAGCGGGGAACGTCCGCTGCGGAAAGCAATCGCGCCGATGGAGTTCGCGGATGCGCTTCGCTTCGAATTGGCGAAGCTGGCTCCGACGACCATCCTGAAGCCGGGCGAGCGGGCTCCCGAGGGCTGGCTGGTCACGGGGTCCATGGATGTCGTGGATGCAGGCCACCCGGGCGACCGCCTGTTTCCGCTGGTGGGCTGCCTGAGCGCCGGACGCTCGACGTTCGTCGCCCATGTCAAATTAAGCGATGCACGCACCGGAGCGGTCATCCACGCGTTCGACGTCAGCGGTGGGAGCGGTGCGACAGCCCGCTGGGGAAACATCGGCGCTCCCGGCGCGGGCAACGCACTCTACCACGACATGAAGAACGCCGCCGAACGCGTGATGCTCGCAATCAGCCAGGATCCGATGCGGTACGGAACCCGCAGCGCTCCCTGAAATCGCGCCGCCTGAACCTGGGGCGCGTTCTCCAGGAAATTTCGGGCCCGCCAATGCACCCGGGGCCTCTCTTGTGGGTCGCCCCACCTCCCACGCCCATCGCGGATGGGATCGGTTTGTCCCAGCTTGCATGAAACGTTTACTGACTCTCCTTCTTCTCACCTCCCTCACCTCCCTCCCGTGCGCAGCCCAATCGGCCGCGGCCTGGGTGGTCGCGGATAACGCATCCGGTGCCGTGCTCGGCTCCCAGGCGGGAGACGCCAAACGCCAGGTCGCCAGTCTGACCAAGATCGCCACCGCAACCGTGGTGTTCGATTGGAGCGACCTCTCGAAAACCGATCTGACGGAGCGCGCCCAGATCCCCCCCGAGGCGGTGGTCCAGGGCGCGGTCAATCCCCTCGGACTCCAGCCCGGTGACGAGATGTCCCTGCGCGACCTGCTCTATGCCGCGCTGCTGCAGTCCGACAACGTGGCCGCCTACACCCTGGCCCACCACGTCGGTGCACGCCTGCTCCCCACCGTTCCTCGCAAGCTTCAGAAGCTGGGTCCGGTCGGGGTATTCGTCGCGCAACTGAACGCGCTCGCGCGCCAGCTCGGAATGAACCACACCCTCTTTCTCAACCCGCACGGGCTCGATGGCGCCGATTTTGGCATGCCGTACTCGACCGCAACGGACATCGCCCGCCTCGCCCGCCACTCGATGAACCGGCCCGCCTTTCGATTCATCGTATCCCAACCCGCACGCAAAGTCATGATCCAGCGGGCAGGACAGGAGTTCGGCTTCGAATTGCAGAACACCAACAAACTGCTCGGGAAGTCGGATATTGACGGCGTCAAGACCGGTCGGACCACACGCGCCGGCGATTGCCTGGTGATCTCGGCGGCCCGCCCGCCCGAAAGCCGCCAGGTCGGCGATCAAGTCTTCATCACCCCGCGCCGCCTCACCGTCGTGGTCTTAGGGGCAACCGACCGCTTCCAGGCTGCGGACGGATTACTGACCCATGGCTGGCAACTGTTCGACCAATGGGTCGCCGCAGGGCGGCCGGTGGACCCGAAGAAAACGCTCTGACTGTGCGCCCGCACGGGCCGGGAACTCCGGGATCGAGGGGGGAGGCCGGTGGACCGGGGGTGCCAGGATGGGCTGAGTGAGGGGTCAAAGGGTGACGGAAGGCTTGCACCGCCGGGTGCCGGACGGCTATCCCTTTCGCCCGTCCTGCTCTGCGATGCCTGATCCGACGACATTCATCCTCACGGTGCTGGGCCCGGATCGACCGGGTCTGGTCGAGAAACTCGCCCGCGCCGCCGCCGAGAATGGCGGGAATTGGGTCGAAAGCCGGATGTGCCGCCTCGGCGGTCACTTCGCCGGGATCGTCCGCATCGAGGCCGAGGCACCGGCCGCAGCCGCTCTGGAAAAGGCCCTCGCCGCCGTGGCGGGCGAGGGCTTGCGCATCGATCTCGTGCGCGCAAAGCCCGACCCAGGGCCAACCAGCGGTCGCGCGGCGGAGATTGTCGTGGTCTGCCAGGACCGACCGGGCATCGTGCGTGAAATCGCGGCGGCCTTCGCAGCTCGAAACGTCAACGTCGAGGAACTCCGGTCCGGCTGCGAGAGCGCTCCGATGTCCGGCGAGCGCCTTTTTCACGCTTTTTTCCGGGTGCAAGTCCCCTCAGGCGTTCCGCTGTCCGAGTTGCGCCGCGAACTCGTGCGCATCGGCGATGACCTCGTCGCCGACATCACGTTCGAACCGCGGGAATGATCATCCGCCGATGACTGTCGCTGTATTCGGACTCGGCTATGTGGGGACCGTCCCGGCCGCCTGCCTCGGTGCGTCCGGCCACCGCATCCTCGGGGTGGATCCCCACCCTGCCAAGCTCGAGGCCCTCCATCGCGGCGAATCGCCGGTGCACGAACCCGGCGTCGGCGAACGGCTCGCCGACATCGCGCGGAGCGGACGGCTCGAAGCCTGCCCCGACGCGGAGTCCGCGCTGCGCGAGGCCGATGTGGCCATCGTGTGCGTGGGGACACCGCCCGGCGCGGATGGCGCCCCGGACCTCTCGCATGTGGAAACGGTGTTCCGCAGCATCGCCATCGCCGCAGCCGCGGGGAACTGCCGATGCCGGGCGGTCGCGCTCCGCAGCACCGTGCCGCCGGGCACCACGCGCCGCGTCGCCGCCCACCTCGATGGCACCGGCATCGAAGTGCTTTTTGTTCCCGAGTTCCTTCGCGAGGGAAATGCGGTCGAGGATTTTTTCGAACCCACCCTCACCGTGGTCGGCACGGCAACGGGCAAGCCCGCCGTGTTTGAAACCGGCCTCATTCTGCCGGGCGAGATCGAGACGGCCCCCTATGAAGCCGCCGAACTCCTCAAATACGCCTGCAACGCCTTCCATGCACTCAAAGTGGTGTTCGGCAACGATATCGGACGCATCGCAAAGCGGATCGGAGTGGACGGACGTCACGTCATGGACTTGCTCTGTCGCGACACGCGGCTGAACATCTCGAGCCGTTATCTGCGTCCTGGAAATCCGTACGGGGGCTCGTGCCTGCCGAAGGACGTCGCCGGGTTGCTGCATCAACTCCCGGGGCTGGGCGTGAACGCCCCGTTGATCCGATCCCTGCCGGAAGATAACGAGGCGCACTACGGTCACCTGCGCGATCTGGTGATTTCCTCCGGCCGACGCCGCGCGGTGCTGCTGGGGGTCGCATTCAAGCAGAACACCGACGACCTGCGCGGGAGCCCGATGCTGCGGTTGGCGGCGGACCTCGCTGCGGCGGGCTGGGAGGTCACCGCCCACGACCCCGCCATCGATCCCAGACGCTTGATCGGCGCGAATGCGCAGGTCGTTGCGGCCGTGTGGCCCGATCTCGGGGCGCGTCTGGTGGACGATCCCGCCGCAGCACTGTCCGCCCGGGACGCGGTCGTGGTCGTGAGCCAGCGATGCGTGCCGATCTCGCAATTGTCGATGCTCCTCCGTCCCGACCATGTGGTGGTCGATGTGAATGGCTGGCCCGAGTTGCAGGCGCTCGCCGCCGCGTATCACGGCCTGTGCTGGTAACGCCGCCGCCTTCGGCCGCTCAGGCCGGTCGCTCGAACACGGTGATCACATCGCCGTAGAGGCCGCACGGATGACGGGTTCCGGCGTCGTCCCAGTGATCAAACTGCCGGACCACGCGAAGCCCGGCCTGGTCGAGAACGAGGGCGAAACTCGCGGTGGTCAGCGTGCTCCGCCAGCCCCCCTTCTCACCCGCAACGGCTCCGTGCTGGATGACCCCGCGGGCACCGGGCTTCAGGATGCGTCGGAATTCACGCGCGTAGCCCGCCGCCTCGGGCTCATTGATGTGGACGAAGACGTCATACGACCAGACGGCATCCGCGGCGCCGTCGGCAACCATCGACAACTCGGCTCCGCTGGTGACGTGAAACGATGCCCGGCCCCCGCCACCGAACTTTTCCCGACAGAGGGCCACGCAGGTATCCGAGATGTCCGCCCCGGTGTATTTCAAGCAGCGCTCGATCAGTGCGCCGGTCCACCGCCCGGCCCCCGGCCCGATCTCGACGATGTGGCCCCCGCGCGGCATCTCGGCATCGAGCACGCACCGCAACAACGATTCCTTCCACTCGGGCGACACCGTCCATTCTTCGCCGCCGGCATCCCAATTCCAACCACGCCAGATCGCGCGATTGAGCTCGGGACTGTTCATGCCGGGGATGCCCTTTTCCAGGCGGATGCGGTGCATGCCCTGGAAAGCGCGGTCGGCCACCTTGCTGGCGGCGTAATACAGCCCGAGCAGCAGGGACCACCGCGGGCCGTTCTGCCGGAGTGCGACCCGCAAAATATCGAGCTTCTCCCCAAGGGAAAGCCGGCGCCGGTTTTCGACCAAGTCCTTCATCGCGCGGTGTTGGTAGCCAAGCCCGTGCGCCTCGTCCATCCCTAACTGGTCCCCGTTTTCGGTCGATTCCGCCGGGCGGATGTGTTTCAACGCTGGCTCGCCATGCAAACCGCAACCGGCAGACGAACCTACCTGGCGGTTGTCGCGGTGTTCCTGCTTGCCCTGCTCCTCGCCTTCACCGCCCAGTGGTGCGGCGGGGCGTACCAGGCCGACCTGGCCGGCCACCCGGACGAAGCCGCCCATTATGTCACCGGGCTGATGGTGCGCGATTATGCGGTCGCTTTGCTGACTGGCAACATCGAGCCCCCCATCGCGTATGCGCGCAGATACTACGCCGCACTCCCCCGGGTCGCCCTCGGCCATTATCCCCCCGGTTTTTATCTGGTCGAAGCGCTCTGGTTGCTGCCGGCCCCGGGAGTGGCGTCGGCGCTGCTGCTGCAGGCCGCCCTCTCCGCCGCCCTCTCCGCGTTCGTGTTCGCGACGGTGCGTCCGCACGCGGGCACCTGGATCGCGGCGGGGGCGGCGGTGTTGCTCCAAGCGCTCCCGTGGCTGCGACAGATCGAGTTGCTGGTGATGTCCGATCTCCTGGTCTGCCTGCTCGCGCTCGCAGCCGGGGCCGCCTGGAACCGCTTTCTCGATGATCCAACCGGGCGTCGCGCGGGAGGGTTCGGTCTCCTGGCCGCCGCCGCCATTCTCACCAAGGGAACCGCCCTGTTTCTCGCGTTGCTGCCCCCTCTCTCCCTCCTGCTGGCACGGCGCTGGGAACTCCTGCGGCGCCCCGCCCTCTACCTCGCTCCCGTGCCCGTGCTCCTGCTCGCCGCCCCCTGGATGCTCGCGACCTACGGCATCACGCAGGAGGGGATGGCCACGGCGAGCCTCGGCGAGTATCTCGCGCTCGCCCTGCCCGCCTACGGAAAGGCGGCATGGCCCGTGCTCGTGCCGCTGCTGCCGGCGTTGGCCGTCGGGTTGCTGGCACCCGCCACCGGCACCGCCACCGCCGCACGACGATGGGCGGTGTTCGCCCTGGCAGGTCTGCTGTTCACGGTCGCCGTTCCATCCGGCATCGACGCCCGCTACCTGCTTCCCACGGCCATCGCGGGAATCATCGCCGCCGCTCTGGGCGTCGGCTCCCTCGCTGCGTCACCGGGCCGCACCCCGCGGGTCCTTGCCGCCCTCATCCCGGGCGCGATCCTGGCCTGCTGGCTGACGATTCCGGTCCCAATCAAACTCCCCGCAGGATTCGCACAGGCGGCAGAGATCGTGGGTCAAGAACCGGGCACCGTCCTCGTCATCTCGGACGCCCGGGGCGAGGGTGCGTTCATCGCGGAAATTGCCCGGCGCGAACCACGCCCGGGCCGGACCGTGCTCAGGTCGAGCAAAGAGATGGCGGCGAGCGACTGGCTGGGCCGTGGGTACGAAAGCAGCATCCGCACGCCGGAAGAGCTGGACCGCTTGCTGACTGAACGCAGGGTCGCATGGGTGGTTGTTGACCTCTCTGTCGCACCGATCTATCAGCGCCCGCACCACTTGCTCGGGATGACGTGGGCCGCACGGGGCGGCCCCCACACTGGAACCATGGCCACGATCACCGGCTACAGCACCTCGGCGTTTGACTCCGAGCCCCGACCCCTCCGCACCCTCCAGGTCATCCAATGGGCTCCCGCCCGGGATGCCCCGTAAATTGTCTTCCAAAAACGGGGTCCATACCGCAGAAAACCGCTCCGCAATAGCTCCCCCGGGGTGGTCGCGGGAAGATCCAACCGATACCAGGTGCAACCTACTTCCAGATCCAGAACGCCCACAATGGCGCCGGCATGAACCAGACCGTCGAGTTCCGCATCCGTCCGCGCCGGGGGCTTTCGTCCATCGATCTGTCGGAGCTCTGGCATTACCGGGATCTGGTTCGGATGCTGGTCAAGCGGGACTTCGCGACCCGTTATCGGCAAACCATTCTGGGGCCGCTCTGGCTGGTCCTTCAGCCGCTGCTGGTTTCGGGCGTTTTCACGATGGTCTTTTCCATCTTCGCACGAATTCCGACGGGCGGAGCCCCGCCGGGCGTCTTCTACCTGGCCGGTCTTGCCGGTTGGAACTACGTCTCCCAGAGCTTTGTGACCACCTCGCAGCTCTATGTGGTCCACGGCCCCTTGTTCGGAAAGATCTATTTCCCCAGGCTCTGTCTCCCCATCGCGACGGCGATCGGAAACCTGTTCGGATTCGCTGTCCAGGTCCTCACGGTGGTGTGTCTCGCCGTCATTGTGGCAGTCGCATGGCCGGGCGCGGGCAGCATCCAACCGCAGCTTGCTTTGCTGCCGCTGGTTCCCGTCATGCTTCTGCAGCTCGGCCTGACGGCCATTGGTTTCGGCCTGGCCATTGCGGCGCTGACGGTGAAATATCGGGATCTCGCCCACCTCGCTTCCTTTCTGGTTCAGATCTGGCTGTACCTCACGCCGGTCATTTACCCGCTCGCTTCGGTGCCCGACCGGTTCCGCCTGTTGGTCTCGCTGAACCCTGCGACCGCAGCCGTGGACGTATTGCGCGGCGCGTTGATCGGTGGCAGCACCGTATCCCCTCTCGAGCTGGTCACGGGGTTCGCCACCGCCCTGGCGCTCGCCGTGGGCGGCATCTGGTTCTTCCGCCAGACCGAGCGGTCAGCCGTCGATACACTCTAGCGCTGCCATGGCCAGCCCTGTCATCGAGGTCGCAGGCCTCTCCAAACGATACGAACTCGGCCGATTCGGGTTCAAAACCCTGCGGGATGACCTGCTCCGCCTGGCGGGACGCAAGGGCGAGTCGGAATCGATCGGCTCCAAACGCCGGTTCTGGGCCCTGAAGGATGTCACCTTCAACGTGGATCAGGGCGAGGTGCTCGGAATCATCGGGCACAACGGTGCCGGCAAGTCCACCCTCTGCAAACTGCTCTCCCGTGTGACCGAACCGACCGCGGGGGAGGCGGTCATGCGCGGACGCACCGCCTCCCTGCTCGAAGTCGGCACCGGATTTCACCCGGACCTGACCGGCCGTGAGAACATCTTCCTGAACGGCACCATTCTAGGAATGAAACGGGCGGAGATCCGCGCCAGCTTTGATGAAATTGTCGCGTTTTCGGAAGCGGAGAAGTTTCTGGACACCCCCGTCCGCCGCTATTCCAGCGGCATGCAGGTCCGGCTCGGATTTGCCGTTGCCGCCCATCTCAACGCGGAGATCCTCATCGCCGACGAAGTGCTCGCCGTGGGCGACCTCGAGTTCCAAAGAAAGTGCATCGGAAAAATGAAGAGCGTGGCCAGTGCCGGGAGAACGGTCCTGTTCGTAAGTCACAACCTGGCCGCGGTCCAGGGCCTCTGCACCCGGGCCATCCTCATCGATCGCGGCGAACTCACGTTCTCCGGTAGGCCGGAGGAAGCCATTCGCAGCTACGTCATGGCTCGCAGCGAGGGCTCCGTGCGCGCGGAATTGGAGCTGCCGACGGAATTCGTCGCCGGCATTCATTCCATTGCCATCGTGCCGGAGCGCCCCGAAATGGGCACCGACCTTCCGAGCGAACATCCCTTCCGCATCCGGGTCTGCTACCGCGTCCGCGAAACCATCCGGAGCGCCCGCCTCGACATCGGCCTCGTGAACGGCATGGGTCAGCGCGTCTGTTGCTCACGCTCACCGGAGCTTTCCGGCGGGGGAACCGACACCCTCCAACCCGGCGACTACACGGCGGAAGTCTGCATCCCGGGGGACTTCCTGGCGCCGGGGGATTACACCATGGACGCCACTCTTCTCCAACCCGGTGTCCGGAATCTCGACACCCACAAGCACGTCATGAGCTTCCGTTTGCTGCACACCTCGCAGGCCGCGGACATGATGAATGAGCAGGCCGGAATGGTCCTGGTCCAGTTCCCCTGGGAACTGAGCAACGACCGGCCGATCTAGAAGGCTCCCTGGCCCATCCGGCGCGCGATTGACGCCTGTCCGAAAACTCCGGATCGTTCACGGATGCGCATCGCACGCTTCTCCACACCCGCCGACGGAATCCGCCTCGCCGTCGAGAATCCGGACGGCTCCGCCCACCGCATCGAGGGGGATCTGTTCGGGACCTGGCATCCGACCGATGTGCCGATCACCCCGGTCCGCCGGCTCACCCCGGTCCTGCCGGCCGCCATTCTCTGCATCGGCCTGAACTACCGCAAACATGCGGAGGAAACCGGCGCTTCGCTCCCCGGCGCCCCCATCCTGTTTTACAAAAACCCGGGGGCGATTCAGAACCCGGAGGACCCGATCCTCCTGCCTCGCCGGCTCCGAAGCGACCAGGTCGACTATGAATGCGAACTCGCGGTGGTGATCGGACGCACCTGCCGCAACGCAAGCCGCGCGAATGCCCTCTCGTACGTCCTGGGTTACACGTGCGCCAACGACGTCAGCGCGCGCGACTGGCAGAAAGATCGCAACCGCAGCGGCGGACAATGGTGCCGCTCGAAGGGGTTCGACACGTTTGCCCCGATGGGGCCTGTGCTGGTTACCGCCGACGAAATCCCCGATCCGAACCGGTTGCGCCTGCGAACGCTGCTCAACGGGACCGTCATGCAGGACTCAAACACGGCCGACATGATCTTCGATGTCCCGACACTGATCGAGTTTCTCAGCGCCGACACCACACTGCTCCCTGGCACGGTCATCCTGACGGGCACGCCCGAAGGCGTCGGAATGGCCCGCATCCCCCCCGTCTGGCTGCAACCGGGCGACCGAGTGACCGTCGAGATTGAGGGCATCGGTGCCCTCACCAATCCCGTGGTCGAAGGCGACCCCTGCCAACCCTGAGCGAACCCGCGCCCTCCCTCAACCCGCGTCCAACGCCCCGGGAGTCTCCGCGACTTCCGCTACAGCCCGTCCTCAGGTTATTCCCAGCGCGGGATCGATTTCCTCGGTAAGCTCGGATCCAGCGCCAGCCAGCATCCGTTCGTACGCCACGCGGGCGATCATCGCGGCATTGTCCGTGCAGAGCGCCGGATCCGCAATCCGCAGGGTGATCCCCTCCTGCCCGCACCGCCGCGCGAACGCCTCCCGCAAGGCGCGGTTGCAACTCACGCCCCCGCTGAGCCCGAGCGTGGACAGCCCGGTTTCGCGCATCGCGCGAATGCTCTTCTCCACCAAAACCGAAATCACCGCAGCCTGAAAGGAGGCGCAGAGATCGGGCGCCGCTTCGGGCCCCATCGAGGGAAGCAAATATCGGACGGCGGTTTTCAGCCCGCTGAAACTGAAATCCAGCCCCTCGCGCAACAGCCCGCGCGGAAGATCGAACCGGGCCGGATTGCCGCCCCGCGCGGCCTTCTCGATTTCAGGACCACCGGGATAGGGCAGGCCGAGTAATTTGCCAACCTTGTCGAACGCCTCGCCGGCGGCATCGTCACGGGTCCGGCCAAGCAGTTGATAACGCCCCGCGGCCTGCACGGCGACCAGCGAGGTGTGGCCCCCACTGACAACCAGCGCGACCGAGGGTGGCACATCGCCCCCAAAAAAGGGGGAGAGCAAATGGCCTTCGAGATGATTCACCGCGACGAACGGCCGGTCGGCCCCGGCCGCCAGGCCCTTCGCGAGGGAGAACCCCACCAGCAACGCAGGCGCCAGACCCGGTCCCTTGGTCGCGGCAAAAACACCGACCCCGGCCACGGAAACGCCGGCGGTCCGGAGCGCCGTCTCCAGCACGGCCCCAATCCCGGCCAGATGATCCCGGGATGCAATCTCGGGCACCACCCCGCCATGAGGCCGGTGCAGCGCGATCTGCGACCGCACCTCCGAGGCGAGCAGCACGTCGCGATCGCGGAGCACCGCCACCGCGGTTTCATCACACGAGGTCTCAACGGCCAGGGTGATCACCGGACGGCAGGGGCCAATGGACCCGACCCGGCGGTTAGGGCAGCCGCCCTCCGCTCGCGATACACCAGCATGCCGCGCAACGCATCCGAGGCCCGGTCGAGCTGCAAATCGCGCAGGTCCTTGAGGGACTCCCCCTGCTCGGACCGGGGAAGTTCCTCGCGACGCAGTAACAACACATCCCGCTCCTCCCGCGGACTCAGCGGAAGCCGGATGCCAGGGGTCACCCCCTTCTCATGAATGACCTGGCGACTGGGAGTATAATACTTGGCCGTCGTTAGCCTCAGCCCGGCACCGTCCGGGAGCTGCACCACGCTCTGCACCGACCCCTTCCCAAACGTCGTCTCACCAACAAGGATCGCCCGATGCAGGTCGCGCAATGCGCCCGCCACAATCTCGGACCCGCTGGCACTCCCGTTGTTGATCAGGATCGCGAGCGGATACTCCGGACGCCGCCGGCTGCTGTCGGGCGTCCGGTACACCTTGCGCTGTGAGGCCACACGGCCCTCGGTCGTCAGCACCACCTGGCGCGGCGGAAGAAACAGCCCGCACACATCCACCGCGCTGTTGAGCAGGCCGCCCGGATTGTAACGCAAATCCAGCACAAGTGCCTGCATCCCCTGTCCCTCGAGCCGGTCGAGTGCCGCCTCCAACTCCTTGGCCGTGGGCTCGTTGAACTGCGTCAGCCGCACATACCCAATTCGGTATCCCCCGGTTTCCGCAGAATCCAGCAGGCGCTCACCCTTGACACTTCGCACCTTGATCACCGCCCGCTCGACCTGGAAATCGCGGATCTCCTTGGTGCTCGGACGCAGGATCGTCAGCGTCACCTTCTCCCCGACCGGGCCGCGCAACTGGGATACCGCGTCCGAAATATCGAGCTTCTCGGTGGATGTCCCGTTGATCTTCAGAATCTGATCGCCGGGCAACAACCCAGCCTTGAACCCCGGCGTGTCCTCCATCGGGGAGACAATCGTCAGCACCCCCTCCCGCATGGAAACCACAATCCCGAGCCCTCCAAAGTCCCCCTTGGTGTCGTCCTGGAGCGCCTTGAAATCC
>Ga0163154_10004123_pt1 | contig 19385 bp, 16 predicted proteins | sample OliLakLV19MP9P1_FD_148649 | JGI IMG/M metagenome (GOLD analysis project Ga0163154, IMG submission 148649) | Freshwater microbial mat bacterial communities from Lake Vanda, McMurdo Dry Valleys, Antarctica - Oligotrophic Lake LV.19.MP9.P1 | ecosystem: Environmental > Aquatic > Freshwater > Lake >...
GAGTTGGTGCGCTGGAGCGCCGCGGTGCGCAGCTTTGCCGCGAACGATGGCGGCGGTATCCTTTATGATGAGGACGCGTGGGCTTCGCTGGCGCATGCGCTCTTCAATACCAAGGAATTTATCTTCTACCGCTGAACGCATAACCCGATTTCTAATGATGACCCCGTCGCCCTCAATGCCCTGCGCCTGCCCCGGTCGAGTAACCCAAGCGCGGTCGCGACGGGATTTTCTCAAGCTGGCCTCGACAGGATTCGGCTGGCTTTCACTGAGCTGCATGCTCGGCCGTCCATCGGGGGCCGCTTCCGCCGCAACTGGAGCGTCGATGCGGACCGCCAAGAACATCATTTTCTGCTTCATGGACGGAGGTCCGAGCCATGTCGACACATTCGACCCCAAGCCCCTACTGAAAAAGCGCCAGGGTGAGGTGGTCGGTGGAAAATTCGACAAGCTGTCGATGGGATCGGCCGGAAACCGCGTCTGGCTCGGTTCGCCCTGGGACTTCAAGCAGCGTGGTCAAAGCGGGCTTTGGGTAAGTGATCTCTTTCCACACGTTGCTGCCATTGCGGACGATTTGTGTGTGGTGCGCTCCATGGTCGGGGAGTTGCCGCTGCATGGGAACCAGAACCTCCTTCTGCACACGGGACGTTCCTTTGGAAAGGCACCGAGCTTCGGTGCATGGGTGTCATACGGGCTCGGGACTGAGAACAAAAACCTTCCGTCCTATGTAGTGCTGAACAACGATTGGGTGCCGAACGGGGGCCTCGAGAACTTCGGCAGTTCGTTCCTGCCGGCCAGTCACCAGGCCACCATGATTCGCGCAAAAGGGGTTCCGATGGACAACATCAACCCGGCCGATCCTGTCGCGCTACAGCGGCGCAAGCTTGCGCTCCTCCGCGAGCAAGACACCGATTTCGCCGCAGGACCCGGTGAAGCTGCAGCGATCGAGGGCGCGATCTCGAACTACGAAACCGCGTTTCTGATGCAGAGCGCGTTGCCAGAGGTGACCGACGTCAGCCGGGAGCCGGAGCACATCAGGCGGCTGTACGGGCTAGCGTCAACCGATCCACACCAACGGTATTACGCCGTACAGGCATTGCGCGCGAGACGACTGGTGGAGGCAGGTGTGCGATTTGTCGAGCTGACCTGCCCGAATTTTGACAGCAACAATTCGCCGTGGGATCAGCACGGGCACCTAAAGGCGAATCATGAGAAAAACGCGCGGATCACGGACCAGTCCGTTGCAGCGCTCATAACGGATCTCAAACAGCGAGGAATGCTTGATGACACGATTGTACTTTGGGGCGGTGAGATGGGTCGCACACCGCACACCCCGGCGGTCACCGACATCTGTGGTCGAGACCATCATGTCAACGGGTACTCCATCTTCATGGCTGGCGGGGGCTTCAAAGGAGGGATGGCTTACGGTGAGACCGACGATTTTGGAAATTCCGTTGTGAACAACGCGCTTAATATCCACGATATACACGCGACCATCCTTCATCGCCTGGGGCTCGATCACGAAAGGCTCACCTTCCGCCACGGCGGTCGGGACATGAGCCTCACAGACGTGCACGGACGGATCGTGAAGGGCCTTCTCGCTTGAGTGCGCGCATCATGACAACGCGTTCGCAACTCTTGAAGGGACGGAATTCTCTTATCCTCGCGCTTCTAGTTTTATGCCCTTCCGTGCTTTTGGCGGAATCGCGAGTCGCGAACAAAGTCCCTTATTCTCCGCCTGGCCGGTTTCTGCTGGTGTCGAGCGACGGCCTTTTTGTAGTCGAGCAAAATGGCCGCGCGTCGTGGTCGCACCGGCCTTCATCGGACTCAAGGGACAAATCGTCCTCGTACGACGACATAATCTATGACGGCTGGCCGTTGGGCAAAGAACGTTTTCTCTTTTCGACACATCGTTTCGCCCGAGAAATTGATAAAGACGGTCGAACCCTCTGGGAATACCGCGCTCAGGGCAAAGGTGAGGTAAAAAGCGCCATACCCCTGCCGAACGGGAATGTGGCTTTGCTTGACAGCGGGGAGCAGGCAATTCTCGAGGTGGATCGGGTAAACCGCCGGGTGGTCGGAAAGATCCCTGTTCCAGCCGCAGGGAACGAGCACACCCGTTACAATCTGCTACGACGCACATCCGCCGGCACGTTTCTGGTAGTGTTGCGGGAGGAGAAGCGCGTCGTGGAAGTGAATGAAGAGGGTGTAGTGCTGCTTTCGTTGCCGTATGTGGCAACGGTGGCTGAGCGGCTTGATGACGGCACAACGCTGGTGAGCGGACTCGGGTTGCAGCGGTTTGACTCGGACGGCAAGGAAATCTGGTCCTTCTCCGGGGAGGACGCGGCGCCGAGTTTCAAGATGTTGCTTGGTGCCGGTTTCGCGGTGCTACCGGGTGATCGGATCCTGGCGACCAATTCTGATTGGCATTACAAGGTGAAGGGCGAGAATGCGGTGCAGCTCTACATTGTTTCGCGCGGCAAGACCGTGGAATGGACCTTCCCTGTGACCGCGTACGAAGGCTGGAAGCAGGGCTCACTTGAGCCTAGGACCGGCTTGGTGGAGCACCGGTGTATGATGGTGAGGCTGATGCCCTGATTTTTCACATGATCGCTCTGCTCCTTGCGGTGATTTTCACCGTCTCTCTTTTCCTATTCATGCGGGGATTTCCTCGTTTCGGAGTTAATCCGCTCCATGCAGTGATCTTCAGCTACTATTCCTGCGTGATGACCGGCATTGTATTGCTGCCAGATCAAGGACAGTTGCGAATGGTCGTATGGTTCAGCGCGCCCACGCTGCTAACACTCGCCTTGGGATCAGTGTTTGTAGCGGCGTTTCTGTTGATTGGTCAGACCACGCTCAAGGTCGGGGTCACTGCTGCGTCGCTGGCTAGCAACATGGCGCTAGTCGTACCGGTGCTTTTTGGCCTGCTGGTCTTTCGAAATGCGAACAAGGAGTACACGGCGCTCAACTACATGGGTCTGGTTCTGGCGGTGGTAGCCGTCGGCCTGGCGTCGGTTCAAAAGGCGGATCCGGGCAAGGAGCCAGGGAAAAAGCCGGCGATCCTACTACCACTTGTGCTCTTCGCAGTGGTGGGAGCGAACGGCACGCTGATCAACTACGTGAACATGACCTACTACCGTCCGGACCAGTCCGCCCTGTTTACGGCGATCGCGTGTATGGGCTCGATCGTGGTTGGCTCTGCGCTGCTGGCGATGCGGGTCGCCTACAAGGGCGACAATGTCAGTTGGAAAAGCGTGGCAGGGGGCCTGCTGCTGGGCGTGCCGAATGCGCTTTCGCTATACTTCTTGCTCGCGGCGTTGCGGAGCTTCGGACACAGCGCTGCTTTCGTTTTCCCGATCTTCAACATTCTCTGCATGCTAGGAGCATCAGCTGCGGCATGGCTGATTTTCAAGGAGAGGCTGCAGCCCCTGAATCGCTTCGGTCTAGCGCTCGCGGTGGGTGCGATCGTGCTGATTTCGTATCAGGAGATTGGTTCACTGTTCACACTTTGAACGCCACCATAAAGTCCATCACAGCGCATCCGTTGCGCTATCCTGAACCCCACGACCACGGTGCGATCCGCCATGTCACCTTGGCGCGAGTGGAATCTTCCGATGGAGCGGTGGGCTGGGGCGAATGCATCAGCCAGTTCCCCGAGTCGTGCCTCGCAGTTAAAGTCGTAATTGAGGCGGGATTTGCCCCGTTGTTGGTGGGCCATGATCCTCTTGAGGTCGAGGCCCGGTGGCAGCAGATGTTGGATCGGGTGTGGTGGTATGGACCTCAAGGAACTGCTGCCTTTGCTGTGAGCGCGGTGGACATGGCGCTGTGGGACCTCAAGGGCAAAATTCTGGGCCTGCCTATTGCCAATCTGATCGGTGGTCAGACTACCAACCGTGTGTCAGCCATGGCATCAATCCACCTTGATATGGAGGATCTTGAATGGACGCTGAACGAGTTCGCGTGGTTTCGGGAGCAAGGATACCGAATCGTGAAGGGCGGATGGGGTCGAACTCCACCCGCCGTCTTCGGCCGCTGCGAGCAGCTTGACCTGGAGTTCGCCAGAAAGATCCGCGAGGTGATTGGTCCGGAACTGGACCTCGTATTGGATGTTCTGGGAGGGAGGGTGCGTTGGGATGTTCACACGGCAATTGAGCGGATCCGCTCGCTGGAGCCGTATCGGCTACTTTGGATAGAGGAGCCCCTGCCACCGCAGGACTATCGGGCCCATGCTTTCCTGCGCTCGCGGATAGCGACGCGCATCGGTACGGGGGAGCAGGAATGGAACCTCGATGGCTATCGGCGTCTGATCGAAGGGGGGGGCGTCGACGTGGTGCAGATGGACCCCGGCCGGTGCCAGGGCATCACGGGCTGTGTAAAGACGATCAAATTGATTGAGGCATCAAATCTCAAGTTCAGCGCGCACACGTGGAGTAGTGCTTTGAATACAGCTGCGAGTGTGGCTCTGCTTGCCACGTCTAGGAGTGGTTGGTGTATGGACTTCAAACCGCATGAATCTCCCATGCAGCATGAACTAGTGAGCGACCCGTGGGTTCAGTCTGAGGGATTCGTAGAGCCCCGCAATACTCCTGGGCTAGGAGTAACCGTCCGGGAGGATGCCGTTAAGAAGTACCAGTTTGCCTGAAGCGAGCCATTGAATCCGCATTTATGATTACATCTGTCATTCTGCCTCAACTTGAACTTACCATGGAGAACGTATCCGTAGTGCGCGTGCTTGTAAAGGACGGAGATCTTGTTGCAGCGGATCAGGCCCTGCTGGAAGTAGAAACCCAGAAGGCTGTATCTGACGTCCCAGCGCCATGCGCCGGTTACGTGCGAGGGCTAAAAGTAAGGCTCGGTGACGTCATTAGCGAAAAAACATTCCTGTGTTTTTTGACCACCGCCCTTGACGAGGAATTACCCAGTTCGGTTGCTCAGGAGACGGAACCCATCCCTGAAGTAAAGGAACCGCACCACGGGGTCTTGCCGGCTGAGGAAGGAGCGTCCGGAAAGGGAATCCGGGCGACTCCTGCAGCGCGGAAATTGGCTCGTGAACTGAATGTGGATCTTTCTCGAGTGCCTCCGACTGGCGTAAATCAGAGGGTCGAGGTTGTGGACGTTCGCGCCTTTAGCGCTCCTGTTGTGGACAAAGAAGTTGATGGGCAACGCGGGGATAAGGCTGAGCTGGGCTGGACTGAGTTCTCGGCATCGCGCCTTGCGCTGAATGCACAAATGGTCAGGTCTCTCGCTGAGATTCCTCAAATACTGGTTTCCCGGCAAATTGATGTTACGAAACTAAGTGTCCGAAGTGAGGGGATCACGCTTACCCATCTCCTGATCGCGAAGGTCGCGGTTGCGCTGGAAAAGCATTCTGCACTCCGGACCATCACCGACGGCAGGCGATATCGGGTAACGCCAGTCTCTGTTGCCGTTGCCGTGGATAGTCCTTCTGGGTTGGTGGCTCCAGTTCTGCGCGGCGTCGATCTTCAATCCGTGGGCAGCATTGCCAATCGAGTGAACGATTTTCGTCGACGAGCGGAGCAACGTGCGCTTCGCAGCGAAGAACTTCGGGACGGGCCCTTCGCCTTGACCAATCTTGGCATGTTCGGGGTGGACCAATTTTCGCCATTTGTCTTTTACGGCCAGACGGCGGTGCTGGCCGTTGGTCGCATAGCGATAGGGTCTTCTGCGACTAGCCGAGCGTGGTTTAGCTTGGCATCCGACCACCGGGTCGTGGATGGCGCTGAGGCAGCGCGATTTCTTGAGACTCTGCAGGAGTTGTTGCTCACATGAGACTTCTTGAACATCAGGCCAAGGCGCTTCTCGGGGGTTTCGGAGTCTCTTTCACAGAGACCTCCTTGGCGAAGTCCCCCGAAACCGCAGCCGACATTGCTGCAAAGATTGGTGGAGCCGTGGTTCTTAAGGCGCAGGTTCCGTTCGGAGGTCGAGGAAAAGCAGGTGCGGTCAGATTCGCAGATTCTCCAATGGATGCTGAGCGAGTCGCGCGAGATATACTCGGCATGACCATCAAGGGTGAAGTTGTCGATTGTGTTTCGATCGAGACGAAGGTGTCGTACAAGGCGGAGTACTATCTGGGCATCGCATGGGATACCTCAGCGAAGCTGCCGGTAGCGTTGTTGTCCGACGGCGGGGGTATTGAAGTGGAGCATGCCGTTCGTATGGTTCGACGTACTTTTAGTCCGTGGACTGGTCTAGACGCATTCATCGGACGGGAGATGGCAGTTGAGTTGGGAATTGAAGGACGATTGTTGAGCGGTTTGGGCCAGAACCTCGCGCGCCTCTCCGTGGCGTTCCTCTCCTGCGATGCATTGACCATGGAGATCAATCCGTTGGTGGAGCGAAGTGATGGAACGTTGATTGGCCTCGATGCCCATGTTGAAATAGACGACGATAGCGTTACCCGGCAGACGACGAGACTTAAGGTGCTCGGGGACATTAGCAGTTCGAGCGTTGGGGGACGTCCGCCCACGGTACTTGAGTTGGAAGCTCAACGAATCGATGCGATGGATCATCGAGGTGTTGCTGGTCGGGTTGTCGAATTCGATGGCGACTTGGGTCTGCTCATAGGCGGCGGAGGTGCTTCATTGACAGTTTTCGATGCGATTCGTCGCCACAAGGGAAGCCCTGCGAATTACTGCGAGGTTGGCGGCAATCCGACTGAAGAGAAAGTAGCGGCGTTGACCGCGCTTTTGCTCTCAAAACCCCGCGTTCGAAACCTCGCGGTAATCATGAACGTCGTCAATAACACCCGCGCGGATGTGATGGCGCGCGGGGTGATTGAGGGAGCAAGACGAGCGGGTCGTGTACCTTCAGAAGCAATCTCGGTGTTTCGAATACCCGGTTCGTGGGAACAGGAAGCGAAGGAGTTACTTGCGGTCGAGGGCATTGAGGCACTTGGGCGCGAGGTTTCATTGGACGAGGCCGCGAGACGTGCGGTTGAAAGGAGCACCCACCGTGTTGCTTAACCCCGATGATCGAATTCTCGTTCAGGGAATAACCGGACGTGAAGCAACCGGAATGGTCGAGGACGCACTTGCGTACGGCAGTCGTGTGGTAGCCGGTGTCACGCCTGGCAAAGGCGGCCAAACCGTCTTGGGCGTGCCGGTCTACAACACCGTCAAAGAAGCAGTGGAAACTTCAGGTGCTCGGGTCAGCGTAGTCTCGGTGCCTGCGCATGCGGTGCTTGATGCGGCGGTGGAAGGCTTCTCGCACGGAATTCAGCTCTGTTTGATCATGTCCGAGCGCGTGCCACGTCTGGACACGGCTAAACTGCTCTTTGAGGCTCGGAGAACGGGTTGCACGGTAATCGGTCCCAATACCCTCGGACTCATTCGTCCCGGAGTGGCGAAATTGGGAACGATCGGCGGGCGAGTCGACAATGTGAAGCGTTCGTTCACCCCAGGACGGGTGGCCGTGCTTTCTCGAAGCGGGGGCATGACTACCGAGATAGCAAGTTTTCTCACAAGTCGTGGAATAGGCCAGAGTGTGGCGATAGGTGTGGGAGGGGATGCAATCGTCGGATCGACGTTTACGGATCTGATTAAGGAACTTGAACACGATACAGAAACCGAGGCGGTGGTGGTGTATGGCGAGCCCGGGGGCACAGCCGAGGAGTCGCTCGCAGAATACCTTCGCTCAAATCCTACTCGACTCCGGATTAACGCCTTTCTCTCTGGTCGATTTGTCGATGAAATGCAAGGCGTCCGCTTTGGTCACGCGGCCGTGATCGTTGAAGGCGATCGGGGTTCGGTTCGCGGAAAAACGAAGGCCTTGCGTGACGTCGGGGTGTTTGTTGCCGACCGATTCGATGACATTCTGGAGGGCCTCCCATCATGAGTGAGTTCTGGAGAACAGCAATTTCTCAGGTACTGCCAAACGAGATCCTCGTACGTGGCTATCCCATTGAACAGCTAACGCGCCAGTGCCTTTTCGGTGATGTTGTCTACCTCCTGCTGACAGGTGAATTGCCGCGAGGAAAGGAAGGTCGACTGGTCGAGGCCATTCTCGTCTCGTGTTGTGAGCACAGTCTCGCTTCGCCGAGCGTAGATGCTGTGCGATTTGTAGCGTCGTCAGGTGTGCCCCTGCAAACGGCTGTGGCGGCAGGAGTCAGTGCCATTGGCGATGTCCATGGGGGGGCGATGGAACCTTGCGCTGAGATCCTGCTATCCGCAGTCGCCGGGTCTTTCGAACCGAGTGTAGTTTTTGCGCAGCTAAAAACTCAAAAGCGCAGGCTCCCCGGGTACGGCCATCCGGTGCACACGGATGATCCTCGTGTGAAGGTGTTGTTCGCGCTCGCGGAATCGTGGAGTTTGATCGGGCCGCATACGTTATTTGCCAAGCGATTGGAGCAGGCTTCCGAGGAGAACATCGGACGGCATCTGAACCTGAATGTTGATGGAGCTATCGCTGCTTTGCTATGCGACCTTGGCATCGATCCACGTCTCGGGAAGACATTTTTTATCGTCGCACGCTGCGCGGGATATGCCGCTCACGCCCATGAGCAGACTACGCGTGAACGGCCATTCAAGGCCCCTGATCCGAAAGATATCACCTACACAGGACCGGCTCGGAGAGAAGTCGTTGGAGCCGGCACAACTACGTATAATCTATGAGCACACGTATTCTTAGCATGGCTGAGGCCATTAATGAAGCGATTCGTCACGAGATGCGACGAAACCCAGAGATCATCTTACTCGGCCAGGACATTGGAGTCTACGGAGGCACTTTTGGTGTCTACAAAGGCCTCTTCGAGGAATTCGGCGATGACCGCGTCAAGGACGGTCCGCTTTGCGAGGCAGCCACGACCGGATTCGGCGTGGGTCTCGCAATCGCTGGGATGCCGACAATTGTTGAGATAGAATTCTGCGATTTCCTGACTTTGGCATCCGATGCCTTGTGCAACCAAGCCGCGAAAATGAGGTTTTTCTTTGGTGGACAGCTGAAGGTGCCTTTGATTGTTCGTACTCCGGTTGCGAGCAGACTTGGTCTCGGTCCTCAGCATTCACAAAGTCTCGAGGCTTGGATGATGCACATGCCCGGGCTCAGAGTGCTCATTCCCTCCAATCCAGCTGATGCGAAAGGTTTGATGCTCGCTGCTCTTCGTGACGGAAATCCGACCGTGTTCATTGAACATGTGCGACTGTATTCGACAAAGGGAGATGTTCCGGAAGAAGACATCCCGTTGCCATTGGGTAAGCTGAGGGTTGTGCGTACCGGGGGTGACATCACGATCGCCACCTACAGCGGTATGGTCGGTCCATGCCTTGAGGCTGCAAAAGTACTCTCCGAGGAGGGTGTCGACTGCGAGTTATTGGATTTGCGGACACTTGCTCCATTGGATCGTGAAGGAATCTGTGCGTCCGTTCGAAAGACCGGGAGATTGGTCGTCGTCCACGAGGGGCACAAGACCGCCGGGGTGGGCGCCGAAATCGCACAAACTGCAGTCGAAGGGGCATTCGACTATCTGCAAGCCTCGATCAAAAGAGTGACCTCCGAGGATCAGCCGATTCCGACAGGCACACTTCAGGATATAGTGTTTCCCAATACGACAAAAATCATAGCCGCCTGCCGCGAGGCAATGGCCTGAGTATCAATCTCATGACAACACCCGATCTGCCGACACTACTGGAATGGTACAGCCAGATGTGGACGATTCGCTTTTTCGAGGACAATGCGATCGACAGTTATCGCAAAGGACTCTTCGGTGGCAGCACCCATCCCTCAATTGGTCAGGAAGCCATCGCAGTCGGAGCGGGCGCCGCATTGCGATCCGACGACCAAGTTCTCGCTACGTATCGCGGTCACGGGCACGCCATTGCGCGGGGACTCAACTTGAATGCGATGATGGCTGAGTTATTGTGTAAAGACAGCGGCTGTTGCCGCGGCAGAGGAGGATCCATGCACCTTTGTGATGTGAGCCGCAGCTTCCTCGGCACCAACGCTGTTGTTGCGGCGCACATTCCGATTGCGGGCGGTGTCGCCCTTTCGAACAAGCTGCGACGAAATGGACGAGTTACAGCGGTATTTTTCGGTGACGGGTCAACTTGCGAGGGAGCGTTCTTCGAAACACTCAATATGGCGGCGCTTTGGAAGCTTCCTCTCGTTATGGTATGCGAGAACAATGGATATGCCATCTCAGTACCCACTTCAAAGGCGATTCCGGATGCGGATGTCGCCAGGCGTGCCCTCGGTTTCTCTTTGCCCGGCGTGACGGTAGATGGAAACGACCCTCTGGAAGTTTGGACGGCGGTGTCTACGGCGGTTACCCGCGCCCGGCAGGGTGAAGGCCCCACTCTCGTGGAATGCAAGACGACCCGGTGGGAGCGTCACAGTGCAATTTCAGCCGGAAAGTACGACAACGAGGAGGAGGCCATGAAATGGAAACGAGTTGATCCGATACCACGCTTTGCAATCGTGCTCCGGAAAATGGGGGTGACGGAGGAGCGATTGGAGCAGCTTCGGGACGGAGCATTTCGTGCCAACCAAGAAGCACTCTCATTCGCCAAGTCCAGTCTTCCGCCGGCTCCCGAAACGGTTGGAGATTACGTGTACGCATGAGAGTGATTCACGCACAACAAATCCGGGATTGTGTCGCGGAGATGTGTCGACGGGCCAATTTTGAGCTTTCTCGTGATATGACCGTCGCCCTTGAGCAGAGTATGGCCCGCGAACGAAACCCCCTCGCAGTGGAAACTCTCGGTCGGATCCTTGAGAATGCGCGGGTGGCCCGATCGATGAGTATACCCATGTGTCAGGACACAGGACTCGTGGTTGTGTTTGTTGAACTCGGCCAGGATGCAAGGATTGAGGGCGGGCTTCTGCGCGACGCAATCGATGACGGTGTGCGCAAGGGATATCGGGAAGGATACCTTCGAGCCTCAGTAACCGGAGATCCTTTGCAGCGACGAAATACCGGTGACAATACACCTGCGGTCATCTACACGGATTTGGTATCAGGAGATCGACTTCGCTTGAGGTTGCTCGCCAAAGGAGGAGGGTGCGAGAATATGAGCAGGTTTCGAATGCTTAGTCCGGCTGAAGGTCGAGATGGCGTGGTAAAGTTCGTCCTCGATGCAGTCCGGAGCGCGGGCCCGAATGCCTGTCCTCCGCTGGTCGTTGGGGTAGGTATCGGTGGATCTTACGACTACTCTTCAGTCCTGGCCAAGAAGTCGCTGCTTCGATCGATTGGCGTCCGCAGCCCCCAGCCATATGTTGCGGAACTCGAGGAGGAGCTCATGAAAGAAATCAACGCAAGTGGTATTGGTCCACAGGGTTACGGAGGAGACACGACCGCGTTGTCGGTGCAGATAGAAACGGCACCCTGCCATATCGCTAGTCTTCCCGTTAGCGTAAACCTTGAGTGCCACGCCCACCGCCATCAAGAGGAACTACTTTGAGTCAGGATCTGACACTGCCCCTTCCTTCGGCAATGCTGCGCCAGTTGCGTGCGGGTGACTCTGTGCTGCTGTCAGGGGAGATTTTGACCGGACGAGATCAAGCGTGTGCAAAGTTGCACCAAATGTTGCTTCGGGAAGAACCACTGCCTGTTTGCCTGATGGAGAGCCTTCTCTATTTTGTTGGACCTTCGCCCGCTCGACCCGGTGGAGTAATTGGTTCGGCAGGGCCAACCACCAGCGGGCGCATGAACCCATTTATTCCAGCACTGCTCATGGCAGGTCTGCGGGGATTTATTGGTAAAGGATTCATCGCGCAGGAGGTCAAATCTGCCTTGGAGGAGTGTGGTGGGGTGTATTTTGGGGCGATTGGTGGCACTGGCGCACTCCTGTCGCAATGTATCGAGTCGGCTGAGGTGATCGCGTTTCCAGAACTCCTGAGCGAAGCAATTCACCGATTGAGGCTCCTTCGTTTCCCGGTGATTGTACTCCACGACTCCCGCGGCGGGGACCTTTACGAGCTTACATACGGTAACCAACATGAAAATCAGACATATTGAGGCGATACCCCTGGTTCGGCAGCTTGAAAATGTCTTTCAGGGCGGCACCTACAAGATTACGAGTCGTAATACGATCGTTACACGGGTGGAACTTGAAAATGGTGTTGTCGGCGAAACTTTTGGGGGCGACGAAGACCAGTATCAGATGGATGTCTGCCGAATCGTGAACGAGGTCTACCGTCCACTGATCGTAGGTACTGACATCCGTGACGTTGAGTCTCATTGGCAGAGAATGTGGGAAACGCGTGTGGATTTGCAGAATCGCGGAATCCACACCTTGGACCTTGCCAAACACTGTGTGCGTATGCAGGCGATCGCTTCAGTCGATATAGCATTGTGGGATGGACTTGGAAAGGCGCTCAATCAGCCGGTGTTTAAATTGCTGGGTGGATTTCGTGACCATGTACCGGTTATAGCAATTGGTGGATACGTGATGGAGGGAAAGAACGCTGCCGACCTCGAAAGCGAGATCGAGCACTATCGGGTGTTGGGTATCGGAGGAATGAAGTTGAAGGTTGGAAAGCTCAGCATCGAAGAAGATATCGAAAGGACGCATTTGGCGAGAAGGGCTGGAGGGAAAAAGTTCCATCTTTGCACCGATTCGAACCAGTCATGGACGGTGAAGGAAGCGGCCCAGTTTGCGCGAGCGGTACGTGAACTAGACCTCGCCTGGTTGGAGGAACCTGTGCAGTGGCAAGATCAGATTGCGGGTAATGCCAGATTGCGGTCTTACGGAATCCCAATTAACGCAGGGCAGGGTGAGATATCCCGACATGGTTGCCGGGATCTGATTGTTGGGAGAGCAGTTGATATTCTCAACGTTGACGCTACGATTGCAGGCGGGGTTACGGAGTGGCGGCGTATCGCAGGCATGGCGCACGCGTTCGAGGTAGGTATGGCGCATCATGAGGAACCGCAAGTTGCACTCCATCTATTGGCGGCGGCGCCAAATGGACTCTGTGTGGAGATCTTTCCAAACTACGCTCGAGATCCGATGTGGTTCGATCTACCTGAAAGGCAACCAATGATCCAGAATGGTTTTATGCACGTACCAGAAGGTGCTGGCTTTGGACTGCCGCTCAACGCTGCGATGATCGAAAAGTGGCGGTATAGGCCCCAGGAGAAGTGGAGTGGAAGCTAAGTTCATCTAGGCGAAGCAGGTGAAAGAGGTTCCTCCTGTCGAGCGATATACGAATAGCCTGGTCTCGCCGATCTAGAACATGAAAATTTCTCTGAAGTCGATTGCACCGTTACGAGATCAGGATAGCGGGCTTCGTCCCATGGTGTTCGAATCGACTTACGAGGCCCGCGCGGGTGGACTGTATGGAGCATCCGGCTCCGATTGGGTAATAGTCTATGGAGACAAAGAGCATTCGGCCAACTTAGCGTTCGTATGCGGCTTCGATCCCCGATTTGAAGAGGCGATTCTCGTGCTTGGGCCCTCAGGAAAAAGAGTTCTCGTCCTCGGAAACGAAGGTGTTGGGTATTCGAGTAAATGTCGACTACGAGCGGACGTTGCGTTGTGCCAATCGTTTAGCTTGATGGGACAGTCACGTAAGAGCGCGCCCCGGCTTGTCGATGTGCTTGTCGGAATCGGCATTGTTGCCGGCGAGTCAATAGGTATCGTAGGCTGGAAATATTTCGAGGCGGATGAGTGTGAAGAACCGACCCATCCTGCTTTTGTTCCCGCCTTTCTGGTCAATGCGGCGAGGCAGGCGGTTGGAGTTGGCGGCCAAGTGAAGGACGTTACCCCGGTTGTCATGCATCCGGCTCGGGGTTTGAAGTCCTTCAATTCCGCCGACCAGATCGCGGAATTTGAGTGGTCTGCTTCACGTGCTTCTAGAGCGGTGAACCGGGTATTACGCGGTGTTAAACCCGGCATGTCAGAATTCGAATCTGTCGTCTTATCAGCCTACGAGGGTGATCCATTGACGTGTCACATGATGTTCGCGTCAGCTGGTTCAGATGAACCGGTTGTCGGCCTGCGGAGTCCATCTTCCCGAATGTTGAGCGCCGGTGATGGTGTTACAACCGCGTTGGGATTCCAAGGAGGATTGACTGCTAGGGCCGGATTGCTCAACGAAACAATTGATGAGAGCTTTTTGAACACTTACGTTAAGCCCTACTATTGCGCGATAGCTGGGTGGTGGGAAACGATTCGCATCGGTGTCAGCGGAGGTGATGTGCACAATGCGGTGATGAATGCACTCGCCGGCGCGCCGTTCACTTCGGCACTAAATCCAGGACATTTGACCTCCATCGACGAGTGGACACATACGCCGATTTGCGCTGGGGGAGTCCTCGCACTTGGATCGGGGATGATTCTTCAATGCGATATCATTCCTTCGCCCATGCCTCACGGGCAGGCATTAAACTGTGAGGACACGGTGGCCATCGGAGATGCGAATCTGCGAGCCTCTTTAAGCGCAAATTACCCGGAGCTGTGGCGGCGCATCCAGCTTCGACGTCAGTTCATGCGCGATGCTCACGGGATAATGTTAGCCGACGAAGTGCTACCCCTATCGTCAACTCCGGCTTATCTCGTTCCGTTCTGGTTGGCCCGTGACTTAGTGTGCACCGTGTCTCGTTGAGTTCACGTTAGCTAAACTCATTTCAATAATCACATCAATCGGAATGCCTTCCCAAAAAAGCAATAAAACCAACGTTTATTAAGATACAACGCAAATGAAACCAACGCGCAGAGCTTTCCTGAAAAGTACTTCATTACTTGCAGCGACGATTCCACTTTCTACTTCATCGTTAGCCAATGCCGAGGTGAACGTTGTTGCGAAACCTGATCGTTTGTCGTCGTCAAAAGCAAGTATTAAAATCAAGTCATTTTCGTTAATTCATGGCGGTATCAAGCCGTGTTTTCATGAGCGCTTAGAAACCACGATTAACGCCCAGACTGCGGTCGCTACTCTCCGTTTCTACCGAACTGTTCGTGTCGACCGTATCGAATTCACTCCAACCATTTATGGACGGGGAAAGCCTCGGGTTCCGGTACATCCGGCCCACCTTATAGTAAGTGTTTATGATCGAAATACGCGAGCTTGGAGAGTAATCCAGGAGATCAACATTCCGACTAATCCGAAGTTTTCGGGTATCGGACTAGACCCGGATCTACCGATGGCAGAGAAGGACAGGTTCTTTGCAGAGGCGATTAAGGAATTCGGCGCGTATACGATCAATCTCGGTGGTTTCGAGACGGATCACGTCCGGATCGAATGTGACCGAGAGCATCCCGTTTACCCGAATCACTATGAGTGTAACGGGAACGTTTTCAGCGTCCCGTATGGAATCTTTAGGGAACTCACGGTCTTTGGACATCCTTTGGGTGCAAAAGCTGCAGTAGCACCCTATAATCCGATTCTAAAGCACGGTAAGGTCGCTCCCATCGCACCGCTGGGCATGGAGTTAGAAGTTGACGCGCGGATGGTTCTCTTCCGCGGGAAGAAACTTTCTGTCGGATTTTCGCTTCACCGGCCGATTCTGCTGCATCTGGGTTGGGATGATCTCGGCGAAGGTCGAGCAGACTTGAATCGGCTCCTCGTCACTCGCACGTGGTCGAGTTCTGGTAATCGAATAGCGCTGTTGGCGGGGTTATCCGGGCCGGTCCTTCGCACTTTGGACTTCGACATCGGATCCCACCTGTGGACGGGCAGGCTCGAGGTTGAAGGCAATGAGGTACGATACCTTGATGTGCGTCCGAACAATGATCTCCGTCTGAACATAGCATTCCGAGTCGAGGCCGAGAGGCTCGGGGTGCAGATCGAAGAAATTTGCTCAAAGACCTTCTTTGCGCTGGAGTACGAGTCTTGGCGCCTTGCTTGGGACGCCAGAGTCAGTCCTACGGGCATTTCGGCCGCGCCTACGGAGAGGCCCGGACGCAACGGACACGTACCATTACCCGCATTCCTATCGGGTGAAGGATCAGGTTGTCTTTCGTTGCGGCAGGTGAGTGGGCCTACCGGATTGCTGCGCGACCTTCACCTTCGGGTTGAAAGTTATCGGGAGAGCGAGGCACTCACGTGCGGTTTCGTTCCGGTTGAGCCCAGTATTGATGGATTCGGGGTGATGGTACCCAGCGGTACACGCTCATATGCTGTTGAACTTGGTGTCACGAATCTTCAGCCGACGAGGGTCGATGGGGGTTCAGATCCTCTTTCGCGGGGTATCCGACGATCATGGGCAACGATCTTCTCCTGCTACAGGCCAGAATACCGCGGGTTCTCGAACAACTGCATTTCGGTCAACTGCCATCTCGGTCAGTGGTCCCAGTTGGAAGTCCTCGCTCACACTCATCAACCGAACGATGGACCAAATCTTCTGGCAATGCATCGCTTTACGGTGGAAAAGGGGCTCTTGGACGGTGGCGGCTATGGTTATTGGAGAAACCTTTTTATGGATTCTGCTCCCGGGCTATTGTGCGCCGCGGGGACTTTGTATCGATTGAACCCAGACATTGAGTGGCTGCGACGTGTTCGTCCTGGCCTTCTGGATGTCTATCGTGGAATGGTCGCAATGGCTGGAGAAGATGGCCTCTTGGTAAATCGGGAACTTTCCGGAAACTCCGGAGAATTTACCTTTAGTACGAATGGTTACGATACAGTATGCTTCGGGTATTTGGACGCCTACTCGAACGCTTGGGCATACCGGGCTCTCCGCAACGTGGCGCCTCTCTTTGCTGCTCTCGGCGATAGTCAGAACGCAAAACAAGCGGTCGACATCGCTGATCGAATGCGGCGCTCCTTCGGTTCGGTGTTCATCAACCCGAAAACGGGTTGGGTAGCGGGATGGCGGAGCAAGGACGGCCAACTTCATGATTATGCGTACACTTTTATCAATGGCGTTGCGATTGCCTTTGGCCTTCTCGACCACGACGATGCAAGACGGGCACTGTTAGGTCTGGAGGAACTTCGGAAGAGAGTCTGTCCTGTGTCACCGCAACTCGGAATTCCGGTCAATCTGATGCCGCATGCGGACGAAGATCACTACACCTACGAGTTGATTTCTGGATCACAGCCGACCTTCGAAATTTTCACCGACGGCGCGATCACGTCGAATCTCATCCAGTACTACCTGCGTGCACTTTCGCAGTACGGATTCAAAGACGAGGCTGTTCGCTTGGCTGAAGATTTCGATCGTGGGTTTGCCGAAGGGTTCTTTTCAGGTGGAGTCGGCAGCGGTAATGAAATGCGATCGTGGGAAGGATTGGCCACCGGATACGAAGGAACCTTAACCTACAACCATGGCCTCATCTATTCAGTTGCTGTAGAGAAGGGTTACATCAAACCGCAATCGCCGGAATGGTGGCCAAACATGCCCTCTTAATGATGAATCTATCGTCCGGGATAAAGTGCTCGTTTGGAGTTTCTGATCTATTGTGCCAGCAACCTGATCCAACGTTTTTCCTATTATCTATCGGAGAGATGTGTTTGAAAAATCAAGGACGCTTGAGTTTGTATGGCACCGAAGGTTTGACCGAGCGGGTTGTCTCGCCGAGGAGGAGGCTCGGTGGGAGGTTTATTCTTCGAAGCGGCTTCATTTCGGCACCGACATAATGTTACGCATTCGCGTACGACTCCGCCTCTTTTTCCCCATCATCTTTTAAACTGGAATCATGAGTGCACTGGACTGGTTAATCATCTCCGCATACTTCGTTTTGCTCATTGGGATCGCTTGGTGGTCGTCGAGACGCGTGGAAACGTCTACGGACTATTTCCTCGCAGGCAGAAACCTTGGTTGGTTCGTTGTCGGTTGCTCCTTGCTCGCATCCAATGTCGGCTCCGAACACATTGTCGGGCTTGCCGGCAACGGGGCCGTCAGCGGCATGGCCATGGCCCACTGGGAGCTACACGCGTGGATCATGCTCATGCTCGGATGGGTTTTTGTGCCATTTTACTACCGCTCAGGCGTTTTCACCATGCCTGAGTTTCTGGAGCGTCGGTTTGATGCGTCGGCGCGTTGGACGTTGTCCATTGTTTCGCTCGTCGCCTATGTTTTCACCAAAGTTTCGGTGACCGTCTACGCCGGCGCGATTGTCTTCATGGCACTTCTCCCGGACACGTTTGGTTCGCCGGAGAACGCCTTCTGGGCAGGTGCAGTTACCACCGTCGTTCTTACAGGCGTTTACACCATCGCTGGCGGTCTGCGCGCGGTCGTTTACACCGAGGTGGCGCAGACCGTTTTGCTTATTTTCGGTTCGACCTGCATCACCCTGTTCGGACTTCACCAGCTCGGCGGGTGGGACGAATTGAAGGGCACTCTCGGATCCGCGCCGACACAGTTCGCACTGTGGCGCCCCCTCTCCGACCCGGACTTTCCATGGCTGGGCGTCATGATCGCCTCACCCATTATTGGCATCTGGTACTGGTGCACCGATCAATACATCGTGCAGCGCACCCTGGCGGCACGCTCGCTTAGGGACGCCCGGCGCGGGGCAATCTTCGGAGGGTTTCTCAAGGTCTTGCCTGTCTTTATTTTTCTGATTCCCGGCATGATCGGATACGCCCTGCACAGCCGGGGACTGATCAACATTCCCGCCAAGGCGGATGGCACGCTCAATGGTGACATGGTGTTTCCCACCATGGTGACATCGCTCCTTCCGTCGGGACTCCGAGGGATCGTCGTCGCAGGTCTGCTCTCCGCACTGATGAGTTCATTGGCCTCGCTCTTCAATTCGTGCGCGACGCTATTTACGGTCGATATCTACGCGAAGCTCCGGCCCGGGCGGAGCGAAAAGGAACTCGTCCAGATCGGCCGCCTGGCCACGGGTTTCGTGGTGGTACTGGGACTCGTTTGGATCCCGGTGATGAAGTATGTCTCCGGCGGCGGGCTTTATCAGTACTTACAAAGCGTGCAAGGTTACTTGGCACCCCCGATCACGGCTGTCTTTCTGCTTGGGTTACTTTTCCCTCGGGTCAATTCACGGGGCGCGCTCGCAGGGCTGGTGCTCGGCTTCATCCTAGGCATGATCAAATTGGCCCTGCAGACGCTAGCCGGAGGTGGTGTGCTCGGCAATTCTGGCCTGCTCGTTGAAATTGGGAGGTACAACTTTCTCTATACATCCGGCTGGCTGTTCCTTATTAGTATAGTGGTCGTTGTCGGCGCTTCCCTGACATCTCCGCCAGAGTCTCGAGATCGGATCGCAGGACTGACGTACAGCTCGAGAACGCCGGCTCAGGTGGCTGTGAATAGGGCAAGTTGGGGTATGCCCGAGGTGATCGGTACAGTGGTCGTCCTTGGTCTGGTCCTGAGCATTTATTTCTACTTCAGTTTTTGGCTGGTTTGAGTCGTTGATTTGAAGTAAGCGACCGCGCGACTACAGGTAGAGGCGGGGGAGGGAACCTGATAGTCTGGCGGTGATGCGAACAGGAGAGGTAACCGAGGAGGCCAGATCAAAGCCGCAATT
>Ga0163154_10004124_pt1 | contig 19385 bp, 10 predicted proteins | sample OliLakLV19MP9P1_FD_148649 | JGI IMG/M metagenome (GOLD analysis project Ga0163154, IMG submission 148649) | Freshwater microbial mat bacterial communities from Lake Vanda, McMurdo Dry Valleys, Antarctica - Oligotrophic Lake LV.19.MP9.P1 | ecosystem: Environmental > Aquatic > Freshwater > Lake >...
ACCCCTTTCCCCTGGTCTGCGTTCCATAATATCCATCGTAGGTAACTTTTATAGTTCCTTGTTTGCCTTTTTTTGTAGTGATGACCAATACGCCGTTAGCAGCCCTGGAACCATAAAGAGAAGCAGAAGCATCTTTCAGCACTTGTATAGATTCTATGTCATTTGAATTGATATCTCCCAAATTATCAGTAGGAATACCATCAATCACATAGAGTGGTTGATTGCCGCCAAAAGAAGCAAATCCCCGGATACGTACACTGGCTCCATCACCAGGCTGACCAGATGAAGTTACTGTAACACCTGCTGCACGTCCTTGTAATTGCGTTTCTACATTACCTGCGGGAACAGCTAATAAATCAGAAACCTTAATTATTGCAACAGCTCCCGTAATATCTTTTTTTCTTTGAGAAGAGTAACCAGTTACCACTACTTCATTTAATGAAGAAGTCATTTCTTTTAAATCAACCACAATAGCAGATTTTCCATTCATAGAAATTTCCTGGCTTTCAAAACCTACAGCAGTAATTAATAAAACACTTTGGCCATTGGGGGCATTTAATTTAAACGTTCCATCAATGTTGGTTTGTGTGGCAATTTTAGTTCCTTTAACAAGAACTGTAACCCCGGCTATCGGTTGATTGTCCTTGCTGTTCTCAATTTTTCCTGAGATGTCTTTTTGAGCAATTGCATTGAAACTAAAAAGGGCTAGAAGTAGCACGAGGGCTACACCCCTAAAAGGGAGGTTAATAATTTTTGGCATAAGCAATAGTTTTTTTGTTTAAGTATCAAATCTAAATAAGTCTATTTACTTATACAAATATTATTCGGACTTTTTTTAATACTAATTTAACAAATTTTGGATTTTTAGAATATATAGGAGTCTCTTTTGACTCTATATTAAAAAATAATGATGGTATTATCAATATTATATACTCAGCTATTTATCTCTAAAGAAAACTCCGTAGGTTAACCAATTTAGCAGCCGTTGATTCTTAATAAACTACTTTGAATAAACTTTTTGCCCCGGTTCATTTACATCTTTTGAAAATAATTCTGATTATACGGTGTTGTTAGTCCAATGCCGAAATCGATCGGCACAGGTCGGTACTTGTTTACCGGCAGGCAGGTTTACCAAATCCCTTCACACTGCTGCGCCATCGCACATAATTTGAGCCAGTACACATTAGCCTGTAATTAAATTTCACTTGGTACAACTTTCTGCATAAAGCTTGTGAACAGGAATAGAAAACCTAAATGAATTGTAAATTGAAGTTGTTGTATTGATGGAAAGTTTTTCCGGAGTCATCTAATATAAAAGCCTTGCTGGTATTGCTGGCTAATTATGACTGCCCCACATAGCCGCGATTTAGCCATTACAAAATTTGATTAAAGCCTGTTGCCTGTATCATTACAAAATAAATGGTAACGGTTTTTATTTTTTTTAATCGCTTATTTTAATGCAAACAAGACTTTTGTTCTTCCATTACTCACCATTACAACCGAACAAAATATTTTATTGAATAGTAAGATTACCATTGATGATAAATTTTTTATCGGACTGAACCGTTACTTTACCACCAGCTGCAATGTTTTGTGGCACATCTAAAATACACTCTCCTGCAATTGATGGGTCTATAATAATTTCCGCACCGGCAGGCAAAGTGGATGGCGGCATTAAACCATTCCGCCAGTTTGCAGCATTGCTCCAGTTTCCATTTCCTGTAAACAAATAAACATTCACTGACAGTTTGAATGCAACATCCCACGCTATGGAAGGCAATGCAGCATTTAATATACCTGCTGAAACTACCACATTGGTACTGCTTAACAATAAGCCTGTAGAGCAGCTGTAATAATCAACTTTATATGAACCATCCTGCAAACCGGGTATTTGCATGCTTGCAGCATTTACAGCAGCAGGTGCAATGCCACCTGAGTTTTGCAGGTATTTCCAGTTGTAATTGTTATTAAGTATGTAACCAACTGCTTTGGTACTGCTATTGGATGATTTTAGTGAATACACCGTAAGTGGCGAACCGATGTTGGTAAAAACATAATTGGAAATAAGTAGCCAATCTGTACCAAGGTTATCAACTTTTATTACATGAGCGCCTGCGGTAACATTCACACTGTAAGTGATATTTACGCTGGCGTTTGTGTTAGTAACCTGCACCCCATCCACGTATATATTTATTTTAGGAGCAGTGCCTGCACTGCCGCCCGTTACTACTCTAAACTGTCCTGCCACCGGAAAATTTACGTTGAATGTGGGTGGGTTTCTGTATTGTGTATTATAGAGATTGCCATATAAATATTTACTTAGTTGATTAGCGGCTGGTGAAATAACTCCCGATGCATTTATATTAAAATTAGCAGCAGGCGCAGCACCCCAATCTCCACCGGGAACAATACTGGCATCTGCAGCGCCGCCGCCGGTTGTAGTTGCAGTTGTTCTTTTGTAATTATCTTTTATAAATTCAATGCCTTTCAGCAAAGCTGATAATGGTTTGAAATGATAATATAAATTTTTGGGGGCAATGTAACTATCCCACCACCAGGTTAAGCCACTGCCCATGGCACCACTAAATGATGTGCCCCACAAAGCATTGTGAACGTGAATACCCGATGGATCATTTACAGAAAGTACACTACCATCCGGCCCCAATCCAAATTCGCCATTGAAGGTGGGTTTTTGAAATGTAGTTAAATAATTACCCACACCGGCAGCAATGGTATTTTCAATATTGGGTGCATCAATATAATAATGGGTTTGTGTAAAATCAATATTTGCAATGTTCCAGGCAGCAGGATCATTCACATCTTTTGCATAGCTGGTGGTAACAAGATGCTTGTATACATCCTTGCTTTTGATGTAATTTGCCATTTCCTCGTGCCAGTTTTTTACAGCAGTTTTTCTGCTGTCAAACTGGTCTGTCCAGTCTACTTCATTAAATAGTTCCCAGCTTTGAATGTTTTGAGAATAGCCATACCTGGCAATGATATACCGCAGGCGGTTTTTATGCAGGTTTTTTGCAGTGATGTCTGTAAAAAAATCCCATGTATTAGCTGCAGGGCCGCCATTGGCCGTATTGTAGGGGTTGTTAGTCCATTCAGGATTTACACCTGTAGACACCTGGCCATGATTGTTTAGCGTGGTCATAACATATACATTTTTTTGCCTGCAATAATCCAGCAACCAGTCGAAATAATAAGCGGAGGTTTGTTTGTATTTTTTTAAGCCTGAATATCCATTCGAATTGTTTTTCCATTCCAGTCCAAAAGCCCAGCTCGACATCCACACCCGGATAAAATTACCGCCATTGGCAGTAAGATTACCAACCCAGTTGGTATAATCTGTTACCACATTATTATTTTGCCAGCCTATATTTTCTCCCACAGGAATATATTGTGAGCCGTTATCAAAATTTAAATAATTAGTTGCATTTTTTCTGATAAACCCAGCCTCGGATGAAGCGGTGCATTCAAAGGATTGAGTTGGATACACACCGGTTCCGCCGGTGCTGATACAAGAAATATCGTAAGACCAACTGCCTGTTTCGGTGGGTGCATAACGCACTTTAAAATCGCCGGCACCGGTTGCTGTAAGGTTTCCATTTGTGCCAAGAAAATAATCCTGCATAAAAAAACCATCCACTGTATCTTTTCGGCCCGAAGGCGAATAAAAAATACATTGAACAGCAATATCATCATAATCGTAGGCATTGGTGTAGCTGGCAGTAAGGTTAACCGTTAGCTCAAGTTTATTTAGCTTTGGCAAATTTGTGCTATTCGCCACTACAGCGTTTATAACAGGCACAGCCAATGGCTGCTGTGCAATTATTAATTGCGGAATAAAAAAAATAACGGAGAGATAAAATATTTTCTTCATGATGTTCACTTTCTTTTTTGCACAGCACTTTTATGCGTTAATTATTTATTTGCTGCAATCGCTATTGTTTAATCCTTTTCAAATACGCCTTCGTCTTTAAGCCCGATTCTTTTAAATCCTTATCAGTCCAGTTACCATCACCCGATGCTGACTTGCGGAGTACAGAACAGCTTTCATCCTTATCAGAAACTGACCATGTTATCCAGCTCAACTTTTTTTCCTGCATCCAGCTGAAGTATTTATTCCATTCGTCATCATCTAGTTTTCCATCGCCTGTTGCATCCATACCTGCAGATTCTGAAATAAAAATTGGAAGACCTTTGGCAATAGCAGCATCTGTTCTGTCCCTTAACCATTGTTTGTGGGTACCTGCATAAAAATGCATTGTGTACATCAGGTTTTTAAAACCTGTAATGGGATCTTCAGCCGGCAATTGCACATCCTGGTCCCAGCGAGGCGAGCCTACTAAAATAATATTGTCTGTATCAATTGCACGGATGGTGCTGATTAGATCAATGGAATATGCTTTTACTTGTGGCCAGGTTTCATAATCCGGCTCATTATACAATTCATAAATAATATTGGGGTAGCGGTGGTATTTATTGGCCATGGTTTTAAAGAAAGCCCTTGCCTCATTCAAATTAATATTATGGCTGTGCCAGTCAATGATAACATAGATGCCTTCTTTGATGGCAGCATCAACCACTGTTGTAATCAGCTTCATTGACTTTGCAGAATCCTGTAAGTATCCATTATCCGGTTCTACACCAAGCGCTGCCCTTACTACAGAACAATTCCAGTCTTTTGCCAAAGTGTTGACCGCCCCTGCTGTATAAAACTTTGAATGAAAACAACTCCAGCCAAAACTCATTCCATTTAATACAACGGCTGCATTATGTTCATCTGTTAATTGTGTGCCAATTACTTTTAGTTGGCCGTGATTTTTTACAGGCTGTGCATTGATTATAAGCATTGCACTAATAGCTGTGATAAAAATGAAAATTGATTTCATGGTTATTTCGTTATGATACTATTTTTTTTCTTTGAAAGTATACATGTTTGGTAAATCATTTTCAAACAAGGTAGATGAGTCATTGTAAAAATTTAAAAAATCAGGCTCACTGCTATGTCCGGGAAATGGTGCATAATAATGTGTGGCGCTTTTTGAATCATTCCGCCAAACGAGCACATAGGCCAGTTGCACTTTTGAGGATTTTAATGCTTTCAATAAAGTTTCTGTCCACCAGGTTGTATTGGGAATTGACTCCAGCCCGGTCTCGGTAAAAGCCGCTAGTTTATTTGCTTTAATGGCGTAATCAGAAACGATTTTTAATTTTTTTATCCCGGCTGCTGTATCATATTTCCCATCCCTGCCCCAGTCCCCATAGTTATCAATGCCCACCATATCTACCCAATCATTTCCAGGATATCTTTCCAGGTATTTCTCTATTGTTTTGAATTTGTTATCCGGCGAAAAAGCATAAATAAAATTGTGAACACCGAGGCTATCCTTCAAATAACTTACTGTAAACTTCCAGAGTGTGGTAAACTCCTGCACGGTACAATTACCACTGCCCCACCAAAACCAATCGCCATCAAACTCATGAAATGGCCTGAAAATAATGGGAACTGATTTTCCATCTTTTCCTTTTACAGACTTTGCTACCGCAGCAATATTTTTTAAGATACTTTTATACTTTTCATTGTAGCTTCCGCCGGGGATAATGTATTTAACTGCAGGCACAACGCCTGAATCTTTCCAGTAAAAATCAGTTATAGAAACCGGGTTGTTAAAATGCCAGGAGGCGGTAATAACGCCTCCATTGTTATAAGTGGCTTCAATGTATTTTTTTAAATGCTCTTTTGTATTTTGAATTTCGGCATCGGGTTTTCCTGACAGGCCGCTAAAGTCAACTCCAATCACAGCCGGGTTACTACCTGTTACCGACTTTACATCCGACTTGTCTTCTTCCCCACTCCAGCCATGCCCATACTCCATTGCATGCTGATGACCAAAAAGAATATGTTGTTTGGATAGTTGATGAAGGTTATAACACAATGCATTTGTTTCTGTGGTTGCATTTGCATCTATCAACTTAACTTTTTGCTGACTAATGCAAAAATTTACTTGTAACATCAAGCTGCTTACAATTATTATTTTAAGGTACTTTTTCATTGTTTAATCATTTTAAAAACTTCCTGCATTACAATTTCATATTCTTTTTAAGGAAACTAACATTTTTTATGACCTCACCCCCCCCAACCTCCCGATGCATCGGGACAGGCTCTCCCGAAAGGTCGGGACAAGTTCTCCGAAGGCAGAGGGGAGCTTGACACTGATACCTCAAAGCTCTTTTCTTATTCGATTAGTGGACTCATTTTCCTGTACGTTAATTTATAATCAGCTTTGCATTTTCCAGTTCTATTCCGCAAAAAATCAGTGCACTTATAGTATACTCCAAAAGAGAGAGGCCAGAACCCTTAACCCGTAGGAATTTTAGAGGTATGGTAGAATTTCATTCAGCCAATTGTGTAAAACTAATTATCCCAATTTTAAAAAACCATCCCCGTAAAAGAGATGGTTTTTAACTTTCACATGAAAAATCTATATAAATCCTTTGCCACCAATTTATCAATTCAATCCCATGTCATCAACATAGATAATATAATCGGGTCCTGCAACGCCACCGTATTCTTTAAGGTACAGATGCGTTAAGGTGGTAGCTGCTGAAATATCAGAAAGTGGAATGGTATAATCCGTCCACACACCTTCAACTATGTCTATCGTTTTTCCATCGTTTTCATTAAATCCAATGTTCACCCGCTTTCCATTTGTACCGGGGCCACCAAAAATTGAAATTTTAAAAGTGGTATATGCAGCGAGAGGAATTGTTGCACCACCCAGTTGGTATGGAACACCCCACTGTGGCGAGTAAGTGATTTTAAGAGATTTTGAACCCGTTCTTACAGGAGAAGTATTTGCCTGATCAACGCTTCCACCCCAGCCGCCACCAACCCATCCATTCCAGTTAGATGACAGTGCTTCATCCCAAATTGGAAAAGCAATTCCTGCTACCAGTACTGTTAATGCACTGCTGCTTACGCCTGTTCCATTTGGAGTAGTAATACTTACATTGCCAGATAAAGTACCAGCAGGCACTGTAAGTATGAGTATAGAATCGTTGAGTACTGTAAATGCCGTGGCTGTTGTGCCCAACTTTACAGCAGTTGCGCCATTAAATCTAAGTCCTTTTACCGTGGTTACGCCACCGGCACGAACTGAGCCTGGCGAAAATGATTTAATAACAGGTCTGCGGTTTACATTGAACGCAATACTGTCGGCACCGTTTGTATTGGTCAGTTTTATAAACTGGTCACCGGCAACAGCATCCCATGGAATAGTCACTTTCATCACGGTATTGGTATCGGCAGTGGCTGTAAATACTGCATTCACGCCTGCAAACTTTACACTTCTTACCAAAGAAAAATTAATACCTGAAATGGTTAATACATCTCCCGGCAAACCTGTAGCCGGTGTTACGGAAGTTATTTTAGGAACAGGTGGTGTTAGCAATACTGTAAACTTGTATGCGGAATAGCCTTTACCATCACCCAGGTAAACCTGCACAAAAGTTTCTCCCAATGGTAAGCTGTCTGGCACCTTAACATTTACGGATGAATCAGTATTTGCGGCGGAGTTAAAATCTGTAACCACCCTTGTACCGAATTGAACCTTGCTTACATTTTGAAGGTTCAATCCCTTAATTACAATCGGCGCCTTGGCAATTGCGCTACCGGGAAAAATTTCTTTTATCAACGGCAGACTCTGGGCCGGATTTGAAATTTCTTTTTTACAACCTGCAAAAAAGAAAACTGAAGCTGCTAAAGGGATGCTTATCAGCAGTAAGTTTTTTATTATTTTATTCATGATAGTTTTTTTATGACAATACAATTTGAACGTTTATGCAATACTGGTGTTTCATTTATGATATAGAAATAATTCTTATTTAACCAACATCACATCATCCAGGTACATTTTTTCATCCTGTCCATCCGGCCCTTGCAACCTCCATCCAATCTGGTTGAATGCCGGGCCATTTGCCCAAAGATTTAATTGCGACACGGGAATTTTGTAATAGCTCCATACATTGGCTGGTACGGAAATTTTTTGACCAGCGTTACCAAAGGGCGTATTGTTACCCGGCGATTGCTGTGTCCAAACCCACATATCAATATTAACTGACCCGCCTTTCATCCAAAAGGAAAGGAATTTATAATTGGCATTAGCAATATTGTTCCAGCCAAAACCCATCTGGTGCCAGTTTCCTTTTTGGTAATTTTTACCGTAAGATGCAGTGCCTGACTTAAATTCTGTTGTAGAAATAAAACCAGCGTCGCCCCAGGATGCATCCTGCTCTCCATTTTGATAGGTATCATCAAAAAATTTGAAATTATTGGTAAGGCTTACAAACTCTTCCAGCGTAGTTACTGTGCCAGCCTGGTTAGTGATTTCAAGGTAAGTGCGGTATTTATCCGTTGCAGGCATAGTAATAACCAGTGTGGTGGCAGTTTTAGAAACAACTGTGCAAACCTCATCAGAGCCGGCAAATTTTACAGCTAAAACATCATCCAGATTTTTTCCGGTAAAGGAAAAGGTTGTACCTTCTTTAAAATTATAATTGTTAACACTTATAATGACAGGTAAACCCAATACTTTAAAAGGTACACTGTACTGGTAGCCATTGGCATTGGTAAATACAATATGCTGCTCACCAGGATTAGCATCGTCCGGCACACGAAAAATGATGGCACCATCTGTATTAAATACAGGGTTAAAGGAAGAATTTACATTGCCGTTATCAAAGCTGATGGTAAGAAGATCTTTAAGGCCAGAGCCTGTAAGAGTAACAACTGAATTACTTGCTCCCTGTACAGGAGAAACCTGGTAAACAGGTGTAACTACTTCCTTTTTAGTGCAGGACAAAAAGATGGAGAGTACCATCAAAATTATACCTGCCGTGAGTAGTGATTTAATATTCTTTTTCATTTTTTTAAAATTTATAGTATTTTAATGTCGGTTGATGATTAATAGTAAGGAATGGCAGGTTGTAACAACAACGGATCTTTTACTGTTTCGGATAAAGGTATTGGCAAGTACAGTTGTGATTCCGAACTCAACGTTGCTTTAAAACTGGTTAACTGCTTATTAAAATCGTAAGTACCCCTTTCCTGTGCTTCAATCATTTGTTTGGCTTTAGTAAAACCCTGGCGCTGTATGTCAAACCAATAATCACCTTCAAAAGCAAATTCTACTTTACGTTCATGGAGGAGATCATCCTTAGAAAAAACACTTACAGGATCTAGCCCTGCACGGGTATGAACCGCATTGAATGCGGCAACAGCTTCTGCATTTGATGTTGAACCTGTACCTCCTAAAATGGCCTCTGCATGAATAAGCAATACATCTGCATACCGCAGGATATAGGTACCAATCTGGCTGTGAGAACTGGTGTTTACAGGCTCATTTGCCCTGTTAGGCCCTACTACATATTTCAAAATACTGGAACGGGTGCCGGTACGGATATGAAAGTTATCTGTATTGTTGCCGGTTGTATCATACCTAAAACCGTTTGGGAAACTTGCATTCACCCATTCTGCTTTGTGAAAACCCTGTTCCATCACCGACCATCCGTGACGCTTGTCATTTATAGCATAACCAGTAGCGGGGTTTAGCATATCAATGGAAGGTACAAGGGCGGAATAACCAGCGCCACTGGTAGGAGCTGGTGCCAGCAAGGGCTGAGGCCCTACATACAACTGGAACCTGTTACCTCCGTTCCATCCCAGGGAGGTTAGCCATTGCAGTGAGAAAAGGGATTCTTTGTTATTATTGGCGGAAGAAGAAGTAAACATTTTGGTATAGTCATCGTAGAGACCAATGACACCACTTCCATTGGCATAATCAATTACTTCCTTTGCTTTCAATTTTGCATTATCATAATCTTTAAGGTAGAGGTAAATTTTTGCCATCATTCCTTTAGCAGCATATTTAGTTACCCTACCAGGCTGGTAAGCCACTGATGGCAAATTCTCCTCTGCAAATTTCAAATCTTCTATTGCAAAACGCAGTACATCTTTTTGAAGATAGCGAGGCACCAGGTAAGCACCCGGCTCTGTTAACGCCACCGGATCACTCACAATTGGGGCATCCCCAAACGTACGCCCAATATAAAAATAAGCGAAGCCCCTTATAAACCGGGCTTCTGCAATACCAAGTGTTAAATAAGCCGGATTGCTTGCACTTGCTTTTTTATCTTCAAAAGATTTAATCAATACGGATGACTGACCTGCCGCTTTATAACACGCATTCCAGGTAAGATTAATGAGGCCGTCTGTACTTTGGATATTAAAATTGTAAAATGAATTGTATTGGTCATTTCCTGCTGCGCCTGTAACAGTGCCGCCCAATACATCGCCAACAGATGAAAATGCCTTATCAAACCAGTCGCCCCAAACAGCGTTGTACAACAGGCCGGTGGCACCATTTACCTGTTCGGCGTTTACATAATAAACATCCAATGTTGCATTAGAAGTGGAAGTATGTTCCAGGAAACTTTTTTTACAGGATAGCCCGGTAAGTATCAGCGTGCCGGCAACAATTATATTTTTGATTTTCATGATCAGTTAATTTAAAAGTTAGAATTCAATGTTTGCTCCAAAGGTGAACGATCTTGGATTGGGATAATGCCCGTTATCAATATTCATCAGTGTTACCCTGCTGTTGTAAGCACCAAGTTCCGGATCGTATCCCGAGTATTTTGTAAACGTATACAGGTTTTGTGCTGAAGCATATATTTTGAAATTGGCCATTTTTGCCTTTGCAATCATCTTTTTGGGCAAATTGTATCCAAGGGAAATATTTTGTATCCTTAGAAAAGAGCCACTTTCAATAAAGCGGTCAGATATTCTGAAATTATTATTGTGCCACTGGTTGTACCTCGGCAATGAGCCATTGGGATTGGTAGCTGTGTACCTGTCAAGTACGGTCTCCAACTGATTGTTGAATTGATTGCGCAATCCTTCTGTTTGGCGGCGGGCATAATTAAATATTTGAGCTCCGTAGCTGCCATAAACAAATACAGAAAGATCCAACCCTTTAAAACTGAATGTATTCGTCATCCCATAAGTGAATGTTGGATTTGGGTTACCAATCACCGTTACATCTTTACTATCAATTTTACCATCTCCATTCAAGTCTTTAAAACGCACATCACCCAGCCATTGTTTATCAGCCTGAACAGGCAAGCCCCAGTCAATTCCATTGTTCAAATCTTTCATATCCCGGAACAAACCATCTGTAACAAAGCCATAAAAAGACCCTAACGGCAATCCCTGTTGAGAAAGCGTTACCAAAGGTTTATCACCATATTCATCAAAGTCGCCTGCAAGTGCAGCATCGGGAGAATTTAAAAAGTCGAGTTTGTTTTTGTAGTGACTGAATACAATGCTGGTTTTCCAGTTTAGATTTTTGTTTTGTACATTATAGGTTGTGATGGCAATATCAATACCCTTGTTAGTCATTTGCCCGCCATTGGCAATGGGAGTGCGGATATCATTGTAACTGGTTCCAAGCCCCGAAAAAGCAGGTAACTGCACAGGAAGCAACATGTTTGTAGTAACTTTTTTATAGACGTCAATTGAAATCTCTACTCTTTTATTAAGTACTGTTGCATCAATACCGGCGTTGTAGGTTTTTATAGACTCCCAACTGAATTTAGCATTTGCAACATTGTATGGCAGACTGCCCGGCCCAAGCGGCCCGGTAATGGGTGCTGCTATATTAGATTTATACTGATTGTTACCACCGGTTTCCTGGTTTCCTACAGCACCAGCTCCCAACCTTAATTTTAGGTAGCTAAGATTTTTTAGGCCTTCGGCAAAAGGTTCATTGGTAACCGTCCATGATGCGGAAACTGCCGGAAAAGATCCCCATCTTTTTTCGGGGCCAAAGGTGGAAGATCCATCCCGGCGTATTGAACCACTTATTGAATACCTGTTGTTGTACGTGTAGTTTAATCTTGAAAAATAAGATTCCATACTCCATTCTCCCTGCCCTGCACCAATTGTTTCACCGGAGTTATTACCCCCAATACCAGTAGCCAGCGATGGCAGGTTTAACTGTTGCCCTACACGGCTCGCATTGATGTAATCGTAACTTGAATATTGAACCTCATGGCCGGCTGTTGCATACACAGCATGTTTACCCCAGGATTTGGAATAGTTAAGGTAACTCTGAAGACCATAATAAATGCTGTTACTTCTTTCTTCTCTTAACTGGGCAATATTTATAATATTGTTTTGGGTGATGTCGCCATTTTTAACTTCGGGCTGAAAAGCTTTGTTTGAACCAAGGTTAAAATCGTAGTTTAATTGATTGCGAAAAGTCAACCCTTTGATAATGTCTATTTCACCATATAGGGCACCAAATACTTTTGTACTCACCGCCCTTACATCCCTGAATTTAGCCAATGCTACAGGGTTACTTATATTTCCAAATTGGGTGCCTCCAACTACTGTTGTTCCGATGTATTCTCCGTACACATTTCTTACAGGTGCAGCCGGACTATTGTATAAAATAGTGCTGGTTACAGCATCAAAACCATCCGATAATCCTATCTTTTGATCGCTTCTTGACAGGTTACCACTTATGCCTGCTTTGAACCAGCTTTTTACCTGGTGATCAACGTTCATTCTTAAAGTGTAGCGGCGAAATTTAGTTTCGATTAAAGTACCCTGCTGATCAAAATAACCGCCTGAAAAATAATAAGTGGTTTTACCCTGTCCACCTGAGAATGACAATTGATGGCTTTGAATTTGACCAGTCTGGTATATCTCGTCCTGCCAGTCCGTACCATGGCCAAGAAGATCAGGATTTCTAAATTCACCAATAGTATCCTGGCGTCCGCCTGTTACTCCGTTAATATCTGCAAGCAATGAATTTTGATATTTTGCAAACTGCTGAAGGTTCATCACTTTTAGTTTTTTTGGAATCATCTGAAAGCCATAGTAAGTGTCATATGAAATTTTACCTTCGCCATTTTTACCTTTCTTGGTAGTGATTAATACCACTCCATTGGCCCCCTGCGAACCATAGATGGCTTGTGCAGATGCATCTTTCAATATGTCTATAGAAGCAATGTCCGAAGGATTCAGCGTAGCCATAACACTTTGAACAGTCTGACCGTTACCTCCACCAAGAAAATTTTGGTTGGGGCTACTTTTAGTACCACCCATTGGCACACCATCAATAACATACAGCGGCTCGTTGTTACCGGTAGCAGAAGTGATACCACGAACCCTTACACTTACACCACCGCCAGGCTGCCCGGTGTTATTGGTTATTGTAACACCGGCAACTTTTCCCTGTATGGCCTGGTCAACACCAGCCACCGGAAGATTTTTAATATCCTTTTCAGAAATGGAAGAGATGGAAGAAGTTACTTCTGCCCTTCTGCGGGTACCGTAACCAACCACCACTACCTCCCCGAGCCTGGAATCGGCTCCTTTTAAAATTACTGATACATTTGTTTTGCCTTCAACAGATACATCAACAGGTTTCATACCTATATAAGTAACCTGAATGGTATTTTGTGAAACCGGCACCTTAATGGCAAAGTTTCCATTAACATCTGCTGTAACAGTCGCATTGCGCATATTCTTTACTGAAATGGATGCGCCCTGCAATGGGGTGCCTTTTTCGTCCTGAACAGAACCTGAAATAAGTTTGGACGTTCCCTGAGCATGCAGCGTAATGCCGCCCAGCATAAGAAAAAGAAAAAGAAGATAATTCTTGATAATTTTTAGCATAGCAAGTAGTTTTTAAATTGATGTGGTAAAGTTATTTTACAGGCCTATAATAAAATAATACTATTTTAACTATTAGTAATTATTAAAAGACTCTAGTTGTAAAAAATAAGGCAGTATCCTTTTAAATGTTACGTATAATTTGTGGAAATACGTAAAAATTGAATAGCCTGTTAGTAATACTATTTTATCAGTTGTTAAATGAACATTTGAGAAAGTATACCTGCAATCAGTTTTTTCGCTGCACTGTAAGGAGTGTAAAAAGAAAAGTAAGTGTTATCCTACACTTGCAGCAATCCGCCTGATTATTTCCATACATGCCCTGCTGTTATGGTAAGGGCATTTCCAGATACCCACTTTATCCTGACCCTCCATGATGGTTCCATTTTCATTTCTTCCCCAATACCATTCACCATACAATTGATCTTTTATGGATGACTGAACATACTTCCAGGATTGTAAAGATTTATCGAGGTAGAGTTTGTTATTGGTGAGTTGCCAGGCATTGAAAAAACCAATCATTGCTTCGGCCTGCACCCAGGAATGTTTTTCTTTTATATAATGATTAGCAGCGGGTTCGTATTCGTACCATAAGCCTCCATCTTTATCTAACCCTTCCAAAGCTGACGAAGCAATTTTAACAGCGAAATCTTTAGCAATCTTTATTAATGATAAATCGGCTGTTGCTTCTGCCGCTTCCAATAATAACCAGGCCGCTTCAATATCATGGCCATAAGAAATAGTGGTTGATTTTGAGTTCCATTGTTCGTCAAAAAACAATACAAGGTGATGTGTATTGGAATCAATTATATGGTCAATAAAATTTTTAATCAACAAGATAATTTTTTCTTTTAATTCAACATCAGGCCAAATTCGATATAACGCAGTATAGGCTTCCAGCACATGCAGATGCGTATTCATTGTTTTTTTTTCATTGGCATCCTTTGCACTCAGCCGCAGGTCGTCCAGTGTTTTCCAATCTCTTGTAAAAGCATCGAGATAGCCGGTGTATGTAGCATCAAAACTATATTGTTCAATCGTCTTATATAATTCAATCGCCGTATTTTTTGCAGCTTCGTTGTTGCTTGCTGTAAAATATGCACTGCATCCATAGATGGCAAATGCCAGTGCATACATTTGTTTTTTGGCATCGAGCGGTTCCCCTTTTGCAGTTAATGACCAATAGATACCACCATAATCTTTATCAATAAAACTGGCAACAATATAATTATATGCAACCCTTGCCAAATGAAGGTATTCCTCCTTTTTTGTTACAGTATAAGCGGAAGAAAATGCCCACAAAATTCTGCTGTTAAGTACAGATCCTTTGGGTGCATCCGGATAGCTGTTATTGTTTTCATCAATGCAACCAATAAACCCTCCATTCACATTGTCGCAGGTATTTTTTGCCCAGTAAGATAAAATTGAATCCAACTCGGCCTTCATCTCATTGCTATATTCTTTCAGTAGTTCTGTCGTTTGTAAGTCCGGCTTTTCCATGTTCTTCAATAGGTTTTACTGATTACTTACATGTGCTGTTACTGATATAATATCTTCCTCAAAAGAATTTGTAACCTGTAAATTATTTTCAATAATTGTATAAACAGTTTTAACTGATGCTGCGGAACTTAATCCATCCTCAGGTGTATTCATCACATAATCAAGCAGCCTGTCTATGGAGGAAACAGCAACATGCATACGGGTATCAGATGATGCATAATAGATAAATACTTTACCATCTTCATCTGCAATCCAACCGTTGCTAAATACCACATTGGACACATCTCCAATACGTTCCTCTCCTTCCGGTGCTAAAAAGTATCCGCCAGGTTTATGTATTACTTTTGTGAGATCTCTTAAGTCCGTCATAAACATGTACAACACGTAACGCAGGCCAGCAGCGGTATTGCGAACGCCATGTGCCAGGTGCAACCAGCCATGCACCGTTTTGAGCGGTGCCGGACCCTGCCCGTTTTTCATTTCGGATACAGTATGGTACACACGTGGATCAATGACAGGCTCCTTTTCAATAATTGCATTGGTAATATCTTTTGCCAGGCCAAAACCAATACCACCACCTTTGCCGGCTTCAATAAAACTATCCTGTGGCCTTGTATAAAAAGCGTATTGGCCATTAACAAACTCCGGATGCAAAACTACATTTCGTTGTTGTGCAGAACTTGTTTTTAAATCAGGCAGTCTTTCCCAATCTACCAGATTTTTTGTACGGGCAATGCCACATTGGGCAATGGCCGCAGACTGGTCACCCGCTGCTGCATCAGGATCTTTTCGCTCGGTACAAAAAACTCCATAAATCCATCCATCCTCATGCAATACCAACCGCATATCATAAATATTTGTATCCGGCACATCGGTTTCCGGCATACAAACAGGGTGGAGCCAAAATGAAAATTTATCAATTCCATTATCGCTTTCTGCAACAGCAAAAAAACTTTTTCTATCTAAACCCTCTACCCTTACCACTAAAACATATTTATCATTCCATTTAATAGCGCCTGCATTTAAAGTAGCGTTAATGCCAAAACGCTCCAACAAAAAAGGATTGGTTACCTGGTTAAAATCGTATCGCCAGCTTAATGGTGCATGTGCGGCGGTTAGCACAGGATTTTTGTACCGGCATAAAATGCCATTGCCACCGGGTACAACCTGATTGGGTTTTTCCAATAACTGAAGTTGCTGCTTTTGTAACAAATCCAATCTGTTTTTAAATTCGTTTTTCATACATTAAAATTTAATTTTCCAACTTATTCCACCAGGTTCTTTTTAGTATAAACCCAATCAGAACAATGGCTGCTATTGTTATCCATAGCGGCTGTTGCATGTTTAAAATAAAATACATGGGCAACAGGGTAAAACACAGTTGTCCTATAATACCAATTACTACATTAAACATATCCAATTTAAAATTTTTATTGCCGACAAATGAAGGATCTGCGGCAACAACTTTTTCATGAACTGGTTTCCAGAAACCCCATGGTCTTACGGTTTTGTAAAAGGAAGTTAACACTGCTTCATCTGTTGGAGGTGCTGCGTAGGTTCCAATAATACAGGCAGCAAGCGACAGTACAAAAAGCAGCGGCCACCAATACAAAGGCAAACCGGTTGTTACATAAGGCATTGCCAACGCTGCAATAATACCTGCTGCCATTCCCCAAAAAAAGCCATTGGCATTAAAACGCCACCAATACCATTTTAAACAATTGGCAGCTACATATCCCCCATACAAACCACCCACAATCCATTGAAGAATATCATTTACATTATTGGCCAGAAAGCCAAAGAATACACCGGTAGCTACCACCAGTATTCCAGAAATATAATTGATAGAAAGTATCTTTTTATTGCTGGCTTTGGGATTAATGTATTTAAGGTAAATGTCATTGGTAATGTATGCCTGCGCTGCATTTAAGGTGCCGCTAAAGGTTCCCATAAATGCCCCCATCAGCCCGGTGAGTACAATCCCCAATACCCCAACAGGTAAAAAATTATTAACAGCTCCGGGTAATATCCTTTCAAAATCGGTAACTCCATCAGGCCCTTTTAAATACAACTGGTTGTAGTGAAGCAGTGCCAATACCGTGAGCCCTGTAACCATTGAATAACGAATCGGTAGTAAGATAATACTCACAAACCCGGTCATTTTACTGGCATCTTTTGGGCTTCGGGTACTCAATACTTTTTGCATGTCATAATTAGGTGCCGGACCGGCCAATGAGGCAAACACGCCCTTTAACAACATCATCATAAAAAATATTCCGAATAAACTAAACCCATCATCTGCAATTTTTTTATTGGCTTCAGCCGCTATTTTAGTCCAGTCGAGATTGAGCTTCCATCCAAAAAAAGGATTGGCCCAACCTTCAGGCACATTCAGTGTTTGCCCATGTAATTGCTGCATGGCTATTACGGCAATTGCAATGCAGCCAATGGTCATTATAACATATTTAATTGCATCGCCTAAAACAATGCTGTGCATGCCACCCAATATGGAATAAAACATAGCAAACATTGTAAATACGATGCCGTAAAAATGGGGGACATATTTTGGTGAAACACTAAAGGGAACATAACCTTTAATAACATCCCATGGTATAAAAATTTCAACAAATTTTCCTAGCCCCACAAATCCATAAGCTAAAAAACCAAGGCACACAATCAATGCAAAAGCTATTACAATTATATGCGATGCTGTTACTCCCTTGCCAGTAAGGCCAAAACGTGTTTTAAGCCATTCGGCACCAGTGTTTGCGTTGCTGCGCCTTAGCCATTTACTTAAAAACATCATCATAAAAACCTGGTTAAAAACAGGCCATAACCAGGGAATCCAGATGCTTTTTAATCCATATATAAAACAGAGGGCAACCATCCACATAGTACCACTTATGTCAAACATATCCGATGCATCACTTAAGCCCAGCATATACCAGGGTAAAGTTTTGCCCCCCATCAGGTAACTCTCTTTGTTTTTACTGGCCTTTTTACGCATCCAAAAACCAATAAAAATCATAGTGACCAGGTAGCTTACTAAAATGAGGATGTCGATTAATTGTAATTTCATAATTGGTAAGCAAACTTTCGTTTAAAACAATGCAGGTAGTGTTGCTCAATTTTTAAAGGATAAATAAACTAGTTTGATATAGATGGATTTTAAAACGGGAAATTATTATTGATATAATTTTAATTGTCTGGTCCGCTTCTCAAAAAATATTTTTTTCTTCTTACTAAATATTAAAAAATCATCGGCTGATAAATGTCCTTTATAGGGTACATAATATTCCATTTCATTCGCCGATTTACGCCCTGCATTTCGCCATGCCAGTACATACGCTATGGAATGTTTTTCTATAGCTTTCAAAAATACGGTAGTCCACCAGTCAGCATCCGGTATTGTATTAAAACCAAACTCTGTAAGCGCCACAATTTTATTTTTTTCTTTCGCAATTTTATCAAGCAGGGAAAGGCTTTTATCCATTTCAGCTATAAACTTATCATTAGCGAGTATATCCCCTTTTTGGTAAATATCAAAGCCAACAATATCAACCCAATCATTGCCGGGATATCTTTCCAGATATTTCTTTTCTGACGAAAATCTGTCTGTATTAAAAGCGTACAACAGTTGATGGATTTGCTTTGTATCTCTTAAATAAGAAACGGTGTACTTCCATAACTCAATCAATTCTTTTGGCGTACAATTCTTTCCTCCCCACCAAAACCAACTGCCATTCAACTCATGATAGGGACGAAATATTACAGGTATAGAAATTCCATTTTTTGATTGGAGGCTTTGCAAAAAAACAGCAACTTTATCAAGCCAGGTGTTGAATAATCTATTTTTTTCGCCTCCCGGTAAAATAGCAGGAATTGTATTGGCTGGCGATGGATCCCATGCAGATTTACCGGTAAGTGGATTATTTAAATGCCAGCTAATAGTGATTACAGCGCCAGCTTCATACCCTTTGCGGATATAGTCTTTCATTAAATCAAAAGGAACACTATCCAGGTTTACCAATGCATCATTTTCCAGGCCACCTAGCTCCCATCCAAATACGCCGGGGTACTGGCCTGTAATGTCTTTTACATCACTCCTGCCCTGCTGGTATTTCCAGTTTAC
>Ga0163154_10004128_pt1 | contig 19377 bp, 28 predicted proteins | sample OliLakLV19MP9P1_FD_148649 | JGI IMG/M metagenome (GOLD analysis project Ga0163154, IMG submission 148649) | Freshwater microbial mat bacterial communities from Lake Vanda, McMurdo Dry Valleys, Antarctica - Oligotrophic Lake LV.19.MP9.P1 | ecosystem: Environmental > Aquatic > Freshwater > Lake >...
TTAGAAGGGGTGAAGTATGGAATTGTTGTTATTACTAGTATGAATATTAGTAAGATTTTTGTAAACTTCATCGCTTAATGTCTAGATCTTCAGAGGATTATAGCTGTTTTTAGAGATTGTTGTCAACGGGATCTGACAAGGAGTGGGATAAACTGATAAGAGCTAATTATATGATCATTTTTGATATAATCAAATTGATGAGGTAGCCAAGTAGTAAGGCAAGTGTCCGCAAGACATAGATCGTAGGTGCGATTCCTGCCCTCATCTTAAAACTATGAATACAGAAATTGAAAATTTTCTAAAATCTAAATTAAAACCATCAGGCAATTGGTTTAAATCTTCCGAGGTAGAAATTAAAGATGAAATAAAAAAAATTCTTTACTCTAAAAAATTCCGAAAATGGAAAGTTGACGAAGTAACAGAAGCTAGGACAGTGAAAGTTATAGATTTAGCAATGGAAGGCAATAAACCACTAGAAGTTATTTATCCTCAAGGGGGGTATAAGCTTTGGAGATTTAAATCTTTTCCTGAGGTAGATTGGGCAGAATTTTTCAATATTTCGTATGTTATAGAGTATCTATTTCCAATCGCTGAAATATACAAACCGGGAATTAAATTGTATTACTACATGCATTCTTTGGTTCCTGAACTTCATGATAATTTAAAAACTGAGGATATCAATGCTTATTTGGAATCTTTTGAGAATTTGTTAAAAGAATTCCGCAAGACTTTGCCGAAGAACTTTTCGATTGAAATTTCTAAAGATGCAGACTTCTATAAATCTAGAGAACATTATTTTGATACTTTGAATTCTTATTTAGAGCAAGCTAAAAAAGATTTTGAAGCAATGTCTGAATTCGATAAAAATAGATATTTTAATATGTCTAAGCTAAATTTAAAGCTAGATGGAAAGGAAGATCTAACTAAACTATCTGAATCTGAATTAAAAGAAAGAATTCTTAAGGGTGCTTATTATGAAAAGGCATTATCGTATTTAGAAGAACCAAAAGTCTTCACAAAAGCTGAAGACAAGATTCTTTTATTTAATAAAGCAGGAAATGGGTTTATAAGTATAGGAACAAATAAAACTTCCATTGCAAAATATTGGGTAGGAACTGGAATTATTGAGATGCGAGAAGACAAATTGGTAGATAGGATACTCTCCCCTCAACAATACGAGCAGATTAAAGACAAATTGGAAAATGTTGAAATAGATTTAATAGATATGAAAAATTTAAAAAATTTAGAAGTTTACAAAGGCAAGCTTTCCTTTAGTTGATTATTTATATTATTCCCAATACATATTGCTCAGGATGACGAGGGGAGGTTATTTTGCTCCAATGTAAACTATCTCAAATAAAATTTTATCTGGAGATTCGAACATAATTTGATAATATGTTTCGCTTTCTGAATGTGCAAAATCTTCTCTATGTTTTGGTGTATCGAAAAGCATTTTAATTCCTTTTTCTTCCAAAAACTTTTGAACAATATCTACATCTTTTTGAGAATCAACTCGTATTGCAACGTGATTAGGACCAATTGAGTCGTAGTCTTGGCTAGATTTTTTTTCTGCATCTATAAACCATAAATCTACTGCTTGTTTCGTTTTATATCCAACCATATCCTCTCCTTCAAAAATAATATTCCAACCCAAAAATTCCATAAATTCTCTATAAAATAAACCATTAGCTGAATAATCTACATTTAATTGAAGATGGTGAAAGGAAGATTTCATATTTATTTGTTAATTAATTAATTTTAGCAGAAATACATCACTCACCCTAGCCCCTGCCTACCGGCAGGCAGGCTCTCTCCCGTCCGTCGCCGGGTGAGACAAGAGAGGGGATGGCGGCTATAGAGCCAATAAATCTCGAACCACTGAAGATGCTGTTAGTTCCCTTCCTCGAGGGAGGTGGAGAAGTCTTATGCTTAAGTTTGCCTAGGTCATTGCCGACTTTCTCCCCTCTTGAGAGGGGACTAAGGGGAGTGATTTTGTATTGTCCCCTCCCTTGAGGGAGGGCTAGGGAGAGTGATATATTCGTTTAATATCGAATAATTTCTATAACAAAAAGCTAAAAGATTTTGCACGTTCAAATAGAAAAGAAGCTACTCTGGGTGAAAGGATTTTATGGAGTAAATTGAGAAATAAACAAGTAATGGAGCTAAGGTTTTTAAGACAAAGACCTATCGATAAATATATTGCAGATTTTCTTCAACCAGATTTTAAATTAATAATTGAAATAGATGGAAGTTCTCACGATATTAAATATGACAATGATCGAGTTCGAGAAAAGAAATTAATGTCATTGGGGTATCAACTTTTGAGATTCACAGAGCGAGATATTATGGCTAATTTAAACGATGCATTAGAGACTATATACTTAAAACTAACTGAATTACAGAATCACTCACCCCAACCCTCTCTCAAGAGAGGGGGAATAAAGCAATTCTGAATTTACTAATTATCGAAAGAGAAGAAGTTACTTTAACTTTCCCATAAACTGCCAGGCGTTGGCTTCGGGGTCTAGGAATGTTGAAACATACCAAGGTAGATCTTCAGAATAGAATGGAGTTTTTTCTGGTTCACTTAAAATTTCGCATCCTGCAACTTTCACTTTTTCAAACCATTTTTGCACTTCATCTGTATATAAATTGTGCATTATTCTAACTGGTTCTTTGCTTTTGCCTTTTACTTCTGAATGTTTTCCAATCCAAACTTTATCGTTCTTCTCTGTAAGTATAAATTCATATCCATAATCTGCTGCAACTTCCCCTTCGGGAATATCCACTTTGTCTTTTAATTTAAGTTCTAGAACATCTCTGTAGAATTTCATTAACTCATCTGGATTTTCAGACCAGATTAGAATGTAGGTGCCTTTAAACATGTTGTTAAATTAATATTTAAATACTCTTCGACCCGCCTTCGTCAAGACTACGGTGGGCAAGCAAGCTCAGGATGACACAGGCTCTCAAGCCAGGGTGACAGATATTTCGCTTCGCATAATTTCTAAAACCTAAAAACTAATCCCTAAAACCTATCACTTCCTATTTATAACCATTCCACCATACGTTTGGTCAATTGGCATAATTTCCATATTATCAATATTCACATTAATTGGCTGGCTTATTACCCAAAGAATTGTATTAGCAATATCTTCAGCTGTTAAAGCCCTAGTTCCTTCATAAATACTTTTTGCTTTTTCTTCGTCTCCTCTAAAACGGACTTTGGAAAATTCAGTTTCTGCCATGCCAGGTTCAATATTTGAAACTTTGATATCTGTTCCAAATAAGTCTGTTCTTAAATTTCTAGAGAATTGTTTAACAAATGCTTTAGTAGCACCATAAACATTCCCACCAGTGTAGGGAACGCTTGCAGCAACTGAACCAATGTTAATAATTAATCCTGAATTATTCGTTTTCATTAAATCTAATGCAAATCTAGTTGTATACAATAATCCTTTAATATTCACATCTACCATTTCTTCCCAATCTTCAATTGAACTTTCGAACGATCTTTCCATTCCTTTTGCTAAGCCTGCATTGTTTACCAGCACATCTATTTTCCGGAAATTTTCAGGAAGTTCTTCAAAAAACTTTTTTACTTCTTCTTTTTTACTAACATCTATTGCTGCTACATGAATATTTTCTCCAAGGTCATTTTTCAAACCTTCAAGTTTGTCTATTCTTCTTGCAATTAAAATTAAGTTGAATCCTTTTTTATAAAGCAGTCTTGCTGTAGCTTCTCCAAATCCAGAAGATGCGCCAGTTATTAAAACAGTTTTTGCTTGTTTAGCCATGAAGAAATTTTAAATTAATGAATTTTAGCAGAAAATTCATGCTTCTGAATCTATAAATAATTCAGGGTTTTGCATATAGAGAGAGAACTGTTCTCTAGACAAATACCACCCACTATCATCCAGATTTTTTGCACATTCAATTAAGGCCTTTCCCAAAGATCTCCATGCAGTTTCGTCTAATTCGAAATTACTTTTATAAAAATTAATATAATTAGTATATGGGTTGATCATGAGACAGTGTGAAAAAGGACCATTTTCTTTAAGAATTAATTTTTCATAAATAAAAACCATGTTTTTGTAACCTGGATTGAAAGTAACAGGATTTAAGTATCCTTTGGGGTGCTCTTTTCGTAGATCTATTAGGGCTTTTCTAATTAACTTAAGATCCTCTCCTTCGAAAAATTCAGCTAATTTGCCATGACTATTCAAAGAGTTCTGAACTAGTTCAGTCCCCAACAAGTATGGAATTATATTTAAGAATGGATTGGTAGGTTGGCCCTTAAATAAATCGGGTGATTTTTGGAAGAGAGATCCAAAATTTTGAAATAAAGAACCTGCTGCTTTAAGTAAGTCCATACGATGATAATAACTTAGTAGGGAGAATAACTTTTATTTACACAAATTTAACAGAACATTTATAAATTCCTTCTATTGCATAGGTATATTGTTTTATTAGTATAATTTTTATTGTTTTAGAAATGGATATGACAGAAACAAGAACTGAGCGTGAAGTAGTTACTAGCGATACACCTACAGGTACTGTTCATAGAGAAGTTAATGTTGCAACAAATGGTGCAGATGGGTATGAATTTGCAATTAATAAAATTAACTACGTAATTTATGTTCTTGTGGGAATTATTAATTTGTTAATAGTTTTAAGGTTTGTATTCTTCTTGTTAGGCGCGAATCCAACTGGATTTGTTAGATTCATTTACAATCTAACCGATGTATTTGTTCTGCCATTCAGAGGAGTATTTGATGAAGCTCAAGTAGGTGAATCTTATTTCGATACTGCATCTCTTTTAGCAATTGCAATGTGGAGTGTATTGGCCTTTATTATGATTATGATTGTGAATTTGTTTTCTAAGAAAACGGCATAAAGAATTAGCAATTATAAATGAGGAATGATCAATGGACCTCACCCTTAATCCCTCTCCTATAAGGAGAGGGTAAATTCTTAAAGGCTTTCTACATAAGTTTTAAACGCTTCCATATCTTTCTTTGTTTGGCTTTTGAAAGATCCTCCAAACAATGCTCCTATTACTTTCATGAATAATGTTGTGAAAATAAATTCGTTATCTGTAGTCCATTCGGTAGATAGAGCATCTAAAGATTTGAAAGTACTTTTCATATTATTTACAACTCCTGGCATTTCATATTTAACTAACATGCTTTCTCCATCTTTCCTTTCTAAAACTGTTTCTGCCATTTCTTTTTCCTTATTCCCCATTTTTACTATCAATTTAGACTTAGAGTTTACGTCCCCTTGCTTCCCAGAAATTGATTCTGAACTTACTAAACTAGGCTGCCAATTTTTAAAATTCGAATAGTCTGTAAATGCAGACCACACCGTATCCTTGGGCTTGTTGATTGTAATTGTTGTTATATATTTCATTTTTAGAATTAAGAATTAAGAATATTGAATATAGGATATCACTCACCTAGCCCCTGCCTACCGGCAGGCAGGCTCTCTCCAGAGAGGGGAAATAATTATTCATCTAACACCCTCCATAAAGTCAGACTAGCATACGATTTATAAGGGGTCCACTTTTTTGCTTTGTTTAGCATTTGTTCTTTTGTTGGTTCAGTTTTCATTTTATAAATTTTCATCATTCCCTTTTTCAATCCTAAATCTCCAGTTGAAAATACATCTTCTCGACCCATTGTGAACATTAAAAACATTTCTGCAGTCCATGTTCCAACTCCTTTAATTTGAACTAAATGAGCTATAACTTCTTCATCTGATAATTTGTCCACTTTATTAAAATCAACAAGTCCATCTACTTGTGCCTCCGCAATATTTTTCATATACCTCGCTTTAGCATTCGAAAGTCCAGCTGCTCTTAATTTTTCATGATCAATCTTAATTAGAAGTTCAGGTGTATATGTTTTATTTGGAAACAAATCCAAAACTCTATTATAAATAGTAGTTGCTGCTTTGCCTGTTAGTTGTTGAAAAGCAATAGCTCTGCAAATTCTTTCGAAGTAATCTTTAGGTTCATATCTGCTTAAAACTAAATCTCCAATGAATTTTTCTACATATGGATAAAGCTTTGGATCTACTTTTTTGAAATGCTCGAGAATATGAGTCATTTGTAGATTATATCGTATAATTTTTTATGATGAAAACTTTGAAATTAGCCTCTCCCGACCTACGGCCACCCTCTCCTAAAGGAGAGGGAAGTATATCCATCGGACATTTAAAAACAGAGAAACAAAAACTTTTTGACTTACACCAACTTAAACTTAAAAATAACGCTAAGACTTTAAGAACAAAACAAACAGACTATGAAAAGATCTTATGGAGAGAGTTAAGAAATAGCCGGCTTAACGGAATCAAGTTTAAAAGGCAATTTCCAATTGATAAGTATATTTTAGATTTCTTTTGTTATGAAGCGATGTTAGGCATAGAGCTAGATGGCACTCACCATGGCAATAAGATAACTTCGAAATACGACAAAGATCGTACGAAGAGATTAGGTAAGTATGGAATTACTATTCTCCGTTTTGAGAATGCTGAGGTATTCAGTCAACTGGAAAAAGTTTTATCAATTATTAAGAAGTATCTATCTAATCCTCACTCTCCTTTAGGAGAGGGAATTAAAGGGTGAGGCAGCTCTATTGAAGCTTAATTATTTAATAAGATTTAAATTATTGTGAATGATAGTTGGCAGTAAACCAGTAATTTCATCGTAATAAGGACTTTCTTCAGCAGGGGAATTCAAAATGAAGATTTTCTTGTCAAACGCAAACGCAAAACCCATTTCTAAAAAAGTGTTCCCTCCTATGTAATTTTCAATATTATTTTTCTCTAAATTAACTACTAAAATAGCATCACTTTTCTTTATGGCAATTAGATGGGAGATTATTAGACCATTTTTTTTATATCTTCCTTCGTGTGAAAAATCTGTTTTATGACTTTCGTCCATATGTAAAAATTTAAGTTTTTTCCTGAAATCTACAGCAGTATTTCTGGGATGGAAAACAATGTGGCCTTTACTTTCTAATTCTTTTTGTATGTTATCCATATCTGAAAAGAAATTAGTTGAACCACAAAGTGTAATTGTCATAGTGTAGTAAGTAAAATTTATATTATGCAATAAGATCTAAATCTGAATGAATTACTATTGGTTGAAATGCTTTTAATTCATCTGTATATATCATTTTCGGTATATCATTTAGCAAAAAAATAGGTTTATCTAAAATATGTGCGAATCCCATTTCTAGAAAAGTATTGCCGCCAATATAATTTTCAATATTATTTTTTGTAAAGTTTAAAACTAGCACTACATCTGAATCTTTAATTTCGTTGTAATGTACTTTCATTACGTTGTATTCAATTTTTCTCTTTTCTGCCTCTGCTCCTTCTGCAATGAATTGCTCCATAGTAAGCTCTCCATTTATAATTTTTTTTGCTGTTTGAGGTAATTTAATTTGATGCCCTTTTGCAACTAACTTTTCTTTAATTTCTTTAATTTGTGGTGTAAATCGAATGCTAGCGAATATAGCTATTGTCATAAATTAAAATTAAAATTTATTAGTAAAATGTTTAACTTCTTTGAAACTAATCTCACCTTTGAAATTTTGTATCAGTTCAAGTATTTCAAAGAATTCTTCTAAAGGGTTAGTCACGATTTCGCTTATTTTAGATGTGTTTATCCGTTGAAATTCACCTTCTTCATTTGATATTAATTCGCCCTTAGGGTTTAAAATTAAAAATATGTACATAACTTTGTCTTCAACTAATTTCTCGTTTGGATTTGTATAGACTGTATAATGCCTAATTCCTATGAGCTCAGGCTCGCCTTCCAAATTGGTTTCTTCTTTTAGTTCTTTTTTTGCAGCTTCGTAAATACTTTCTCCATATTGAACTTTGCCAGTAGGAAACCCTTGGCAGCCATAAAACGGATTTTTTAGTCTTTTATAAATTAAAAATTCTGTATCTTTTTTACAAGCAAATACAGCTGAATGCTTGGCTTGCATTTGTGGAGTTTTACTATCTGAATCTATTCTATTTGCAATGTTCTTACCTTCTGTGGTTAGAGAATATTCACCATTTAAATTTTTCGAGACTAAATTTTCCTTAATTAATTTATCTAAATGAAAAGTGAATTGACTGCCTTCCATGTTAAATGGTTTTAATTTGGAAAATTTTTCACTTTCTGAAAATAGAAGTTTTTTTAGAATTTGTTGTTGAATTAGATGGTAATCTTTCATATTAATTTGTCATCCAGAATTTAGTTCAGGATCTATATGAAGGGTTATAGTTAGTAATGAGTAAAAAAATCCAGTAAAGAGTTGTTTACTAACAGCAAAACACCCCCCTGCCCCCCTCTTAAAAGAGGGGATGTAAGGGGTGTTAAAATTTCTCATGAGCGATTTACGTATTCCCTATAAAAAAAAGTTACTTGAATATGCAAAATTCAATAGAAAAAATCCTACTTTTGCTGAACGGAGATTATGGAAATATATTAAAGGGAAAGCGTTAGGAGTTGATTTTAATCGTCAAAAACCGTTGTTGAATTTTATAGCTGACTTTTATTGCATTACTTTGAAGTTAATTATAGAAATTGATGGAAGTAGTCACGATGATAAAAAATTTGATTATGATATTTACAGACAAAGAGAATTAGAAAGTATTGGGATTAGTTTTTTAAGATTTACAGAATTTGAAGTGTTAGATGATATTGATAGTGTTTTGCAAACAATCTCGAATAAAATTCAGGAGCTGCAAAACACCTCCCTCTGCCCTCCTCTTGAAAGAGGAGGTGAAAAACAAACAAGAGTGTTAATCGCATGAATATTTACAGCTTTGCATATAAATCTATTAAATATCCATCTGGATCTGAGATTATTGCGTATCTTTGGCCCCATGGGGCATTCCATGGTTCTCTAACTACTTTGTGACCAGAATTCTTTACTTTATTCACAACTTCATCTACTTCTGTTGCTGTATCGAATTCAATTGCAAATGCTGAATGATTTCCAGGTTTAGGGTCTTCTCCAAGAATATTTTCAATTAAATCTTTGGAATCGATCATTAATTTAGTAGAACCTTCTATAGGCAATGCTTCCACATGTTGCTCATCTTCTTTAATTTCTGGAAATTGAAATCCTAGTAATTCATAAAATTCTGCAATCTTTTTTAAATCTCGAGAAGTAATACTTACAGCATTTATTTTCATATTTTAGTTTAAAAGCTTTTTTTATTATCTCTAAATTTCTAAATTTTTAAAAGCCTCAGAACGCATTTTATATATTCTTTTCGCAAGTTTCTGGATTGAGTTCTAATTCATAATTTTTATTGCCATCGGTTTTGTATATTCCAACTTGGCTTACTTCGTTATTTGAATTAGTCTTAAAGCACACTGCTTGAATTATTCTAATTCCACTTCCGTTAGTTATATACATATAGTATGTATCGTCTCCTTTATTCATTACTTGAACTGTTTTTCCAGCAAAACTTTGTTGAAATTCCCATTCTTTAAATTCTGTGTATATATCCTCTATTAAATCTCTTTTATCTTGGGTATCTGCTACCACCTTATCTATAATTCCCTCGCGTGGTTTTTCGATGAGTGTACTGGTTAAAATTAATGTTCCGAAAGCTAAGAGAGAGAAACATATTGCACCTAATGTGAAAAGAGACGAAGATTTATTTTTGTAGTGTTCAATCTTTATTAACGTATTTAACAAAATCCCTATTCCTAAAAACCCTCCTATATTCATTAAAATAAAGAAGATAATCTCCATAGATTTTGTTAAGAACTATTTATTATTATAACGAGTTGCGAATCTGTTTACTAGATTGTAGAATCGCCGTCGAATGATAGTAACTATTAAAAATAGAAAATTTTATCTTATTACTAAGAATACAGCTTAAGTATTTATTGATATTGGCAGACAATAACGAGAAAAGCAGGAAATTTTCATTCGAAATTCACGCAAAATTATACAGAATTTAGCCTATAAGGAATTAAACTAGAATGACTGTAAAAGAAATTAGAAATATCCAAACATATGAAAGTAGTACATGTATTGTTTGGATTGCGAATACTCCATTTTTTCTGAATATCTGCCCGCATATCGAAGCTATCCAAATGGATACAATCAATACACTTAATGTTTCAACCAAATTTGGAACAGCGGAAAGTCTAGTAATGTAAACAGCACTAATTGCTAATCCAATAAAATATTGAAAACTAGCAATTTCGTGAATTATAAAGTTTTCATTTAGACTAAAAATACCGAGCAATATGGCTCCAATACCACCAATTATAAACAAATATTTACCAGTATTTAATTCATAAAAATCTGGTGGAAGATATAGAGAAAGTGCAAATAGTATTTGTAAAATTCCTGTACCAATTAATCCAACTTTAAAATATTCTCTGTAGGGTTTTAATGCATACATATGGCTAACTGCTTTATATTTCTTCCAATTCTTAAGCATATGTCTTGTTTGGAAATGCCAACTTACTCCAAAAAGGTAAGTTGCAATTATTAAAGGTACAAATTTTTCCATATTTAACTTAAATTCTCTATATACTGACTATATTACATCATTTATCTGTGGTTATCACTCAATACTTGCAACGTTAACTAGAATCTATACAATATTGGAGATGAAGACAAGAGTAGTTTTAGAAAAGTTAATGAAATTGCCTCATAGGGGTGCAGGTACATTGTTTGAAAGAAAAGCAGCTAAGCTTCTTGTACAAGAATATAAAATTATAGGACTGGATGCTAAACTACAAAACTACTCTATTGCAGTTCATGGTTCTGTTGTTGAATTATTCATACCTTCTATGTTTTTCATGTGTGCTTTACTGTTAAATACAATGCAAGAAAAGCAATTGGCAGCAATTGCTTTTCTTGCAGGCTTACTTACATATTTAAACTATCCGTATTCTTTTATGAATGTTTATAAATGGATATTTCATGGTAAATCTAAAAATGTAATTGCTAAAATTGATCATGAATCTAGAGAAGGAATTAAAGTGGTTAATCCTAAAACAATTGTTATCAGCGGACATTACGATACTGCGCCAGAAACAAAAGTTCTTACTATTTTAGGACAATTTTATTCGTATTTTGCAAGGCAAGATTTGAAAGCAGGTCGCGAAAATATTGAACTACCACCTGTTCCTTTTTTTCTTAAATCTCCAATGTTTTTAAATAATTTAGGAGTTTTATTAACTTTGTTGGTTATTATTTTGCCTTCGACAACAAAAAATCTAACAACATATTCATTAATTTTATTTGGATTTTTTTGTATTGTTACTTTAACAGTTTTGGAATTTTTATTTGTTAAATATGTTCCTGGTGCATATGATAATGGAGTTGGGACATCTATGGTTTTAGATTTAGCTGAGCACTTTAATAAAAAAACGAATAAGTTAAAACATACAAATTTAATATTTTTGAATACTGGGTCTGAAGAGGGACCTACAAGAGGAATGGAACATTTTATGAAGCAATATAAATTCGATAAAGAAAATACATATTTTCTGAATTTAGAAAGTATTGGTGCAGAAATTGTTATGGTTTGCCACGGAGAATCTTCTTTACCCACTGGCTATCCAATTGAATTCGATAAAAAAGCTTTTAATTTTGTTATGAATTTAATTCATTCTAAAGAAGAATATAAAGGTGTAGTTAAAGAAGGTTTTTTACCTGCTTGTTCAGATATGTTAGAGGTGCATAAACAAAAAGGAAAAGTTATAACACAGATAACTTCCATTGCCCCAAATGGCATGCCTAGCCAATACCACCAAATGTTCGACACTATAGATCTTATTAAGTGGGATAAAGTTAAAGAAGCAAGAGCGCTAGCTATTGATATTATTGAAGAATTTGATAAAAGATTTCTTTAAAGACAGATTTTAGTTCCATAACTTTGGTGCATCTGGTTCTTCTTTTTCATGCTTAACTTCTCTACTATAACTTTTTGTTAGTAATTCATAGTATTTAGATTGTCTTGCTATAAACGTAACGCACAAACCGATAAGTCCTGTTAGGGTAAATACTAATGCAATTCCTCTGTCTGGTCCGGTGCCAAACCATTCTCCTATTAATTCTACACCTTTTCCAGTAGTCATAAATGGGATAAAAATGAATTGAGTTATTGGACCAATTAAAAATGCAGTTAATGGTGAGGCAGACATTTCTAAACTTTGTGCAAATCCGAATACTCTTCCTTGCCTTTCTACAGGAACAACTCTTTGAATTATTGTATGTTCTGCGGCCTCTACAAAAGGAGCAACAGATAGATATAAAAACATACCTACACATAAGAGAATAATGGATGGTTGCAGTGTGAAAATACTAGCAATTGTCCAAAGTGCGAAATTTGCGGTAAACAAAGATTTTAAAGGATATTTTCCAAGTCCATATTTAGAAATTAACCCACCTCCAACAAAGAATCCTAAACTTAATAGACCCCATAACAATCCCCAGACCTCTACAGAAACAAGTTCTAAACCATAGGCATCCATTAAAGACATGAACACTCCTCCTAGAAAATTATTAATTGTTGTAAAAAATATAAGTGGGAAAAGACCTGGAATTGAAGAAACTATTCTAATCGTTCCTTTTATATCTATTTTTTGACTTTTGCCGTCTTTAGTTTTAACAATTTCTGGTTCTGGAAGTTTAAGCGACCATAAATGAACAAGTGTGATTACCATCATAGTCATTGCAAAAATAAATACCCAAAGCATTCCGCCAAAGGCTACTAAGAATCCACTAATTACAGAAACAATAAGAAAAGCTACACCTGTAACCATTCCAACTAACCCATTAGCTTTATCTCTATCTGGTTCTGGCACAAGCGAGGTAACTAATGTTGGAAGTGCGATAGATCTAATGTTACCTGCAATAACACCAGCTAGAATAAGTGCTACCAATATCCACAAATATGGACTTTCAATTTTTTTGAATTCATTCTCAGGAGCTATAAGGTAAATAAATAGAGCTATTGCATAGATTACTAAAGAGAAAAGACCAGAAAATAGCATTAGCATCTTCTTCTTATACTTATCTACCAAACTACCCAACCAAAAACCTGTTACAGAAACAGAAACTAAGAAAAGTCCAGAAATAATTCCAGTTGCTAGTACTTTCTCAGTTTCTAAATATGCAAAAAATATTATTGCGAACCAAACTGTCATGTTGGTTATGTTTGCAATAACTGTATTTATTAGAAGCAAATAAAATGGTTTCATGTTTTAGAATTCAGTTTCAATTGATTAAGCAGTTTTTTATTCTGCAGCAGCTTTTAATTTTGCAATATCTAATTTCTTCATTTCCATCATAACGGGAAATACTTTTGCAGATTTTACTGGATCTGAAAGTAGTTCTTCTATAATTGCAGGAGCGATTTGCCAAGTTAAACCAAATTTATCTTTAATCCATCCACAAGCTTGCTCCTCTCCTCCGTTAGAAGTTATTTTCTCCCAATAGTAATTAATTTCATCTTGATCTTCACAACTAATAAAGAATGAAATTGCTTCTGTAAATTTGTACATTGGACCTCCATCGAAAGCACAAAAATCTTGATTAAAAATTTTAAATGTTGCAGATTGTACTTTACCTTCTAGTGGTCCACTAGGATAATGGTTTAAATTATCTACTTTTATATTTTCTTTAAAAAGATCTTTGTAAAAGTTTATAGCTTCATCTGCATTATTATCGAACCATAAATAAGGTGTAACTTTCTTTATATGATTTTTGTTAAATTTCATTGATCATTGTTAATTTCTAATCACTAGTTACTAGTTGCCGTTTTCCCAAGGAGTCATTAATTGAAAATAGTTTCCATCTGGATCTGCTAATGTTGTTATCCACGCTTCACCCATTGCATAAGGTTCTTTTACTACTTTTGCACCTATTGTTTTAATTCTTTCAAATTCTTCTTTTACTTCTTTAGTTTCAAAGTTGAACATAATTCTTCCAGCATCTTTACTATTGCCACCCATTTCTGAATGTTCACCTACAGAAAAAAATATATTCCCAACATTCCAACCATAAAATCCTTCATCGACCATATCTGCAGGTTTTTCAAAGAGCTTTTCATAGAATTCTGCCATAGGTTTAAGTTGCATTGTTCCAATCATCAAAGAATTTAAATTCAACATATAGAATATATAAAAATTTAATTAGCTAGTTAGATTTTAGAGGGATATGTATTTACAGTCAAATAGATGGCGGAGAGAGAGGGATTTGAACCCTCGATCCGGTTGCCCAGATACACCGCTTCCAACGGTGCGCACTAGACCACTATGCGACCTCTCCCGAAAGCTGATAGATTATACTATAATTCACAATATTGCCATTGATTAAAAATAAATATCTACCATTTGTAATTGGTGTATTAGTCCCTTTTTCTGGGTTTCTATGAAATGTTGAATCTAGATCTATAAAAAGTTCAGCATTGGAGATGCTTTGGCAAATTATCCCATTGACCTTCTTTATCCACTGGTTAAGCACTTTAGTCCCATATGGATCCTTAATTTATATAACCTTGTTTACGTTTTTAGCAGCATTAATTCACATTGAACTTAAAAAAGTAGAATCGAAAGAGGATAAAATAATCATAATGCTTTGGTATTTTGTTGTAATAATTGGTGGTTTTGGAAGTTTAAGAAATTTTGTAGGTCACTTTTTTTTATCTGATATGGTAGCTGAGTCAATAGGATGGCAGAAAGGTACCCCTTTTCAAATTGAACTTGCTTTCTATCATTTAGGAGTATCCATTGCTTCTTTGCTAGCTATTTGGCTAAGAAAGAATCTGATTATAGGGATTGCAATTATTAAAATTATATTTGGTTTAGGAGCAGCATATGTTCATTTTAAAGACATTGTTGAGAATGAAAATTACTCACCAAGCAATACAGGAGTAGTGCTTGCAGGAAATATAGTTATGCCTCTTATTTTTATCTTTCTTCTAATTTTATTTTGGTGGGTGAGCGTATTAGAAAACAAGCAAACTATCTGGTTTTAAAAAGATAATGTTGTATTCATTGAATAGTTTTTTACTTTCTATACTCCAAAATATCTCCTGGTTGGCAGTTTAGAGCTTTGCAAATTGCTTCTAGTGTTGAAAGTCTAATCGCTTTTGCTTTCCCGTTTTTTAAAATAGAAAGATTAGCCATTGTTATTCCAACTTTTTCTGCGAGTTCTGTTACACTCATCTTCCTTTTAGCAAGCATTACATCTATATTTATTATTATTGCCATATTATAAAATTAAACAGTTAAGTCGTTTTCGGATTTAATTTCTAACCGATTTTGAACTAGTTTCTGAAGTACAGCTGCAAATGTTGCTGTAACAATTCCAGCAAAGGTGAATACTAGTCCAATAGCAAAAACACCCGGTGCATCGTCTGATATTGCCCAAAAGTATAAAACTGGCAAATAAGCAATGAATACTCCAGTAACAGCAATAGCGCAATACTTTATTTACATTAACGATTTAATAGATAAATCTGAAAAAGCTTTGCTTTGATCTATATAATTTAGTAATTTAAAAGCTTGATACAGTGCAAATTCAAAAATAACTCCGAGTAAATATATACCGAGTATAATAGGAAAAATATCTCTATTTTCTTTGTGAATTAAGGCAGGGAAAAGAAAAACACAAAAAGTAAGAACTAGAATTGCAATAAGGCATACTACTGCTTTTAGAAAAGTTGTTGATCCTTTTTTCATAAAATTAAAGCTAATTAAATTATTTATAGATTAATTATAATACTTTATTTATCGTATTACAATAAATTTATATCGTTATCTCGTGGATCTCATACAAATAATTGAAAGAGTTAAACTTTGTAAATGTCTAGTTGACTTAGTGTTTAGTGCTCCTTGCTAAGCGTTATTCGCTAACACCTAAAATTTATGCTATAATCTCCTAGTGCTGAATAAGCCTGTTAGTTTAATTGTTAAAGTTTTGCTATAGCCTGAGAGAAAAATAATTAACAGGCAGCTGTTGGTGACTCCCCCTTATATCCTCGGTGCCTTAAACCTCAAAATCGTTCAAAGGGAAAAATAATTAAATTTTTTTATAAATATCAATGTCAAATAAATTATTCGTAGGTGGAATTTCTTGGAATACAGATGAAGAATCGTTAAAAGCTTTTTTCTCTGTTACACCAGAAGGAAAAGAATTAAAGGTTGTTTCTGCTAAAATTATTACAGATAGAGAAACAGGAAGATCTAAAGGATTCGGTTTTGTTGAATACGAAACAGAAGAAGATGCTAAAGAAGCTCAAATGATGTTCGACGGAAAAGAATTAGACGGAAGAACACTAAGAGTAGATTTCGCACAACCTCAACAAGATAGAGGAGACAGAGGATCTTCTAGACCAAGTTTCAGAAGAGACGACAGATCTAGAGACGATAGCCAATACGCTGCATAAGTGTATTCTAGTTGAATTAAAAGAAGCCCCGATTAAAATCGGGGCTTCTTAGTTTTAGAGGCACAAAATTTTGTACCTCTATTTTTTTATTTATGATCTTTACCTTTTTCGAAGAGTTTCTCTGCTTGCTCTAATCTAGCTCTCAATTTTTCATTTTCAATTTCAACAGGCCATTTGCTAAACGCAATGTATGCAAAATATATAAAGTTAACAATTGGAATTAAAGTAATAAGAAAACCTATGCAACCGTTATTTCCGGTTTTGTAGATAATGTTAATCCAACCAAGAATACTAACTACTGTTAGAAGAATATAAACGAATAAAGCCAATTCACTAAGCCCGTATATATTGCTCATGAATAAATATTATCACATGTTGGAGAATAGTAAATAGTTTGCAGAAAACCTAACGAATTTCTCAGTTAAAAATTAATAATGAACAACCACCGAAATCTGCGTCCGCTCCGCGGGATTAACAGTGAAACGGAAGATGATTGGTAAATTTTGTTGATTGAGACTATATCTGTATGGTAAAGTTTGCGATAATATCTTGATGCTTAAAAATGATAGATACTAGCAATTTGCCAAATCTCCCAGCATATATATTAAGTAGAATAGATGACCATGTTAATCCTTTAACCCCTGAAGAAATATCTGGGTATATATCAACGCATCCAACACTACCAAATGCTAAGATCGATTTAGCAGCTTTGCTAAGAGGTACAACATCGGATATAACAAGACAAAGGATAGAAGCATTTATTGAGAGCGCTAAGCAAATTAATCCAGATATCTTAAATTTTGTATCGTTTAATGATCCTTTATATAGCTTAATAAGTAATAGTGGAGCTTACATTCCAAGCAAACCATCTTTTTGGGAGCCATTGCTTCTTTATTCAGATGAAGATATTGTAGTAACTTGTGGAAAAAATTTTTCCGACTTATTGAATAGATATTATAGACCTTTTAGAAATTTTTTAACTCAGCTTACAGGTACTTTTTTCCCCATTTGTTTGGATGACTATACAGGTGTATTTTATATAGAAGGAAAAAATTTAAAACCCGTTGTTACTTTCAATAAAGGTTTTGTTGAAAATCCGGATTTTGTGTTAATGGCAAGAATGGCAACAGAAGCATTGCTAGCTATAAAGAATCCTTCTCTAATTCAAGGTAAATGGGATGCTGGTAATTTTTTTAGGGAATTCTCAGTAGCAGAGAATCTCGGTTGAGTAGATCTAAGTAGGTCAATTTATTTCTTAAAGGGGGCAATCTTGTATGAATTAGTACATAAAGTTTCAGGAGGAATTTTTGAAAACTTATTTGCTGGTACAGAATCGGAAACTAAAGATCTAGAAACACTTCCATTGAATTCAAGAGATGCTTTGATTACTGAAATTATTTTAACAAAAAAACTTCAAATAATAGGAAATTATTTATCCACAAAGATTTATAACGATCTTGTTATACAAAGTAAAACACGTGGTGATCATATTCAAAATATGACTATAATTTTTATAAACTTACTTAAATTAGAAAGTTATAGTGATTTGGCAAATCTTGTTGGAACTAATTATTTAAATAGTTTGAATCTAAGATATTTTGATGAATTGATACGTGCTATCCTACCAGCTTTGAAGTAGACATTAATAATTCCCTTATCCCTCAACCCCTGCTATAATTTAAGGTTTATATTTCCACTTTGAAAAATATTATCCGATTAATTCGAATTTCTAAACCTTTGCATGGGTTGTTTTATACAATCTTATTTTTTGTTGTTTTAGCTGCTGTAATTAGTCAATTTGCGCCTTTAATTTCAAAACAAATAGTAGACGAAATTCAAACTCAACTTACAAACGACAACGGAGATGTAAATAGACTTTATATGTTTATTGCAGTAGGTTTTGTAGCAACCTTTGTTTCTACTCTTTTAAACTCTATAACTCAAAGATTAGGAGACCATTTTGGAGGTAGAATTCGAAAATTTCTAATTGAGAGATTTTATGACCATATTTTTAGATTACCTCAAAGCTATTTCGATTCGGAAATTTCTGGAAAAATTGTTAATCAATTAAATAGAGGAATTAATTCAGTGGAAGAGTTTATGAAGACTATGTCCAACTTCATTCTTCCTACTTTTCTACAAAGTTTTTTCACCATTGGGATAATGTTTTATTATAGTTGGCAAATAGGATTGTTTATTACTCTACTCTTCCCTATTTATACTGGTTTAAGTTTTATGTCTACAGCTAAGTGGGGTAAAGAAGAAGTTAAGAAAAATAAAATTGAAGATACAAATAGAGGAAGAATTCAGGAAGTTATTATGAATATGAAATTGGTTAAGGGATTTATGAATCAAGTGAATGAATTTGCTTTGGTTAGTTCAAATCAGGCTGAGATAAATAAAATTTATGGAAGACAAAGCAATACTTTTCATAAATTCGACTTTTTAAGAAATTTAAGTTTAATTGTAATTTTATTGGCTGTAGATTTAGTAGCTTTTTATAATACTTTTCAAGGAAACTACAGTTTTGGTGAACTAGTTTTGTTAATTCAATTAGTTAACCAAGCTAGATACCCACTATTTGGAATGTCTTACATACTAACTCAAATACAGCAAACAGAAAGTGGAACTAAAGAATTCTTTGAGATTTTGGATTTGCCTGAAGTTGAGCAATACGACATCACTACAACCCTCTCCAGCTCTGGAAAGGGAGTAGATCATAAAGCTGCTCTGAGTAACACTAGTCATACGACAAATAAACACAGAGATGTAAATATTGAATTTAAAGATGTGGAATTTAAATACGATACCTCGGACAATATTTTAAAAAACATTACTTTGCAAATTGAAAATAATGAAAAGGTGGCGTTGGTCGGACATTCTGGTGCGGGAAAAACAACAATCATCAACTTAATAATGAAATTCTACGAACCAACAGAAGGA
>Ga0163154_10004137_pt1 | contig 19353 bp, 22 predicted proteins | sample OliLakLV19MP9P1_FD_148649 | JGI IMG/M metagenome (GOLD analysis project Ga0163154, IMG submission 148649) | Freshwater microbial mat bacterial communities from Lake Vanda, McMurdo Dry Valleys, Antarctica - Oligotrophic Lake LV.19.MP9.P1 | ecosystem: Environmental > Aquatic > Freshwater > Lake >...
CCGCCAGGGCACCCTCGGTGGAGGCTCTGGAAAGTGCCCCGGGGCCACCTCGAAAGCCGTGCGAAAATGGACCTTCGCCAGTCGCTCCAACACGGCGGGGCCCTCGCGCGCCACCAATTCCCTCGCCACCCGCTTCACCTCCGCCGACGCTCCCCGGGGTATCCGGGTTCCACGCTCCTTCCCCGTCCGATCCATCCAGTCAATAAAGGCCTCCCGGGCCAGGATCGACGCCGCGGCAACCGCAGGATCGGACTCGGCTTTCGTTGCCGTGTCGAACTGGATGGTTCGGCCCTTCTCCTGCAGAGCCCGCCGAAGCACCTCCGGCTTGGCAAATTGATCGGACAACGCCCGCGGACAATCCGGCCGCCGGGTCAGCAAATTCTCGAGAACCCGCCCATGCCCCCACGCGAGCAATCGATTCACGCTCTTAAACTTCACCATCAGTCTGTTGTAAGCTTCCGGGCCTACAACTACTAGATCGGTCACCGCCCCGGGCAACGCGCGGATTTTCCCAGCAATCTCCCGAATCCGGGCATCCGAGGTGATCCGCTTGCTGTCCATCACCCCCGCCTCCCGCATCGCCTTGGCAATTCCGCGATCTACGTAGGCACCCGATATTACAAGCGGACCAAAGAAATCTCCCTTTCCGCTCTCGTCGATGCCGAAGTGCGGCGAGAATTGCTCGGGCTGAAGCTCCTCTTCATACCCCAGCCGCACCTCCTCCAGAATCTCCGGTTCCAGCCGGAACTTCACGAAATCCTCGGTGTCCCGGCCCTGGACCACCACCTTCGGTCCCTTCTCGTAGATGGCGACGGTCAGGTGACCCTTCTGACCAAAGCACAGGGTGTAGGGCCGCTCCGCAAGGTCGAACCCCTCCGTCCGCATCAGAGCAGACAACCGGTTGGCTTGGTCGGCCGTCAGAGCGGCCGTGTACGACTTCAGCGCCATGAATGACCACCATCTGGAATCACCAAGCCGGACGCAACCGCAAATCCGGCCCGCCCCCTCCTGCCGCGTTTTTGTGACGATCGTCACAAAAACGCGGCAACGTCGGGCGTCGCTGGCGGCACTCCGATGGGCCATAAGGGGGCATATCCTGCCAGGGTGGGCAGACCGCGCTTCGGAGTCCTGTCGCCGACCGTTGAGCGTTGGTGATTCGCCCGCCACGGCGAGACCACTGACGCAGTTTTGTGACGATCGTCACAAAAACGCGGCAGCCCCTGCCACCGGCCGGTGGCGGGGATCCGACCCCTTGCGACTCGAGGGGCAGGTCACCCCGGCAGCCATCCCCGTTTGAAACCCGATTGGAAACGAGAGAAGAGTTTCGGAACGCGGTGTGTCGGGGGAGGTCAGTCGGGCGGGGTGGAGTTGACACCTCCCGGTTTTCCGGGCCTTGCTCGGGTGGATGGAATTCAACGGAGCACGGATCGGTGGGGTGGTCGGGCTGTTTCGACGCCGACTGGTTGCATGGTTCGGGCGCGTGGGGCGGGATTTGCCGTGGCGCCGGACCACCGATCCGTACGCGATCCTGGTTTCGGAGCTGATGCTGCAGCAGACCCAGGTCGCGACGGTCCTTCCCTATTATGATCGTTGGATGCGGCGTTTCCCGACGGTCGAGAGTCTCGCCGGGGCTGCCGGGGAGACGGTCCTGCAGCACTGGGAAGGACTTGGCTATTACTCGCGCGCCCTAAACCTGCATCGGGCGGCCCGGGCGGTTTGCGAGCGGCGCGACAGACGGTTTCCTGAGACGATTGCGGGATTGCGGGCCTTGCCGGGGGTCGGGCCCTACACGGCGGGGGCGGTGGCGGCGTTTGCGTTCGACCGTCCGGAACCGTTGGTCGACGGCAACATCGCGCGGGTGCTGGCGCGGCTGACCGATTTGCGCCTGCCGGTGGATAGGGGTCCGGGACGCAAAGCCCTCTGGAAGGCTGCGGCATCGATCCAGCCGCCCGGTTCGCGGGGCGGACGCCGGTTCAACGGCGCGCTCATGGAACTCGGGGCGCTGATCTGCAAACCCGGGCGGCCCGATTGCGGGCATTGCCCGGTCCGGGCCCATTGCCGGGCCGAGCGTCCCGAGTCGCTTCCGATCAAGCGGCCCCGGCCGAAAGTGCGCGAGCGGATCGAAGATCGGGCATGGATTGTGCGTGGCGACGGGTCCTATCTGGTCGGTCGCGAGGCGGGCAACCGGTGGCGCGGGCTTTGGGTGCTGCCGATCTTGAAGACCCCTCCGCGCGACGGCATCCCGGCCCTTGTTGTAAAGCATCCGGTGATGAACGAGCGAATCACACTTCGCGTTTGGAAGGCGAGGTGTCGGAAGGCGCGCCCTGAGGAACGTTGGGTCATGCGGAGGGATGCCGCCGGGGTCCCGATGCCGGCCCCGCACCGCAAGGTGGCGGGTCGGCTGCTTTCTGCTTGAGCCCCCGGCGATTCCGGCCCCACCGTGGTGCGACCATGATTCAACCTTGGTTTCAACAGGCGAAGCTTGGTATTTTTTTGCACTGGGGCATTTATTCGGTGCGCGGCGTCCCGGAGTCGTGGTCGTTCTTTCGGGGGCAGATCAGTTACTCGGATTACCTGGCCCAGTGCGCGGGGTTCACGGCCCGCCGCTTCGACCCGGATGCCTGGGCGGCGCTGTTCCGGGAGGCCGGGGCGCGCTATGCCGTGCTGACGGCGAAGCACCACGACGGGTTCGCGCTTTGGGATACGAAGGTTTCCGATCTCAGCGCGCCGTGCCGCACGCCGGCGGCCCGCGACCTGATCGGGCCCTATTGCGATGCGTTGCGCCGGGAGGGGTTGCACGTGGGGTTGTATTTCTCCCATGCGGACTGGTCGCACCCGGATTACCCGACGCTGTTTCCGCCGGGGGGCGGACCCAAGACGCACCCCAACCGGTTCGCGTATCCGGCCCGGAAATCAAATCCGGCCCGGTGGGCGAAGTTTCTCGCGTTTCATCGCGCTCAACTGCGCGAGCTCTGCACCGAGTTCGATCCCGAACTGCTGTGGTTCGACGGCGATTGGGAACGGTCCGCCGATCAATGGAAAATGGCCGAACTGCGCGATGAACTGCAGGCGTGGCGTCCGGGGGTTGTGGTCAACTCCCGGATGGGCCACTACGGCGACTACGCGACCCCCGAGCAGGGATTGCCGATCCACGCGCCGGCTGGTCCGTGGGAGTTCTGCATGACGGTCAACGATTCCTGGGGTTATCAGGTGGGGGACAACAACCACAAACCGCTCCGTCAAATCATCCGGGTATTCGCCGAGTGCATCGGGATGGGCGGGAATCTATTGCTCGATGTGGGGCCCAAGGCCGATGGATCCATTACCAAGCCTCAGGCCGACCGGTTGCGCGGGCTCGGGGCCTGGATCCGGCGGAATGAGGAGGCCGTGTATCCGACGACGGCAGGGCTCCCGCATGGTCATTTCCTTGGGGCGTCGACGTTGTCCCAAGACCGCACGTTGCTCTATCTTTTCCTGTTCGACCAACCGCTGGGCGAGGTGTGCGTCAAAGGGATTCGGAACACCGTGAAATCCGCCACCCTGCTCGGGTCCGGACGGGCCCTCGCCCATCGGAAGAGCGGCGGGGCCAACTGGCTCAACATCCCGGGGGCGCTCTGGATCCGGACCCCGCCCCGGTTGCCCGATCCCAACTGCAACATCATCCGGCTCGAACTGGATGGGTCGCTCGATCTCTACCAGGGAAGCGGAGGCGCAATCCAATCGAATTGAGATTCGCTTGATCTGCTTGATCTGCTTGCGCTGGGGGCGGCTCTGCATGGATGGTATCGGATCACACCATGAGCGCCATTGCCGCCGAACCTGTTTTGATGCCCGATGCCCACGGTCATTTCGGACCCTATGGCGGGATGTTCGTTCCCGAGACGCTGCTGAGCGCGCTCGATGACCTGACGCGCGAATATCTCGCAGCGCGGCAGGACCCGGCGTTTCAGGGTGAGCTCGACACCCTGCTTGGCGATTTTGCCGGGCGTCCGACCCCGCTCTATTTCGCCGAGCGGCTTACCGGCAAACTGGGTGGACCGAAGATCTACCTCAAGCGCGAGGATCTCCTTCACACCGGCGCCCACAAGATCAACAACGCGCTCGGCCAGATCCTTCTCGCCCGCCGGATGGGCAAGCGCCGCATCATCGCCGAAACCGGAGCGGGTCAGCACGGGGTCGCCACCGCTGCCGTCGCCGCGCGGTTCGGGTTCGAGTGCGTGATTTACATGGGCGCGGTCGATATGGAACGGCAGGCGCTCAACGTGGCGCGGATGCGGTTTCTCGGGGCCACGGTCGTCGCGGTGACCGCCGGGCAGGCGACGCTGAAAGAGGCGATCAATGAGGCCATGCGCGATTGGGTCACCCACGTCCGAACCACCCATTACATCCTCGGCTCGGCGCTCGGCTCGCATCCGTACCCCATGATGGTGCGGGATTTTCACCGCGTCATCGGCCTCGAAGCGCGCGCGCAGATTCTGGAACGCGAAGGGCGGCTGCCGGATCTGCTCGTCGCGTGTGTGGGCGGGGGCTCGAATGCGATCGGGCTGTTCCATCCGTTCCTTGACGATGCCGGCGTGCGGATGGTCGGCGTCGAGGCAGGCGGAGAGGGGATCACGCGCGGCAAACACGCCGCGCGGTTCCAGGGCGGGCGTCTCGGCGTGTTGCAGGGAACCAAGACCTGGCTGCTCGCCGACGCCGATGGGCAGATCGAGCTGACGCATTCGGTGTCGGCCGGACTCGACTACGCCGCCATCGGTCCCGAGCACAGTTGGCTCCGTGACCAGGGGCGGGTGGACTACGATTACGTCACCGACACCGAGGCGCTCGACGCCTTCCAGACGTTGTCGCAAACCGAAGGGATCATCCCCGCGCTCGAATCCGCGCATGCGGTTGCCTGGCTCATCCAGCACGGTCCCCGCCTGCCCAAGAACAATCTTGTCGTGGTGAATCTCTCGGGTCGCGGTGACAAGGATGTCGCCCAGGCGGCGGAGGCGTTGCTTCGCATCGAGTCATGAAGGTGCGCAATGTCGTGCTGGGTGTCACGGGGTCGATCGCGGCTTACAAGGCTGCCGATCTCGCGAGTCGATTGGTGAAGCTTGGCCATGATGTGTTCGTGGTGATGACCGCCGAGGCGCAGCACTTCATCACGCCCCTGACGCTCCAGACGCTCTCGAAGAACCCGGTGACGTGCGATCTCTTCGCGGAGACGGAAGGGTGGCGTCCGGGCCATATCGAGCTGGCCGACAACGCCGATTTGTTGCTCATTGCTCCGGCGACCGCGCATTGCATCGCCCAGCTCGCCCATGGTTTTGCGGGGGACGCGCTCACGGCGATCGCACTGGCAACGCGCGCGCCGCTCCTGATCGCGCCGGCAATGAACGGCAAGATGTGGATGCATCCCGCGACGCAGGCGAACGTCGCCCTGTTGCGCGATCGCGGCGTGGAATTCATCGGCCCCGAGGAGGGGATGCTCGCGTGCGGATACGAGGGGATCGGACGGCTCTGGGAAGTGGATGGGATTGTCGCTGCGGCGCAGGCTTCGCTTGATCGCACGACGGCGGTCTGAGGATTTCACGGTCCGAACCACGCCGCGCGATCCGCTCCCCGCTCGCGTCTGCGAAAATTCCTTGGGCACACCCCTTCCCGGCGGGTGAACAGCGTGGTGAACGTCTTCGCCTCGGTAAACCCGCACGCCTCCGCGATGCGGCCAACGGGCCAGTCGCTGGTTCCGAGAAGCTGACGCGCGCGTTCCATCCGCCGTCGCAGGATCTCTTCGTAGGGACTTCGCCCGAGTTGCTCCCGGAATCTGCGTTCAAGAATCCGGCGGGACATTCCCGCCTCGCGGGCAATGTCCGGAACATCGATGGGAGTGAACGCCCGCTCGATCAACACCTTCAACGCCAGCGCCAGCGCCGGGTCGTTCACGCCGAGTCCGTCGGTGCTGCGCCGGCTGGCCACCCCGGCAGGCGGGATGCGGACTTCCAGCGGCGGGGGCGTTCCCCGGCCCATCAAGGCGTCGGCCATGCGGGCAGCCTCATAGCCCACTTCGCCGCCACGCAGGCGGATGCTGCTGAGCGGGATCGGCGACATGGCCCCCGCCACCTCGTCGTCATCCACGCCCAGCACGGCGATCTCATCCGGCACGCCGATGCCAAGCGAGATGAGCTCGCTGATGATCGAAGCCGCCATCCGGTCCGTCACGGCGAACAGGGCACACGGACGCCTGAGCGACGCGAGCCAGGCGACCCCGCCACGGGGCTCCCGGCCTTGCGGCTCGACGCCCTCCTCCGGGTGGTCCAGGTCGGCGCCGATCTGCGCCAACCGCTCGCGGAATCCTGCCTCCCGTTCGGTCGCGTATTGGGCGGGACTCGATGCAGCAACCGCGAATCGTCGAAATCCCCTGCCCGCGAAGTAGTCCGCGGCGAGGCGTCCGACGGCATGGTCGTCGCTGACCACGCGATGTTCCCCCAGGGAGGGGAGGTGATTCGAGACATTGACCGCGGCGATTCGCAGCCGTTGGATCAGACGGACCTCCCGTTCTTCATAGAAATGGGCGATCAAGGCGTCGGGTTTCGAGGCGGCTACTTCCTCCCAAGTCGAGGTGCGGATGCCGTGATGGCGTTCTTCCCAAGGGGGCTCGTGCCGCCGGATATATTCGGCCACGCCACGGAAGATCTCGCGCGGATAGGCCCGACCCACGCTGAGGACCAGACCGAGGTGCGCACGAGGGCGTGAGGCGCGGGCAGTCATGCGTCCCACCAAGCTGGCACCTGTGACGCAATAATGGAAGTAATAACCGCAAAAACGGATTGTCTCGCCCCCGCCGACTCGCTAGAGTGACCCCGAATTCCTATCCCCCCCAATGAAAACTCCAATGAAAACTCCGATCCTCCACGCCGCCCTCGCCGCTCATCGCCGCCACCGCTTCCGGGGCGACCCTCTTCGAGGAGGGCTTCGAGTCCTACACCGCCAACGCGACCACCCTCAACGGCCAGGGGAATTGGACGCACGGTTCTGGTCAGGGGAACTGGACCGTGAATGACGCCAATGACGCAAATAGCGGCCTGCGCCCGTCGAACTACGCCAACGGCACGGTCACCATCGGCAACGGCACCCAGGCAGCCATCCTGACCTCCGGGGATCGCCGCATTATAAACGGGGATCTCGTCGACCAGACCGCCACTCCAGTTTACGTCAGCTTTCTGATGAAGCATCTCGCGAGCGGCTCCGGATCGAATTCCGGAGCGCCCTTCTATCTTTTCTCCTCGAACGACGAGGGCACGCAGGTCGGGCTGCGGGGAAATGGGAGCAACAGTAACAGCGTCATCAGCGCCTATGCCTCGCTCAACGGCAACACCAACACCGCGGGGCAGTTTGTTCAATCGGGCCTGCTCGACATCAACCAGACCTTCTTTCTCGTCATCCGCCTCTCCGTCTCCGGCGGCAACGGGACCAACTACGACTCGCTCGATTTCTGGGTGAATCCCAATGACGCCTCGGCCCCGAGCTTCACTGCCGGCACCAACGGCTACATCGGGAACGTCACCTTCAATTCCGGGTCATCCAGCGTGAACGGCGTGTCCCTCTTCGGCGACAACCGCACCCCCCATGGCGGGGTCGATTCCATCCGGGTGGGCGAGGGCTGGACCGATGTGGTGATCCCGGAACCCTCCGCACTCGTGCTGGCCGGGCTCGGATTGGCTGGATTGGGCGTGCGTCGCCGGCGTTGATCATTCCTTGCTTCAGGGGAGATCGCCAGCTTCCGGTTTACTCCTCGATCGCCCAACCGTGCGCAGGAATTATCCGCGCTCAGACGGTCGTTATTGACGGGGAAATTGGTTTCCCTGATATGGACCGCTGAGCGTATGGCACCCCCCTGGATCATTGCTCCGGCACTTCTCCTTTTCGGAGCGCTGACCGCTCCCGCCGGGGCGTTGTTTTTCGAAGACTTCGAAACCGCCACCGCCGACGCTTCCGATCTCGGAGGTCAGGGCGATTGGAAGCAGGGGAGCGGGAGCGGAGGCTGGACGGTTAACGATGCCGATGATGCAAACGCCGGGCTTCTGCCGCAGTCCTACACGAATGGCACGGTCGGCATTCGCAACGGAACCCGCGCCGCCATTCTTACCCAGGGCGAACGCCAGGCGCTCAACGAGGCGCTCCCGGACCATCGCGGATCGCTTTTTATCAGTTTTCTGGTGAGGCATGTCGCCACTGGCCCAGGCTCGAACTTCGGCGCCCCACTCTGCCTCTTCCCATCGAATGACGCAGGAACGCAAATCGGCCTGCGTGGGACCGAAAACAATAGCAACACGGCGGTCAGCGCTTACGCCTCTCTCAACAGCAACAGCCGCAACGCAGGCGAGTTCATCGAGCGCCCCGGGCTCGACCTTTCGCAGACCCATTTCCTCGTCGCACGCCTCTCGATTTCCGGTGGGAATGGCACCCACTATGACACGCTCGATTTGTGGGTGAACCCCGACGATGCAACCGCCCCGGGTTTCAAGCTCGGCATCAACGGGTACGTCGGAAAAATCACGTTTGATTCGGGCTCGTCGAGCGTGGATGGCATAGGGCTCCATGGTGACAACCGCTCACCCCATGGCGGCTTCGATTCCATCCGGATCGGCGAGGATTGGACCGATGTCGTGGATGCAAAAATTCCATAATCCCGGCCCGTGCCATCGGCTTCCCAGCGGATGACGGCCCCGTTGGCCGGTTCGCGACACTCCTCCTTTGGGCCCATGGCTTGGCGTCGCCGCACGAGCCGTCACGAGCCGTCACGAGCCGTCGAGGCAACTCCGCGCTTTCCCGAAGCCCTGGGTCTGCGCATGCTCCACGCACACGCCCGCCATGCGCTACCTCGTCACCGCCGGCCCGACCCGCGAACCGATTGACCCGGTCCGCTTCCTCTCAAATCGTTCCTCAGGAAAGATGGGCTACGCCATTGCGCGCGCGGCGATTGCCGCGGGGCATGAGGTGGCACTCATCACCGGACCCGTCGCGTTGCGCGCACCCCGCGGGGCGGAGGTGGTGCGCGTCACCACCGCGCGGGAAATGTTCGATGCGGTGCATGCGCGGATCGAGGGGATCGACGTGGCGGTACTCGCCGCAGCAGTTGCGGATTTCACCCCGGCACACGTTGCGCGCGCGAAGATCAAGAAGGAGGACGCCTCGCTCACGCTCGAATTGAAACGCACCCGCGACATCCTCGCGTCGATCAGTCGTGCGCCGCGCACGTACCTCGTCGCGGGTTTCGCCGCGGAGACCGACGACCTCGAACGCAACGCGCGTGCGAAGGTCGCGCGGAAAAAATGCGACGTGATTTGCGCGAATCAGGTCGGTAACGACGCGGGATTCGACCGGGACGACAACGCGCTCGAACTTTTTTTTGCGAACGGTGAATCGCTCTCTCTCCCGCATGAATCCAAGCGCAAACTCGCATCCCGCTTGATCAGAATCCTCGACCAACTCAAGAAAAATCGAAAAAATGTTTGACGTGATGACGTGTTCTCATTAAATCCTTCGCTAGTGATTGTGATTCGAAAGCTTACGCGCCGCCACTGCGGCCGGAAAGGGGGTGTCCAGCATGCCCGTTAAAAAGAAAGCAGCCAAGAAACCCGTCAAGCGCCTTGCGGCCAAGAAGCCTGCCAAGAAAGCAGTGGCCAAGAAGGCCCCGGCCAAGAAGGTCGCCGCCAAGAAGAAGAAGTAACCAGGGCCGGGAGCCCTGCTCCCCCCCAGGTTGCACAACCTTCAACGCACCGGGAGGAGATCCTCGAGATCTCCTCCCGGTTGCTTTTTTCCTGTCCCCGCCCCCGCCCGCTCCGCAGACTCGCGGCACCCGCATGAATCCGCACCTCGACTCCGCCATCCGGGCCGCACGTGCGGCCGGCAAGCTGCTCCGGGCCGAATTCGGCTCCGACCTCGAAGTCAACGTCGCGGAGGCGCACGATGTGAAGCTCGAACTCGATGTCCGCACCCAGAGGCTGATCGAGGGCGTCCTGCTCGCCGATTTTCCAGGCCACTCGATCCTCGGCGAGGAGGGCAACTCCGCCGGGCCGGTCACCGCGCAGCAATGGATCCTCGATCCCATCGATGGGACGGTGAATTATTTCTATGGAATTCCGCACTTCTGCACCTCCATCGCGTTCCGCCAGGAGGGCGTGATCGAGGTGGGAGTGATTCTCGATCCGATGCGGGACGAGCTCTGGTGTGTCGAACGCGGTGGAACGCCGATGCTCAATGGCCGCCCGATCCGGGCCAGCACGCGCGACAAACTGAGCGACTGCATCCTGACCGTCGGGTTCGCGAAGACCGCCGACACCATCAAGGGCGGGTTGCCGCTCCTGGAAAAGATGGCTCATCGCGCGCGCAAATGCCGCATGATGGGCAGCGCCGCGCTCGATCTCGCCTATGTGGCCACCGGCCGCCTCGATGCCTACATCGAGCAGGGGGTGAGTCTCTGGGACATCGCGGCCGGACAACTTCTGGTCGAGGCCGCGGGCGGCCGCATCGAGGTCCGCGAAAGCCCGGGCATGCCCGGGAAGCTGGCGGTCACCGCGTGGAACGGAGCAGTGGATTTGGCGATTTAGCGATCTGGCGATCTCGTTATTGGATTGAAAACCGGCCGCGATGCGTGTTGCGAAAATTCTCCTGGCCGCTTGGGCTCTGGTGAGCTTCATGCTCATTGTCGGGCACGTGCTCAACCTTCCCGATTACCCGGTGCGAGGCTGGTTTGCTGCGGCCAGGGTGACCAAGGCGGTCATTTTCAAAATCTCCGGAGAGCCGGCTGACGCTGGTTGGGCGGCGAGGTGGGGAAGAAAATGGTTCGAGCCTCCGGCAATAACCAGATAACCACATCGCCAAATAACCAAATCTCCCCCCCTCCCCCCATGACCCCGCGTGAACTGGAAGAGCGAGCGAAGCAGTTCGGCATTCGCTGCCTGCGGTTGGCAGAAGTCGTTTCTGGGGCGGTAGTTCATCAGCCGATCGCCCGGCAGTTGTTGCGCAGCGGCACCTCGGTCGGGGCGAATTATCGCGCCGCCAACCGGGCCCGGTCGCGCGATGAGTTCATCGCGAAGCTCGGCACCGTGGTGGAGGAGGCGGATGAAACCTTGCACTGGCTGGAACTGATCCGGGAAACGCGACGGATCCCAGCCGCCCGCCTCGACCCGCTGATCCTTGAAGCTTCCGAACTCCTCGCGATCTTCTCCAGCTCAAGAAAAACCGCCAAATCAAATCGCGAGGGCCCCGCCGGTCCGAAACCGGCCCGCTCCCCCGCCAGGTCTGCCAATAACCAGATCACCAGATCGCCAAATCGCCAAATGCGGGTTGGCCTTGGCTATGACATCCACCGGCTCGTTGCCGGGCGTCCGCTGATTCTCGGCGGGGTGCGCATCCCGCACGCCATGGGGCTCGACGGCCACTCGGATGCCGACGTCCTTTGCCATGCCATCGCCGACGCGTTGCTCGGCGCGGCGGGGCAGCGGGACATCGGCCATCATTTTCCGAACACCGACGAATCGATCCGTGGGATTTCCAGCATCGAGATCCTTCGCCGGGTGCGGACGATCTTGAAGGCGGCGGGATTCGAGCCGGTGAACGTCGACGCGACGCTCGTGGCTGAGGCGCCCAAGATCGGACCCCACATCGACCGGATGCAGGCGCGCATCGCCCGGGCGATTAGGCTCAAGCCGGGCTGCGTGGGCATCAAGGCGACCACCAACGAAATGCTGGGGGCCCTGGGCCGCCGGGAGGGGATGGCGGCACTCGCGGTTGCCTCGGTGCGATCCATCGACTGACTCGATCTGCGCACGCGCGCATGGTATGAGCCGGTCGGGTTGCTCCTGTTCAAGGCGGCCTGCATCGCCGTGCTGATGGCGGTGTGGACCCTTCATCGCCGGGCCCAGTCAGGAAAGCGGTGAGCGGCCGCCGCCCCCGCCGCATCGCGGGTGCGGTTTCAACCGCGACAGCAGCAAATACCTGGAAACTCGCCGCCCAGCTCATGTATGGCTCCGGTCTTCGTCTCATGGAAACGCTCCGGCTACGCGTCAAAGACATCAATTTCGGTCAGGGAACAATCATCGTCAACGACGTCAAAGGCGCGAAACACAGAGTCGTCCCCCTGCCGCGCGCCCTCGAAGCCCGCCTGCGAAAATACCCCCACGCCTCCCGCGAATGGCCCTGGCAGTTTCTCTTTCCATCGGCGACGCTTTGTCCGCACCCGAAAACTGGCAGGATCGCCCGATACCACGTTCACGAAGTCTCCATGCAACGCCAGTTCAGAGACGCCGTGCGCAAAGCCCGGCTCTCCAAACCCGCGACCTGCCACACCTTTCGGCATGCCTTCGCCACCCACCTCCTGGAAAGCGGGATCGACATCCGGACCGTCCAAGACCTGCTTGGCCATGCGGACGTTTCCACCACCATGATCTATCTCCACGTCATGAAACGTCCGGGTGCGGGCGGCCCCAGTCCGCTCGACATGCCGTAACCATCGACCCGCCAAAAAACGAATAGTGCTTTTTCTTGCTCAGGTGTGCATGAAGTGCAAAGTCGCCCTCATGCACCTCAATGGACGAAGTCTGCATTTCGGTGCCGCATTTGTAGAAATTATACAACACGCTGCATTTGCAGGTAAAATACAGCGTGTTGTTCAATAATAGTGTTCGGTCAAAAGATAAGCTGCAATGCATCTCCATAAAAACTGGCAAGAGAAGTGTGTGATGGCGCGCATAATGCGCCAGGGGAAAATGCACCAAAGGAATTTCTCTCTCAAGCAATTCGGGACATGGAAGACCGCGTGGAATGCAGCGAAAGCATGGAGAGATGAGCAACTGCCACAGCTACCACCCTGCGTGATGAACGCCAAGGGTCGGATGACGTCGCGCAACCAATCAGGAGAGGTTGGAGTGCATCTCGCCCATCACGTGCTTCGCAAGAAGAGCGGCCGAGAATGTGAATATTGGCGATGGGTTGGACGCTGGCCCGGATGTCCACTTGCAGGAGGAGTCAGTTGGTCCGTTTTGAAGTTTGGCGACGACGATGCGTTCGCGCTAGCGGTGTTATGCCGCAAGATGGAGGAGTCAAAGCGATCGAAAGTGATATCGGAGTTGGAAAAAATCTATGGATCGAAGAAGCACGAGAAGATCATGACCTTTAAAGCTCAGGAACCATGAAGACCGAACAAAGCGGTCGACTCAACGACTACCCGCTGTCATCTCGGCTGCTTACGCACCCGAGCCGCCATCGGGCAGTCGTGAGCCACCTTGAACGTTCGGAAAAAATATGACTACCACCCTACCACCACATGACGACAGCGGAGGAAAATCCGAGGTCTGGAACCGAGTTTTAAAAGCAGCCCTCGCTATGCCAGGCGCGAGAATTGACAGAACCTCATTTTTACGGAAAGCACTCTCGCCTCATTTTTCTGATGATATTGTGCAAAAAGCCATTGAGAACGCGCAGCTTGCGACCCTCGAGCAACCGGACCACCCAACCCTTGGGATGCCCCTCGTCACCCGACTGACTCGCACTCGTACCGTTCACAAATCCACTCTGGGGCGTTTACCACGCATTGTCCGCTTTTTTTCCCACTTGACAACCTAAGTCCAGTTTAGTGTACCTACACAACGTTCGACAAAGAAATGAATTCCGAAACAGCACCTTGGACAGTCGCCGAATCCGAACATGATGGCGTTCCCGTGTTGTTCCGCTTTCGGCAGGATGAGGGCATTCAACTAGACCGCAGAATCTACCCACATCATTTGAACATCATTTGGCAGTGCGCTGATGTTGGAGCATCCCAGATGCCTACAAGCGATGAGAATGAGAGAATGAGGATATTCGAGGACAGACTTGTTCAGGCCACTGGCTACGACGAGCAATCTATCCTCGCAGGCGTATTGACAGGAAAAGGGAAAAGAGAATTTATTTTCCAAGCCCGCGATCCAAAGGTCTTTACACGGTCACTTACTGAAATGCCGCAGGAGGTGGAAAGGTATCCGATCGAGATTCATTATTACGAAGACCCAACGTGGGACTATTTTGACCGCGTGACAAAAAACCTATGAGAAAGTCGAACCATGCCGTGCACCCAACACCTACCCACGTCACGCCTCGTGCTCTCGCTTCGCTCGTTGGCACGAGTCGCGCCACGGGTAGGTGCGGGTGACGGGGGACGTTCGCCAATAAAATCATGAACATCACCCTACTTGAACACGACGACAACAGCATCGATTTCGTCGATCTATTGAAGCGCGGAAATTGTCACTTCGTATCGGTCGCTATGCCGGGACTAACTTTCGGTAGTCACTACATTGAGTTCGCCGGTGGATTCGACGTGCGGCGCAGAAACGATTTTATGATGACAGTCAATCGCGCCAAAGAGACTGGAACGCTTTACCCGAAGGTGAATATCACTCTCCTTCCTTCCCCCTCGGCTAGCTATGGAGGTTTTGATACCAACGAATACAATGACGGAGATTACCCTGAAGCCGAAGTGGTAGCCCACCTTCTGGATGCATTCAAAGCGAACTCTGACTATATTAAATCGAAGGTGATGTATTTCGACTTTCGCAACTTATGCGTCTCAGAGAACCATTATGTTGAGTGCCTGCAAACTACAATCGGAAGACTGGACGCTACCAATCTGCCACAAGTCATCACATGGAAACCAAAATAGGCGAACAAGGCGGTCGACTCAACGGCGACCCGCGTCACGCCTCCTGCTTCCTCGCTACGCTCGGGGCAGGAGTCGCGCCACGGGCAGCCGTGAGTCACCTTGGACGTTCGCTGAGGATAAACGCTGTTTGTACCATATCGGCCACCACATATCAGTCGTAGCCAGCGCAACTCCTAACCACGCCCCCAGCATCATACCAACCATAAGCGCAATTAAATGAGCTTCTACATTATTTTCAGCGGATTTTTCGGTACTGCTATGGGTTCCGCCGTTACTTTTGCTATGATCCGACACAGAGAGTGGCTTGTTGCCAAGAGCCGCCTCGGTGGTATACTCTTTCAAATCTCCTACGAACTCGAATACTCCGGCAGGACAGTGGAGGATATTATGCGCCCGCATTTCATTCCCTTGTGGGTAGGCGGACGCGATGCGGCGAGTCTGGCTCTGCCATGGAAGAGTAAGATTATCAAAGACAAAACCGATCTCATTTGCGGGTCTATCAAAGGCATAATGCAGGACAGAAGCGTTGACGCGCCCGTCCACTCCTTGCCCTCCAAGAAAAAAGCCAAGGAGCACGCAGACGAATTTCTGAATCTTCTTGGTTACACGTGAAGAAAATAAATGCGAACAAGCCAGTCCAGCAAATCCCCGTCCCTTCGGGACTTCTGGCATGTCTCCTGCTGATCCAGCTTCGCGGGCAGGAGCCACGCCAGAAGCAAGCGGTGATTCCTGACTGGGGACGTTAGCCAAAAATATAAATAATCCCGAGTTAATCGAAGGCCTCAATAAAATGCGTGACCTCATGGTCTCTGTTTCCACTGGCGGCTCACGAATCCAAGAAGTCGATGAGCAGTATCAGCGCACTTACGCTAAGATTTCAGCAGCTTTAGCGGTTCGGAAAATTACGAATCCTATTACATACGGCAATCTTTGGGATTGGTATGGTCGATGGAGTTCAGGTGATTTACCAAGCTATCAATCACGTAGGAGCTTTGTCTCAAATTTGTTTACCCCGTTAATAAATTTAATTCAGACCGGACAAGAGCAGGAATATCAGCTGACAGGATGGGAAAGAGTCGATAGAACAGTCGGCGAGATGCGAAATCGTCTAGCGTCGGCAGAAAATGAAGAGCAGTTTCAGGCAGTGGGGCTTCTTTGCAGAGATGGATTAGTTTCATTGGCACAGGCAGTATATATCAGAGCGAATCATCCTCCGCTTGACGGAATCGAACCCAGCTCTACGGATGCAAATAGAATGTTGGAATCGTATATAGCTGTTGAAATGAAGGGCGATGCGAATGAAGAGCTCAGACGTTATGCTAAAGCATCCTTGCGTATTGCGAATGCCCTCACTCACACCCGAACGGCAGATTTTAGAAGTGCAGCAATATGCGTTGATGCTACCACTACCACCATTAATGTTATCGCGATTTTAGCAGGTAAGCGTGACCCAAAATAAGAAAACGGAGGCTAACCAAGCGCTACAGAGAACGATCGTGGCTGTCACGTTAGCCGTTTCTCGCATTCACCGATTATGAACCGAATCCAAACTAAAGTGCTCCTTGCCTTCATGGGCATCTTCCTCTTACTCGGCATCGGCCTGGCAGTTACGATACCCATTGCTCTAATCGATTCTGGAGCAAAAGCCTCTTTTGCTATCCCTATCGGTCTTTTGGTTGGCGCCGCCTTGTTCTTCGGCCTCTCCGCACTCTACATCAACGTCTTCGGTGACATTTACAACCAGATGGTAGTCGCACGCAACGAAGGCGAGAAACGGCTTCTCGACATCGACACACAACTTCAACGTCGCGCCGATCTCGTCCCACAAATTACTGCCATTGCTGAGCGCTTTCTTTCGCATGAGCGCGGCACATTGGAGTCGGTCATTCAGGCCCGCAAGCAATTCGACACCACCACAGGCCGCTCCGAACGAATTGCCGCTGGCGACTCTCTTGGATCGTCGCTCGTTACGCTTTTCTCCGTCGCTGAGAGTTACCCGAACATCGTCTCATCCACCAACATCCAATCCCTTCATTCCGAGCTTATCGCCACCGAAAACCAGATCGCGGCACTTAGACTGGAATTCAACGGCACAGCCAACCGCTACAATGACCTGATCGAGAGCTTTCCACGCAACTTGTTTGCGCGACTGTTCGGTTTTACCCGAGAATCACCTCTAAACGTCAACACCCGAAACGGCTAACCATGCGCTGCAGCGAACGGATCCGCGTGTCACGGTAGCTGCTCTTTCTAGCTCGGGCCCGTCTCGTCCGAGCCACCTTTTTCTCTAGCTCGTATGCCTTCTCTTCGCTCCACCACGCAGCTACCGCGCCACGCTCCGCCGTCGCTGAGCTTGGGGTCGTTCGACAGAAAAATGAATAGCATCACAATCTTTCTCGCCTGTTCTATAACCGCCTGCGCAACTGCGTTCGGGGAGATGCGAGGCATTCACGTGGAGGTTGGCACTACGGACGACAAGAAGGTCGTGGCTTCAATCCGGTCCGATGTTGGTAATGAGAGCAAGTCTGGGATCACCGTTGATCAGGCATCGAAGATCCTCAGCGATGCTACGGGACGGGGAAGTTCAGTCGTTGTTTCCCTTCAGGTGAATGGTGTCGAATTGAATCGCTACCTGCCGCTGATCGCTGCGATAGCAGAGAATCCATGGCTTGGTCTCTCGGCTATCAACGGGAAGCGATCCATCAAGGGTCCGGTTGCTGACGATGCCGGTGTCGATCCTTACTCCGAAGGGGGCAAGCCCCGGGATCCATCCGATCCACTGAGTGAAGAGGCGCTAATGCTTTCCGCAAAAGGCGATGAACGGGCACGACATTTTCTCGCGGATCTTTGGCAGCGAGGTGCGTTATCCGGGATTACACGCGAGAAGATCGTTACCCAGCACCTTCATTTTCGATTGCGCGAAGAGTTTCCCCACGATCCCAAGCGTTTTCCACTACTTCGCGAATTGAAGATCATCGCGGAGACAGACTTTCCTTTCCCTGAGTAAGCCTGGGTTCAGTTTAACAGCAACACCGCAGTAGGCGACAGGGAACTGAGGCTTGAGCCCAGTGATTTTGGGAATCCCAGAAGCCTCCACGGAGCGAATGGACGCTATTTCGGCTCCCTCGGCAGCTCGTATGAGGGGTCACCTCCAGCCAATGGGGTAATTCAGTTCCGAGAGGTCGACCGCGACGGTGGAGTGTCCGAGAATGCGTGGGTGATCCGCCGTGAAACCAATTCTATCCGCCTAGAGAACCGAACAAGAGTCGAACAAGACGGTGGTGGACAACCGGCTGCCCGCCCCGATTTGAAATGACCCTCTTAACTACAACCTTTAACCCTGTTGCGGAGTGGCGCTCCCGGCAGCCGGTGCCACACCTCGACGTTAGCCGTTCTCGCGCCAATCTTCTGATTCGACACGTTTCACTTTCCGCCATACTGTGCCCTCATGCCTGCCACGCTTGAAACCCTCTCTCACGACGCGCTCGTTTTGCCCGCAGACCAGCGTGTTGCTCTTGCCTACCGCCTTCTCGTCAGCGTGGAGCCGGAGCCGGAGCCGGGTGCAGATGCCGCCTGGGAGGTGGAGATTGCGCGCCGTATCGCTCGATTCGACGCCGGAGAGTCTCAACCGATTCCCGCCGCAGAGGTTTTTGCCCGGCTGCGAGAGATCGCACCCGGCCAATGAGCGCAGTGCTCGAGTTTCTCCCGGAGGCCAAGTGTGATGGCGAGGAGGCGACCAGATACTACGAGCGGCGCGTTGCGGGCTTGGGGGCAAGGTTTCGTGCCGAGGTCGAGAGCGTCTGCGCGGCGATCGTTCGTCAGCCGCTTCTCTGGCGTGAGCGGCCCGGTGGCTACCGGCGCGTCAACATCCCTGGCTTTCCCTACTACGTCGCATACCTCATCCGTGACGAACGAATTCTGGTTACGGCCGTCGGGCATGGCAGCCGCCATCCAGACTACTGGAAGCGGCGCGAGTTCTGAATCCGACCGAACGGTTAAACCATGCGCTGCATCTAACTGCTCCGCGCGTCACGGCAGCTGCTATTTCTAGCTTGGACCCGTCTCGTCCGAGCCACCCTTTTCTCTAGCTCGTATGCCTTCACTTCGCCCCACCACGCAGGTACCGCGCCGCGCTCCGCCGTCGCTGAGCTGGGGTCGTTGCGCAGACGGGCAATGACCCGAAGGGCACTAACTTAAGGCAGATTTGGGACGTTTTGATCCGGGGTGAGCGGGAGGGGATCCGGGCGGGGTTTCGAGGATCAGGGTCTGGGTGATCCGGCGCATTTCGTCGATGATCGCATCGAGGGTGCGCTGGTTGTCGATGGCTCGGCGCATGAGTTCGGCCTGCCCGGCGGACCGGCTGAGGGTCTTGCCGGCCACCTTGCGAGTCCATCGCCATGCGTGCGGCGGCTGCGGCATCACGCTGCTCTGGCTCAAAGAGTCCAGGCGCGTGATTTCCTTGAGCAGGTCGCGGTAGCGACGCTTGAGCCGGGTGGTTTGTTGTGGGTCGGACCCGAGCATCGAATCCCTTCTGTTGTAGCGGTGGCTCTGTCCCTGGCGGAGCTTTGCGAAGCCAGGGACGTGCCACCGGGCAGGCGGTGTGCGGACGCGCCCCCGGCGGCACCCCTTCGGGAGAGCCGCCGCTACAACGGAGGGGCTGACATGAATGG
>Ga0163154_10004139_pt1 | contig 19347 bp, 21 predicted proteins | sample OliLakLV19MP9P1_FD_148649 | JGI IMG/M metagenome (GOLD analysis project Ga0163154, IMG submission 148649) | Freshwater microbial mat bacterial communities from Lake Vanda, McMurdo Dry Valleys, Antarctica - Oligotrophic Lake LV.19.MP9.P1 | ecosystem: Environmental > Aquatic > Freshwater > Lake >...
ACCTGCGAAACGGTCAGGCTGATCTTATGCTGACCGGCGCGGTAAGTGCCGCCGACCCGCTTTTTATCAATATGGGTTTCACGCACTTCGGCGCTTATCCAGAACGCGGCGCGAGTCGCCCACTCGATGTCGGGTCAGAAGGCTTAATTTCTGGCGAAGGCGCGGGGATGCTTGTGTTGAAACGCTACAGCGATGCGGTGCGCGATGGCGACACTATCCATGCTGTTATTGGTGGGATCGGGTTGTCCAATGATGGACGCGGCAAGCATCCGCTCACGCCAAACTCACGTGGGCAAACGCTGGCTTTTCAGCGTGCGTATGCAGAAGGGGTTGATCCGCACAGCGTCCAGTATATCGAATGTCACGCCAGCGGCACGCCTTTAGGCGACAAGACCGAATTGAACTCGATGGATAAGTTCTTTAACGGCAACGCAACGCTGCCCCGAATCGGCGCGGTGAAGGCAAATCTTGGACATCTTCTGACCGTAGCGGGGCTGGCAAGTATTCTCAAAGTGATTTTGAGTATGCAGCACAATCAGATTCCGGCGACCATCAACGTTGAACACCCCTTGTCCTCAGGACGCTTTGGTGCAGCGCAGATCGTTCGTCAAAATACGCCCTGGTTGGACGCGCATAAAACGGCTGGAATCAATGCCTTTGGTTTTGGCGGTGTAAACGCCCATTTGATCCTGCAATCGCCCAGCGCTGTTTTGTCTCAATCGCATTCAAACGCACAGACCCCAGCCTCTCGCCTGGCAATCGTTGGCATGGACGCACATTTTGGCAACTGTGATGGATTGGAAGCGTTCGCCCGAACTTTATATGACGCCAAGCAGCACTTTCTCCCACTTCCGCCCCATCGCTGGAAGGGATTGACCGATCAGGCGCCACAAGCCGCCTATATCGACTCATTTGAAATCGATTTTCTACGCTTTAAGTTCCCACCCCGAGAAGACGATCAGCCGACGCCACAGCATCTGCTTTTGCTCAAGGTCGCTGACAATGCTGTGCAGGACGCTCAACTGGTGAATGGCAGCAACGTCGCGGTGATTGTCGTCTTAGAGACAGAACTAAGCCTGCATCAATACCGCAGTCGCCTCGATCTCTCGTGGCAGATCAAACAAAGTCTTGAGCGTCAGGGAATACAACTCGATACTGATCTTTCGGAGCTGGAGCAAATCTCCAAAGATGCGCTCAGTCCGCCTGGACAGGTCAACCAATACACGAGTTACATCGGGAACATCATTTCCAGCCGTGTAAGTGCGCTCTGGAATTTCTCAGGACCCGCCTTCACACTGTCTTCCGCTGAAAACGGTGTCTATAAAGCCCTTGAAGTCGCACAGCATTTGTTGGCAGATGACACGCTTGATGCTGTGGTCATTGGCGCAGTCGATCTCGCCGCTGGCGTTGAAAATGTTACGCTTCGGCGCGCAGAACACCCACTAAACAGCGGAGCGCTGACGTTGAGTTTCGACCAACACGCGAACGGTTGGCAAGCGGGCGAGGGCGCCGGGGCGGTTGTCGTCAAGCGGGCGGATCGTGTGCAGGCACAGCATGTATATGCGACTATCGAAAGCGTCGCGGTGCGACCCGGAAGCGATGCAGCGAGCATCGTTCAGACTCTCGATCATGCATTGAACATCGCTGGGTTAACCACCAACCATGTCGGCTACGTCGAGGCATCCGCCAACGGGATCGCTGCGCAAGATGAAGCGGAAATCGTCGCCCTAACCCACGCATACCGCAAAGACGGCGATACCCTACATACTGCACTTGGGAGTGTGAAAGCCAATATTGGGCACACAGGTGCGGCAGCAGGGATCGCGAGCCTGATAAAGACGGCGCTTTGCCTTGATCGGCGTTTTATTCCGGCGACACCCCATTGGACTGGACCAAAACAACCTCAAAACTGGATCGATAGTGCGTTTTATGTGCCGCCAGAATCGCAGACCTGGTTTAGCCCGAAAGGTGTCCGTCGGTGCGCCGTGATCAGCGGTCTTGGAGACGATGGGACGTGCGCGCAAATCGTCATGACCGAAGGGGATACGCCGTCCACCGACATAGGCAGCGCCTATCTAAAGCATAAGGGGCTGTATCTGTTTCCAGTCGATGCCGATGACCGTGACACGCTCCTTCAGCGCCTCAAACAGCTTGACAGCGATCAACCGTTATCAGTGCTCGCACAACGAGCGTTCTCCACGTTTCGCAGCGGGCGTTACGCGGCTGTGATACTCGCACGCAACCCCGATATGCTGCGTCGTGAGCTTCAACTGGCGCTCACGGGTATTCCTCAAACGTTCGAACGCGGTGGAGACTGGCAAACCCCTGCAGGAAGTGCGTTTAGCGCAAATCCGGTCGGTTCAACGGGTGGCATCGCTTTTGTTTATCCGGGCGGGTTCAATTCGTATTCTGGTCATGGGCGCGATTGGATGCATCTGTTTCCAGCGGCGCTTGATTATGCGGCATCACTGGGTTCTGATATCGGGGATCAGCTTGGGGAAACCTTGCTGTATCCGCGTTATGTTTCCACGCCTGATCGTGCGCAGGTACGTGTGGCACGTGCTCGACTGATGAATGACCAGAATGCCATGATGAGTTCTGGTATTCTGTTTTCGACGATGTATACCCGCGTCCTGCGTGAGGTTTTTAAGGTTAAACCGAACCTGACTTTCGGGTATAGTCTGGGTGAAAGCAGTATGTTATGGGCGCTGGGAGTGTGGCGTGATGCCGAGTCCGCCCGCGCCGCGCTGCGCGAGTCGCCGTTGTTCAAATCCCGCTTGTACGGGCGTAAAGAGGCTGTCCGTGAAGCCTGGGGGCTGCCTACACATCAGGAGAATGATTTTTGGGCATCGTTCGTTCTATCCGCGTCCGCAAACGTTGTGATGGAACAACTTGTCCACGAAACGCGCGTTTATCTGACTCATGTAAATACGCCCGCCGAGGTCGTTATCGCGGGTGATCCGACAGCATGTGAGCGCGTTATTGCACGGGTGGGTTGCGAAGCACTGCGTGCGCCCTTTGAAACCGTGATCCATAACGAAGCGATGATCTCGGAATATGATGCGCTCTTTAGCCTGCATCACTGGACGGTTCATCCTGTTGAGGATAACATCACGTTCTATTCAGCGGCGGATTACGAACCGCTTCGGCTGGATAGCGATCTGGTCGCTCGCAGTGTTGCACGGGTATCGTGCAAGCAAGTGGATTTTCCTCGACTGATTCATAATGCGTACCGAGATGGTGCGCGCGTGTTCATCGAGCTGGGTCCCGGAGCAACCTGTACACGCTGGATCAGTGACACGCTGCGCTCGGAACATCGGGAGCATCTCGCCGTCGCGATTGATCAACTGCGCCTCGATGATCACACCGCGCTGCTGAAGTTGTTAGCACGTCTGGTGAGCCATCGCGTCCCCGTCAATCTCTCCGTTCTCTACGATGAGACTATACCCGTCGTAGAACACAAGCAGCTGCTGCGTACCATCGCACTGGGCGGCGAGCCCGTGCGGGACGTTATCCTCAATGAGGACAATCGACGGCGAATCGGTCGGAAGTCAGTACAACGTGCTGTTTACGAACCGGAAATAGTGCAGCCCCAGCGTGTAGCAGTGGCTGGCGATCACAGCGTGCTATTGCAAAGCCGTTTACAGGGACTTCTCGAAATCGGTGCTTTGCTTAAGGCGCAAGCCGAATATCCAACTGCCGCCGCGCCACCCGTGCGCGTCATCGAACAACCATCGCCAGTCACCCGGCAGAGTCGCGCGATTTTTGATACCGCCGCTATTGATCAGTTTGCCAGAGGATCGATCAAGGCGTGTTTTGGTTCAGAATATGCGATTTATGACAACAAGCGTGCGCCTCGCATCCCAAATACCGATCTGATGCTGCTTTCGCGGATCGTGGCGGTGGACGCGGTGCGTTTGGTGACAAAGACCGGAAGCAGCATGGTGGCAGAATATGATGTGCCGCCGGACATGTGGTTTTTCCGCCATAACAGCGCGCCGTTCACGCCGTACTCTATGCTCATGGAAATCGCCTTGCAACCGTGCGGATTCCTATCGGCTTTTATGGGACCCACGCTGGCGTTTCCCGACACGGATTTTTACTTCCGCAATCTTGATGGTACAGGTCAACTTAACCGTGAAGTCGATTTGCGCGGTAAGACGCTCGTCAATCGTGTAGAACTGGTCTCATCGACGGTTTTGCAGGGCATTATCCTGCAAAAGTATACCTTTGACATGCAGGTAGATGGCAGTTCGTTTTATGTCGGCAGCTCGACATTTGGTTACTTCACAAGTCAGGCGCTTTCAAGTCAGGCGGGGCTCGATCGTGGCACCCCTCCCGCAAAATGGCATGAAGCACAACCGACATCGTCGCTGGTACGGTTAGCAGGGAATCGCATTGCCACACCGCCTACCAATTCGATGCTTTCGCTGCCGACGAGTCAGCTTGCCTTTCTGGACGATGTACTCGTCAACGCATACGGGGGCACTCATGGACTCGGCTATGCTTTCGCAACGAACAAAGTTGACCCTAATGACTGGTATTTTACCTGTCATTTTTTCCAAGACCCCGTAATGCCCGGATCGCTTGGCTTGGAAACCATCGTGCAGGCGATGCAAGCATACGCGCTGCAAGCTGGTTTATCTAATGGGATGCGCGCACCACGTTTTGGATTGGTAGAGAACCAGACCATGACTTGGAAGTATCGTGGACAGGTACTCAGCGACAGCAACTACGTTGCTGTCGAAGTGCATATCACCCAGGTTGATCGCATCGGCGATGATGTCATGATCCACGCGGACGCCAGTCTGTGGAAAGACACGCTGCGGATTTACGAATTCAAAAATGTAGGTGTGCGAATTACAAGTACATCAGATCGCTGAGAAAGTAGCTCATGCATAACACTCAAGTTGCAAATGGCATAGAGGCGCGCCTGGCTGATGTCCATAACAGGCGCTGGCACGGCAATCCACAGGCGCTGGTTTTCGATCAAACGGGGATCAAAAACTGTCTCAGTCGCCTTGATAAACCCGTGTATGTTGTCGAATATGACGGACGCGCCGGCATCACCAACGAGGGTGACGAAACATCGACGGGTACCTTGCGACTGCTTGGTACAGCGCTCCCTCTGCGACCCGAACAGCTCGGTGATGCCAGGTTCCGTGAGGCGTATGGAGTCCGATTGGCGTATGCAACAGGGGCGATGGCAAATGCTATTGCCTCCGTTGAACTTGTCACCGCGATGGGACATGCGGGATTATTGAGTGCTTTCGGCGCAGCGGGCGTGGTGGGAACGCGGCTGGAAGCCGCGATTCATCAGGTTCAAGCCGCGCTTATCAGCGAGCCTTATGCGTTCAACCTGATCCACAGCCCGAGCGAAGAAGCAATGGAACGCCGCGCTGTCGAGTTATTTCTGCAATACGGCATCACGATCGTCGAAGCGTCGGCTTTTCTTGATCTCACGCCCCACGTCGTCCGCTATCGCGCTGCCGGATTGAGCCTTGATGCACAGGGCAATATTGTTATCAAAAACCGTATCATCGCCAAAGTCTCTCGCGGCGAAGTCGCCCAAAAGTTTATGGAACCCGCGCCTGATCGTCTGCTGCAGCCGCTTGCCGACGCCGGATTGATCACCCAGACCCAACTGGATATCGCGCGCCGTGTGCCGATGGCGGATGATGTGACGGTAGAAGCCGATTCTGGTGGTCACACGGATAACCGTCCACTCGTGGTTATCCTGCCGTCGATCCTGAGTCTGCGTAACGAACTTCAGGCGAAGCATCAATTTGCGACGCCTGTGCGGGTCGGTGCAGCGGGCGGGATCAGCACGCCATCATCCGCGTTAGCGGCATTCATGATGGGTGCGGCGTATGTGGTGACCGGCTCGATCAATCAGTCCTGTCTTGAAGCAGGCGCGTCGCCTTACACCAAGAAACTGCTGAGCGAAGCCGACCTGGCAGATGTGATGATGGCACCTGCTGCTGATATGTTCGAAATGGGTGTGAAAGTTCAATTGCTTAAGCGCGGCACGATGTTTCCAATGCGTGCACAGCGATTGTACGAACTGTACCGAGAATATGACTCGATTGAAGCGATCCCCATCGCCGAGCGAGAAAAACTGGAAAAACAGATTCTCAAGCGTCCGATTGAGGATATCTGGCGTGAAACCGTGCAGTATTTCACGGAACGCGACCCGGAACAAATTCAGCGTGCAGAAAACAATCCGAAGCGTAAAATGGCATTGATCTTCCGCTGGTATCTTGGTTTGTCGTCGCGCTGGTCAAATACAGGTGAACAGGGACGTGAACTTGACTATCAAATCTGGTGTGGTCCCTCGATGGGTGCATTTAACGCATGGGTCAAGGGATCATTCTTACAGGAACCTGCTAACCGTAACGTCGCAGATGTGGCGTGGCAGATCATGACAGGGGCAGCCTATTTATATCGCGTACAAAGCCTGAAAACGCAGGGATTGGTGTTTGCGCCCATTTACGAAGCCTATGTGCCACAATCCCGCCTGATACGGTAGATTGGTCACCGTCCCACTTTATACAATAGATTTTTGAGGAGAATAGACTTGTTGAAAAAAGTAACGCTGCTGCTGGTGCTGATCATAAGCGCCACGCTGTTCGGTCTTGGAATAGCGGCGGCTCAGGATGCACCCGTAATCGCTGTGTTGACCCCTTATTTCGCACAGCCTTGAACGCAGTTTATGGTCGAAGGCTTTCAAGCCGCTGCTGAATCACGCGGCTGGACAGTCAATGGAATTGATACGGCGGGCGATGTCGCTGCGCTGAATGGCCGCGTGCAGGATGCGATCACACAGCAAGTGGACGCGATGGTGATCAATGTTGACCCGTCGTGTTCAGTTGCGAAGATAGATGGCACAGCTAACGGTGCAGATTGTAGGCAAGGGCTTTGATCATGGGTTCGCGCTGCTGGAGCCGCCAGGAGGTAGTAGGCGCTGGCTTGGGTGAAGCGAAACCCGGTCGCATCGATGGCGACCACACCTTCCTTCTCCTCAAGTTGTTTGAGGACTTGCGCCAGCATCACTTCCATCTGCGCCAGCGTCAAACGCTTCATCATGCGCGAGTTGGTTTTCTCTCCAATGCACCAAAAATGAGATGCACGAAGATCACGATAAAATGTGGATGTTGGTCCCGTTATTTAGAAAGGGCTGATGAGATGGATGGAGCCGCATTGACACCCAACGATGAATCGCAAACGCCGTTCGAGCGCATCCGCCCGAAAGATGCAGACGGTATTGAATTCTGGTCAGCGCGCGCTTTGATGCTCACACTTGAGTATGTAAGCCGGCAGAAGTTCAAAAATCTGCTCATCAAAGCGCAGCTCGCGTGCGAGAACAGCGGCTACGATCCGGGTGACCATTTTATCCAAGCGGTTAAAATGGTCGCCATCGGCTCGGACGCGAAACGCGATGTATAAACTCTTTTCGCCTGCCGTTCTGTTACGTCCATACATTGAGTCGTATTGGTAAATACAGTCCAATAATTCCGCGCTACCCTTGCATGAGCATATTTTTGTAGATGGGAAGGCGGATATTCTATTCAACTTTGGTGCGCCGTATCAGCGCCAGAATCTAAATGATGCCAACGGAAATTGTATTTTGTCACGTTCAAATTTAGATGCACAGTGTCGATATCCGATCATTATCGCGCAAAGTGGCATGATTGATTTGATCGGCGTGCGCTTTCGTGCGGGTGGCTTGAGCGTATTCACTCGAGCCCCTCTCAATAAATTCACGGATCTAGCCCTTGACCTCGAACTGATTTTTGGTGCGACCATTCGTGACCTTGAAGCGCGTTTGTTTGAAGCGCTTAACGATGTTGAGCATCAGATTGCACTGCTTGATTCCTTCTTTTTAAGTCGATATGTTGCTCCGACTCACGCTTCTCACAAAGCTTACACATTAGATGTATAGTCCCAGGTTATGCTGGAACGGTTCAGCGGTGAAGTCGTTGTGGGTCAGACTGCCAGACCTGGCAGATGAACTCGAACGGTGTCAGCCCCTTCAACGTTTTGAGGCGTTTGGCGAAATTGTAAGCAGCCAGGAACGTTTGAATACGTTCTTCAAGTTCTTGGGCGGTCGCGTAGAAGTAGCGATGGACGGTCGCTTCTTTGAGCGTGCGGTTCATACGCCCTACTTGTCCATTCGTCCAGGGATGGTTGGGTTTGGTCAGTCGATGCTCGATAGCGTGAGCATGACAGATGCGGTTGAAGAGGTATGTGAACGCATGGGTTTGGTGAGGTAGATGCGTGGATTGCACGCCGTTATCAGTCAGGATGGTATGGATACGGTACGGAACGTTGGCAATGAGCGCTTTGAGGAAGGCAGCTGCATGAGCGCGAGTCGCCCGCGAATACATACGAGCAAAGACCAGCTTCGAGGTACGGTCGATGGCGACAAACAAATAGCTTTTGCCTTCCGCGCTCGCTACCTGGGCGATGTCGATGTGAAAGAAGCCAATGGGGTACTGCTTGAACGCTTTCTTTTTGGGCTTCTAGCTCTCAATATCGGGCAGGCGGCTGATCCCATGCCGCTGCAAACAGCGATGCAGCGACGAGCGCGTCAGGTGGGGAATCGTCTCTTGCAGAGCATACAGGCAGTCATCCAGCGGCAATAGCGTATGGCGACGAAACGCCACAATGAGCGCTTCCTCCTCCAGGCTCAAGACCGTCGAACGAGCTTGTTTGGGTCCCATCGGTTGATCTTGTACCTGCGCCCGCTGCTTCCATTTGGCAACGGTTTTGGGATTGACCCCGTACTGCTTTGCCAGCGCTCTTACGCTCGCTTGACTGTTTTGTATTGCGCGACGAACTGCCTCAGTTGTGCGGGCGCTGCCGTGTAGTACCTGTCCCATAGCTGCTTCCGTTCTTCACTCGTCCACCTTGTACCAGTATACTCTGGGACTATGCCTCTAGCCATATATTTTTTTGCAAGCAGATGATGTACCATGGGGAACTGACGGTTGAGCTATACTATGAAATGTTGAGCTGGTATAGGATTGGATGTTGAACATGCGGCGGTCATCTCGAAACGAGGTTTGAGAGATAATGATGATGCGAAAGAAAACGCGCGGTGAACACGAAGCCGAATTTACTAAAGCCATGATCAAGTTCGAGAAAGAATACCTCGGACGTGGACCCCAAGATGTCAAAACGACCTTTTTAGGCGATATGATTCTTGTCCGATTACGGGGTATCCTAACCCCGGCTGAAATGAAGCTGGCAGAAAGTCGCGAAGGGCGGGAACTGGTTAAAGAGACCCGTCGTCAGTTATTCGAGAGTTCGCGTCCGTTAATTGAAGCGATGGTCAAGGAAATTGCCGGTTGCAATCTTATCAGTCTCCATACCGATATGAGCACGAAGACCGGTGAGCGGGTTGTAGTCCTCACCGTTGATATGAATTTAGATCAGCAGTTCGCCTAAAGTCTCATATCGTAAAGACCCCCTGCGATTGGGGGGACATGCAGGGTTCTTTTTGCAGTAAAATAACCTCTAATCGAATAAAAATCTTATCGGCAGACTGGGCAAAGCGTAGACTTCGACGGAGTAGAACCTTCGTTTAAGAAGTGGACGGGTTGCATAGTAAGCCGACTTTAATTCGCACTTGATGTGCGGGTTACGTCGGCTTTTTTCATTTTGGGCCAATCACGCAGCTGAACTTATCAGTAAGCGAAAGGAGATTAATGGCGAGTACACAGCTTAAATCCAAGCCAACTGCGCCTGCAAAAGCGGCATGGAACTCCCAAGAAACGACACCGATTCTGCACCATCTCAACGTAGCAATGGGCACAGATTTAACCGGTCAGGACAGTAAGGGAACGCCTCAACCAGTATAGTGCCAATGTGAACTGGTTGAACGTGGGTTAAACAGCCCCTGGGTCATCCTGCGTGAATAACTCACGAACTCGCTGTACTTCTGCTCATTTTTGCGACGCTTATTTCGGCATTGCTGGGTAAATCCGACAGTATGATTGCCATCAGCGCCATCGTGACTCTTAATGTAGTGCTGGGTGTAGTGCAGCAACATCGCGCCGAATAGTCGATGGCGACACGCAAGAAAGTGGTTTGGAACTGGTCATGATTACCAATCGCGGTGTCAAGGTATGGCGGCATAGACAACCAGAAACCTTCTGCACCGACCATTGGCGGTGCCGCTTTATGTCCGTCGAACAGGGTTCCTCTATCACCATTACCCAGATTGTCAATCTGCTTCAGCGAGTCATACAGGCGGATTTGGAATTCATCAAGATCGAGAGTTTATGGTTGTTCGATGGGCAGCCCGGTTATTCCCTCGGTCAGGGGCAGTGATGGAGCTGCTTGATCCGCTGGTATCGCTTTCACAAATCGAAATCGCATAATCAAAACAAAAGAGGGAACAATGAAAAATCACGTGCTATCCCGATGGTTACTCATTATGCTGCTGATGCTGACCTTCGCTCTATCCGGCTGTGGTGGGGGCGATGAAACCAATGGTGACGAAGGTGAAGGGCGCTCCAGTGAGGTGATTGGTGAGGGCGAAGAAGCTGAGACAGAAGCTGAGCCTGAGAATGAAGGCGAAGGCGAAGATTAAACAGCCTTTGCTGACAGACTTCAATGGGAATCCCGGTGCGATCTTTGTGCCGGGACAAACCCTGTCAATCATTCTGAATTTAGACACCAGAGCAGCCCACAGTCCGGTTAGAGCACGTTGACGAATTTTAGCTTACGCTGATCCCAATCTTAGTACAGAAGTGCGTACTGATCTTCGCCTCGATGTACTGCAGCGGACCGTTACCTTCATCGATGGGTATTTGCTAGCCGCGATTAGGCTCATTTTCGTACTGGGATTATATGAGCTGTTTGTGGGCGGAATCAACATTGCCGAAGGCTCAAGTTTCGCCGCACGGCTTCTCCACATTGACAGCATTGACGATCTCAAGGATCGGCTCGCTCGAGTAGTCTTGCTTATCCTGATCGTTAAGTTCTTTCAACTCGCGCTGGGACTTACCTACGCCAATCCGCAGCGTTTGTTGATCCTTACGCTAAGTATCCTGCTGATTGGTAGTGCGCTCTACCTGAGTAACTATGAGAAACCTTGAACAACCGAAATTTCGCTGGCACTCAAAGTGACTAGTGATGCAAAGTGGGATTAGTCCCAGTGCTCGATACCGGATCATGTAGTCCATCCTATATATTCTTGTTCAGTCTGAATTGAATAGCTAATCAGAGATGTGACTATGATAAAGCCAGGAACTCAACCCCTATTAAGCCGTCTATTGTCGACCATGAACGATCATCTCATCCTGTGGTTTTTATTGGGGATGATCCTATTGACCAGCGTGGTTTTAGCATTCCTCAGCGCTGTGCTGGAGGTCTCCAAGCCAACGGAATGGTGGTTGGGCTGGATGTTGGTCGAGTTTAGTCGTGTTGCCGTCGTGGTTATACTGCTTACTCGGTTTTTCACCGTACATCTGCGGCAAGGGACACTTCAATATAAGCTGTTTCAACAGTTTTTCCTGCGTCGCCTTATGCGGGCAGAAACACAGCGTGCGCGCCAGCATGTTTTGGATAAAATGATGATCGAAAACTTGCTTGAGCAAGCTGATTTGAGTGGGGCACAGCTTTCCGAAGTCCATCTAGAAGGTGCAAATTTGAAGCAGATTCGTCTCTGGCGCGCTGACCTGTCCATTGCCGACCTGGAAAGCGCCAACTTGCAGGATGCCTGGTTGGGCGAGGCTAACTTCAGATACGCGAAACTGACAAGTGCCAATTTGCGCGGAGCAGAACTAGAGGGCAGCAACCTGGAACGAGTCAATTTGGCAAATGCCAATTTGTGTGGGGCACGCCTCAGACAGGCTGATTTACATAATGCCTCGCTGTATGACGCTGAACTCGAACGCGCATGCCTTGATAGCGCGAACTTGTGTGGATGTAACTTGCTATACGCCAACTTGCGGGATGCTTCGCTTCGGGAGACCCGTTTTGATGAAGCAACGGTGTTGCCTGATGGCACCTACTGGGCAGGTGATAGCGATATGTCGCGCTTTACCGACACACACCATCCCGATTTTGTCTCCTACGCGGGTCCTGATGCAACAATCTTTAAAGAACGAAGACTAAAGATGTCATAGTGAACGTTGCAATCACTATAGGTCGGTTTTGTTTACTATGTTCTCCATATGAACAGAGACCGGAAAGATCTGCGTATCTTGATTCTCATCCATATTCAGATGAAGGTTGAACAGGTGGAAAGCCCTTCTAGGTATGTACAGCAGTATGTGGCAGACTTCGACATTGATGCTGCTGCCATAGGTCAGCTTGTCGCCGAGGGCAAGCAGCATTACACCTATCGTTACCAGGATGATAAAGTAATCAAGATTCCCAAGCAATCTGCTTATATGGCTGCTTACGGCAGGTTCACCTATCAAGACATCCTGGCTGAATTGGCGATCTCAAAAGAGTTTCTCGGAGATTTTACCGTAACCACCCAGGTTTTGCGTACCGAGGCACATCACGGGTACATCATTATGCAGGATTTCCTACATGAATTTCAATTTGTCACCTGGACAAACTTTGCCTTAGTGGAACACGATTTTATCCGGGTTGTTGAAGCGAATCGAGCGATCATTCATACCTATGGACTCAGCCTCGATTTACTTGGAAATAAGGGACTTCAACGCTCTTGTGCAGCCTCCATTTTCAGAAAAAGAGAACTGGCGCTCATGAACAATGTTCTTGTCATCAAAAGCGAGGGTGCGTACACGGTCAGAATTGTGGATCTTAATTTGATACAATTAGGACCGTGTAAAGATATAAGCCTGTTTCGCAGGTTGATGGATCAATGGTGCTTTAAATTATCCAGATATCTGTTGAAAGATAACTTCAAACTCGATATTTGAGCTATTATCAAAATTTATATGCTATTTCCCTCCAAAATTGGCGAAATTAACGAGCGATTGCCAAAACTAACGGTCAGATCTGCTAATTTTACTCGGGTCGCATGCTCTGTCTGGTGGCTACCAGATCAAGGTTGGATAATTCGGCTGCAATCGCTATTCGATAGGGCATCGTTTTCTGTAACATGCGTTTTACCTCGATGAGTGAGATGAATTTGCCAGCTTATGATCAATACCTTCGCCAAAATTCTCCTATGACTGAATCGAGGTTGAGCCGAACTACACTTGATAGGTTTTGACAGTTCTGAAACTAAATCATATGCCTTCCTTCCGCGTGTCGATTTAATTTCTCAGGTCTTATGATGATCAAGAACAGTTCAGAGAACAACTTCAGCTATGGTACATGCGAAATTGGCGAAGGTATTGTATGATGAAACAAGTACGCAAGCGGTTCATGTTTAAGCTTCAGTCGGTTTAAGAAACGTTTCCTGTAATACTGCCGCGAAATCTGCCCACGCATTCGCCAGTTCGCACGATGGAACGCCTCCCTTGTACTGACGGCGCTGTGGCCACGCGACAACGACCTGTTCACGATAAGTCGGTGCTGTACAGTCAGCCAGCCAGCGTTCATAGCCCGCGATCCACGTCACCGCTTCTCGAAGCAAGTGCAGCGCGTCGGTCTGCCGCTCACCGTTCGGCTCACTCACCAGCGGCAGATCGCGCGCCTGCCATGCCTGCGGACTCAAGTCCGTATGCGACGACCAGCGCAGTCGAAATCCACCGCGGCTGATGAACAGGCTGCCATGATCCTGCGCCGCGATCCAAACGCCCCACCCCCACAGGGTCAGGGCGCACCCTGCACATAAGGCAACCGTGTAGGCGCTGTGATAGCGCGGTTCGGGGGAGGGACGCTGCTGGCAGCCATACGCCAGCAGCAGATTGCCATCGGCGCGCCGCACATCGCAGCCCCAGCACCACATCTGCTGTTCGATCAGCGCCGTGCCGCGTCTCGACAGTGCGGCAGGCAGCTTTACCAGTGGCGCGGACTGTCTTTTGGAAGGTCGATGGCTCATATCAGCGGCGCGCCCGTACCCATCCCAGCACGCTGTCTTTGATGCGCGCCAGCTCGGACACAGGCTGATTGATGACGAATGCCGACTCGAAGCGCTGGCGAAGATCGTCAGAATCGACTCCACCATGTGTGCCTATGACTACGATCTCGGTGTAAGGTGCGGCATCGCCCCATAGTTCGCCGAACGTCATGCTGACGCGCTTGCCGACAACATGCAGTACGCCTTTGTTGTGGGGCATATCAGCGAGGAAAACGAAGCCTTTAGCGCGGTAAATCGTGAGCGGAAGCTCCTCGATCACACGGCGCAGTGCCTTGAACGCCAGCGGTTGCGTCGTCGTCCAATGCCACGTCTCGAAAACCAGACTGTGATCGGGCGCGTGGTCGTGTTCCGCGTGATCATGTTCATGAGAGTCATGATCGTGGTCGTCGTGGTCGTGCGCATGGTCATGATCATGGTCAGTCGGTATGCCCGCTTCGTGAACGTGAACGTCCAGCGCCTTGACCTGTGCCAGCCGTTCGGGTTCATACTGCCCGACCCCCAACACCAATTGCGGCGGTACTTGTCCGTGTATGGTCTCGATGATGCGCGCGCGCGGGATGATCTCACGCACCCAATTACGAATCTCCTGAAGCTGGATCCCATCGACCAGATCGACTTTGTTGATCACGACAATATCCGCAACGCCGACCTGAGTCATGGCGAGGAAATATTGATCGCCCTCCAGCGCGTCGCCGCCCTGCTCGGCATCGATCACAGTCAGGATGCTGTCCACACGCACGAACGGCTTGAGGTCTGCCATCATGAATGTGGTCGCCACGCTCGCCGGGTCGGACACGCCGCTCGTCTCGATGATGATGTATTCCGGGGTATCCGTGCGGCTGATCAGACCGACCATCGCCTTGAGCAGATCGCCGCGAATGGTGCAGCAGATACAGCCGTTGGAGAGGCTGATCATGTCTTCCCCTTCACCTTCCACCCCGACCACCAATTGCGAGTCGATGTTGACCGCGCCGAAATCGTTGACCATGACCGCCACGCGCAAGCCGTGATCGCTGTGCAGCAGGTGATTGAGCAGGGTGGTCTTACCGCTGCCCAGAAAACCAGTCAGGATGGTGATCGGGATGGGTGTTTGTGTTTTTGTTTGTATAGTCATTATAAACCTTTAGGTTTGTGCGAAGTGTGCGACGACCACCGCGCCCTGATCGTCGCCAATTGCCAGGAATCGATCATCTGGTGACCAGACAACATGAGAAACTGAGCCGAGTCCGCGCAGCCCGCCGAGCGGGTCGTCGCGTTTGCCGGGCAGCCATGCCAGCACGGTCCCGTCCTGTGCGCTCGATGCCAGCACGCTGCCCTTGTGCTGAAATGCCAGCGCCGTCAGCAAGTCCTCATGCCCGACCAGCTGAATCGGCTTCGTGCCTTCGGGACCCTTGCCGCCGAATTTCCAGATGACGATCGTTTCACTGCCGCCGGTGGCGAGGTACTTGCTGAAACGATCCCATGCCAGTTCGCGGACTTTGGTCGCGTAACCCCACATCATCGACGGTTCCGGCTTGCGCGCATCCCAGAAGATGATGCTGGAGTCCTGCTGCCCCGCCGTGAGGACGCTTCCGTCCCGGCTCCAGCACAGACGCAGCGTCGAACCCTGCCACGTCAGCCGACGCACTGCCTGTTCACTGTCCGCTTTCCAGATGACCGCGCCGCCGTAAGCGCCGACGGCGAGCTGATCCGTCCCCGGTTTCCAAGCCATGTCGGTGACGGTGCTGGCATGGTCGGTGAACTCGCGCACCTGTTCGCCCTGCCCATTCCACAAGCGGACGATTTTGCCCGCCGCCGTCGCCAGGAGATCGCCTTTGGCTGACCACAGTGCACGCTCACCCCAGCTCGCGCCGACCTGTAAGACGTGCAGCCGTTCGCCCATCTTCGCGTCCCAGACAATAGCTTTGCCGTCCTGCCCGATGCTGGCGAGGCGCGTGCTGTCGGGATGCCAGTCGAGGGCGTTTGTCCCCATCGCATGACCGGGGAGCGTCGCGCTGACGCTCCCGGCTTGCGCGTCGAACACGCGGATCGTCCCGCTCACAGACGCCGCCGCCAGCAGCGCGCCATCCGGTGACCACGCCAGCGCGATCACGTAATCGTCCATTTCGGCGCGCCAGCGTCCGTCGAAACGGGCGGGCAGCACGGTACGAGCGCGCGTTACGCCAGACATGCCCGGAAACTTTCATTGAGCGCGGCGCGGTCGAGATTGCGCCCGATGAAGATCAGCGCATTGTGACGCAGTTCGCTTCCCCACGGACGATCCGGGCGACCGTCGAACAGCATATGCACGCCCTGAAAGACGAACCGCTCTGCTTCGCCGCGAATACTCAGCACGCCCTTCATGCGGAAGATGTCCTGTCCCTGCGTGCGCAAAAGCTGGCTCAGCCAGCGATTGAGCTTGTCGCCGTCAAGGTCGCCGGGGACGGTAATGCCGACCGAGGTCACTTCCTCGTCGTGTTCGTGATCGGGCTTATACTCGCGGGTGTGCGCCGCCTCGAGGCGGGTTTCGTCGTGAAAAAGCGCCGCGCCGAACTCGTCCGGGTGATGCTCGGTGAACAGGGTGTACAGCCCGGCGTGCGCGATCCCGACCGTGAAGTGCGTTTCGCCGCTGACGTTCAGGTTCAATTGGGTGAGTGTTTCACCGGGAGTAAGTGCGCCCCCGCCCGTCAATTCGCGTTTCTCGTCGCTGAAGGTCAGCACCGCGCGCTCGATCAGTGCAGCGCGGGCAGCATCTTCCGTACCGACGAGGGGCAGCAGCGCTACCTGCATCGCCGGGTCGGGACCTTCGCCCATCACCCACGTGTACGCGCCGGGCTGAAGGTTGTACACACCCGACCACTCGAAAGGGTATTCCGGCTCCATAAATTTCGGATCGACTTCCATCGCACGGTCGAGGTTGAAGCCGCCGACGTTCAGCACGCGATCCATGTCCACGACCGCGTTTTGTGTGTGGTAGATTTTGGCGGCGGCGTTCATGTGGTGCAGCCGCGCTTCGAGGCGCTCCAGGTCTTCCGGCGCGACCAGATCGGTCTTGTTGAGCAGGATCACGTCCGCGAACGCGACCTGTTCTTTCGCCTCATCGCTGTCGTCGATGTGTTCCCAGATGTGCTTGGCATCGACGACGGTGACGATCCCATCGAGCCGCAAAAAGCGCTCGATCTCGGCATCCATATAAAACGTCTGGGCGACCGGACCGGGGTCAGCCAGCCCGGTCGTCTCGATCATGATGTAGTCGAACTTGTCGCGGCGCTTCATCAGGTTGCCGAGGATGCGGATCAGGTCACCGCGCACGGTGCAGCAGATGCAGCCGTTGTTCATCTCGAAGACCTCTTCGTCCGCGCCGATCACCAGTTCGTGATCGATGCCGACCTCGCCAAACTCGTTCTCGATCACGGCGATGCGCTTGCCGTGCTGCTCGGTCAGGATGCGGTTGAGCAGCGTGGTCTTGCCACTGCCCAGAAAGCCCGTCAGGACGGTGACGGGGACGCGCGTATCGGTGGTTTGCAGCATGATCAGTCCTTTCAAAAATCGGTCGTTAGCGACAGCACAGACAATCAGAACGATGACGTTTCTTTGGCGGCGTGGTGGACGGCGTATTTCCCGATGGGGCGGGCGCGCCGCGCAGGTATGCCGCCACACTCAGGGCACGTTCGGTCAACAGGCTGCCGCAATCCGGGCACGGTGCTAGGTCGTCCGCCTGAGCATACGAACGGCGCTGCTCGAAGCGCGTCCCGCATTCATCACAGTCGTAGTCATACAAGGGCATCGATCACCTCCTGCAATTCGCCCGCATCGCGCAGCGTGTAGTCGGCATAACTGCACAGATTACTCGCCAGGTAGGGATGGCGCGTCCACAGCGCATTGCTCACCAGTGCCAGCGTCGTGATCGCCCGGTTGGGCGCCCGTAAACTGTTCAAAATCATCGCCAGCGCATCCGGAGACGCACTGCCCGACACCGGGATGAGTGCGTAGTCGCATTGCAGACGATTCACCAGCTCGATCAGCCCGAATGCCAGCGTGCAACACGCGCATCCACCCGGCAACCGCCAGGTCGGAAGGTCGAGCCGCAGCGCCTGATCAGCGTTGTCGATAACCTGCACGCGCGCCCCGCGCATGATAAAGGCATCCGCCAATTGTTCGACGACCCGGCGTTTCTCGGCGTGATCCAGCCCGGTGATGGCGATCAGCTTCATCGCGCCTAGCCCACCGAGTCGAGCGGCAGATAGGCTTGATCGCCGCTCAACGATGCGCCCCATGCGAAGCCGTTGAAGACCAGCGCGCTCAAGGGAGCGGCGGGCAGCACGAACGTATTCGCGCTGAGCAGCGTATCGATGTAGTCGTAGACCGCGCGGATCAGGCTCTCGCTGTTGATCGAGTGAAACCAGATCGGCTGCCCGTCGAATTGCAGCAGCACGACGTTCGCCAGTGAACACGGACCCAGACACCCGCTCTGCGTCAGGTGAACTTTGTTCCGCAGCTTGCGTCGTTCCCATTCATGGTGATACAAATCCTGCGGTACGGGGTCGAAACCCTTATCCGTGCGTCCACAGCAGCAGCCGAGCGAACACACGAACAGATGCCCGCGTTTTTTGACCACGTTGACCCGCTCCCCATCGGCGCGCGTGACGATGGTGATTCGTGACTCCTTCATAAAACTGGCTCCATTTCTATTTCATCGATCTCTGCGTCTTCAGGCTGACGTGCGCGCCGAACGCTGTGAATGATCCAAGCCGCGCCGAACAGGGCGGTCGCCGCCAGCACTATCGCCGCCCCTGACGAGACATCGGCATAGAACGAGGCATATAAGCCGACGATCCCGGAGACGATGGCGATCACGATGGCGATGACGAACATGCGCGACAGCCGCTGCGTGAGCAATGCAGCGGCGGCAGCAGGCGTGATCAGCAGTGCGCTCGTCATGACCACGCCGACGACCTGAATACTGCTCACGACCGTGAACGCCAGCAGGATGAGCAGCAGATAGCGCAGCGCATTGGCACGCACCCCGATCACCTCCGCGTGTGTCGGGTCGAACGAGGTCAGTTCGAGTTCCTTATGAAACAGGGCAAGCAGGATCAGCGTCATGACTGTGATACAGGCGATCAGCACGAGTTCGTCCGGGGTCACGCCTAACACATTGCCGAACAGGATGTGCGTCAGATCGCGGAACGAACGCACGGTGCTGATCAGCAGGATACCCAGGGCAAACATCCCGGTGAACATGATGCCGATGGCGGTATCCTCGCGGATCGCCTCGCGCCGCGACAGCCAGCCGATGCCGAGCGCCGTCACCACCCCCGCGATCAGCGCGCCGCCGAACAGGTTCCACTGGT
>Ga0163154_10004141_pt1 | contig 19325 bp, 20 predicted proteins | sample OliLakLV19MP9P1_FD_148649 | JGI IMG/M metagenome (GOLD analysis project Ga0163154, IMG submission 148649) | Freshwater microbial mat bacterial communities from Lake Vanda, McMurdo Dry Valleys, Antarctica - Oligotrophic Lake LV.19.MP9.P1 | ecosystem: Environmental > Aquatic > Freshwater > Lake >...
ACCCGCGTATCCTCTTTTTCCAAATCTAGGGTCATCCTTTGATAGTAATTGATGTTGTCCATACTTGGTTTGTTGTAATGGACCTTCGAACTGTTTACTGGGTTGGTTTTTCAAATCTAGTGTCATCCATTAGACTAACGATCGGTTATCTTTCCTTCTTTGACCTGAAGTTGACAACTCTAGGGTCATCATTTGACCTGAATTTGATTCTTTTTGGAACTGGTTTGGCATATTTATCTGGACCCGCGTATCCTCTTTTTCCATATCTAGGGTCATCCTTTGATAGTAATTGATGTTGTTTAAACTTGGTTTGTTGTAATGGACCTTGGAACTGTTTATTGGGTTCATCTGGACCCCTGAATCCTGGTTTACCAAATCTAGGGTCATCCTTTGATAGTAATTTGTTATCACCGTACTTGGTTTGTTGTAATGGACCTTGGACTGGTTTTGGACCCTTGTCCTTATCCATAACAGGTTGTCTGTCAATTGGTTCCGTCTTATCATCTGGACTAACGATTGGTTCCCTTTCCTTCATCTCTGGAGGACCAAAATCCATGTCGCTTGTGTTCATTTGTGGTGGTTGTTTGTTCTTTTTTGCCTTCATAAACATTTGGGTCATTTCGTCCATTAACTTTGGACCCCAAACCCTTTGTACCTTATAAGCAAGAAACATCAAAGCCAAATGTTTACATCCAATGCCAAATTGTTCTGGGTTTCTCACTGGAGCTGGTTGTGATTGTTTTTCATTTGGCTCAAGGTACTTATCCGCTTGATGCACAAATCTTGCATATCCAAAATGGTAATTGTCAGAATTACATGTGCACTTCATTTCGATATTACCACGCAACATCATATTGACTTTTTGAGAAAATGATAATTGTGGATTTTTTGAAATTGAAGGCCAGTCGGTGAATACCAATTTTTGTTGGTACTCTTTATCTTCTGGTCCCTTGGTGACAATATGTTCACTGGATTTGGTTGTAAACAAAGCAACAACCATGCCGTGGTTGTTTAGTCCAACTTTCTTAAATTCAGGATTGATTCCCGCACGCACCATGTCTCCAAGGTGTTTTTTTAGATTCCAAAATCCTGCCGTACTTCTAGTTCCTAAACCGTCCATCGTTGGCGATTGTTGAGCCAAAATCTGAGATGTAAGGGTTGAAATGGTTTGCTTAAGGGTCATTTCGGAAATGAAATTGCTCTTAAGATATCCTGTTAGAATTTCCTTAACATATCCTGTTAGAATTTCCTTAAGAGCAATTTCCTTCTGTGCTTGAGAAATATACATACTTTTAAGTAGCGTGCGAAACCAACTCAGCCAGATACCCTCTGTTTGCGTCAACAAGAACCCACGAAATACACTTTTGTGATTGATATCCATTCAACATGGACCATCTATCCTCAGAAGCCATTGATGGAACTTGAATGTGTTGCATTCCAAACAAATCTTGTGAAATGCGGAAGTGCTTGTGTCCCGTTACAAGAATAGCATGCTTGGTTTGTCCCCAAATTTCTCTTGCTTCATTTGCAATGACAATGGGCCACTGCTTCAATTTCGAACCATCACCGTGCATAAATGCAAGTAGATTCTCTCCATACTTCCTATATTGTCTCACCTTGACATTTTGTAAATCAAAGTTGGTTACGATGCCCGGACAATCCCTGAACCAAGCTGAAATGAACATATATAGAGAAACTGATGTATCCCTGTCGTGATTGCCCGGAGAGGGCACGAATTCAATTACAGGGAATACCTGTCTCAAGAGGTCCACTAGCCCAACCAACACCAGTCCGCCCTGTAGCATTAAGCCAGAATGGCTTGGAAATGAATCCTGTGGTGTCCCATTGGTCGTGGTCAGCTTTGAGTTGTCGGAATTAATAAAATCTCCACCAATTGTCATGTAAAGCTTTTGTGGTTTACCAAACCCAACGGTTTGTGAAATCAAATCCTTGACACAATCGAACAATAATTTAACTTGTTGTTCGATTGAAGTTGCATCTGACACTTCTACCGGAGAAGATAAACGTCCGAGGTGGAAGTCTTGTAATGAAAAAATCGCAGCATACTCCCTCTTGGTCGGTGTCAATTCTAACGTTGGAACCACATATTCAGAGGCTTTATTTCCAACAATCTTGAAAATTTCGTTGCCAATGTTTTCTTTCCAAGTTTTCCACTTAAGAACGTCTGTTTTTAACTTATCCCTTTCAAGGGTTTCAATCTTGTTCGCGAGTTTATAATCCCTCACTTCGTCTACTTTTTTTTGTTGTTTTGTATCCACTTTTTCTTCCTTGAACAACGATGGTTGTACATTTTTTTTGGATTTCTTGTGTCCCAAAAATCCACCTTGGAGATAAGAAGCTGGAGATGAAAGTTTGTTCTTTGCGAACATTCTCTCTAGTTTACGTCTTGAGATTTCTAACTTATCAGCGCCTTCTTGGACTGATGTACAATGTTTTAACAGCTCAACTGCTTCTTTTAGTGTACGTTCGGGCCAACTGTTATTTTTGAATTTATCATTTATGCTCATTAGTTTACTTCCTCTGTCACAATAGGCATTCACCTTGACATGTCAAGGTGTTTGTTATTCATCAATTGCATCAATAAGGTGCCACTTAATAGCTTCTTCTGCGTCAAAATGAATGTCTACATGTTGGTTGATTTTTTTGGCGTAAAAAGTTTCTGATTTTTTTGTTTCTTTGCACAATACTTTCAAATATTGAACTTGACAAAAATCAAGTTCGGCTTTTTGTCCGGCAATTTCGTATTGAGTTCCCTCAAAAGACCCATTGACTTCGTGGAACATAAACCTCGTATATCTTCCGGCCAACCTCATACCCTTTGTTCCTGCTGCAATCAAGATAAGACCGGATGACATTACTTTACCTAGTCCCAACGTTTCAACGGCGATACCAAAAGATTGAACTCTTTTGATTGCGTCATATAATGCAAACATTTCAACCAAATCCCCTCCATATGTACTGATTGTGACTGTAATTGGAGGTCTAGACTTAGCATCGGGATACAAGGTCATAATAGTCTCGGCAAGATTAAATAAATCAGGAATAAAACGATTGGACATTTCTTCACACACTTTTCCAACCAAATATAAATTAAAATCATAAACTTCTGGAATTTCTGGCCCCAATTCTAAAGTAACTTCTTGATTTTCTTTTGATTGCACTTTACACCTCTTTTGATACAAAAAAAGCGGCACCATTTGCCGCTTGAGTGTTTAGGAAAACTTAAGGAATTTTGTGTCCCTGAACGGCAGTCAAAAGTTCATCGTGAATAATCCAAAAATCACCATCGGAGTATTTTTTGTTGTACCACCAATTTCCCACAGAGTCTTGAAAAATCTGTGTGGCATGGGATAATACACCCTGAAACCCTTGTTTTAATCCGTCGGGAGCTTCGTTTTGTCCCAGACCACTTGAACAAGCAATGTCCATCAATTCATCTAAATGATTGAGAGAAAAATCTGTACTCTCTAATAATTGAATATACAAAGAACGACGAATTTGTCCCTTTAACATCTGAAGTACAGATTTTTCTTTTACTTTCATTTTAATTGTAAAAGTTTGGATTTATTTTTTTCCCAAATCGCAATTTGGGTTTTGATTTGATTTTGGAGAAGTTTTGACCTCTGGTTTATCTGTACCACGTCCCTTTGCTGGCGCTGGTGTCGTCTTCGATGTCAAGAATGGAGCCTTAACGTGCGGCTGACCATCCTTTGCTGATTCATTCAATGGCTTTTTCGTTAATGTTTTTTGTTCCAATTTAACCTTTACCTCTTGTCTATTAAGATTAGATTCCTTCAAATTTACACCTGATTTCTTTACAATCTTTGCCATAACTTGCTCGTAGATTTGTTGAGCCATTTGCGACACTTTGTTCCTATTCTCCAACTTTGGTGGTACTAATGGTTTCAATCCACCTGCCGCTGGCGGTTTTGCTGGTAGCAATGACGGTGCTACTGGAGCTTCTTCGATTGACGCTTCTCCGTCAATATCAGTCAAACCTTCAGCACCTTCCATTCCCGTCTCACCCATCGGACTTACGGTGACAGAAACATTGAATGCTTGCTTCATCAGTTGGGCTAGTTTCTCAACGAATTGGTCGGTGTTGATTGATTGTTCATCCTCAACACCATCTAAACCATCTTCCCCATCGACATCGGAATCAATCAGATCGTCACCAAGGTCTGGTCCGCCCTCTGAAACACCATCTTCAACTGGAATCTCTTCCTCGACTGGTTCCTCTTCAACCGGAATCTCTTCCTCGACTGGTTCCTCTTTTGGAAATGCGCCTGATTCCTTAATAATACTCTTCTTATACAAGGCCCTTGTTCCGGCCAATTCCATCATTCGTTGAACCGTAGATTCTCCGATGACAAGCTTATCCTTTGATGACATGTTTATTTCTCCCTCGAAATTCAGAATAAATAGTGCAACATTATAACCAAAATTACGTCAAGTCGTCTGTTTTCAAGTCTGTATACTTTTTCCACCATTTTGTCGGCAAGTTGTAATATTTGAATATGCGCTTTGTCGCTTTTAATCTGTCTGGAAAATGTTTTGAGCCCCTGTATATTTTCTTTTCATGATATTTGTGTATCACTTTCATCACTTCTTCGATCGCAGGGTCACCATCGACATATGCAGTCATAAACGCTTCCAACAAACGTGTAGAATTAATACCATCACTCAAACAAGCAAGCCTATACTTTATTCCAATATCTAACTTAAATAAAAAGCCATAATACTTCTTACGGAAGAAATGCTTTATGGCTATAGATTTAGAACGGGCGTCGTTTTTTTTCCGAACAGCTCTTGTATTTTTCGGTCTTTCGTAACTTGCGCCCGTTCTATATGCGTTATTTTTGTGATAAACTTTCAATTGTCTCAGGAATTGATTGAAATCAATTCCATGAGGTTTTAAAAGTTCAGTAATCTCCTTAATTCGAATTGGAATTTTCTGATGTGGTAGTTTCTTTTCCATTACCTTGTTTGAGCGGATAAATCAAAATTCCTTTCAATAAATGAAATTACCCTATTTGGGTCAATGTTGTGATTGAATACGACATTAGGACCGTGTTTGTCCAGCATAACAGCAAAAATGTCCTTTTCATATTCCAACAAATTTTCGGATGTATTGTTTCCACATTGATGGCTACCACACTCGTACTCCCTTTGTGAAACTGGACGAATCCTTGATTCGGGTTTCAGTGGTACATGAGCGTGAACAATACAATCAAGATTTGGATGATCCTCAAATACCTTCCTTTGACTTTGTCCACCAACACTCGGTCTTGCTCCATATGCTATCACCGAATCCAAACCATCAGTTTGAATTTTTACCAACCCTATTTTCTCAAGGTCATTGAAATTAGTCTTGCGAATGCTCGTAAGAAAGGTTTTATCATCTATTTTAGCAGCAAAATGACCAACCGTTCGTCCCATAAATGGTTTATAAGCACCATTGTTAATCAGGTGATTAACAACCGTCCTAAGTGTCGAGGGTACTAATTCTGAATTCCAAGGTATAGGTTTCCCATCTACAACAGTTGACCTTGTAAAGCTCATTTGAGTTCGAAAGAAAATCATTTCGGCAAGATTCTCTGCCAAATGCGTCCTGTCCACCGTATCGTGATATTTCGCTTCTTCTGGAGTAATGATAAAATTATTTTTGGTAACGATATCATTAGCAACCACGAGGTTACAACTAGATTCTTTGAGAAGTTTTAATCCTTTTTGAAACTGTTGTTCCGGTGTTTCGTCGGAGGTCGTTTTAAACCCGACGAGAAAAATATCTTTCCTCGTTTTTCTAATCTGTGGAATAATTTTCGAAGACGCAGTTAGTCCGATTGTATAATCAGCGGAAGAAGATAATCTTCGAGCAGAAGTTCTTGATAAAGAAATTGGAATCGAATTACCTACAGAATCTTCCGCAATGAACCTTGGTTCAAAATCACAGATTGCCGCATTCATAATGATAGATTTAGTATCTTCTCTTTCAAGGAGAACACTAACGAAAGCGTCCAATTCATCATTAGTTTCAACCTTATCAATTGACGCCTGTCTCATAATTTCTTCAATATGACGAGGATAACCTGTTGGACACTCAATACCATTTGCCATGAGAGCCATCTTTGTTTGTACGATGTGTACATTTTGATTGTAATTTGTTTTTTCTATATAAACCTTAGACAAAGCTCTCCAAATTTTTTTTCCAAATGTACCATAAGCAGGAGCAGAGAGTGCCAAATGGGGAGCGATTTTGACAATCGTTCCTCCGGCAAAAATGTAATGATGCTTTGTGCCGTCGTAAGACATTATGAATTCCTTAGAGCGTGGGGTGTGCCCTGGATATACCCCGCATTTGTAATTTTCACGATTTCAACGTATTTCCTGAAGTTGTGAATATTAATTGCACCAGCGTACGAAAATCCAGATTCAAGACCATCCTTGATTGGATTGAGAACATTTTCCAATTTACCCTTAAATGGAACCAGGGCTGAAACTCCCTCTACTCGGGGCTTTTCAATTCCACGGGCCTTTTGTGACTCGTAACTTGCCCCGCCCCTGTACTGCTTCCACTCTCGTCCATCCTTCTGAATTTTATCCCCAGGAGTTGCTTTAGTTCCAGCCAATACAGAACCAAGCATGACAAAATCGGCACCTGCTGCAATTGAAATACTCACATCCTTGGCACCCTTAATACCACCATCTGCACAAATTTGAGTCCTATAGTATTCCACTGAATACTTGTCTCCAGAATTACACCGCAACCGATCCCCGTGGTCAACTCTGACTGCCATTGCATCCAAAATAGACTGTAACGTTGGGTAACCAAAGCCGGTAGCCATATATGTGGAACAAATTGAACCACCGGACAAACCACAACGAACAGAATTAACCAAACCAGTTTCAGCTAGGAATTTGAAACCAGCCGCTGGTCCAACGTTTCCGACCATAACGTGCAATCTGCACAAATCAACAGCTTTCCGTAATTTTTCAAGAGCAATCTTCACATTCTCGTGATGACCATGTGCAACATCAATACAAATAAGGGACGCTCCCCTGTTGACGAGCATTTGAGTACGTTCGATAAAATCGCCCGTAACACCCACGGCTCCACCGAAGAGAAAATCTGGCATAGTTTCACTAATATAAGAAACCTCTTCTTCGGAACAATTTTGTATCAAATCGGCATGTTTTTCTAGTGCAATATTGACAAGTTCTTCTTGTTGTTTTATAGAATTATACCTATGAAAAATCCCTAAGCCTCCAAGCCTCCACAGTCGAAAAATCATTTCTGATTCTGACACTGTGTCCATTGGCGAGGAGACAATAGGGATTTGAAGAGTCAACTTCCTTTCGGAATTTGTCCTCAACTCTGTCGATATATCAACCAAACTTCGTGAGATAATGTCCGAGTGTTTCGGAACTAACATCACATCATCAAAACTAAGTATTTCTCTCATTTACTCCTTTCCCAGAGGAATCACCCTCTATTCACTCATGTTCTTTTCGAAGGAAAACCCTCGCCATCAAAATTCTTCTCGGAGAACAAAGCTTCCAAATTAATGAGAGCCTTGTATTTTGCGGAATCAACTATGCCCTTGCCCGCTACCATTCCAACCAGAATCAGGTCGTTAATGATTTCAGAGAGGAGTTTGTTGGTTTTTATTTGAAGTCGAATCAGTTCATCTAATTTGGCGTCAGACATACGGGCCTCCATTGCAAACTTGCAACTTGAACCATAGGCACCCCGACCCGTTCGGTCAAGGCATGCAAACATCGTGCCAAGCGTTAGGGACCTCGGTTACATTTAAATAGATTTGAATCTTTAGTCGAATTGCTTCCAATTGTTCCCCGCGACTTCCGGTAGAAAATTCCCACCCTGGACATAGAACCATTGCATCACAACGTCTCGCTGCCTCTAATGTACCTTCTAACCAGAAGTCGTCAGTCAGTTTTGGACAAAGGATCTCAAACCCTGCGGTATTTAGGTGTGGAATGATAGGATACCAACCCTTGTCTGCACACAATTTCCCAACTTGTTTTGCAGATTGAATGTTTAGCTCGACTTCTTCCTTTGAATCTCCACGATACGGCCCTGCTACATAAATTAATTTCAATTTCACGTTATACTCCTGTTGATCCCAACGCGCCAGCGCCTCTAGTCGTTTCGTAGTTGACATATTCTTCCTTTGTAATTTCCAATGCAGTTATAGTCTCAACACAAGAAAGAATTACTTGTGCAACTCTATCTCCAGGTTCGATCCATTGAGTGGAATTTGACACGTTATGAAGATTGACAAATATTTCACCACGATATGTTGAATCCACAACGCAAGCACCAACTAAAAGTCCTTTCTTTGCCGCAACTCCAGAACGATTTTTGACCTCCATCATATAACCATCTGAAAAAAGAGCTTTTAATCCTGTTTTCAGGAGAACGGATTGTCCAGGATCAATTGTGCATCCCTGAGTGTATTCGACCTTTCCGTTGATGATTTTTTCAATGAGACGGATTTCATCTTCCAATGGTGCCCATGCCAAATCATATCCAGCATCGTTTATGTGCTTCTTTTCTGGCAGTTTAACATTTTCACGCATTCTGACAAATCTAACTTCCATAATTTACCTGCCTTATTCTGTGTGCTCACGGGTGAGCACGGGTGAACTTCTCGCTTCAACCAGTCGGCTTACGCCTCGGGAAATCCGAGGCGCAGAGGTCGATCTGTCCACGAGCGTAACTTTCCCGCAAGCCGCGGGTAGGAAGGCCAAAGCCTTCAAGTTGAGAGCTGCGTTGAGGTCTCGATCGTGGTCAGCCCAGCAGCCGGGGCAGATCCACTCACGGGAGGACAGCGGCAGCACGTCGAGCTTGTACCCGCAAGCGGAACAAGTCTTCGACGAAGGATACCAGCGGTCAGCGACGATCAGCGCCGTCCCATAGAGTGGCGCCTTGTATTCGAGCTGCCGGCGAAACTTGCCCCAGCCAACATCGCTGATAGCTCTTGCGAGCTTTCTATTCTTCACCATGCTGCCCACCGCAAGATCCTCGACGACTACCGCTTGGTTCTCGCGGCAGAGCTTGGTCGTGATCTTGTGAAGAGCGTCCTTCCTGGTATTCCCGATTCGCATGTGCAGCTTGGCTATAGCCATACGCGCCCGGTGTCGACGGACTGACCCTTTGACACGCCGAGCCATTATCCGCTGAAGGTGAGCCAGCCGCCGCAGCGCTTTCTTGAGCGGCTTCGGCGCCTCGAAGACCTCACCGTCCGACGTTACCGCGAGGCTCTTGAGGCCGAGGTCCACGCCTACGATGCCGTCAGCGGCACGGGCTCGCTTGTGGTCACCGACTTCGACGGCTACCGAAACGAACCAGCGGTCAGCCTGTCGGGTGACCCGGTAGCTCATGATCTTGCCCTGCCAGCGCAAGACTTCAGTCGACCTGACCCAACCGAGCAAAGGCACGTACAGCTTCTGGCCTTCGATTCGGCCCTTGTCGTTGCTCAAATAGAAGCCGTCGTGCTCGCCACGTTTTTTGAACTTCGGGTGACCTACTTTCCTGCCAGCCTTCAACCCCTTGAAGAAGTTGCTGTACGCTTTCTGGAGGTCAGCAAACGCCTGCTGGTTGCAGTCCTTAGGAACCGCGTAGACCCACTCGGGCTTCTCGGTGTTCCACTGCTTCTTGAGGTCGGTCAGCTTGATCGATGTCTTCGTCTCGGCGTAGTGCTTCTTGGCCTCGGCTAGCGCCCAATTCCATGTGAACCGATGCGTGCCACAACAGCGAGCGAAGAATGCCCGCTGCGCTGCTGTTGGTTCTAACTGGATCCGGTGGCCGAGGATCATGACTTCTTCAACGCCTCAGTAAGTGTAAGTGTTTTCTTGTAATTTCTGAGCCCATACAAGCGAGAAGAGAAGCAATGCACGATCGTCATCAAGTCCTCTACCATCTCGCGCTCAGGGGACAGTTTCTCCTGGTTCAGGACGAGAACCAAGTAGCGGGCCGCGTTGGTGATGTTCATCATGCTCATGCTGGGTATCTATGCTCACGTATGGGCATGCTGTCAATAGCTATGTTAGGCCTCCTCACGATTTCCAGACTGAAATTGTGAATGTTATCTCCTTACTAGACAACAAAGGACCAAAATCGCCCGTGAGGGCCTTTGCAATCTCCTTCTCTTTCTTGTTTAGAATTACCTGAGTAAGAACGTCAGGTTTGAACTTCTTGAATTCGTCCTTTAGTTTGTTAAATTCAACAATGGCATCAAACAGAGCATCAGTTCTACGATTGATTTCTTGAATAACGAATCGCTCAACCACAGCGTCAACAACTTTACTCGAACGATGTTCAATTTTGGTTGCAACACTTGCACTCAATCCACTTAAGACAGACGCTGCCGCGTCGTCGCTCTCAACTTCAGCATTCTCAACAGTTTCAGTAGTCATGTCGTTTCCTTAATTTGTGGATTTAATCCACTTGACAGCTCCATCATAGCAAGCCCAACGCTTCGGGCCAATGCTCTTTGCAATCTTAGCCACACCGCAAATGTTAGCCTGCACAATCCCATCATACCCAAACAAGTAAATCTCGTGCTCATCCAATCCAGAACCTACAATCTTCAAAAGATGATACTCATTTCCTTTTTTCGAAACCTTCTTTTCTGCAAATTGTACATAAAACCAACAAAATACATCACAATCCTCGTCATATTGGGTAATTGATGGAATATTTTTTTCTAATAACTTTTGTCGAACCTCGATTGGAATCAACAAATCCAAATCCAAGAATCCAAGGAGATGAAGTTTGTTTCCAAATTGTTCATCCTTTGTCATACCTTCGTATTTACCCTTTTCAGCGGCGATTTTTTCCAAAAACTTTTTTGGAGACGAGGGCTTCTTATCTGAAACTGCACAGGTATAAAAATGTCTGTCGTTATCAAACCTTTCATCTTGCAGTGGAATCAAAGCTCCAGACAAACACAATCCATTCATGATTCTCTTGTTCATCGCTCGATAATCAATGTTCGGATTAAACATAAGCTGTTCGATATTTAAATACGGAGCATTTCCGACTAATTGTTTTAACGCCTTGTCTCCAATCCCTTTGATTAAGGTCAATGGAGCTTGAAAGGTTTTGTCGTTAACAATAGACCAACGCTCTTTTGATTGATTGATGTCAGGAAATCGAATTTCGTACCCAAAGGAACGTACGATTGAAATAATTGACGATTTATCCTCTGCCGTAGCAGAGGTTTCTGTTTCTAAAACTGCTGCAATCCACTGAGAAGGGTGGTTATATAAAAGCCATGCACATTGATATGATATGTAAGCGTAACAATCCGAGTGCGATTTATTAAATCCATAAGAAATGAAGCCCATAATTTCTTCATTCCATAGACGATTAGCTCTTGTGTCAGATAATCCATTATCAATACACCCCTTGATGAATTTCTCTCCAGCCTCGACACGCTTCACCTTCATTTGCTCACCGAGCGATTGAACCGGCTTAACCAGTAATTTCCTCAATTCATCAGATTCGGTCAACGAAAATCCTGCCAATTTGTGTGCAAGGAGCATGAATTGCTCTTGATAACATAACTGTCCTCTGGTTGGTCCTAGAATTTCCTCCAAAACCGGATGGTCAAAAGTGACCTTGCCACCCTGAACGGCTTCTACCCACGCTTTGTCAGCACCAGCCTTTAATGGCCCCGGACGAAAAATTGCAGTTATTGCTGAAATATCATTAACACACAAGGGTTGTGCTGCCGTACAAAACTCTTGAGCCTTCCTCTCTGTAAACTGAAAAATACTGATCCACTTTTGTTTGTGGTATATTGCCTTGAATATATTCGGGTCGCCTTGACCCAGAACATCAGGGTGAAGATTGCAATTGTAAAAATTATTAATATATTCAAAAGTTTGTGGTTTCCCTTCAAATTCCAACACTCTTTCGATACAATTACGAATCGTCCGAAGGGTTGCCAGTCCCAAAAAGTCATACTTGATGATGCCGAATTGCTCTAGGTGCTTCGCTGTCAAACCCTCCGTCCATGGTGTCTGTAATTCACCACGAATTTTGATAAGGGGCATGGCGCCCTGGGCGTCGTCTACGATTGCGACGCCTCCAGCGTGCTTGCTAATTACGCGCAATTGCTTGAATAGGATTTTGACGTTATCGGCAAGATTTGGATACTTTTGAATAAAGGCGTTAAAGGTTGGCGAGTGTTTCATTGCACCGTCAAAATCAAACACGTAAAGCTTTTGATCGTGACCGATTTCATCCAAAATCTTGTTTCGAGCTTCTGTCTCCATTTGAGAGGTTACCTTATTGACCTCTTCGAATGGTATACCTTCAACCTTTGCCAAATCCTTGATAAGGGATTTCAACTGAAGTGTATTGAAGTTAGAAATAGCAACGATGCTATTCTCGCCAAACGTATCCCTGAGAATACGAAGTGCACCATCTCTATCTTCTACGTCATTATCAATATCAGGAGCTTCGGTACGATTCTCGGACAAGAATCGTTCGAAGAGGAGGTTGTTTTTGATTGGGTCAACTTTGGTAATTTCAAGGAGATAACACACAAGAGAGCCCGCACCCGAACCACGACCACAACCAGTAATATACTCCTTTTGAATTTCTCCAAGAGCCTGTTTGAGTACAAGAAAGTAATTGGCATACCCCTTTGAATTGATTACCCTCAATTCCTCCACAACTCTCTGGGAGTATATTAGGTTTTGATTTGTGTCAAAGTTGTCCTTTTTGCATTTCACAGCCAATGCTTCGAGGGTCATTTTGGACAACAGTTCGTCTGGTATCAATTCGTTCTTTGTGATGGGAAGGCGGAATTTTCCATCTGGCATGATGATATCACATTGATTGTGTGCAATATCCCAAGTTCTCTCGATAGCATCCTGAACCAATTTATCATCCAATTCTGGATGATAAAGTTTGTACGCCTCAAACATTTGGTCGCCATTCTTTGGGAACAACTCACATTTTAATTCATCAATTGACTTTGGCAGTCTATCCTTATCTACGTCAAAACCCTTGGTTTGCATAGCAAGCATCTTGTAGATTTCTCGCTCCTTCCACCATTCAGGTCTAGCATAGTGACTGTCCGCTGTAGCGATGAGTTTATTGCCCGTGACTGCTGCCATCTTGACAAGATACTCATTGACAATTTTTTGTTCTGGAATTTTGTTGAATTGAAGTTCAAGGTAGGCCCTGTCCCCAAAGATATCCAAAACAGGTTTCAGGTCAGCCATGAGACTCTTCATGACGACCTCTTCGCCCTTATCTTTATCTCTTAGGATGAGCCAAGAAGGGAAACCACCAAGGCAGGCTGTGGAGATAATCAATCCCTCGTTGTACTTCTCCAGCATCCTCATGTCCATTCGAGGGTAACGATAAAAACCGTACATGTAACTCTCTGAGATAAGGTTATTCAGATTTTTCAACCCAACCTTGTTTTGAGCTACAATGACAAGGTGATGCCTTCTGTTGAGGGGATTGTACCATTTGGTTTTATCTTTAGAATCAGATTCGTTCTCTACAACGAGATCATTCTCCTCTTCAACCTTGATACTCTTCTTTGTTACCGCATCTAATTCCTTTTCCCTCTTCCACATGTCTAAATCTGGGTGAAAATAGGCTTCCACGCCAAACAACGGCTTGAACGGAACCCCCTTCTTCTTGAGATTCTGATATGCTTGTATCATATATCCATATGATATAGCCGTGCCGTGGTCCGTAATGGCTAGTGCCATGGACTCATCGCCAGCATTCTCTACGACGAATTTAAAATGGTCCTCTGGATAACCTATGCTATCACCAACGGACAGAGAATGTGCATGTAGACCTACGAATTTCATATTTCAATTACCTCCATATCCCACCTGATTTGACCACAGTCCCATATTTTCGCTAAATTCTTTTGATATCCAGAATTTCCAGGGAATTTCATTCTATGAAAAGTTCTAATACCATTTGTCCACGCAAAACTTAACGATTCAGATTTTTTTACAAATCCAAATCGTTCAAGGTATGCACCATTTCCGTAACGTTTATCAACAAACGTTGTTACGCTTTTTGGGTTTTCTGTATTGATTGCATATTTTATCAATTTAGAATATCCTCCAACAACAGAATGTCCATTTTTCGTACAAAACCTTGATATTTCAAGTATTCGATTTTGAACAGATTTCCATTTAACTTGTAAACAAGCTAATTTTGTTCCGTCTTGTTGTTGGAGGAAAAACTTCCTCCCACACCCCGGACCCATTAGATGGTTATTTTCCAAAAACAAATCATCCTCATCAACAGAAATGAAAAGTTTTCTAGCATAAATTATTTTGTTTTTTTTCAATTTATTTTGCAATATTGACTGTACAATGTGTGCTTTAGTTAAAATTTCATCCGAACGAAAAAATACAGTTTCGTAGCCTAAATTGAAAAAATAATCTTGCTTTCTTTTGTGATACGAATTGTTTTTTTTGATACGATCAGAGTGCCAGAACAACCCGTCACACTCGATAATCAATCTTTGTTCATCAAGAATAAAATCTGGTCTAAATTGCATAATTTTATCATTAGAAATAAAATTATTGTACGTAAAATGAATGTTGAAATTTTTCAACATTCCAGACATAACCGCTTCGATATTTGTTTGATTTTGGGATAATTTTCGAGCCTCTTCGAAGCCTCTTTGATTTACAACTTGTTTGAAATATGTATAACTAACACCAATTTCCTCTGACCATTGGTGCATATTTTTCCCATCATAAATCTTGTTTATTCCGCGTTCGTTTCGAGTAGATTGAATTTTATCAACAATTTCTTGATTTTGAACTGGATGTGGAACTCCGTATTTTTCAATGTTTGTTTGTTTGTACTTTTCTTTTACAATTTCAGACCGAGTCCAATGCTCAACTCCATATTTTTCAACAGAAATTTGTTTATTATGATTTAATCTTTCTTGTTTTAAATCGTCGTTTGACCAGATTTCTTTATTTACTTTAGATAAGAAATCTTTTTCTTCTTTTGAGAGAATTCTTCCAGTGTATGAATTTTTTTCTTGTCGTTTTTTTGTAACAAGTTCATATTGGCATTGTTTCGAACATACGATTCCAACACTTCTCTTTGTTTCATCGTAATATTCTTTATTACAATTCGCACACGTTTTGTTTCGACGCAACTCTCGTTTTTTTGATTGATTAATCTCAATCCCTTCGTTTTTCAATATAAACTCAACAACGTATTGGGGAATTTGCAACTCTTTCCAAACTTTTTGACAAGAATTGTATTCCGAATACATGGAAATTATTTTTTTACAAAATTCTTCATCATATTCTTTGTTTCGTATTATCATGCAATAAATAACCAACTGTCAATTTACGCCATGGTCATAATAGCTAGGAATTGCCCATATGCCTAGCTCGCAAGGTTTTTCTTTTTTTCCACAATTTGTATTCTTTGTGGAAATCCCTTTTGATTTGCATTTGACCAAAGGAAACATCGTTCATGATTTGCAAATCCTCAAAATAATGCATTTTCGGAAGATTTGGAATATTTGCATGAATTCTCATAATTTCATTAGGAAATATGCAATTTTCATTTTCCGAAGCCTTTTCCATGGCGTTTATTAGTTGAATGTTACCTTTCCAGGTTTTGATATTAAAGTGGTGTTCGTCTGGAACGGTGAATATTCCCGGTTTTAAACCGGGTTCAATGACTTCATTAATTTTTGCATTTCTGACATTTTCACTTGTAGAAGTTTTTGACATTTCTATTAATTTGGCATATGTATCTCTGAGTTGCCACCACTTTAGCAATCTGTGTGATGAATCTCCAAAAACGATGTCACTTTCGCCCCTGAACTCTAAATTCAACTGCATTTTCGGTGCACTACAATGTCTCGTGAATTTACGTATTTGTACAATATTTTCGTGTAAAAATTGTGGATTAATGACAATCCACGGCAAGACCATAAAATAGGTGCTTGGGCCAATTAGTTCAAAAGCGTCGTCCAATGAGCTTCTGAGCATTTTCGCTACATTTGCCATGTTGAATGCCGTTCCGAATAATTCGGCGTAATGTTGTTGAGGAGAAATGTACAATATTCCCATTGGTCTTGCCAATTCGTATGCAGATTTGCTCCAATTGAGGAAATTGACATCAATTAGGTCATAGAAACCATCCCCATACTTCATTTTTAAAATAGGAATTTGTTCTGGAGCTGCGACAATGACTACGTAATCACATCTTGCTACCGAACAGGTATACAAAGCAATGTCTAAAGGAGTAATTTGGTTTGTGACAAGTTGATCGATACTAAACGGATAATCGAATTCGTGTCTTTGAAAAGAATAGGCAGGAATGATGCCCGCCATGAATGTGTGTCGAAAGACTCTTTGCATATTATTTCAGATTTTTCCTCGAAATAGACGAATTTGATATCTTCCGTGTCATCATATTTATCTATCTCTGACGAAAGTGTATATTTTCTGATAAATTTATCAAACAAAAAAGGTTTTTCTCTAATTCTTTTGTGTTGCTTAAACAAGTCCCAAATTTGTCGTCTTAATTCGCCATGGTCGTATTTTTGGTCATTGATCTCATCAATCGGAACACCCTCGATGAAACAAGTCATATTTTTCGTTGTTACCGTCTTTGTTCTGGTCTTTGGATTATTACCAAACATAAACAATTTAGGTCCAAAGGGTTTATTGAACCAAATTTTGGTAAACAATTTATCTTTTACATCTTCAATGTCGTATTTTACTTGAATACCTTTCATGTCCGTTGAACCTTCCATGTTCAATCTAACATGATACATGATATGTCCACACTCGGCTCTCAGGGCTTCTTTAATATCTGACGTTTCCGAACGAAACCACGACGAATGTGGATTAATAACCCACAATTGTTTGTATTCTACAACCAACTTATCATACTTTCCATTGAAAATGATGGTGTTGTTGTTGTGAACGCAGTCGATAATGTCAAAATCAGTCCAGACGTTACCATTTATTGACAAAATCGATATCAAAAAACGTTCTAATTCCCAATAATATGTCTTGGGAATATTGCGACCTTCCTGTGTTTCATGAAGGTACAATCTCTCTCTGTCTTCGCGAGCTTTGTTTTTCGTAACATATCTCAAAGCATCACGATTCAATGTGATTAATGGAAATTCGATCTCGTCCGTGAATTCCCACGCAAATGGTTGAAAATAAGAAACCGGAATGAAAACTGCGTCATGTTGAGCCGCAATCACCAATCCGGTTAAATCATTACCAATTACAACTCTTGGTAATTTGATAAGCATTAAATGCTAAAACCATCCAATCTTTTTGCCAAAATAAATTATCCCAACGATTCCACAACTTAAAAGAGGAAGTGTGACAATTACTGCCGATCGTAGATTAGATGGACGAAGAATTACTGCCATCAATAGGATAATAATACAATTAAAGAAAAGAAAATATTCGATTGTCATAGTAAATCTTTACCACCAAGTATACTGGGTTTATCAACAACACACACAACGTAGGCTAAAGGGACAAATGTGTACTTTTGATTATCAAATACAACCTCCTCAATCATTCCCGTCTCAACAATGCACTCTTTACCGACAATATTAACACCACGAGCCTCGATTTCAGGTGCTACGGCAAGAATTGTTGCATGAATGAATTTTTCAACAGTCTTTTTTTCTGTGAGATATTTTGGAACAAAAATTGCGCCTTCTCGTACCTCTTGTTCTTCATTAATTTCTTTAATAAGAATTCTATTATTGAATGGTATCACGTTCGACATGGTTTACTCCGATGAGAATGCCATCCAAGTGGTCAACCTCGTGTTGTGCTATTCTAGCAGAAAAACCGAAAAGTTTTTCGGTTTTTATGAAATTATCCCTCGTTTTGTAAGTGACTTCAATTCTGTCGAAACGAGGAATTGAATGGATTTGATTTGGAAGGGATAAACAACCTTCAAAATCTCGAATAATTCTATAATCGCCAAATGGTTTAATTGTAGGATTAATCATTATCAACTCTTCGACAATAACAATTCTATAACTCTCTCCAATTTGTGGAGCTGCGATACCAACTCCACCAGAATCTACCATCGCAAGACGCATTTTTCGAACAACGTCGGCAACAAAATCTTTTGAATGTTTCACGCAATCTATTTCTTGCGAAATTAACAACAAACGTTCATCTTTAGGATGAATCGAAAGACAATCGCGCATCTTAGGTTGAATCATATTGCCACCGGAAATTTGATGAATGGATGGAACTCATAACCCTCAATTTCAACGTCAATATCAACTTCGATATTCTCAATATCAACAATTTTGTTCAGTTCTTTCTTGATTTTAATTTGAATCTTGTTCTCTTTAGGCTCACGAGTTAACATTTTCTGAACACCCTCAAGGTGATTTAAGTAAATGTGAGCATCGCCTAGAGAAATGATTAAATTCCTTGGTGTAAATCCACACAGTTTACTGATAATATGCATGAAAAATGCCCACTCGGCAATGTTAAATGGCAAACCAAGGACCGTGTCGCATGAACGCTGATACATATGAAGGTCGAAAAAATGGAGACAATCTCCAGGGTGGTCTAGTGCGTCTCCACCAGTTTTCTGGTCATAATCGTCACCGTAGAAACAGCACGATGTACTCGAACTTTTTGCTACATAACCTTGTAAAACAAGACCATGGCAAGGAGGTAATGCCATTTCCTCGATTCTACCAGGGTGCCATGTAGTCATAATATGACGCCGACTGAATGGATTCAACTTCAGTCCATCAATGAACTCACGGAGTTGGTCAATATCCCACGGATGCCAAGTGTTATCTAGAACGCCGTAATGCCACTTTCTCAGTGAGGCTCCATATCCAGGCCCAATATCATTATTCTTCGCCCATTCGTCCCAAATCTTGATTCCTCTGTAATTGAGGTACTTTATATTAGTGTCCCCACGAAGAAACCAGATCATTTCATAAAAAGCTGACCGATAAATTGTCTTCTTCAACGAAACAAGGGGGAAACTCTCTCTCAGATCGAACTTAAGTTGATGACCAAAGATTCCCCTTGTACCAACCCCCGTACGATCTCTGCGAATTTCCCCCTCGTCAATTATTCGTTGAAGCAATTCTTTGTACTGCTTCATTTAACTCTGCCTTATTCTGTGTGCTCACGAGTGAGCACGGGTGAACTTCTCGCTTCAACCAGTCGGCTTACGCCTCGGGAAATCCGAGGCGCAGAGGTCGATCTGTCCACGAGCGTAACTTTCCCGCAAG
>Ga0163154_10004144_pt1 | contig 19316 bp, 17 predicted proteins | sample OliLakLV19MP9P1_FD_148649 | JGI IMG/M metagenome (GOLD analysis project Ga0163154, IMG submission 148649) | Freshwater microbial mat bacterial communities from Lake Vanda, McMurdo Dry Valleys, Antarctica - Oligotrophic Lake LV.19.MP9.P1 | ecosystem: Environmental > Aquatic > Freshwater > Lake >...
TCTGTGCCATTGATCAGCGCGGCAGTGATCGCCGCCAGCGTCACGCCATGCCCACCAAACGGTGCCGTGATGATCGACATCACCCCACTGACGATCAACGCCTTATCGATAGCGATTTCATAACCGGCATTGCGTAAGACTGCTTGACCGGGGGCATTCTGCGAGGTCAGCGCCAATGCGAACAACGGCAATGCCAAACCCAACGCCGCTTGAATCGTGAAGATCGGGGCGGTCAATTGCGGCGTCGCCAGCGTCAACGTAAAGCCGTCAAGATGTATCGTGCCCGTGACTGCCGCCAAGACGAAACCCACGATCAACGCGATGGCGACCGGAGCGCGAAAGGCGCGGCGGCGCAAAATAAAGAAAATAACGATCATCGGCACCACTACCAATGGCGCTTGTGGGATGGCATTAAAGGCACCAATCCCGAACCGAATCAAAATGCCCGCCAACATGCCCAAGACTAGCGGCATGGGGATGAGCGCCATCACCCGCCCGAATAAGCCCGAAAAGCCCATTAAGACGACTGCGACCCCCGCCAGCAGATACGCCCCGATAGCTTCGCCATAAGCGTATTGCGCCAAACTGGTGACCAACAATGCCACCCCCGGCGTTGACCACGCAAAACTGATCGGTTGGCGAAACCACAAACTCATAATGATGCCGCCAATGCCCGATCCTAGCGTGATCGCCAGCACCCACGATGAGGTTTGTTCCGGTGTCAAATGGGCATTCTGCGCGGCTTGAAAAACAATCACCAGCGACGACGGATAGCCGATAACGATGACCAATAGCCCAGAAACAATCGCGGAGAGCGTTAGCGCGGCGGGCAGATCGCGCAGATTGCGAAGCATCGCTGTGAACATGAAAAATCCTAACGGCGGGTGTGCATGATCAAGGAGATGAGGGATAGTACCCTCCGTTTGAGACACAACATAAAACCGCCCCCATGACGACCTAACCATCGTGGGGGCGGTTGATCCTTCCGTAAACCTGATTAGAGGCGGACGAAATAAGAAGAAGCGGCTTTATCAATCATTTCTTTGGTCAGCACCGGTGGGCGATTGTAATAAGTCGCAATATCGATCAATTGATTGAGGATATCGCGCGGATGCACAGCGCGCAGCGGGCGATTATCGACGTCGATATACCACTTCTTGATCAGATACTTGAGCGCTGATTCATCATACGTGATACCCTTTGCCTTGCAGACGCGCTCAAAGATATCGCGGAACTGCTCCAGCGTGGGGTCGGTGAATTCGATCTTATGACGAATACGGCGCAAGAACGCCTCATCCACCAAGTCACGCGGGTCAATGTTGGTCGAAAACACGATCAACACAAAGAAAGGCATTTCAATCTTGCGCCCCGTCGAAAGCGTCAAGAAGTCGGCACCTTTTTCGAGCGGCACAATCCAGCGATTGAGCAAGTCGCGGGGACGTACTAATTGGCGACCAAAGTCGTCGATCAGGAACAAGCCGCCATTGGCTTTCACTTGGAAAGGGGCTTCATAGTATTTGTTGACCGGGTCGTACACCAAATCAAGACCGCTCAGCGTCAACTCACCACCGACCATGATCATCGGACGCTTAATCTTTACCCAGCGTGTATCCGGGGCAACGCCGGTCAAACCGCGCGGACGCCCCGTATCCTCAATAATCTCATGATTCACGCTGTCGAAGACGCGCACAATCTGCCCATCCACATCAAAGGCATAGGGCACCCACAATTCATCACCCAGCACCAAACGCCCGACTGTTTCGGCGACGCTGGTCTTGCCATTGCCGGGTGCGCCGTACATAAAGACCGACCGACCAGAATTGATCGCCGCCCCAATCTTAGACATTTGATCTTCCGAAACGACTAAATTCTTGAGGCATTCGCGCATTTCTGGCTCGTGAACGATCAAGCGATCCTTGTTTTGCAAGTGCATCGAATTCACATACTGCGTCAAGGTCACCGGTGCCGCGCCCGCATATTGCGAACGCTCCATCGCTTCGCGGGCTTTGGTCGTGCCAACCCCTGTGATCACCCATTGATAGCCGGACTCGCCGACGCCACCCGTCCCTTTAATTTCGGCAAATTTTTCCTTTTTCAAGAAATCCATCACGCCGTCCAACACGCCAACATACGGCAGCTTGACGATATCGGCGATCTGATGCCCCGCCATATAGCCGCCGAAATACAGGACTTTCAAAACCAAGTCAGCGACATTGAGCAAATTTAAGCCGGTATCCGCCAAGGATGTCAACGGCGGTGGCGTCCATGCCGGCATAGGACCAGAAGACTGCCCACCGTTATTCGGCGGAAGATTACCCGTACTCGTGGGTTTAGTATTGCCTTGTGGTGAGATACGTGAAACAGACATGTGGCTGTACCCCTATAATTCTGTTTAGCACACGATGGCGTTTTGTTTACAACTTTTATACAGTATAGCATGATCACTGTTTTGTGCAGCGTTGCTTTTGTCCTATTGAGTTCATCTCGTTATTATGCGCATCCCTACCTGTTACTCCCTTGTCTTTGCTGCCTAGTCAACTGCGGACATATGCCCAAAGTGATCCTTGTGGAAAAAAGCAAGGCGCGTTACAGTGATTCATAAAATGTTTACGATAGCGTGAAATCGTTGCGTTATCCTCAAACAATCCTTTATCCGACCGTACAACATCGATGATACCCTATGCTAGAACATATCCATTGGTTAGGTGCAGGTGGTTTCGCGATCCTCGGCACAACCCATATTTACATCAATCCGCGCCGGATTGCCCGTCCCCCACGCCCGGCGGATGTCATCCTCATCGGGCATAGCTCCTACGAATTTTGTTCCACTGCCGATATCGACAAGCTGCGCAACAACGACACCATTGTCATCACCAGCCCTTCTGCCTCCACCCAAACCGATGCCAAAGTAGTGCTGCGTCCGTGGCAAAGCACCGCTGCTGGGCAAGCGTGCGTCAAAGGGATGCCGATTGTCGCCCCTAGCAATGGTGCCCACAAAGACAGTAGTTCCGGCGACCTCGGTTTTGTGATTTCCACCCAACTCTACGACATTTACTACACTGGGCAAACCAGTTCACTCGCCAGCGCCACCTCCCTCCGCCCCGATATCATGATCGTCCCCATTGACGATGCCAACGGCTTGACCACCAGTGAACTCACCTCAGCACTGCGCGAGATGCGCCCCCGCTGGGTGATCCCCTTCCGGTGGAGCATCGGCAGGCGCGTCACCCATTACGATGTCGATGCGCTCTCCCGCGAATTAGGCAGCGCCACCGAAATCGTGTTGCTCGAACCCGCCGCCTAACCGCCGTTTGTCCATTTTCAAGAAGCTAAAAAGGGACGTTCTCGATTGAGAACGTCCCTTTTTGTTCCTAACCAGCATAGACTAACAGTCCTTAGGCGGCGCTGTTCAACTTGCCGCCCGGCGTCCAATCAATGACGACGCCATCGGCAGTGTATAAACGTGGTTGGTTCGCACCATTGATCACATTGTCATCAATGACGACCCGATCCACATCAGCGCGCCCGGGCGTCTCAAACATGACATCCAACAAGCGGGTCTCGATAATCGAGCGTAACCCACGCGCGCCGGTGCCCCGCTTCAACGCCAAATCTGCCGCCGCGCCCAAAGCCGATTCCTCAAATTCCAATCGCAAGCCATCCAGCGCCAAAAGCTGCTGATACTGCTTGACGAGGGCATTCTTCGGCTCGATCAAGATGCGCATTAGCGCGCTCCGATCCAGTTGTTCGACATTGACCAACACCGGCAAACGCCCGACAAATTCTGGGATCAAGCCGTATTGGATCAAATCCTCGGGGCTGATATGACGCAAAATCGCCGTCTTATCGTTGACGTTAATGCGCGGGCGGTCTTCCGATTCTTGCTGGAAGCCCAAGACGCCCCGTCCGCCGATGCGCTTGGCGATAGTTTCTTCAATCCCCGCGAACGTTCCCCCACAAATAAAGAGGATGCCGTTGGTGTTGACCTGCAAAAATTCCTGATGGGGGTGCTTGCGTCCCCCTTGTGGCGGCACATTGGCAAGCGTACCCTCAATGATCTTCAAGAGTGCCTGTTGCACACCTTCGCCGCTGACATCACGGGTGATCGACGGGTTATCATTCGACTTGCGCGTGATCTTGTCGATCTCGTCGATGTAGACGATCCCTTTTTCCGCGCGGGCGATATCGCCATCGGCTGCTTGGATCAAGCGCAGCAAGATATTCTCGACATCTTCACCCACATAGCCCGCCTCAGTCAACGAAGTGGCGTCAGCGATGCAAAATGGCACATCCAGCACCCGCGCCAACGTTTGCGCCATCAAGGTTTTGCCGCTGCCGGTCGGTCCTACGATCAAAATGTTGGACTTTTCCAGCTCCACCCCATTGGCGACGCCGCTGTTACGGATGCGCTTGTAATGATTGTAGACCGCCACGCTCAGAACACGCTTGGCGTGTTCCTGACCGACGACATACTCATCCAAATGCGCCATGATATGACGCGGTGACGGCAGTTCTTCCAGTTCAAAGCGCGCTTCATCGTTCGGTGCATTCACGCCTTCTTCGTAAAGAATGCGCTGGCACAATTCCACGCAGTTATCACAGATAAAAACGCCATCCGGTCCGGCGATCAACCGCTCCACTTCATCGTGGTTGCGTCGGCAGAACGAACAACGCTGACTGACGGGCGGGAAGGTCATGACGGCTTGCCACCATTGAGCAGACCAGGAGAACCAACGGTCGGCTTGCTGCTTTCCAAAACGGAGTCAATCAGACCATATTCGACCGCTTGCTTGGCGCTCAGATACAGATCGCGGTCGGTATCACGTTCGATAACTTCCCGTTCGCGTCCAGTGTGGAACATCAAAATGCCATTCAGACGTTCCTTCAAGCGCATGATTTCATTCGCTTGGATCACGATATCCGACGCCTGCCCTTGCGCGCCGCCCAACGGTTGGTGCATGTGGACGGTGGCATTGGGGAGCGCATAACGCAGACCGTGCGTACCAGCGGTCAAAATCACCGTGCCGAAGCTGGCAGTGATGCCGACGGCGGTCGTGCTGATCGGGGCGCTGATTTGTTGCATGGTGTCATACATCGCCATACCCGAATAGACCACGCCACCGGGGGAATTGACGAACATTTGAATGTTCTTATCCGGGTCTTGGCTTTGCAAGAACAACAATTGGGCGACGATCAAGTTGGCGATTTGGTCATTGATGGGCGTGCCCAACAAGACGATACGTTCTTTCAAAAGCAGCGAGAAAATATCGTAGGCACGTTCGCCCCGGCTGCTTTGCTCAATGACCATTGGAATGACATTGCTGAAGTTATTTGGGAACATCTTTAGGACTTCTCCTCATTTTCGCTCGGCGCATCGCTTGATGCTTCGGGCGTCTCGTGTGAACTGACTAATTCATCGGACGGAGTGGGGGCGCTATGGTCGTCCGCTGGCGTTGCCATGTCTGCAATAACCTCACTTATTGCGACGGGTTCAGCAAGCAATTGAACGGTAGGTTCCACGACGGGCACGGGCGGCGCTTCGCCTTTGCCAATAGCGACAACGCGGTCGAAAACAGCAGCTTGTAGCACATTACTACGGATATTGGTACGCATCGAAGCATCACGATCCACCAATTGACGAATAGCTTCACGGCTTTCGTCAGGGAATTGGCTGAGGAACCGATCCACCTCGGCTTCGACAGCGGTTTCATCCACCACCAAGCGTTCGGTGTCTATCAAGCCCTGCATCATGAGCATACGCTTGACAGAGTTCACCCCAGCGTCGCGCCAGTCCGCATTCAGGGATTCCTTTGTCTTCCGGTTGATTTTCTTATAATCTTCGAGGCTCAGCCCTTGACGCTTGAGGCGTTCGTCAAATTCTTCCAGCAACGACTCGACATGCTCGTCCACCATCATATCGGGATAGGCGAGCGACGCCTGTTCCATCATGGCACTGAGTACAACGGTGGCATATTCGCCATCTTGCTGCTGGGCGGTCGCCTTTTGCAGTTCCTGACGCATCCGCATGCGCAGTTCCAACAGCGACAAGGGTTTTTCCTCGTTCGCCGTCACACGCGCCGCAAAGTCATCCGTCAATGCCGGCAAAGTCAAGCTTTCGACTTTGTTGACGGTGACGATAAAGCGAATGACCGTCCCTGCGTCTTCATCATCGTCATCATCTGCCAACCCAGCATCGGCGAGAATTTCTTCAACTTTTTCGTCAATCTCATCTTCTTCGTCTTCATCGGCATCCGCCGCTGGCAACGCCAAAGTGAAGATGCGCGTTTCGCCAACAGTCGCGCCGACCAACGCGGCACTAAAACCGGGGGCGGGTTCTTCATCACTGCCTAGCACCAATTGGAAGGCGTGCTCGTGCAGGAAAACCTCTTGATCGTCGTTCATCGCGTCATGAATGGGGTCGTTATGATCATGGTCATGGTCGTGACCTTCTTCATCATGATCGTGGTCATGCTCAGCTTCGCTATCCACGACCGGAGCCGCGATGACCTCAACAGAGTCGAAGGCGTCTTCAGCATCCACCACATAGCTATGGATCGCCATCGTCAGGCGATTGTCCAGCGCGACGGGGCGGGCACTGTCTTCGATAACGGCATGTTCTTGTTGAAGCGCCTTCATCGCGCGTACCAATTGCTCATCCGTGACTTCGGGCAGCACATAGTCAATGCGGATATCGCGATACGCCACGAGGTCAATCGTCGGTTGCAGCGGCACACTATAGATCAGTGTGGGCGGCGACACATCAAGTTTGACATCATCTAACGAACCGGGACCATAAGGTTCATAGCCACTTTCGAGGAGCGCGGCTTTGTAGACATCCTGCGACACCAATTCGACGGCTTCTTCGAGGATGGCACCCTCGCCCACATAATTCACGAGAATACGATACGGTGCCTTGCCCTTACGGAAGCCGGGGATATTGACTTTTTTTGCAAGACTACGGGCAGCTTTAGCGCGGGCGTCATCAAATTGTTGAGCGTCGAGTTCGACGGTCAGGCGCGCGCTATGATTAGGTAAGTGCTCAGTTTGGAGTTTCAACGGGTATTTCCCTTGCAAGGCGTGTTCGGGTGTTAATTTAAGCATTATATCACCTTCGGCTTTTGACTGAACAGCACCACTATGTTAGAGGTCTAGTAGAAATCGAAAATACGGGGGGAATTTGGCACACCGCAGGAGCGCTCATCGGTCTCCTCTCTCTTGATTTTTCTACCATCATTTACTGACATTAAGAAACTTCGTAGCTACTTCGCCGATGCTGTTGGCGAATCAAAATAGGAGATGATCCGTAGGGGCGCAATGCCTTGCGCCTCCACAAAAAAGACACGCCGACCCTAGATAAAATCAATTCGCCAACAGCATCTTCGCCAATGTCACATTACACGCACGTTCTAAAAATGTCGAAAATCCTCCTAGAAAACGGGCAAATGGTGGGACGCGCAACGGCGCGTCCGCGAATTTATGGTCACAAACGGACGCCCCGTTGGTCGTCCCTACACAGAGAATCGCGTTTTTGCGCGTTGGTCTGTTCAAAAATTAGAACAGCGGTCTAATATGACATTGGCGAACTACACAGCTACCCCTCATCCCCCGACCCCTTCTCCCACAAGAGGAGAAGGGGAGAAACGCAGTAGAAAGTCCCTCGCCCCTTGTGGGAGAGGGATTTAGGGTGAGGGGTGTGTAGTTACAGCTTTTCATATCCTGGCGTCAATAATTTTCTTCAAAGGGTGACAAATATGTTGATCCGCTATGCTGGTGGTGAATTTTATGTCGTATATCAAGCTTCGAGTATGCCCGAAGCTGCGATTATTGTCGGACGACTGGAGTCGGAAGAAATCCCCGCGACCATAGTCCATGAACCCGTGGGTACTGCCATGGGTATCCAGTTCGGGGCGCTCGGTCAAATACGGGTGATCGTGCGGGAAAGTGATCATCAGCGGGCGCTTGCTATTCTCGATCAGATTTATGTGGAAGATGATGAGGATGATGAAGAATGGGCACAACTCGATGAATAACTCCCTCACAGCGATCAACGGAATTCGAGTCGGGCACATGACCGATCTCGACGCGGCGACCGGTTGCACAGTCGTGTTGTGCCCACCGAATACAGTTGCAGGGGTGGATGTTCGCGGTGGCGCGCCGGGCACGCGCGAAACCAGCCTACTCGATCCCGTGCGCAATGTGCAGCATATCCATGCGCTGATGCTGGCGGGTGGCAGCGCTTTTGGATTGGCGGCTGCCAGCGGCGTCATGCAATATCTTGAAGAAAAAGGTATAGGTTATCTTACGCGAACCGGACATCTTGTGCCCATTGTGCCCGCTGCGATTGTCTTCGATTTGGCGGTTGGCGATGGGCAACGCCGCCCCGATCATCAAATGGGCTATGAGGCTTGTGTGCTTGCCAGCAGTGATCCCGTCCCACAAGGAAGCGTGGGCGCGGGGACGGGCTGCCGCGTGGGGGCACTTCGTGGAAATGAATTTGCTACCAAAGGTGGGATCGGTAGTGCGGTCATAGAGATTGGGCGCGGGGTGATCGTCGCCGCGTTGGTGGTTGTCAACGCTGTGGGGGATATTCTTGCGGAGAATGGGTCGATTCTTGCGGGGCTGCGCGATGACAACGGGGCTTTTATAGGTGTGTTGCCGACCCTGCGCGATCTAATCAACAATCAGCTTTCGCCTTTGGACGAAGCTACCAACACGGTGATTGGGGTGGTTGCGACCAATGCCAAACTGACGAAAGTGGAAACCACCAAAGTCGCCCAGATGGCGCATGATGGTTTGGCGCGTGCTGTGAGACCCGCCCACACGATGTTTGATGGGGATACTTTCTTCGCGATTGCCACGGGGGAAATCGTGAGTGACGTTAATTTGGTCGGTGCTTATGGTGCCGAAGTTGTCTCACAGGCGATACGAAATGCGGTACTTCAGGCGACAACTTTAGGCGGTGTGCGCGCTGTCCAAGATTGAGGCTAAGCCTGAATAGTGCGCAAACAATCGTTTTGAGCATCCATAGGTTGGCGGAGTTTCATTAAATCGGTTAATCTAACATGCTTCAAGCCTTAACGAAGTCTTATGAATCGCTTGATATTCTTAATCCTGTGAAAAATTTTGAGCGCTCAAGGATAAAGTCGATGGCGAAAGTTCTCATCGTTGAAGACGAGGAAATGATCTCCCGCAATCTAGCGGATAAGTTGCGGGGTGAGGGCTACTCAGTGGTAACGGCGGCAGATGGCGAAGAAGGCTTAGATAAACTGCGCGCGGAACACCCAGATTTGATCATCTTGGACATTATGCTGCCGAAACTGGATGGGCTGAGCCTGTGCCGCATCATTCGTCGTGACGCCACCACATCGCACATCCCGATCATTATGCTGACGGCACGCGGGACTGAAGTGGACAAAATTGTCGGTTTGGAAAGTGGTGCCGATGATTATGTCGTCAAGCCACTGGCGTTGGGGGAATTTCTCGCGCGGGTACGGGCGGTGATGCGCCGTGCGCCGGGGCGTCCTACCTTGCAAGATGAATTGCTTTCCAATGATTTGCGCCTCAGCTTGACGGGACGGCGCTTGTTCAAAGACAATAAAGAAACCAAACTCAGCAATAAAGAGTTTGATTTGCTGGCTGAACTGATGCGTAACCGGAATGTGGTTTTGTCGCGCGATCTCATTTTGACGAAGGTGTGGGGTTACGATTATTTTGTGGATAAGCGGACGGTCGATGTTCATATCCGTTGGTTGCGCGAGAAAATTGAGGAAGATGCTTCCAACCCGAAGCGGATCGTCACTGTGCGCGGCGTTGGCTATCGGTTTGAGGGTTAAATCGAGATCATGAGCCAAGCGAACGATTTTCATCGTACCATAGATGATACTCAACGGGAGTTGCAAGCGTTACAAGAGGCGCTGGCGGATCACGAACGGACGCTTACCCGCTTACGAGGTGAAATTGCCGAGCGTGAGCAGGAAATTATTGGGCTGAAGGACAGCTCCATACAGGTGCCACCCAGTACCGGTGCATCTGCCGAGCATAAACCGGAGCCTGCCGCGCCAACGGTGCCCTTTGCCGTCACCAGTCCCGCCGATTTCGACTATAAAATAGCGTTGGCGCTGACATTGGCGAATGTTTCGTATAACGCATTGTTTGTGGTCGATGCCGATTGCCGTATCATTGCCATCAACGACACTGCTGAGGTTCTGTTTGGACGCCAACGTCCGATTGGCGAGCTGCTTGATGAAGTTACGGGGATCCCCGAACTCAACATGATGGTCATGGATGCGTTGACCAATCAAGAAGATACTTTTGAAGAGCAGATGACGATTGATCGGCGTTTTTATCGCGCCCAAACGAAAGTGATTCACCGTGATGGGCACTTGTTCATCGGCATTGCCTTGCAGGATGTCAGTGAATTGGTGCGGCTCAACCGGGCACGTCGCGATATGGTCGCCAATATTTCCCACGAACTGCGCACGCCCATCGCCAATGTGCGCTTGATCATCGAAAGCCTGTTTCACGAGCAAGAAAAACCCAAACGCAAACAAAGCACTTCGGCATTGCGGGCGATTGCGCGGGAAACCGACTCATTGATGTGGTTGGTACAGGAATTGCTAGACCTGTCGATGATTGAGTCTGGACAGGCGATTCTGCGCATGGTCGAACAACCGTTACGCCGCTTAGTTTTGGACTCCATCGAGCGTTTGGAAGATCAAAGCGCGACTAAAGATGTTGCCTTATTGGATGAGACGCCAGAGGGTATTCAAGTCTTGGTTGATGGCGATCATGTGCGGCGGGTGTTGGTTAATTTGATGCACAATGCCATCAAATGGTCGTCGCCAGGGCAAGTTGTCAAAGTGCGTGCCGCTGTAGTGGACGATGAAGTGGTTGTCAGCGTGCTGGATCGTGGACCCGGTGTGCCCGAAGACCAACGGGAGCGCATCTTTGAACGTTTTTATCAAATTGATTCCTCTCGTTCTAGCAAAGAGGGTACCGGTTTAGGATTAGCGATTTGTCGTCATATTGTGCAGGCGCATGGTGGACGTATCTGGGTGGAGAACAATCCCGAAACAACCGATGGGCACGGCGGATGTTTCCTGTTCACGATCCCTTATGCTGGCATTATGGCGGAGGCACCATTGGATGAAGTTCTTTGATTTCGTGATATAATGGCAATCACAATTGAAAAAACACCTTCAGGGCAGGGTGAAAGTCCCTACCGGCGGTAATGCACAGTCAGTTTGCGCTGATATTTGCAAAGCCCGCGACCCGCTTCACATTCGCAAGTTGGGTGTGAGTCGTTGAAATCATCGTGATTTCAACGCCGGTGGATCTGGTGAGATGCCAGAGCCGACGGTTATAGTCCGGATGAAAGAAGGATTTAAGTGAATGGGTGGATCGTGTCTTTAGATTCGTCTATTTGCTTACTTATGGTATTCGGCACGATCTCCATCCTGCTGCCGATTACTGTATGCCTATGCCCCGAAGTTATCAACGAACAGCGGGGTTTTTTATGGGTACGAATGTTCTGCAATCCTCTTTCAAACGTGATGCGACCCGATCTAAATCGTATTTAGGGAGTCTTTTGCCTAAATTAGCCCCGTTTTTAGGAGTCGTAGCACTGCTGCTCCTCTGGCAAGCGGTGGTTTCTTTAGCGTTATATCCAGAGTTCATCATCCCGTCACCGAGATCGGTTTTGGAGCGTTTCGTCGAAGTCCTCCTTGACGGTCGGTTGTGGTTGCATACCTCCACCACCGTTGGGCAAATGGGGATTGGCTTTGTGATTGGCGCGACGCTTGGCATCGGTTTGGGATACTTCATCGCCAAGAGCCTCGTTTTAGAGGAAATCTTATCGCCTGTAATTGTGGCGCTCCAATCGACCCCAATTGTGGCATACGCGCCCATGCTGGTGATTTGGTTCGGCAGTGGACCCACCAGCAAAGTCATCACCAGTGCGTTAATCGTCTTTTTTCCGTTGGTTTTGAATACGGTGGTCGGTGTGCGCAGTGTGCCAGAGCCGGAGCGTGAGTTAATGCGCGCGTTCAGCGCTTCGGCATGGCAGATTTTTCGCCTTTTGGAAGTTCCAGCGTCGATGCCCGTGATGTTGGGCGGGTTAAAAGTCAGCGCCACGCTGGCAGTGATCGGGGCAGTCGTTGGCGAGTTTATCAGCGCCAACGCCGGTTTGGGCTACCTCATCAACCGCGCCCGCTATGATTACGATACTCCTTTGGTTTTGGTAAGCGTTGTGATGCTGGCAGTGATCGCCCGCACGATGTATGGTGCGATCAGTTGGCTGGAACGCCGAGCGCTGCGTTGGAGGAAGCAAAACACCGCCTAATTTTTTCGCATGTGACCTTACCGCTCTGTCAAATTGCATGATTATGTTGAGGATCGCTTGTCGTTTTCAAGCGCTATCGTGTTTCGTATTGTATGAAACCGGCATTTCTGGATTGCCTACTCTATGGAGGTTCTGTTCATGACTCGTTTTATGCTTCGTGTGCTTGTCGTTGCTTTTGTGTGCTTGAGCGTGGGTGTCTCATCCGCCCAAGACGCGCTCCGTCCGATCACTTTCTTCATCACGTTTATCCCGAATATTCAGTTTTCGCCTGTGTATGTCGCCATCGAAAAAGGGTATTTTGCGGATGCCGGTATCGAGATCATCATCGAACATGGTGATGAACCGGATGGTGTGAATCTGATCGCGGCGGGGGAACGCCAATTCGGTTTGATCAGTGGTGAACAAGCGATTGCCGCGCGTGCCAATGGTCGCCCTGTGGTATTCGTCTATGAATGGTTTCAGAAATACCCAGTTGGCATTGTTACGTCTGATGATATTGCTACAGTGAATGATTTGGCGGGTCTGCGGGTGGGTATTCCTGGTTTATTTGGCGCATCCTACACGGGAGCCAATGCGTTACTGGCAGCCAATGCCATGACGCAGCAAGACATCCAACTGGAAAGCATCGGCTTTAATGCGCCGGATGTGTATTGTGTGGGGCGTGTCGAGGCGTCGGTGATTTATGTCAACAACGAACCGTTGCAAATCGCGAGTCGTGTTGCGGCGGGGGAGTGCGGCAACGTCACCGGAATCAAAGTTTTTAACGTATCCGATTCTGCCGATATCGTCTCCAATGGCATTTTGACCAATGAGCAGACGATTGCCGAAGAACCCGAATTAGTGCAGGCATTTGTCGAGGCTTTTCACCGAGGGCTGACCGATGTGTTGTTGAACCCTGCCGAAGCCTATTTGCTGAGCGCAAGCTACATTGAAGGATTGCCGTTGAGTGATGATTTGCGCATTAGGTTGACGGAAGAAGCCAGTGCGCGCGCTGCCGAGATTGCTGCCAACGCTGTGCCGCCTACGAGTGCTGACCGCATCAGCGCGACTCAAAGCCTGTTGGAACGGCTCCAAGCGGATTTTGACGATGCGGCATTGGTGCAAATTCGGGTACTGTCAGCGACGGCGGATTTGTGGGAAACTGAGAGACTTGGCTTCAGTGACAGAGTTGCGTGGGAAAACACCCAAGACACGCTTATCAGTATGGCAGTCATCGATGCGCCGATTGATTTGGATGGTGTTTATACCAACGACTTTGTCCCTTAAATGTAGGGAAGATGATGGCTCAATCTTTTGATTTTCTCGCGAGTCGCGCGCAGTTTCCGGCACTCAACGGGATCGCCCCTGATGGGCAACCGCCCGTATTCTTCGATAACCCAGCGGGGACGCAAGTCCCCCAAGCGGTGATCGATGCGGTCAGTGGCTATTTCACCCGCATGAATGCGAATTCGGGCGGGGCGTTTGCCACCAGCCAAGCGAACGATCAGATGGTGCGTGACACCCGCGCACTGGTTGCTGGCTTTTTGAACGCCCCGCGCGCCGAAGAAGTTGTGATTGGGGCGAACATGACCACGCTCAATTTTGCGTTGAGCCGGGCGTTGGCACAGCAAATTGGGGCGGGGGATGAGATCGTCCTGACGCGCATGGATCATGATGCGAACGTGTCCCCATGGTTGCGGGTGGCGCAAGACCGAGGGGCGATAGTGAAATGGGTGGACATTCGCGAAAGCGATTGCACGCTAGACCTTGATACGCTTGAGGCGGCATTATCGGAACGTACCAAAATCGTGGCAACCGTTCATGCCTCTAACGCCGTGGGGACGATCAACCCCGTGTCAAAAATCGCGGCGATGACGCACGCCGCCGGGGCGCTGCATATTGTTGATGCCGTGCAAAGCGCGCCTCATGTGCCGCTTGATGTACAAGCGTTGGGATGCGATTTTCTGCTCTGTTCCTCTTACAAGTTTTTTGGTCCCCACTTGGGTATCCTTTGGGGACGCTATGATTTGTTGGCTGAGCTACCCGCGTATAAGGTGCGCCCGTCGAAAGACAAACCCCCGTATCGTTGGGAAACCGGCACCCCCGCATTTGAATTGATCGCGGGCTTAGGCGCTGCCATCAATTACCTGAATGCGCTTGGAGGAGTCGCCGCTTTTGTGCCTTATGAACGCGAACTTGCGGAACATTTGGTGGCGATGCTGCAAACCCTCCCCGGTGTGACCATTGCCGGTATCACCGATATCAATCACTTTGCTGACAGAGTGCCGACGGTCGTATTTGGTCATGCCGACTATACCCCCGAACAAATTGCCCAACACCTCGCGGAAAACAATATCTACGTGTGGGATGGCAATTATTATGCTGTCGAAATTATGCAGCGTTTGAACAAGCCGAATGGCATGGTTCGGGTTGGGTTGGCGCATTATAACACCCATGCCGAGATCGACCGCCTAGAGGCGGCATTGCGCACCTTGCTGCATTAATCTGTTGCTGTCCGTTGCCGTCGCTAGGCTTTAGCGATCACCGCTGCCAATTGCGCGCCGAGCAGCTCCAACATCATGACATCTTGCTGAGAGATGCTGTTGGGGCGCTCGCGCGCGGCGAGTAAGACGCCATAACGATTGGTCACGCCAATGGCGATGCCCGCAAGGGAGCCGAGCTTGCCGCGACTGACGAAGGGATGATTAATGTCATCGGTTTGGACGGCAATCCGGCTTTGTCCAGTTTGGGCGACCAATCCAATCACATCTTGCAATGATGCGGTTTTGGGAGCGGCAGCTTGCAAGGGTTTTAAGCCGTCTTGGGCTTTTAGGGATACATTCAACGGATCCAACGACTCGACTCGGTAAAAAGCCACATAATCGTAGTTCAAATCGCGACATGCCGAGACGGTTGCCTCAATTTTGCCAATTTCCCCCTCGGCACGGCGTAACTTCTTGGCGACTTCGCGCACGGGGGGCATCGAGTCGGCGCGGAGTGTTTCCAAGCGGCGATCCGACATTAAGCGATGAATCCGCCGCGCAAGGTCGTTTTCAATAAACGGTGTGGTGCTGATATCATCCGCCAGACCGGGGATGGCAAAATCAGCTTCTTCATCGACCGAGACGATCAACAAACTCGGCTTGGCTTGGCGGAGATACGAGATCAATTGAAAAGAGCCATCTAATTCGTTATCCAATACCAAGACATCGGCGTGTTTGTCGGTCAGCATGGTTTTGGCTTCACCGACATCGGTGACTAAGCGAACACGGAACTCTTGGAGGGCGGATAAATTCTGAAAATAGCGCGTCGCGTGTTCACGACGAACGACGATGAGTAAATTGATGCTGCTGCTCATTCAAAACTCCTTTTAGCGAAGACTGCCCGTAGTGATCATGTCTGATGTTGCCATGAGCAGCAGGATGATCTGACGCAACCCATCGGCGACCGGTGCCGTTTCGATATATTCATCTAAGCGATGGGCATTCCCCCCACGGGTTACGCCGACTGTCACGGTTGGGCAACCGGCTGCCAGCGGAATATTGCCGTCGGTACTGCCCCGTTCCAAAAAGCCTTTGACTCCTAGATGTGCCAAGACCGAGAGCGCGGTCGTCACCAATGGGTGTGTGGCTGCGATTTCGCCCGCCGGACGATCCCCGATCACGTCAATCGTGATATCCGCCTCATCTTGCTGGTGGGCACTGGCGAAGGCGCGCACTTGATTTTCGAGATGGGCAAGGGGCGACAGCGCTTCCGAACGCAAATCCACGAGCATAGAGGCGTGCGAAGCGATGGAATTGATAGACTGCCCACCTTCGATGATACCCACATTATAAGTGGTTCGGGGTGATTGCGGGGAGCGGATGCTGGTGATTCGTTCCCCGATTCGCATAAGAATATGGATCGCGCTGGGGTGTCCAAAATGAAGCCAGCTATGCCCGCCGTCAGTTTTGACAGCTATTTTAAGGCGACGCACGGCGATACCGGCATTATAGATGTGCCCGAAGGCAAGCCCTTCGAGGTTGATGACGGCTGCGATAGACGCTTTTAAGCTCTCGAAGGCAGGGCGCATCCCGCCGAGGTCGCCCAAGCCTTCTTCGCGCGTGGTTGCCACAAACCATAGGTCGTTATCGAGGGGGGATGCCCCTTTAATAAAGTGTTTCGCCACCGTGAGCAATGCCGCCACGCCAATGCTGTTATCCCCCAAGCCAGCCCCAAAAATTAAGTGATCTTCATGACGGGTCACCAGTGAGGTGTTGGCTTCAAAGACGGTATCCGTATGGGCAGTGATCATGATTGCCTTTTGGGGCGTGTTTTTGACCGTGTTTTTAGCCGGCAAGTGCCCATAGACATTATAAAAATCATCCACCCGTACTGAACTCAAACCGATTTCTGTGAAGTATTGAGCGACCCGCTGCGCCCGTTCTTGTTCAAAAAAGGTGGGGGCAGGTATGTTTTGGATCGCTAAGGCAAATGCAATTGTTTCTGCCGCAAGTGCCTTCATATCACCTAAATTTGCCAGTGTTTCTAGTTTTGTGATCACCCCGAAGTCCTTAGATTGTCTGCTATAATGACAGCAATTCATTAAAAAGCTTCTCGAAAAAGCTTGCCTCACTGGGATTTATGTCCGCCGAGGTTATATTTCATTAGCCATCCGATACCGTCATTATAGTCTAAGGCTTTTCCAAAAGATGGGATACCCAATGATCGAGAGTTCGATGATTGGGATTTTTATATCGAGTAGGACCTCCGTTGGGAGTTCTGTATGGCGTCGATTTTACTCATCACTCGTCATGGTGAATTTACGGAAGACTTGAAGAAGAAATATCAAGTGACGGAATCTAGCAGTGGCAAAGAAGCCGCTGATCTTTTGCAGCACACAAGTGTTGATATCGTTATTCTTGATTCGATTGCGCTTCGCACGCCGGGGGATCGGGTTGCGCGGGCGCTCAAAGCCGAGTTTCCCGTGCTACCGCTGATTCATTTTCATCCGGGGGAAAAAGGTGCAGCCGAAAGCCCTGCGGATATGATTTTGATGAAGCCGTTTTCAATGCGCAAGATCAATAGCACCATCAGCCGTTTGTTGACACCTCATGCGGCGGTGCCTACGATGCCCGCGCAAACGGTACTCCCGGTGTTGACATGCGGTCCTTTTGCCGTCGATTTAACACGGCGGTTGTTGATCGCCAATGGGCAGGAACAGCCCTTGACCCCCAAGTTGGCAAGTTTGGTTGAGTTTTTTTTTAGCCATCCTGGCGAAACGTTGGATCGGCGGATGTTGATGGAGAAAGTGTGGCACACCGATTACATCGGGGATACGCGCACGTTAGATGTGCATGTGCGTTGGATTCGGCGCGCCATCGAACATGATCCGGGACGCCCCCGTTATCTGCTCACGGTGCGCGGCATCGGCTATCGCTTAGAAGTCCCCTCCACGAACGGTTATCACAGCCTCTAAAACCCGCAAATAAAAAGTCGGCGCTCTCGCGTCGACTTTTTACCGAATTTCTCTAAAAATAACCTATCCAGCCGTATTTACGCGCCAGCAATCCCGGTTTTGAGGGCATGGAGTTGTTTCATGAGGCGGCTCTTACGACGGGCGGCGTTACGCTTGTGAATCACGCCCCGGCTGGCGGCACGATCCAATTCTTGAATAGCCAAACGGGTAGCTTCTTCGGCAACAGTGAGATTCTTGCCGGCTTGTAGGGTACGCGCCTTTTTGACAAAGGTACGTGTACGGCTGCGAAAGGTGCGATTGTATTCGCGACGTTTCAGGTTTTGACGGATACGTTTAAGGGCTGATTTATGATTTGCCATTGGTGTTTATCGTATGGCGCTTTCGGAGCGCCTAATCCTCTTTTACAGTCGACAGAGTAAGGGAGATTTTACTCGTCCATAGGGTTTATGTCCAGCGTGGATAAGTTGTGATGGGGGAGCGGTTGACACCTGCCGCTCCCAACGGGGGTTATGCCAATAATCCCGCAAAAAACGCGACGGATGCCGCAAGATTGATCAGGATGAGGGCGATGATCGCGATATTGATCAATGCGGGGGCGCGCTCAACGGTTCCGGGTAGGCGTGTGGCTGTGATTTCTGCTGGGATGGCACGGAAGATTTCGGGAATGTTTTCATTGTCTTCTTCGGGTATCGCGACAGGGGCAGGGATCGGTTTTCTTTCGGAACGGTCGCGACGGCGCGGGGCTTTGTCTTCTGCGGGCATGGCAGGGGTGGCAGATGCAGATCGAGTCAGCGGCATATTTGCGACATCAGTCTTAAACGGACCCTCCGCAAAGATATCGTCATCCAAATCGACATCCCCAAACGGCGATGCCATCGGTATCGATGCGGCAGAGGTGACCGGTGTGGCAAGATTGCGTGGGGGATTACTGATATTGAGATTGGTCAGCCAGTCATCTAAAACATCGGATGATGGCTCGACAACCGCTGGCGCACGCCCCGAAACCGAACTTGTCGGGATGGAGTCCTCCGGTGCCCCCCATTCCACACTTGTGGAAATCCCACTACTGGCGGCACCCCCCCCAGCGGGTGGGTATTGTTTGTTCAGAAAATCCAAGCCTTGCCGCGCCCGCTCGTTATTGGGATTAATTGAGAGGACATTTTCTAGGCTGGTGCGCTGATCATCGATTGGCTCAAGGACGCCGCTTAACCAAAGCCAAGCATCTTCATTGTATTGATTTAGTTCAACAGCGCGCAACAGCAGCGCGCGCGCCTCATCTTTGCGTCCCGCTTTAAGCGCATTGACGCCTTCTCGCACCATTCCATCAACGTTTGCCGAAGCCATCGCAACCCTTATCTCTAGGCGTAGGTTTCTAACAAGTGTAGCACCGGATCGCCAAAAACTATTTCAATATAGTCTAACATAGCCTTCAAAATGTGCTAGGTAAACGGGCGGATATTCGGCGCGGCGACTCTTGGGGTTGGGGATTTTTCCACGAGCGCCTAATCCGCCCCTACATTTACGTTGATGAGACGATAG
>Ga0163154_10004148_pt1 | contig 19295 bp, 17 predicted proteins | sample OliLakLV19MP9P1_FD_148649 | JGI IMG/M metagenome (GOLD analysis project Ga0163154, IMG submission 148649) | Freshwater microbial mat bacterial communities from Lake Vanda, McMurdo Dry Valleys, Antarctica - Oligotrophic Lake LV.19.MP9.P1 | ecosystem: Environmental > Aquatic > Freshwater > Lake >...
GATGCACTCAACTACTATCTCGCCGCACAGGAGGATTTACCGGGTTCGCGCCGCGCCATCGCCAAAGGCATCGAGAGCAAGGTCGATGCACTCGATGAGAAGGTGGAGTTAATTCACACACTCTTGGAGGGGTTTATCGAACGGGTGATGCGTAAGCGCGAGGGCTAGCTATGGATCGCAAGCAAATGTGCGTGGCGAATGTAAAGTACAAGAAACCGACTCCCGACGACACGAAGCGGGCAAAGAATTTGCTCAAGTATTTGACCTACCGCGACAGCCGCGATGGGTATGTGAAACAGCGTACTGGGATGGAGCGGTGGGTCGATCACGGCATGGGCGGGTCAGTCCGAGACATCGCGCAGCACTGTGAAGACTTGCGGAGTGAGCATGTGCTGACCTTCTCGCTTGTCATCAATCCGAACCCGGATTTGACGGCGATGGTGCCGTTCGATCTGCGTGAACGCTTCGTCCGCGAACTGACCGAAGCTGTAGTCGAGGAGTTTTTCGACGAGCGCGGCTTGGACACTGGTATCGAGTACAGCTATGTTCTGCATCATCGAAACAGTACCGATCTACAGTCACCGGGACTGCATGATCCGCATACCCATGTGGTTCTGCCGGGGACGGTCTTTGACGAGGAGCATGGGCAGCGCGTGCCATTGTTCTTCTCACAAAATCGCAAGGTCAATCACATCGAGATGCTGCACCACGTCACCGAACGCGAGATGGGCGTGCTGATGTATCGCTATGTTGGTCTCGACTGGGAGAGACGCTACGACAATCTGGATGCTGTACGCGCAGCACAGTTGGCAATCAGCGACGAGCCAGCACATGGAGAATTTACGAATGATGGCGACTCGTTCGATTTCTGGATTGGAGCGCGTCGTACCGACGAACAGACCAGCGCGGTAGGCTACTACCAAACAGTTGAAGATGACAGGGCGGAGTTTCGCCCGTTGGTGAGCAGGTTGCGTCATGATGAGGCAGAACTGCTGGCGCGTCTGCTCCACAGTGAGATCGGTGGAGACTTCGCCGCGCTGCGCCAGCTTGCCGATGGCATTAATGAGATGAAGTGGGAAGAGCGGGAAGCCTTCTTCGCCGACGTACGCCAGTTGGATTTCTCGCCGCCGGAGCGGGAACCGGACTTGAGCATCGATATCGACTTTTAGCCGACATGCACACAGGGGAATGGAACGCTCTCGTTTGCCGACCAGCGCGCTTCAATCCCCTGTGTGTCATCTAAAGGAATGACCATGAGTATTGCATATTCTACTGTTTCCGGCAACCAACCGGAGTGGCGTGATTTTCTCCGCGCCCTATATGCGCACGCATCGGATGATCTGTACTTTGAATTGCGCTGCATCCACCCGACGAACGGGGATGCCCGTTCGTTTTGGAGCAAAGTCGGGGACAAGCGCACCCTGACCAACGCGCTCAATCGCGGAACCGCCTTGAATCGTGAGGGTGGCTATGGTCTGTACTTCGCGCCGTGCTTGCGTCGAGAGAAGCAGGGCAAGGCGGACACGGCGGCGCTGCTGTCCGCGCTCTGGGTTGATCTCGACTGCGACGATGAACCAGCCCGACGAATGGCAGCGCTGGCAAAGCTGCACGCTTTCAACCTACCACCCTCAGCCATCATCGACAGCGGCGGCGGCTTACATGCTTACTGGTTGCTCTCTGAAGCGGTATCGCTCGACGAGGACAGGCGCAAGCAGGCAGCAGACATTTTGCGTGGCTTGTTCAGCGCGCTTGGTGGCGATCCGCAATATGTGAAGTCGGTCGCGTCTGTAATGAGACTCCCCGGAAGCATAAACACTAAGCCTGAGAGAGTCGGTGTGGTTGTGATGTTGGTTGAACTTCATGCGGATCGACGTTACCCGTTGAGCGAATTTGCTTGGTTGGAAAGCCAACCACAATCTGAGCGGATCGGGGGAGTGCATGTCATCACGCTCAACGGAAACGGACAGCACCCGCTGCCGAAGCGAACTGAGGACTATCTCGCGGCGGGTGCCTCGGAGGGTAGCCGCAATGCCGAATTGTTCGCAGCGGCGTGTCAACTGCGCGACGCCGGCTACAGTCAGCCTGATGCAGAAGGACAGCTTGTTCCGCGCTATGTTGCTGATGGGTGCAGCGAGCGTGAGGCGCAGGCGACGATCCGGAGCGCATTCAACCATCCCCAGCGCGATCCCCTTCCTGAAAGTAAGTCAGGGCGGGAACAGATCGATGCGCTGGTAAATCGCTACGAACGGGCGACAGCCGATGTCGACCGCCCAACCGCTGACCAAATCCGCGCAGCGGTAGACGCCTGTGCCACATTGAATCCCCTCGAATGGGCGGCGGAACGCAAACGTCTACGCGCTTTGTGCGGTGATACCTACCGTGTCGAAGACTTGAACGGGATGTATCGGGAAGCGCGGCGTGTCCTGCACAAGACGGAGCAGCCGCCGCAACCGGAGAACCGCTATCTCGAAATGGACGGCAGAATGGTCTTTGAGCGGCACACCGAACGGGGAACCGTCAAGCAGCCGGTTGCGGATTGGATCGGGCGGGTGCGCGAGTGGATCACACGTGTGAACGATGACGACGGCGCAGAGCATATCATGCGTCTTGATTTGCGCCGCAGAGTACACACCATCACGTTGGATGTACCCAGTGAACTCTTTGGCGATACGAATGCACTTCAACGCTTTATTGCCGCCAGAGCGGGCGGTTTCTTCGCAGTCGAAGCGGGGATGCACCGCCATCTTGTGCGTGCCATTCTCGCGCTGTCAGGCGAACCGATCCGCAAGACCACCTACTGTTTCTTCGGTTGGACGGCGCTTGAGGGTGATTGGATGTATATCGCTCCACACATGAGCGTAGGCGCTCATGGTCATCTGGAGTCGCCTCACGCTGTTGAGCTAGAGGCGCGTTTACGGGATTATCGGCTGTCGAACGCGGATTGGGAGACGAGCCTCGCAGCGTTTCAAGCGGTGACCGCCGTCTTCCCAAAATCGCTGGTTCCCGCGTTGATCGCCTTTGCGCTGCTACCGCTCGTCCAACGTTTCTTTCCCGCCGCAGCCCCGAAACCCGCCCTGCATCTGGTGGGCACATCGGGCAGCGGGAAAAGCGAAATCGCCGCGTTGATGGCAAGTTTCTATGGCAATTTCAGCCGGGATACACCACCCGCCCAGTGGGGCGATACCATCAATACGGTGGAGGTGTTGGGCTATGCGCTCGCTGATGCGCTCTTTTGGGTCGATGACTACAAGACGAGCTACGCTGACGAGCGCACCTTTACCCGCTTCTTGCAAAGCTACTCGCGCGGGATGGGACGTGGGCGGTTGACGCGTGAAGCGAACCTACGGCAAGAGCGCCCCTGTCGTGGACTACTGCTCTCGACCGGAGAAACGACAATTGAAGGGGAAGCATCGGTGCTATCACGGATGCTCGTGCTAGAAATTCCGCCGTGGGAACGACGCGACCCGCAGGGCAAGGCATTAGCGCAAGCAGAAGCACTGCGCGAGAAGTTGTCCGGTTTCACGGCGCATTTTGCCGCATGGATAGCCCGACAAGCAGATGCCGAAACACTCCGCAAGGCACTTGCCGACGACCTCGAGCTGATGACGCACGGCTATCGGGCGAAGCTGAGCGGTACGCGCCAAGCGCATACCGGGCGTGTGATTGGTAATTGGGCAGTCTTGCTCGTGACCTATCGCCTGTTGATGCGCTTTCTCAGCGAACGGGAAGCGGATCAGCATCTGCCGGGGTGGCAGGATGCGATCCACGAAACGGTGCAGGCGGTGCAGCACGAACGGGCAGGGCAATTGTTCCTCGACACGCTGGCGCAACTGCTTGCCAGCGGCGAAGTCATGCTGGCGACGGATATGCGCCAACCAGAGGGCGCCCGTCCCGGTGTTACAGTGATCGGCTACGAGGATCAGGCGTTCGTCTATCTGATCCCCGAAGTGGCGTATCGGGAAGTCAACCGCATTTTGTCGCTCAAGTTCACGATCTCCGCGATTGGCTCACAGTTAAAGGAAGATAATATTCTCATTCCGGCGGGCAGCGACGGACACCTGACCGTACAAATGCGAGTGCGCGGACATCGAACGCGCTTGTGGCGTTTGAAAGCCGCCGTCTTTGGCGGTGGTAACACTGGGGACAGTGGAGACGGGACGCCATGACGAGCGTCCCCTTTGTTTATTCTATGGAGACAGTGGAGATCATGGAGACAATCCTTCTATTGATGCGGAAAAGTGTCACCGCTGTCTCCACTGGCACAGTTTCTTAGACTGTTTACGCGCAAAGACACGCAAAATAATCGGGCAGCAAAATTGATGTTTACAGAACATAGATTTGTGAGTGGAGACGGTGGGTACAGTCGATACAAACGACAAGTGGACTGCCCCGAAATGGGGACAATCTTCATTGGTGTCAGACGGGCAATATCGAGTAGAACTGCCGCAAAGCAGCCTAAGATCCATAGCTCAGGCTGCTTTCGCAGATCAAGCTCGGCTCTCACTACAACCGGTCTAGTTCATGGGGGCAGGTCATTTGCAGATGGTCGTGTTTGAAACATAAGGAGAAACAGAGACGACTCACTGCTTCCCGATTCTGACGAGTAGCGACACGCGCATTCGTCATGCCGACACTCCTACTCTCTCTCAGTTTACCGAGTGTGTCAGATTAATAGAGGTGCCCGCGTATACGTTCTAATTCCTCTGACAGTCGCTCTAGTTCTTCAAAATATGTCTTCGCGCTGCTGTAGAATTCGTTCCAATAGTTTTGGTCGAATTCATGGCGCGTTTCGTCACGCCACACGCGCCGACTCGCTTCGACTTCACGTTCCAGCTCGTTAAGACTCGTTGACACCGTGTCGAGGTGTAGATAAACCATGTCACTCTCTCATATTCCAAACATGCCGCCCGAATTCTCGAACTTGATGAGCGCCGCTTCCCGTTGTCGCAGCCAGTGTTGGGTCGCGGGGACGCCTCGCTGCATTTGATTGTGCATCGCACTGGCAAAACTGTGATAGCGACTGGTCGCCTCATCGAAATGATGGCGTACTTCACGCAGTCGCTGTACATTTTCTTGTGCCGACCAAACCACTTGCCGCTCTGCGCTGCAATCGGGATAGTGAGTGTTGCCTTCATCATCGACATAATAGCTGTTCTCGCACTCGGCAAGAGCGTATTCCGCCACCCGCAATTCGCGTTCTGCTTCTGTAAGCCGCGACTCGATTTCAGCGCTTAGACGGGCAAGTTCAGTTTCGGCGTTCATGGCGACATCGTTGAGCGTTGATGCCACTCTTCCGACATTGGCTTCGATCTGTCGCAGCGCCGCGATTACTTCTTGGGGTGAGGTTTTCACATTTCACCCTGACTGCGCTCAAATCGCTCAAGCGCCTCAATCCGATAGCGCAAGAACTCCTCGTACTGACGGCATACACGGGTATACTGCTGTAAAACGGTATGCACATCATTCCAGCTACCAGTAAAGTTCTCGTAAGCAACACCATCCCACACGGCGTTCAACCGACTCCACGCGCCGTCTAACACACGCATGTCGGCGTCCATCCAGCGATCAAACCCTTCGAGCTTATCCAACAGTTCTTGCAATCGTATCCTCAGCTGTGTAACGTTAGTCGCACTCATAAAATACTCTCCCCCGTCAACGCCCGAAGTATTGGTCTAATGCCCATTTGCGACGCAGCAAGAATTCGTGATAGCGTCCGCCGTGAACCTCACGATACATCTTTAGAGCAGCACCCATTTCACGCCATTGTCCCTCGAAAACCTGCCGCTCAGAATCCGTCCACAGCTCATCGGCTCTGCTCCAAGTTTGCTGCAAATCGTCCCAGTGGCGCTCCATTTGCTGGTTATACATGTCGAGAATGCGAATGAAGTGCTGTAGTTCCTCGTATAAATCATCCATTGTCGCCATGTTGACTTATCCTTTAGTCAGGGTGAAAGACATTGTGCCGCTTGTCCCGTTTAACGACCTAACAAACACTAAATACACTCCCGGTTCTGTAAATCGGTTCGTCAGCGAAAGCGTGGAAAGGTCAGAAGTCCCATTACGGGTTTCAATAATATTCCCTTGGCTGTCGCGTAAATCAATCGAGCCTGCAATCGTATTGCTTGATTGTGCAAGCCAAAAAGTGACATTCTGGTTTGCCCTCACAGAAAAGTAAAAACCATACATCCCTTCAGGTGCGAGGGCTAGAGCAATTTGCGAACAGCGATTGGCATCACAATCACGCGGCGCATCACTCAAGTTGAGAGTTTCAAGATACGCCAATGCGTCTGCCTGTAATTCCGCCGTCCTCTGTTTAGTGATCTGGTCATTTGCCCACAGCCCCACACCAGCAACGACGACGATGATAACCGCGACCAAAGTTCGGAAAAAAGTCCGGCGACGCGCTTTCTTGTATTCAATTTCGCCTCGAACCCGTTCCAAGCGCCGACGGGTATCCTCTAAAGCAGTAGCGATACGTCCCACGTTGTCAACAGCGTCAGCAAAGGCGCGTTCCTCACCTTTACTGCCATCTACCTTGACGGTTACGCTAGGCAAATTGCGACCATCGACATGTGCCATTTTGAAATCATTTTCGCCGCGCCGTATAGAAAGCTCAACCTGTCCCATCTGACGCTGAATTTCTCGATTTCCATTATCTTGCGCTAAAGTCGCTTCGCGTGTTTCCTTCTCGTACTGCACATTCAGGGCTGCCTCAGTTTCGTTGAGCTTTTTGTGCGCGGTAGCAAGCGTTGCAGCATGTTCACTCGTTGCTTGCCGATTAAGTCTCAGGGCGTCAATGACCTCTTGGTACGAGTCGTTGAATGTTTTTGAAATCGTCATGACTTGCTCTCTCAGTCCTTCTTGTTCAACGCTGACTGCAACCGGGCGGCGTATTGTTTAAACACTTCTGCCCGCTCATCACGTTTAGAGGGCAGCACATAAGGCTTGAATTTCTCTAACAGCGTACTTTGCTCATCATCAAGCAAAATTGCCCGCTTGTCTTTTAGCGTGCTGGCTGTCACTTCATTGAGCAAATACTGCGAGTCTTCTTTTGCCATGTGTAAGGCGGCACGCGCTCCAAATGGCGCAAGATTAGGTTTGCCAAGATAGTTCTCGAAGGTCTTGGTACTGTCCACCCACATCACGGTATGGATTCCGAAGTCCGGACCTCGCTTCAAAATCTCAAGCACCTTGTTGGAGTAATCGGATGGCGTATCACGTCCGTAACTACTTGGCACCGGACGCATATCTGACAGACGATGTAACCCGGCAAGAAAGAAAAATACCGAAGGCATGTCTTCATCATAGGCACTCATCCGTGCATCCAAGATGGCTTTCACCTGATCAATCATGTCCGTCGCGCCACGCCGTTCCTTGACCACAATCCGGTGAAAACTGCCGAAGTGCGCCTGAAAATCCTCGCACGTATCTTCCCATTCTTCTTCTTTCAAGCTGAGATCGATGATATAAAACTCGGCTTTTTGCGTGGGGTAAAAGGCAGATAGGCTGATAAATGCCGAACCGATCATACCGAAAATGACTTCTTCCGCATCGCCAACGATCAAGAAGTTAGAACGTTGACGCCGACGGAAGGCAATCGACGTGTGCGCCTTGATTTCTGTCGCCTCACCTAACCAGACCATCGAGGGTTTTTCTTCGGCTGCCCATTCACGCAGACCAAACATGTCTTTGATCTCGCGGGCTTTTGGCGTAATACAGCGCTCTTTGATGAATTCGTACAACTGCTCCAGTTGTGCATTCTCGTTGAGATGAGTCCCTTCGTTGCCTCTGAAAATGACCTGTTTTCTTTTCGAGACACGATCTGGGTTATCCGTCGCCAATTTCTCGATCCGTTCGAGAACACGCGGAATGCTCAGGACATCGGGCGGCATACTATCTTCGACTTGATCCTTAATGAAAGCAACTTGACCGGGCGTATTGCGATCTCGCCGTCCGCCGTCATCGTTGTAAATGACTTCACCGGGACGTTCCAGCAGTTCGGCAGCGTTCACGTTGTCAGAACCTAACAGGGCAACCACTTCGGCTTCAGGCGAGCGTAAGACAATGCGCGTCGCAAATTGCCCGAACGTCGTTTTGGGGATGTTAGCGACGACAACCGATTGCGATCCCAGAATAACGTGAATACCGAAAGCGCGTCCTTGTCGAGCGAACAAATCCAGCAAGCTGCTTGCGCGGCTGGTGATCATATCCGACTCGGCAAACAACACTTGAAACTCATCAATGATCAGCACAATACGCGGCAGTTTTTCGTTCGTGTACTTACGATAAGCGGGCAAGTCTTCAATCTTGTAGCCTGCCTTCTTAGTAGCATCCGTGAACAATACGCCACGCCGTTCCATTTCTTTCTGAATTTCGCGCATCGTGCTTAAGCCAAGTTCGCGTTCGCTCTCAATAGCGATCACCTTCGCGTGCGGCAGTTTGTATTCAGCATAGACGCTGAAGGCAACACCCTCCTTATAGTCCAGCAGATACATTTCTAGTTCGTCAGGCGCGTATTTGAGGGCGAGATTGCAGATCAACGTGTGAAATAAAGTCGTTTTGCCATAACCAGTACGTCCACCCACGAGCGCATGTGCCGAGATACGTCGATCTCCGCGATCTTTCTTCTCCCCCAACCAGAAATTCAGGGGATCGCGTGCGCCGGAGCGCCCAACGGCGACATCAATGATTTCTTTACTATCCCCATGCCACTGCTCACTCTCTTTGACGACAATACGTTCAAATGGAATGCCTTGAAATGCCCCGCGTTCGGCTTGCTTACTCACCCCATCAAGCAGTTGATTAAACAGGCTGTCCTTGCTCTTGTCTTTGGGGACTTCATAATAACTTTCGGGAATGGCATCTGGCGTAAACAGGAATTCCTCTGCTGCGCCTTTCAAATCGTGCAATTTTAGTTTTGCTGATCCTTCAAAAACCTGAAGCACCTGCGCCTCGCTCAATAACGCATCCATGTTGAAATCGCGCAGCACGTTTGACCCTAGCTCATCTTCATTGATGTGCATCACAAGATAGACACCAGTGCGAACCCCTTTTTCGGCAAGGCTTAAAAGGCGTGTCGCGGCGTCTGTATCGAACTTCGAGGGGAAATCAGCGACGCATAAGAAGCGATAAGGTTCTACGACTTCTTCCGCCTCTTGATTATATGATTCGATGTCTCGGTACTCGCTGGCAAGATATTTAAGCGTTACCCGGCGGATATGTTCGGTGAGTTCCCGCATCTGTGATCGTATTTCGTCAGCTTCGCTGTAGACCGTATCGCCGCGAATTGATTCAGGCAGCCGCTTGAATGGGAAATTGTCACCTAAGCCAAGTGGATCGAATAAGACAAAGCGCACGGACATCACAGGCAGCGTTAGCGCGACACGGGTGACCACTGAACGAAGTAATTTAAGCGCCCGTTCTTTCGCCTTACTGCCGCCGCGTGACGTGATAATGATATGGCGCTGACCAATCAGCGGTGCCAGTGCCGGAACTTTCAGCAACGGGTTTTTAACATCCGTTTCGTTGATGACACCCACGCGAATGCCGCTTGGAACGCCAGTTCCCACTTCATTAGGCTTGCGAAGGACATCGCCCATCAGGAGCGGTGTAAAACGCTCCCACGCATCAACATCATCCCAACCTGCGGCGATAATTCCCAAGTTCCGGTAGACCTGCGAAATTTTTTCCGCAGCGTCGCTCGTATCTGTTCGAAATGCCGCTTCAGCGTTGTTGATGGTTCGCTTATGTTCCTCGCTCGCTTGTCGCTTGAGGCTTTTTGTCTGTTGTTCCGCCTGTTCGACATAGCGTTCAAAGGTAGACTGAAGTTTGATGGTCAATTGTTCGCGCCAAAGCTCAGCATCGCGCCGCGCTTGTAATAGATTGGCGTAATGCTGTAAAAGCTCTAGCACTATCGATTTTTCTTGTGAAGCTGACACCGCTTACTCCTTCGCACTTCGGGTTATTCCCATGTTAATACTATAACATTTACCTTACACGGCAGACAATTTAGGTTAACATTCCACCCGAATTTATACGGTTTTAGGAAAAGCCCAAACACCCGTTTGGTTCTTAATGCGCTATAATCGGGCAGAAATTGCATCGATTTATGAGTGAAGTCACGGCAAAGCTGTTTCATGATCCCTATACGTCGCGCTTATTTCTGGGTACTCCGGCTGATCACGGTTGGCATCATCTCAATCATCTCTCCCGCACTTGCCTCGTCACGTGCGCCAGTGGTATTCCCTGTCCAAACCTATACCCCGTCACCGTCGCCCACCCTGACCGCAACACTGATAATACCGCCGACCCCTACCTCCACGACAGCGCCAAGTGAAACGCCTACACCCACTGCAACGAACACGCCAATTATTCCAACGGCGACTCGCACGCTCATTCCAACACCAACCCATACGCCTGCCCCTTCGAATGCAATGATTTTGATTGCGGCGTATCGGAATGACAACAACAGTGACGGCACGCTCAACAATCAGGATCGTGGCGCGATCTATTTGATGAACGTGGATGGATCGAATGTCCGGCAAATAACACCGTCCGATCTTGATGCTTCCGATCCTGATATGTCACCGGACAGGCAGTCGATTGTGTTTTCAGATTTCAGCCGCAACACAGACGGTGATCTGTATATCCTGAATGTAGAAACAGGCAGTATGCGCTTCTTGACAATTGGAGCGCATCCCACATGGTCGCCCGATGGTCGCTTTATCGCGTATACCTGTGACGGCGAGAGCAACCCGAACATTTGCATCCTCGGCATCGACGGGTCGAATTTTCAGCGATTGACGAACGCAGATATTACACAGGCAAATTGGCAAGCGCACTGGTCACCAAACAGTGCTTCACTTTACTTTCTGAGCCGCCGCATTGATACGACAGGGGATGGAGTGGTCGTTGGCTGCGACAATGCGCTCGTCGTGCGTGTTGATTTGGATACGCTGCGCCAAACGATTATCAGCCCGACCAACGAGTCGATTGCCTCGATCAGCGTTTCTGCGGATGGTCGGCAGCTTTTGCTCACCCAATTCTGGGAATATACCCCCAGTTCGGACGGGCGTCGGTGTGGATGGAATGACGCCAGCGAAATCGAGATTCTGGATGTGCAAACGGGACAGGTCAACACCATCATCCCGCAGCATGCCATTAGCCGCCAGCCCGTTTTCGCCTATGGCGACAGCGCCATGTTGTATCTGACATCACAGTCCGACTATAACGGAGATGGCGGAATCAGCATTGTGGATGCTCGTGTCCTCACCCTGTACGATTTCAGAACGGGTGCCGTGACCGCACTCACTGACGATAGCTATCAATGGTTCGACATTCGCTGGATCGAATAGTCGGGCAGACCCTCTGAGGAGCGCAGCACTATGTCGAGACGTTATTCGTTACTGTCTACCTTGATTCTGATGATCTTCGTGTGCGCCGCCACAGGGCATGCACAAGAAAACATCGAGATCGAGTTTCGCGTTGAGCCACAAACGGCACTTGCACAATCCGGCGATTCATTTGTTCCCATTCCGTTACGAATCACGCTTTCCCATACAGGGACATCCCGCGACGTACAGGAAATCGAACTGATGATGACGGCGGGTCAAGGGGTGATATTTACCGAAGGAAGCGGTTTTGAACTCGATAATTCCCTCCCCTCTCCAGAGGCGCATTTAAGCGCCGCCGTTGATGTGGGCGAGAGCCGCACTTATGATCTGGTTGTGCAAGCACTGCCGGGTACCTTTGGACGAGTCCGATTGATGTCGGATGTGCTGTTGAACGGTGCTGCGTCGCCCACCTTGAGCGCTAATGCGTCGTTCAACTTGGACTTTGGCAGTGATTTGATCGAATTAATACAGACACAACCTGCAATCCCGAATATCGATGGATTACGTATCATTCAGCGCGGCTCAACAACGCTGCAATCGCTGGCAGATCGGTCTGAAATTGACATCTACCTCGAAAATGCGGGCAGTACGCCGCAAACCTACGAGGTGAATGTGATGACATTCAGCCAGCTCGTGCTGAACCCCGATGAAGATCCCGTTCTCGAACTTGAACCGAGAACTTTCGTGCTTGCAACGGGTGAAAACCGCATCGTGCGTGTCTTTGTCAGTGGGCGGGATGGCACGAGAATGGGGCGTTATTCTGTTCTAGTGCGTGTTACCCCAGCAGGCGAAGAATCATTACCTCTATTGTTGGCTATCGCGTATGGCGCGGCAGTCTTTGATCCGCCTCAGTCCGCTCCCATCGATCTGACCGAACAAGAAATGTATCTGGATACCGCGCTGCTGCACGGCAGCCCTGAAAACCCTATTCACATGAGTCAGAACGAACAAGGGGAATTGTGGGTCTGGATTGAAAATACGCGCCTCGCAGCGATAACCCGAACGATCAGTCTACAAGTGTTTAGCCGCACAGGTGATCTGCTATTTGCAGAAAACGCAGGGACACCGAGCGCAGAACTCGTCGTCGAAGGCATCGTTTTGGGTCCCTATGAAGGCATGGTCATTCCAGTTCACATATCGCTGAGGCAAAGCGGCGCGGGCGGCACATTTAGCACGCGCCTAATTGCGCGGGACAACGAAAATGCCGAAACATCGGAACGACTGGTACAGGTGAACGTGGTGGAATAGGTATGACAAGATCACGCTTATTAAATCACGTACTGGCATTCGCACTCATCGGTGTACTATTGCTGGGCAGACTAGAAGCGTCACCGCTCTCTGTCTTTCCCGTCAGCACCCTCACGCCGACAGCAGCCCTCATGCTGACGCTCACGCCCATCGAAGACGCTAACCCCGCACCGGTTGTTGTTCCAACGGAGAAATCAACGCTGGCATCGACTTGGACGCCTATGCCAACCCATACGCCGAGTCCGACGCCTGACGAACCCGCGATCCGCGCATGTCCCGGTTTACCTGCGCCGCAATTGATCATTGGAGCGTATGGGCGAGTTCGCCCAACCGGACAGGGGAATCGTCTACGCACCCAACCGTCAACATCCGGTGAGCAAATCGGCACGATCCCTTTAGGGCGATTGTTTTTCGTGCTTGAGGGTCCCGAATGTGCGGATGGGGTAACGTGGTGGCGTGTGCGCTTCAACGAACTGGAGGGTTGGACAGCAGAAAGCGTGAGCAGTGCCTATTATGCCGAACCCGTCTCTGGGGGACGCATGGAACTCGACCTGTCGGGGCTGGATATTGATTCCAACGATACGAATGATACACACTACGGTGCGTATCAACCATTTCAGCGCGGGCATATGTTCTGGCTAGAACCGATTGACGATATGTGGGTGTTGTACACTACCGGACGCGGGCGCGGAACATGGGAAGTCTACCGCGATCTCTTCTACGAGGGCGATACTGAAACCGATCCATCGCTGCGCCCCCCAACAGGGCTGCAACAACCACGACGGGGATTTGGGCGCATCTGGCGTGATAACGATCCTGTGCGCGGCGGGTTGGGCTGGGCAACACAGAGCGAACAGGGTTTTACCATTCGCTACCAGTATGATCCGACCAGCAGGACGCACACTATTTATTCCCCATCCGGCACTCGATTCAATTTGAGTGACGACGGGACGTGGAGTTCGTAGATCGAGACGCGGACAATTAAATCAGTTGTCCGCGCTTTTCCCCAATTCACACCTTCAAAATAGTTTGAGTTTGTTGCGGCGCTTTTTCATACTGTCTGCTTCGACTGTGCCGCCGCTTTCGGTCAATTCCTGTGCAATCGTGCTGAAAGTCTCGCTGAGATTGCGTAGATCGGTGAAGAAGCTCAGATCGTCACGCGATGAAATACGCCGCAAGAAGTCCCGATCCGCACCGCCGAATCCAATAGCAATAATTTCGATGCCCGCTTCGTGACAGCGTTTCGCACGGCGTTCAGCTTCATCTTGATAGCTCCACATGCCATCTGTAAGAACCAGCCCGTAGCGCAAGCCATCTTTATTGTGCAGGTGATTGTATATCTCGGTGAATGGATCAGTGGCATTACCACCGCCCGTCCGTCCGATGGTCATGTCAAGGATTCCCTTACGAATTTGCCGAGCGTCCTGCACTGCTCGGACCGTTGTAAGCGTTGAATCGGAGAACTCGATAATGCCAATGGATGTATTCGACAGATCGGATTCTTCCAGAAACCCGCCCGCCGCCGATTTCGCTTTGGAAAGCGGATCGCCAGACATACTGCCTGATAAGTCGAATGCCATGTACAGCGACAAGTGTTCACGTACCTTTTCAAGTTCGGGCGACAATGCGAACCGATCAGGCACATCCGGCGGTAGAGGTTCAATCGTCAGCGTGAGGGGAGCGCGAGTCGTGCGTTCTGCTGCCGCCACATCAACCGTACCGTTGACGTTATACGAATAGGTAATGTCGATGACCGCAGTTTTGCCGCTTACGGGCGGAATGTTGCTAAAGACGTATTTGCCCAAGTAAACGCAAGTCATGGGATTACTTGTTTCACCCTGAGTCATGTAGACTTCGAGTTTATTATCTCCACTACGACGCACCTTAAGTGTATAAGGGCGCGTCTCTGCACATGGGATCGTTTTATTCTTCGGAATAATAATGCTGTTGATGTACTTGCTGCCGTCCTCGTTTCGGGCGATCATCCCCATGCTGCTGCTTATGACGTCTGTAGAGGTAGTTTTGCGTCCGGCAAGCGCCAGCCGTGTACCACTGCGCTTTTCGTAATCCATTGCCGCTTGAATGGCTGCACCCTTGGCGACGGCTTCATCGGGATGTACGCCAGCCAGCGCGGGCTTGCCCGACATCTGTTCCACGAAGCGTTTGACGGCGGGCATTCGCGTGCTGCCGCCCACAAGGATCACGCCTTCCAAGTCGCTCCAGTTCATATGCTGTTCAGAGAGTGCCTGCTCGCACAGCACGGTTGTACGATGTAGCAAATCGCTCGTCATTTCCTCGAATTGGTCGCGGGTGAGGTCATATTTCCCGTGCCGTCCACCACCGTATACGGTCACGCTGACTGACGATTTTCCGCTCAAACTCTTTTTCGTGTCTTCCGAAAGCACCATCAAATCGTTGATCTCATCGCCAACCAGCGATGTGCCAAATTCGATTTCAAACTGTCCGGCGAGGTAGCTAAGAAGGCGATCATCCCAGTCTTTACCGCCCAGTTCATGATCGCCTTCTGTGCCGATAACGCGAAGTTCGTCCGGTGCAATTTCGACCAGCGTGACATCAAATGTGCCGCCGCCCAAATCGTACACCAGATATTTTGCGCTCACATGGGTTGGACGTACCCCAAAAGCAAGCGCCGCCGCTGTCGGTTCACTGATAATCCGCAGCACGTTCAAGCCTGCTTGCTCACCCGCTTGAATGGTGGCGCGTCGCTGCGGGTCTTTGAAATAAGCTGGCACGGTGATCACGGCGTCTGTAACTTCTTGACCAAGTCGCGCTTCTGCGACACGCTTCAAATGACCTAGCACCAGTGCCGACAGATCGATAGGCGTGTATTTGCGCCCATCTTGCAAGAAAACAGCATTCGGATCGCCCATTTGCCGCTTGAAGAACGAATACACACCGGGATCGCCAAGCGCCTGTTTTTCTTTCGCTTCCCAGCCGACGAGCGGAGGCACGACAGAGAGGTCAACGACAGAGGGCGTGAGACTGCGTGACTCCTCGTCCGCCAGCACTTCAGATGTGCCTTGCTGAGAAATGTACGCAACAACCGAGTAAGTCGTGCCGAGGTCAATCCCAACAAATGCGCCCATAATTCCCCTTTAACTAACCGTAAGTGATTTCGAGCGCGACGCGGCAGCCGTAACATCATCTGCCGACATGATCGCTTCCGTTTGCAATTCAGTCTGTACTACACGTCCGCCCGTCAGTTCGCGGGCATTCATGTGCAAGCGCCCCTGATCGTTGAGTTCAAAGGTGATCTCAATAGGGGAGCCTTCGGGCAATCCACGCGGAAGATCCATTTCGGTTTCGCCCAAGATGCGGCTGTCAGCCGGTTCCCATGTATCGCTGCTCGACAGATTATCCACGATCTGGATTTGTGCCGTTGGCTGATTCGCTTCTGCTGTGCCAAACGTCTGCGTGATCTTCGCGGGCAGCGCGTCGTTGATGCGGATCAAGTTACTCACGACATCGCGGCGCAAGTTACGATCCCACGCGATCACGCCGAAGCTGCGGCTGGTCACATTGGTGGGCATTTTGCCAGCATCTTGTACGGTCTTGAGCGTCAAACCAAAATCGGAGGCAACCGCACGTTCAGCCGCTTCGCGTTGCGAAGGCGATACGGTTTCCATGTTGATTTGTTCCGGCGCGACGCCCATTTGCTCTGCCATGCGAGTGATAATCTCTTGATTGATGGACAGGCGATAGCCGAAAATCGCTGCGCCTTTAGCAACCGCTTCCGAGGGTTCAAAAACACGCGGTTCTAACCCACGTGAACTGCCGTACTCCTGAATGAGGCGGCGGCTGACTTGCGGCATCAAGGTTGATCCTCCGACCAGCAGCAATTGATCGATTTTAGTGACCCCGCGTTTTTCCGCCTCTGCCAGCAGTTGATTCGTCATATCAACCGTGCGTCCAAGCAGATCGTTCGTCAGTTCGTCAAACTTTTCACGGGTGAGCGTCACGCGGGCGCGCTGCCCTTCGTGAATGATTGGAATGTCCGTCTTTTCGCGCCCTGTCAGTGTGATCTTCGCTTGTTCCGCCCGACTGAATAGTTCTTGCTCTGTTTCCCTAGACGACATAGGGTCTTCAGATGAACTTGTCTGGTTACGCCATTCTTCCGCGAAATACTGCACGACTCGTTCATCCCAATCGCGTCCACCCAATTCATGATCGCCACCTGTCGCCACCACCGTAATCGAGCCGCCTTCGATGCGGATCACGGTGATGTCAAACGTGCCACCCCCCAAATCGTACACAATCACCGTTTGATCAGACTGCTCGTTCGTGCCATAGGTGATCGCCGCCGCCGTCGGTTCGTTGATGATGCTCAACACGTTTAGTCCGGCGATCTTTCCGGCGTTGGCAGTCGCTTCACGCTCAGGAATGCCAAAATAAGCGGGACAAGTGATCACCACATCGCTGATCTTCATGCCCGTTTGCTGTTCGGCATCCTGTACCACTTTTCGCAAGATATACGAGGAAATTTCTTCCGGCGTGTAGCGTGTTCCTTCATACATAAACAGGAAACTTTCGCTTTTACCCATGAAACGCTTGACCATTTCAACCGTTTGGTCAGGGTAAAGCACGCTGCTTTCTTTGGCGGCTTTTCCAACGATGCGCTCTGTGCCGGAAAACTGAATGACTGAGGGCGTCACGTGCTGCCCCTCAGCGTTGGCAACGACAACCGGACGACCGTACTCATCAACATAGGCGATGCACGAATAAGTCGTGCCAAGATCGATCCCAAAGACAGGTGTTTTAGACTGGGTCATTTTTTCCACCGCGATTTATATAATGACTTTATTCAGTTGGGGGCGTGTCGGCAGGTACTTTGTATTGATAGACGACTACGCTTTCAGGGCGAATGATGCGTTCTCCGTAGCGGACTCCACGCCGTAGGCGCTGAATAATAGTGAGATCAAGCGTGCGGTCAAACGTGGCTTCAACACCCGCAGCCCGATGCAGTTTGCGATCAAAGATCGTCTCATCCGATTGATAGAGGTCGAAACCGTAACGCTGCAAAATGCTTTCAATATCTGAGAGAAAATCGTGCGTTTGCAGGCGCACCCGATCTCCACTCGCGTCACCCACTTCGCGGGCTGTCACCGCATCAACATCATTGTAAAGCTGTACAACGTCATTGATCAACGGGCTGAGGATTTTGAACGCCAAATCTTCCCGGTAATCCTGCAATTCGCGGTGCAGCGCATCAATGACCCGATCCTTACTTTGATCGTACTGTATTTTGGCTTGAAAGTCGGCTTGCAACTGCTGAATCACGGCAGTCATTTGATCGACGGCTTGCCCCAGTGCAGCGTTTTGTTCGTTTGTGAAGGTGTTTTGGGGACTTACGTCCATCTCTGGTAAGGTATTGGGGGCAGGTTGATCACTGCCGGATAGGTCGGGAGATAGTGGATTATCGCTCATGTGACCTCACAAAAGGGTGGACATAAAGAGCATAATTGCACATATGTATTGCTTTTCACGACATAATACTCTAACAACGAGAAAACGACAAGGGATTACCCTATGCCGCTAGCCTTGCTCCGTGCTGGTTATGGTCGTCGGCTCAAAGCGATTAATATCCAATTTCAGCCGGGAGAATTCATCGGAATCGTCGGCGGAAACGCTGCCGGGAAATCGACATTAGCCCAATTGTTGGTCGGCGCGTTACTCCCTGATCAGGGTGAGGTTCGCCTCGATGATTGGCGCACGCATATTCCCCGTGAACTGCATGAGATTCATAAGCGGGTCGCTTTAGTGCGTGCCGACCCGGAAGCGCAGATCACCGCGCCCACCGTTAGAGAAGAAATATGCTTTGGGCTGCGTGCCGAGGGCTTACCTCTCGCAGAAATCAACGAGCGAACAGACAAAGTATTGAACGAGTTTGAACTTCAATCGCTTGCAAACTTACACCCATTTTCATTATCGACAGGTGAATTGTGCCGCGTGACGTTGGCGGCTCAAGTTGTACGACAGCCGCGCTATCTGATATTAGACGAGTTCACGCACATGTTGGACAGCATCACACGGGTTCGCATGTTGAATTGGATGCATCAGCATCGAAATCAAACGGGTACAACGATTATTCTGATCACACATCGATTGGAAGAACTACGCAGCGCAGATCGAGCGATTGTGCTAGTTGACGGTTTATTCGTTGCAGAGGCGACAATCCCCGAACTTTACCATCAGTTCCCGGCACATCCTGAATGGCACGTCGATTTTCCTCTACTCATGCGCCTTGCTCTCGAAAGTAACGATCCGCGATTGTCCGCGTGGCGACTTGGTGGCACATCATGAGACGATATGAAATCAAACTGGAACAGGTCGCGGTGGCTTTCAAAGACTCCCGTCCAATCTTGCAACCCACCACGCTGACATTTGCCTCGGACGCTAAAATCGGAATGCTTGGAAGAAACGGATCGGGCAAGACCACGTTAGCGCGGCTGCTGTCCGGCTTAGATAAACCTACGGCGGGCAAAATTATGCGGGGGCGAGGGCGAATTATGCATGTTTTGCAGCGCCCCGAACATCATTTCACACAAGATGCTGTTTTGTGGGAAGTTGCTGGTTATTTGCGCGGCGTTTCAGATATTCGTGAAGGGTGGAAATACCTAGATGCGGTTAATTTGC
>Ga0163154_10004150_pt1 | contig 19276 bp, 21 predicted proteins | sample OliLakLV19MP9P1_FD_148649 | JGI IMG/M metagenome (GOLD analysis project Ga0163154, IMG submission 148649) | Freshwater microbial mat bacterial communities from Lake Vanda, McMurdo Dry Valleys, Antarctica - Oligotrophic Lake LV.19.MP9.P1 | ecosystem: Environmental > Aquatic > Freshwater > Lake >...
TCAGAGCCTGGGCTCTGCGATAAAATCCCTTTGGGGTTGTGTGTAAACCAACTTGTACCCAGGGTTTCTCGAGGACGAGCAACCCTGGGCTGTGTGACGGAATCCCTTTGGGATTCTTTCGGAAATGGTGATGCCCATACAATTAAATCCTAAGTTTGTCGGTCCCGCTTTCGTTTGTCATGACCTTCACAAGCCCATCGACCCGTTTGGCTTTTACATACTTCCGCCAATTCCTTTACCGACTTTTCCTTCTCATCATTTAAAAATGTGGATTGTTCGCGAACCCTCGCGAACGAATCCCAAAGGGATTCCGTCGCACAGCCCAGGGTTGCTCGTCCTCGAGAAACCCTGGGTATATGTGGAAAAATCCACACAACCCCAAAGGGGTTGCGTCTCAATTTAAACGAGCGGGAATATCTGCAAGTTTCCGCCATTAATCCCAGAGGGATTCCGCCGAGCTCCCGAGTGTAGATCGTCAAACTTTGGAGATGATTACGGGTATGTTACTAGATTTATAACAGTTCCAACTAAGGCGTTCTGACAACAGTTCCAACGCCTGGCACGATATTACCAAAAGCTCCATTCGGTGCCGCTCCAGTGCCGCCACCGACGTTAGGACCACCATTCAGAGGGTCGTTGTAGTTATGGAGCGTTGCAGAAACTGTGGTGTTGCCCGGTGCAATCACATTGACAGTATGACTTGGATCAACCAGGACCTGAAAAGCATTCATCACAATGGAACCAGACTGCGCGTTTAAAGTGGAAACCCCCGTGTTCTGGAAGTGAATTGTGCCACTGCCCGTATTTGCCAGAAGTTGAAGTGTTTGATTGGCATCAAGAATGGAACCATTCCGAATGATGAGCGCACCGCCGGGGGCAATGGATTCAAGCTTGATTTGATTGGCCACAAGACGAGCGTTATCGAGCGTGATGTTTTGCGAAGCGCTCACGTCGATTAGCCCATGCGAGTCAGCCGAACCAATCGTATTGGTCCCAGCAGAAATCAAGACATTGGTACTCATAGTGACGGACCCGCCGTTTGTGGCGAACATACGGATGGCACCGCCATTCGCAGGGAGCGCGGTAGCATTTACGAGTGCCAGAAGTTGAGCTGAATTTTGGATTTTAATTCCTGAAGCGCTATTCGTTGCTCCACTAATAATATCTATTTTACCGCCCATCCCAGCTTCCATCGAACTCGCATATATGATGGTATTGTCGACCTTAACAGAGCCGTTAGGAGCGGCCACCGTAATCACTCCGCCTGTTCCTCGGGTGGACCCGCCAAACGCCCCATCTTGGGCTTGAATCATACCCGCGACATTTGTAATGAGGACACTCCCATTCAACGAAGTTAAAGATATGTTTCCCCCTGGTCCAGGAGTTCCAACTGCTGACACATTCCCACCATTGGCGTTAATAGATTGAATCCCGCCCGCCCCGACATTACCCACGAGATCACCAGATGAGCGGATGGTGACGGACCCGCCTTTTCCTCCGTTTTGGCTTGAAAAAGGTGATCCACCGCTGACAGAAATAGGCCCAGCGGTTATGGTGCCGTTCGTAGGTGTCACAAGTGTATTTATATTAATTGCCCCCCCCTGTGCAGAAAACCCATTTGTACCGTCCATATTCACGTTGGCGACCGTGATATTCGACCCTATTGAATCAAGGAAAATCCGACTACTCGCGTTAGTCGCGTAACCCACCATGTTAATATTGCCATTGAGTGCTATGGGACCAGTATCAGATCTGAAAAAGAGGGTTGCTGTGCTCATTGGGGCGGTTTGAAAAGGGTTGAGAGAAGAAATACCGCCCGCACCCGTTGCCGTATTCGTTTGAAATCCAACAAACACAAACGGACCGCCGCCTGATGTATAGGAAATGGTGTTTGCTGTGGTGTTGAAATCACCGGCCATATCAAAAATACCCGCGCCTGACCCGAAAATGACGTTGCTTCCAAAAATGGTTGTGGTTTGTCCCGGTCCATTCCCGGAAATACCATTGAGAATTGAGATAGTGCCATTGGGCGCAATAACGCTTGATGCACCAAAAGCCTTCATGAATGACATGCTGCCATTGGTTGACGCAAGGCTCATGTTATTTCCATACGCTGAACCAAAATTAATATTGGAGTTGGCAGCGATGGAAACTAAACCGGTGAGTGATCCCCCTGCAGCTGTGAATGTTCCTCCTGCGCTAATGGTTCCGTTCGTGTTGTAAACAAGGACATTGTTGAGAGTCATGTCGTTACCAGACACCAAGGTGAGGTTGCTTTGGGAAAAGCTACTGTTGATCTGTAGATTATTTCCAGCATTCACTGTGTCGCCGTCTCCGTAAGCCATTAAAAAGACATTGCTGCCTACCACTATATTAGTGTAGCCGTTGATCACTGAAAAATTTTGAAAGCTGGCATCCGGATCAGTGACAAAAATTTGGCCTTTTAATGAAGGATCAAGGTAGTAGGAAGTGACACCTGCTAAAGGCATGTTAGTCCCTGTTGCCACGATCATGGTAAAGTTTGATAACGTCGGCACAGTAAGAGCGGGCGCGTAGATCGAACTTCCCCCGCCGTTGGTTGTGGCGTTGAGACCACCTGCGTATGTAAACGGAGCGCCGGAATAAATAAAATATTCGGGGGCTATGAGAGTTGACGAATTAATTTGATTACCAGCAAAAAGCGTCAATGAATTCGTCGCTGTGATTGAGGTGGCATTGATGTCATTGCCAGCACTGAGGGCCACGGTGTCTCCCGCTAGGCTTTGGACAAAAACATCCTGACCCGCCCCTAGGTATATGCTCCCAGCAGAAAAGGCGATGTTAGTGGCTACCACGCTACCCGACACACTCTCGATCGATATGTCGTTCGCAGAAAAGTTGAACGGTCCCGCAGCGCCAAGATGGACATCTCCTACAGCTGCCATTCTTATTTTTGCGGCTGTAATGTCGGCATCAATCATCAGATTGTTGCCAGCTGCAAACTTTACCGTTCCTCCGGGCAAATTGATCCCAAGGCTGTCTGCGTAGGTGAGGTCCCCAAAACGCGCGTATGCTCTTATGCCCCCGTCTGACCCTGAGAAACTGTAATTTGAAATATCAACATTACCAAATGAGCTCATCAAAACTAAAGTTCCGTCTCCCAAGTCGACTGAGCCTGAGCCTGAGGTATAAATGTCCCCAAAGGCCACTAGTGCGACATCATCTTCAGATCCCACAACATTTGGGTTTCCTGCCAGTTCAACTGAATCAAATAAATAAACGGCTGCGGTTGCTGTATTCTCAATTTCATTAAAAAACTCATCTAACGGAGCGGCCTCGCTTCCGAAAGCAAAGTACGTAGGCGAACCATCAGTGTCAGAAGAATAAAACTTTCCTTGGTCCACTACCCCATTCGACGTGATCGTTGGATTTTTTGTGTTGGGATCGGCGTCTGTATTAATTGTCGTGCCGCCTCCAATCACGTAAGGGTTCCCAGCAATCAATGTAAGGTCCGTATTGCTAAACCCCCCAAGGATTAAACCCAAAAACGCAAAAAAATCTTCGCTTGCTCCATCGGGTAGACCGAAATCAGCATCAAGCGGATCCACTTTAGAAGGGTCATTCACGGTGACGGAATCTTTTTGAACCACTAACCCCGTGTCTACGAGCTCTCCGCTTGCCTTTTTCTCTTCTTGGACGGAAACTTCTTTAAGGATTAGTTTCTCGCTTGATAGCTCTTTTCGACCGCTCCCCCCGTTGACGAGTTTACTGCTGCGCATAATCGTTTGCAGGTCTACGTCAACGACTGGTGGTAAACTTGTGGCGCCCACAGGAATAATAATCATCTGTCCTGGTTTCATTTTTGCTACGTCCTTATTATTGCCAGGCAACCCCACGTTCATTGAGCCTTCGAGTACAATCATTTTTGTCAGGCCGTTCTTATCCGTTTCCAACATGATTGTGGTTCCGGTGACTGCGGCGGTGGCTGCGGCGGTGGCAATTTTTGCCCCTCCGGATCCCTTGGGCACTTGCAATAACATCACTCCGTCTTTGAGCGAAAAATCACGGGACCCTTGCTTAAATGAAAAAATGGCATTTGAACCCACGCGCGCCAGTGTCTTATCCTGGAACTCAAGTTCAACGAGCGATTTTAAACCGGTTTTGATCACGTCTTTCCCGTTGATGACGTCCTGCACTTTGGCCGGTACGGGGGCATTATTCCTTACAATTTGAACGTCGTTTTCCATTTTCTGGACGGTCGCTTTTTGAAGGAGCTCCGCCTGAACTGTCGTTCCACATATCGCGGAAACGAGAACACCTAAGATGAACCTGTTTTTCATTTTTATCGCCATTTAGAATTTAACGTTCAGCGCGAGTGATCCGCCGACGTTAAATACGTTGTAATCCCCAGCCACCAAAGTGGAATCGTTCGCCGTAAATGAAGTGAACCCTTTCAAACTTGTATACGGTGTGAAATTCCAATTAAAACTTCCGCCCACGACTTGATTGTGATCCTCACGAAACTGGTCGAGGTTCTCGGTGAAGGTATATCGATAAGTCAATTGCGCAAGGAGCTGGCGCGTGATGTTTACTGAATATCCAAAAAAGGCGGCGTAGTCACACCGGTCATCTGTCGTTTTAGATGGATAGGAAGCATGATAATCAAATTGTCCACCTAGGTAAGCCAGGTGTCCGGGCGCGATTTGATAAGGTATGTACATGCCATAGTTCAAATCGTGCTCGCGGTAAAATTCGATGGCTGTGTTTTCCGATGTAAACCGAGAGTGCGAATAACCGGTATAAACGTTTAAACCCATGGCATCGTTAAACACTTGCGTGAGTTGGACCCCGCCCGCCAATGTGTTAAAATCCAGGACGCTCAGGAAATCATAACGGAATATCTGCTCGCGCGCGTAAATTTGCGCGGTGAAATCGCCAAATGTATTTTTGATTTTGGGAGTCATGGACGCCGAAAAAGACCCCACATAATAAACTTCACCTCGGGTCACATTTCGAGTCAGGAACACGTTGTCGGTGTTGACGACCATGCCATCCGCGTACACTTGAAACATTTTATAACGTTCAGCCTGGCGTCTCAAAAGTACTTGCTTGCCCAAATCGTCATCGCCGTCGGTAGTAGGTGATGCAATAGGAATTTCACCGGTTTTGAAGCGCGGCTTAACGGAATCAAGCTGTCGTTGTTGTTCCACTTGCGAGGGCGCAATGGTCTGGGCAAAGCTATCCAATGCCAAGCATCCCACCACGATCACTATTAAAAATTGAACTTTATACGGGATCATGCGTAAAAATCTAAAGGTTATGAGAAGTTGAATTATTATTTTATGGATTTTACTTCAAGCAAACGGAGAAAAACTTTATACAAAAGTTCCTTAGGTAGTAAAAACTAACTTCAACCCGCGGTCAATCGCGAAATGGACGACTTTCATAAATGCTATGCCACCCAAAAAACTGACTCACCTTAACGACAAAGGCAGCGTTCATATGGTGGATGTCTCCGGCAAACCTCCTCTTATCCGCGAAGCCGTTGCCTCTGGTTTTATCGTCCTTGCAAAGAACACCTTGCGCCTCATACAAAACAACAAGATCAAAAAAGGCAGCGTGTTGACGACCGCCATCATTGCTGGGATTCAAGCGGGGAAAAAAACCAGCGAACTGATTCCCTTATGTCACCCTCTCCCACTTTCGCACTTGGACGTTAAGATTGTCACTGGCCGTTCCGGGAAACAATCGGGCCTCAACATTGAAGCCGTGGCGCGCACAATCGCCGGTACGGGGGTGGAAATGGAAGCGCTCACAGCCGTTTCCGTTGCAGCACTCACGTTGTACGACATGTGTAAAGCGGTCGATTCCACTATGGAAATTCGTGACGTGCGTCTGATTAAGAAAACAAAATTACCCATTCCACCTCAATCATAACCTGTATGAATGTCGGCATCATTACTGTCAGTGATCGCGCTTCCTCTGGTCAATACGAGGACTTAGGTGGCCCAGCCCTTGCCAAAGCGGTCGTCGAAACTTATGGCTGGAAAGTAACTGCCGAAGGACTTGTCCCCGATGACATCGAGCGCATCCAAAAAACGATTCGCGCTTTTATTGCCCAAGGTTGCGGGTTAATCCTCACGACGGGCGGTACAGGGATTGCCGATCGCGATGTCACTCCTGAAGCGGTCAAGGCCATTGCCAAGAAAGAACTTCCCGGTTTCGGGGAATCCATGCGAATGCAATCTCTCAAGATCACGCCCAACGCCATATTGTCCAGAAACATGGCCGCCATCGTGGAAACCTCACTGATCATTTGCCTTCCAGGGAAACCATCCGGTGCCGTCGAATGCCTTAGCTTCGTCGCCGCGGCAATCCCACATGCGGTCAAGGTCATTCAAAAAGAACCCACATCCTGTTAGGTCTTTAGTGTAGTCCGTCAAACAGAACGTAACTTATTAAATTCCGCGCAGACCCCCGTTTTTTCGTTGAAGCCAATTGCAGGTGCAATCTTAAGGGACGCAACCCCCTTTGAGGTTGTTGGGGTTGTGTGTCGGCTGACTTTTACCCGGGGTTCCTGGTACCCGAGCAACCCTGAGTTAAAAACGAAAAAGCAACACAACCCCAAAGGGGTTGCGCCTCAATTTAAATGACTCAGAGATGCCTGCAGCATCCTCCGTTCTTTGCATTCAGTGTTGAACAACGCCGGGGGGAAGAGGTCGATGTTACGTTCGGGGCGATTCCCAATACCTCTTTGCGGAAAGTATTTTATTCACTGCTCCCACTTCAATCGGGAGCGGTGTTTTCTGTGGATGGGGACGCCACGAGTCACGCTCTTTTGACTTTTTCGAGGGGCGCAAAAGACGCAAAAAGGGACCAGGGGAAGTTAATCTCACACGAAGCCACGAAGGTTGAGGGGAAAAGGAAACTTGCGAAGCACAGGCAGGATGTACGGGTTACTCGCCCGATAAGGCTTATTGGTTCACGCGGAGGCGCGGAGACGCGGAGAGAAAATCACGGAATCCGGAGGGGATGGACAAACTAATTCTCGGCCCGAGTTCCATGTGAATCTTCATTGCCGCATCAACGATCACTCCGATGATGTCATCCTGTACTCTTCCTCCGCGCCCTCCGTGCCTCCGCGTGAAATTATCTTTTCCCCTGCCCCCCTTTTGCGCGGCTAATTTCTGTGTTCCCTTCTCCCCTACCTTCGTGTCTTCGTGTGAGATTTCCTTTTTTTCTGCGCGAAGGGATGTGCGAAGGGACAGACAAACTATTCTGCGGGTCAGGCACGGCGCAGGCCAGATAGGCTTGTTCGGTCCGGGGAGAAATGGGCAGAAGTTTGAGGTCATCGGCGAATGTTTTCAGGATTGCATGGGCGAGACTTTTTTTATATTCATATGTCCATAATTGGTTGTAGTTTTAGTTGTGCTCAGGCTGCTATTTTACAGGCCGGGCACTTTTACAATATCAGAACCCATGAACTTGAGAAACGCCATTCCCGCCGCGACAGCGGCTTTGTTCAACCAAGCGCTGCAGCGGATCTCCGCTCAGTGGCAGATCACCGACGTTAGCTGAAAATAGTCTGTTGCATGGCGTCAAACCACAGGTTATCCTTCTCCCATGATCCATCCGATCTCCGAACTCCAAAAACTGCCTCTTCACGAGCGTTTGCAGTTGGTGGAGGATCTATGGGACAGCATTGCTTTGGACGACAGTAACTTATCGGTTCCGCAGTGGCAGAAAGACGAACTCGATCGCCGAGCCCGCGAGTTTGAAGCCAAGCCCGACTCAGGTATTCCCTGGGAGACCGCCAAAGACATCATTCGCGGTCACCATGCTTAAGCCTATCGTTTTTCTTCCCGACGCACTTGTCGAAGCTAGCGAGGCTTACGCATGGTATGAGGAAAAGGAAATTGGATTGGGCGAGAACTTTTACCGAGCGTTATCCGTTGCGCTGACTTACGCGGCGAGAAATCCCGACACTCTCATCAAAGTCTATGAAAACTACCGCAGGGTTCTTCTGCGCCGGTTTCCCTACGCAGTATTTTATGAGCATGGTCCTGAGGCGATCCATATCTATTCCGTATTTCATTGCTCACAGAATCCAGAAAAGTGGATGAAAAGACTGAAGAAGAGCTAACTTTTGAAGGAATGTAGAGAACGGGGGATGCGGCAGCATCCTCCGTTCTTTGCATTCAGTGTTGAACAACGCCGGGGGGAAGAGGTCGACGTTACGTTCGGGGCGATTCCCAATACCTCTTTGCGGAAAGTATTTTATTCACTGCTCTCACTTCAATCGGAAACGGTGAGATGCTTTGTCCGTCCCTTCAGAATTGCGCTCTCTTCCTCAGTCTTGCTGAAAGTTTTGGTTCACACGAAGGCACGAAGCCACGAAGGTTTGGGGACCGTTGAGGATTCGTTTGCATCCCACTTTGAATGAAGCCGCCCCAAAGTTTATGAGCAGTCCAACGGGTAGGTTTAGCAATCGTAGATAAGTGAGGACTTGCTTGCTGTATACTGGCGCGAGTGTTTCCACAGATTTAAGCTCTATGAGCACGATGCCCTCCACGATCAGATCGGCGCACAATCCACAACGATTGCCGCAACCTCTTCCTTATCCCTTCGTGACTTCGTGTGAGTATTTCATTCTTTCTCTTCTCCAACATTCCGCGCCATGCGGAAAAGGTGGGGCTCATAGCTACTGCTCCCACTTCAATCGGGAGCGGTGTTTTCTGTGGATGGGGACGCCACGAGTCACGTCCTTTTGACATTTTCGATGGGGGATTCCCCGATTTCCTTGCTGTAAGACTTATCAAATGTCTCTTTTCCATCCATTTTCGTGTCACGAGACAAGACGGGGCCGTGAGTGTGAGGTCACACTTTTTACGAGTCGATATTGTCAAAGGACGTGAGGTCATAAACGGTACGAATCAAGGGGGAGCGCGTCCGGCTTTCCATCGGCCGATGCTGTGAAGTTTTCCGTGACAGTGCGGGCAGATTCCATCATGCCTAACTTCACATAGCGATCACGCCACTGGGCCACCTTTTGCCGGGTGATCCCCAACCGGGCTGCAATGGTAATGTTTTGCTCCCCCTTGCGATGCCAGAAGAATAATTTCAGACCGCTCCGCCAATCTCACCGACACCTTTTTTCCGCGACTCAGTGCCACCAACATCGCGCTTTCTTTTTCGCTGAGTTCAATAGCAGCGGCAATCTTCATGCCCCTTTGTAGCAGATTCTCGGCGGCGGCAAGATCAATGTGGAGACCCTCCTTCTGCTGGAGGCGCGGCCATGCGCAGGGGAATCGGACTTGGAAATCCCAGCGGGAGCGTGGGACTTTGAGCGCATCAACCGCCGCTATGCCCGGCATCTGAAAATCCTCGACGAGCGAACCGGGAGCCGCGCTGCGGAACGACGAGGTGGCGAATACGTTACTGCGCTGGTCGGCGGCGGGTGGAACTGCTTTGGGACGCCGGCTGGCAACTGCCCACGTACAACCGCCCCTGACCCACGAATTAGGTGAACACAACTGGGACCCTCATACGCCGAAGGAGACATACAAAACGATTTTGTCAATTAAACGCCAAATCCGGCTTAGTCAGGACGTGATGACCGCCAATGATATCATAGCTAAGGGCCACAGATTTTGATGGCATACGTATGGTGACTCCATAAACAGCGCTTGGTAGCTGCAGGTGCATAAGCCGAATGCAAATTAAGAAAGGCTTACTTATTGGATTGCCAGCGGGCCGTTGGGTGGTATTTTCCGAGCTTCTTATGACGGATGAACGAAAAATCCAGCCGGAATCGGCTATGGTGCAGGACGAAAAACCAATAGAACTTACATTGGAGGAGCAACTCCAGGTTTGGTGGCAGGACTTTAAATTGCCCATTATTTTTGGATCAATTTTTGTAGTGCTTGTAGCTATTGGGTACCCGATTTACACTAATTACCGCGAATCTCAGGAGCGGGCGGCAGGGGTTATGTTGGCCCAAATCGCGCCGAGCGAAGGGGAAATCAAATACGCTGAACTAACGCGCATAGGGGAACAGTATCCTGACACCCAGTCTGCGGGGCGTGCATGGCTCATTTTGGCGGCTCATCAATTCAACACAGGAAAAAATGATGAAGCTATTGTGACTTACAAAAAGTTTCTCGCCGAGTATTCAGATCATGAATTGGCCGGATCGGCAGCGTTAGGGATTGGGAGCGCCCACGAAGCAGCTGGTCGCATTCCGGACGCCATTAGCCAGTACGGACAGGTTCGATCGAAGTTTCCAAATTCGTTTTGGGTTGGGGAAGCTCTTTTATCCCTTGGGCGTTGTTACCAAATAAACAAAGATTACGTTCGCGCCCGCCAGATTTATGATGAGATCAATAGCAACCAAAATTTGCCCGGGTCTATCAAAAGTCGGGCTGAAGTACAAAAAGTGCGTTTAAATTATTTCCAGCCCGCTCAGACTCAAGCGCTCCCAGTTGTCGCGCCAAGTCCAACTTCATCGGCACCCATGCCCTCTGCCTCCTCCCCTGCCAGTCGATAATATTTGATTTCGGCCCATCGTTGAAGTCATCGATGGGTCTAACGAGAGGATGGTTTTGGCATCCTTTGACTCAATCAACCTTTATCCTTTCCCCGCACCAGTTTCCTTTGCTATTTAAAGAGCTGTGAAACGGTTTAGTCAGAGAACAGCACATAGCAGCCTAACGGAAATAAATATTACTCCGCTCCTCGACTTGGCTTTTGTGCTCCTGATTATTTTCATGATCACTACCCCGCTCATGGAAAAAAGCGTAGACATCGCTCTTCCCACGTCTGAATCGGCGAGTCACACGATTGACCCCAAGGACGTGCACGTGATCGAAATTGACAAATCGGGCAAAACTTTTTTTGAGAAGAAACGTTTAAACAGTCGGGAACTTGAAATAAAACTTCGGGAGTTGAAGGCCAAAGATAAGGACGCGGCTGTTCTCCTTCGAGGTGATAAAGTAGTTGAACTTCAAGAGCTGACCAGTGTGATAGACGCCGTGCAGAAGGCAGGGATCACCAAGTTTGGAATTATAACAAACCCTCCGAAATAAGATGGACCACAACTTTAATAAGGTACTTGGTGGAGTTACCGTGGGGCATGTTATTTTGCTGGTAGGACTTTTTATCTTCTCCAGTCGCCTATTTAATAATCCTAAAGAGCAGGTCACGATGCTGGAGTTAGGAATGTTTAACGTGCGTGGGATCGCTGATGGAAATGATCGAGGCGGCGGCGGAAACGGTATTGCGGCGCCCGTGGAAATCAAAAGGGCCCCCAAAGCGGAACCTGAACAAGCTGCGCCTGAGCCGAAGGTTCAGCCCACCATTCCCGAACCAACTCCCGCCGAACCTTCCGTGGTTCAGAACCCGGTGACTGCGCCGCAACCTGTCGTCACTCCAGTAGCTGAAATAAAAGCAGGGAACATTAAAATATCATCCGAGCCGAAAGTAGAAAAACCCGCTAATGTGCGTCCCGTGATCAAGGTTTCTGACAAGGTGATATCGAGGGGAGGCGCTGCTTCATCGAGCCCCACGCGGATCACGCCTTCTAACAAAGTGACAAAGCGTGGAGGTGAATCAACCGGTGCGGGGACGGACGCAAACCAAGATACGGAAAGCAAAGGCACGGGGATCATTGGGCCGGGTCAGGGCTCGGGAAATCGAGTGAACGGAGTGGGACAACGCCGTGGAACGCCTGCCGGGGTTACCGATGAAGGCGTCTATGGCGATCCAAACGGCGGCCATTCGGATCATTCGGAATACATGACCCATCTTCAAGTGAAAATGCAAAGTGCTTGGGAAGACCCCGGACAACCTATATCCAAAACGAATGTAAAACCATCCATCCAAATTCACATCTCACGTGATGGGCAAGTATCCGGGCATAAACTTGTGCGTAGTTCCGGTGATCCCATACTTGATGAAGCTGCACTTGCAGCCGCTAAACGGGTCGTTCAGGTTAAGGCACTGCCCCAAGGACTTGGCGACGATTCGGGTTATACGGTCCCTGTTGCTTTTGACAGGCAATAGAGTGTGGTTAGAGAAATATTAACAAACGTGAAACAAACTTTTGAAAGCATGATCAACCCCGTAGTTATTTATTATTTCCTTGCGCTTGGGGTTCACTTGGTTTGTCTGTAGGAACACTTTTTATATATGAAACACGCCTCGCTTCTTTGCTCATTACTTCTGACCTTCGGCATCTTTTGTTCGAGCCGTTTAGTTGCCCAAAGCGAAATTGTGGTGGACGTCCGAAGGACCCCGATTTCGGTTGAGATATCGGGATCGAACGGAGCGGAAGCCACCAAGGTTCTGGAACAGGATCTGAAAATCCATGGTTTCAATTTGGTCTCCGAGGGGAGCGGGAAGTTTGTGATCAAAGGAACCGCGGACGGTACTTCCGTTCAAGCGACAGTGACTGAGTCCGGTGGGAAATCGGTTTTGTCGGATACTTTTACTGGAGCCAACCTTCGCCAAGCCGCGCACAAACTCAATGATGCGGTTGTTAAAGTCGCTACCGGTGTAAACGGAATAGCCGCCACGCGGATTGCCTTTATCTCTGAACGAAGCGGTAAGAAGGAAGTTTATATGAGCGATTATGACGGGCACAACGTCCGCCAGATCACGACAGATGCCTCGATTAACGTGGGGCCTCGGTTTTCGAAAGACGGCCAATTTTTGGCTTACACCACTTACAAGAGCGGATACCCCACAGTGATGCTCAATCGCCTGTCGTCCCAAGACCGGAAACGCGTTGCCGCATTCGGTGGAACAAACACTGGCCCGGCCATATCTCCCGATAACGAAAAGATCGCGCTATCGATCAGCAAATACGGAAATCCCGAGCTCGCCGTGATTCCACTTTTAGGAGGGGAAGCCCAGCGCCTCACGAACACGCGCGGTGCTGAATCGTCCCCGAGCTGGTCCCCAGACGGGCGTCGGATTGTTTATGTTTCGGACGATCGAGGGTCGGTGCAGTTGTTCGTCATCGGGGCGGGCGGTGGCACTCCGGAGAAACTAGTGACCCCATCAAATTATAGTACGGAACCGGATTGGTCTCCCACAGGGAAAGATATTTCGTACACCATCCGTCAAGGCGGTAAATTCCAGGTTTCGGTTTACAACGTGGCATCTGGAAAATCTCGGCTGGTGACAAATGTGGGGGAAAACACCGATGCCGTTTGGGCTCCGAACGGGCGTCACCTCATTTTTACCCGAGGCAACGCTGGGCGGGGAAACCTTATTGTTCTTGACGTAGCCTCTGGCGAAACGCTACAAGTCACCCCAAATCTAGGCATTTGTTCCGAGCCAACATGGGCACCCTAGTGTGGGTCTTAAGCTAATCAGAACCCTCCATTAACGTTACGATTTATCAATGACATGAATATCAAGAATTTAGTTTTGTTAGGTTTAATATCACTCGTTGCCGGTTGCGCCAGCGACATGAAAAAAGACGATGGTTCAGCAGGTGGAAATGCGGGTTGGGAATCTTCCACAGGTTCGGATCTTCCCGATCCTAACGCTTTGGGCATTAAGGGCGATTTTGATCCCGAGCGCGACCTTGATTTTGATACGCTACGCTCTGACACGGTTTATTATGATTACGACAGGGCAACAGTAAAGGCCTCCGAACGTCCAAAACTCGAAGCTGTTGCGATTTATCTTAAGGCTAATCCAAAAGCCACATTGTACGTGGTTGGGCATTGTGACGTACGCGGTACGATGGAATACAATCGGACGCTCGGCGAAAAACGAGCTAACTCAGCCCGTGACTTTCTGATGGGCCAAGGAATCAATGGTAACCGCATCGGAACCTTGAGTTACGGATCTGAAAAACCTGCTGTCCAAGGGGACGGAGAAGATGCTTACGCAAAAAATCGTCGTTCCGAGTTTGGTCTCGTTAAAAAATAAGTAACCCCATGATTCACTCCCCTCTCATTGCAATAGGCATGCCTCAAGGTTACGAGTGGATCTTTATCCTGATTATTGTGGTTCTCCTTTTCGGTGCGCGAAAACTTCCGGACCTCGCCCGCGGCCTTGGCAAATCTATTTCTGAATTCAAAAAGGGAAAGCAAGAAGGCGACCTTGCCGATAAACAAGACCCCGATAAACTCGATAAGAATTAAGGGTTTAGCGCCCGCTGAATAGACTTTAAGAAGTAGGCCATTGATCTGCTTTGCACCACGATCCAAGAAAGCGACCTAGAGAAAATCGAGCTAACTCACGCATCGAACCCCACGCAATAAATGGGGGGTAAATCATTCGAAATTAATGACCACGTGTTACCTTGATCCAAGCTGGCCCAGAGGCTCCCTGTGGTGGAACCCATAATAAGGCATGTGCCAATTTTCCATCCTGAGGTACTCGACATTCATCCTTTACTGCAGGAACGCACCAAGCCATGTCGGCATCGTGCGGGTGCACGGCGAGGGCGAATCCGAACACCTAAGGCAAAACGTTTTCTATTTCTTTCCAAGTTTGCGCTCGGTCGCAAGATATAAAAATCCCATTATGATGTTGCACCCAAAAAACGTCCGGCTTCGCGGGCGACTGAACGAGCCGATGCACATCTTGCATGGCCGGGTTAAATTGCTGGTCAGGAGGGAGGTAAGCCGCGCGTAAACCTTTGCCTAGAAGCGTCCACGAATTTCCGGCATCCAATGTTTGCCACACGCCCCCCGTTGAAAGGCCTCCTCCAACACAGATTTGAGGGTGTGATCCCTTGCGCGTCGAAACCTTGCACCCTTTAGATGGCGTCCCAGATTCGATGTGAACTCAATACGCGGCATAACGTAGGGATAACAAAACTCTCCAGCCCATCTATTTGCGCGTTTTATTTTTTAAGCTTAGCGAGCTTTGGTTTAATCACCATCTGGCAATAGCCTTGGTTGGGGTTGTTCCGGTAATAATCCTGATGATAATCTTCCGCCAGATAGAACTTGGGCAATGGAACAATTTCGGTGACAACCGGGGTGGATAAAGTTTTTCCTTCGGCTGCACGAGAGATCTCAGCCACTTTTTTTTGCTCCTCGTTGTGGTACATGATGGTTGATCGGTATTGAGTGCCTGAATCGGCGCCCTGTCGGTTTAAGGTCGTGGGATCATGAATTTTCCAGAAAAAATCGAGGATCTGTGCATAGGTCACTTTAGCCGGGTCAAACTCAATCTGAACCACCTCAGCGTGGCCAGTGGTTCCAGAACAGACCGCTTTATAACCGGGGTTTTCAATTTTCCCACCCGCATATCCGGACGTAACAGCCTTTACACCGTCGAGCGTTTCAAAAGCAGCTTCAACGCACCAAAAACATCCACCCCCTAAAGTTGCTAATTCCGTTTTCATCACAGTATCCTTCGCTATAAGTAGATTTCCCAATCCCGCTAAAACCAAAATTAAAAGTAATTTCATTTAATTCATACCATCGTCTTGTTCCATTAGAAATGCAAACTGAGGTTGAATTCAAATATTTATTCTTCCGTTACCGATTCCAAGTGTTGCCAACCAAAAACGCCCACACCCGTGGTTACGACGAGAGTGTCGTTCGTGGTCATGCGGTCATAGGTACTTGTTCGAATATGTTGGTGTTCGACCAACGCCACCTTTTCAGGTGATTCCGCCCAGCCTGAGACAAACAAAACTCGCATGGTGTATCCATGTTCTGCCTGATATTCTTTTTTCTCGAGGACAGTGACTTTTCGTGCGACGAGTTTTCCGTTGGAAAATCCTCGATTCACCATCAACAAAAATCCCGCGCACACCGGGACGCACAGAAAATAGATCATCCCTGAGAAAAGAAAGCGGACCCCACGACTCATTTTGATTTTTGCGAGCCAACCTTTGATGAGCAGCACCGAAGGGATCATCGCGGTAAAAGCGCTCCACAGGAATAACGTGGGGAAGTGAAACTCCCAAATTCCAAATTTGCTGAACCCAATTCCCCATATACAAAAGGCCGGTATAATTAAAAGTGGGAACATTATGAGAGTGCGGTTCATATTTTTATCAAACTTGCTCTTTTTTAGAAGCGCGTTGGAGGAGGTAAAGGAAGAAGAGGCACCCCACAATACTGGTCACAATACCAATCGGAATTTCCGACCCAGGCAGAACTTTTCGGGCTAAAATGTCGGCGACTAAAAGTACAAAACCCCCACACAGGATTGAACTCGGAACCAAAACGCGATGATTCGGCCCCACCACCATTCGCATGAGATGAGGGACGATCAACCCCACGAACCCAATGGTCCCCGAGACGGCCACGGAGGCAGCGGTTAATAATGTCGCAATAACAAGAAGGGCAAATTTCGTTCTTTCCACGTTCACCCCTAAATGATGCGCAGCCTCATCACCCATCGATAAAATGTTGAGCTCGCCTTTCCAATAAAATGCGGCGGTCAATCCTACAATACTGTAGGGCACGAGGATCATTACGTGTTCCCAACGTTTATTTGCAAAACTCCCCATGAGCCAAGAGAGCATCCCGCGGAGTTCAAAACTTTCCAGTTGCAAAAGGAGCAATGTGGAAACGGCCTGCATAAACCCTCCTATGGCGAGTCCGGTCAAAAGCAACGTCGTCATTTGGACGCGCCCTTGGCGTGCAGATAAAAAATAGACGAGAAGCGTCACCCCTAAAGACCCTGCAAATGCAAAAATCGCAGCCAACCCAATCCCCCACCATTGCCCGTAAACATTCAGCCACAAAGCCAAAATGGCACCGGATGACGCGCCGGATGACGCCCCCACTACGTACGGATCTGCCATGGGATTATGAAAAAGAGCCTGCATGATCAACCCAGCCATCGCTAAACATGCGCCGGAAAAAACCGCCAGCAACAACCGAGGCAACCTTAGATTCCAGACGATGTTTAGGGTCACGTCGTCGACGAGCATCTGGCCGGTAATTTTTGATACTATCGCTTTTACAACATCTATGGGCGGGATCGAAACCGTCCCAATTCCGGCGCTCACTATGGCTGCACCCACGACGAGTATTCCCAAAACACAAAGCACGAATCCCTTTGGTTGGTATTCATGAGCGGGCACTTCGCGCTGACTCATGATTCATCTCCGGACTCGGCGGGTTTAGGTTTGTTTGGAAGGACAAGGGGTTGGCCGCTAACGGGGTTGTCCCTTACATAAACGAGCGTCCCGTAAACGGATTGCAAATTTTGGGCGGTCAAAACCTCGCGGGGCGCTCCCATAGTAAAAATTTTGCCAATCGATACCAGCATAAGTGCATCACAATACTCAGCCGCAAGGTTCAAATCGTGAGAAACACAAATGATCGCTTTTCCTTGGGTATGCGAAAGTCGTACGAGCAACTCGAAAATTGATTGTTGATGCGCCAAGTCGAGGTGCGCAGTGGGTTCGTCCAGAAGCATCACTGGGGTTTCCTGCGCCAGGGCCCGGGCAATCATGACCCGTTGTAACTCGCCGCTGCTGAGCTCATCAATCCTGCGTTTGGCAAGATGCGCCGTGTCTGTCGCCTCCAATGCGTTTTGTACTGACGTTTGGTGATTCCCTAAAATATCTTTGGGGAGGTGATGCGGGTGTCGCCCCATTTCTACGACTTCGCGCACGGAAAACGCAAAAGCGGGCTGTTCAATTTGGGGCACCACGGACATGTTCTCCGCGCGTTCGAGAGCTTTATACAAACTGAGGTGCCGACCCTTCAATAAAATGGTTCCCCCGGTTAAGGGAACAAGCCCAGTGAGGGTTTTGATCAATGTACTTTTACCAGATCCGTTGGGGCCTATGACCCCTAATAATGTACCGGACCGAACTTTAAATGAGATGTCGCGAATGACCTCTCGGGTTTTGTAACCCGACTTAATGTTTGTCGCTTCTAAAAGCGTGACTTGATCGTTCATTCATTTCCTTTTCGGTTATGAATAAATGATTCCATTGTTTCTAAGGCAAGGGCAATACGCGGACCTGGCCTTGATACTAGGTTTGCATCGAGAAGAAAAATTCGCCCGGTTTTTACTGCATCAACATTCCTCCATTGAGGGTCATTACGGAGTCGGTTCAATAACGTCTTTTTGTCCACTGGTTTTTTGCCAGCCTCATTTGTTGCGGTGAGTAGAATGACGTCTGGGTTATCTGAAACAATTTTTTCGAGCTGTATTTCCGCCCACGAAAAGCGGGCCTCGGCAGCAATGTTTTTGCCTCCTGCTAGTTCAATCATTTCGTGGATGTGACTCCCCGGTCCAACGGTGTAGAGGTTATCTAAGGAAAAGAGGAAGAGGACGCGCGGGCGATTGTGGTCCGAAAAATTTATATATCTCTGCAAGACTTCAACTTTGCGTTTCTCGAGATCGTGAGCAAGTGCTTCTGCTTTTTCGGAAGTGCCTGTCACCTTTCCTGCCAACCGAATATCTGCTACGGCTTCGGAATAGGATTTTGATTCCATTTTAATCACACGAATCCCCGAACGTTCCATTGACTCGATCATTTCAGTTCGGTTTCCCCGACCGGTAAAGATAACGTCTGGTTTAAGGGCCACGATTGTTTCCAAATCCGGATCCACGTAGGCTCCAACCTTTGGCAATTTTTTCGCATCCTTCGGGGTGTCGCAATAGGGGGTGACCGCAATTATTTGGCCCCCGGCTTCAATGGCAAAAAGTGTTTCGGTGACACTTGGAATCAAAGAAATAATCCGTTGCGGTTTTTTTTGAATCGTCACCGAGCGTTTCAAAGCATCGGTCACTGTAATCGGAAAGGTGTCCTCTGCAGCTAACGCACACGTAGCCGACCCAAAAAGCGCAATGATAAAAACTAACCCGTAGAAAGGCACCGTAGACATTAGGCACCCTCTGCTCACGGTGTCAGTTCAATTTTAACCAATGGGATATGTTCGCCTGCGCATGATTTCGATTTTGGAGAGAGTCGTGCTCAACTCTCTCCACTAGCAAGTTTAACTAGTGTGGTCCGTCAAACAGAACGTAACTTATCAAAGTTCGCACGGACCGCGTTTTCGATGATGTCAATTGCAGGTGCAATCCTATGGCGCAACCCCTTTGGGGTTGTGTGTCAGCCGGGTTTTACCCAGGGTTTCTCGCGGACGAGCAACCCTGGGCTGTGTGACGGAATCCCTTTGGGATTCTTCTTTTAGAGCTTGAGCTCTGCAGCAAGTCCCTTCGGGGTTCTTTTTCAGAGCCCTGGGTTCTGCGACAAAACCGCTTTGGGAGTATTTTCTGGAAATAGTAATGCCAATACCTTTAAACGCCACGTTTGCGAATTAATTAACCCACTCATAATAAATGTGTGGGT
>Ga0163154_10004152_pt1 | contig 19271 bp, 24 predicted proteins | sample OliLakLV19MP9P1_FD_148649 | JGI IMG/M metagenome (GOLD analysis project Ga0163154, IMG submission 148649) | Freshwater microbial mat bacterial communities from Lake Vanda, McMurdo Dry Valleys, Antarctica - Oligotrophic Lake LV.19.MP9.P1 | ecosystem: Environmental > Aquatic > Freshwater > Lake >...
CCCAGCCACCCCCCGAACATCGCGCCTGCCAAGTTAGTGAGTTTTTCCTCGACACGGATCGTCGTTGTTGTGCCTCGGGGATAAACTGTGATGCGGATATCTCGTTGGTTGTAGGGATTTTGGGCGTAGGTACCGTTTTGGGGGAAAGTTGGTACCCGAGCAATGGTCTGCCAAGTGAGGGTCTGCCCCTGGCGTTCAAACCGCCCCGGCTCGTTCATCTCGGCTTGGATGAGTTCACGCAGACTCGTTAGGTCCGTCTCCTTGAGAGCAGTGGGTAGAGTCTTCTCAAAACAGACGCGCAGGGCCGGGATGAGACCGTCAGCGACGGGGTGGGGCTGGTCTTCGAGTTCTGCCGCCACCTGCCGGACCAAGGCCGGGTTAAGGCCTGCTTCTTCGGCAATCCGCTCTAATTCCGGTAAGGTCAAGCCGCCCTGCCCCTGCGCTCGTTGCCGCTCGGCGGCCCGCTGGAGAATCAACGCAACCTCCTGCTCACTAAAAACCTTGTCCTCACTCATTGGGGCTTCTCGGGCACGGTTTCATTTTGGCATAGCGTCCCAAGCTCTGCAGATAGGTTAAAATACTCATCACCACCAATCCTAATCTGTAAAGATTTATTGTCAGTTTGACAGCGCAATTGTTTTGGCTTAGTAAATCTTCATATTTCAAACTTAGGTGTGCTGATTTACTTGAAGATTCCTAAATTTTGATACACTATTAAATATTATTGTTGTCAACTTGTGCTGAGCAAGGTAAGGCTTGAAAGCATCTTCCCAGCCGGGGAGTAAGCGGTGCCGAGTACAAGACGATACACGAAGAGTGGCCCATAATGCTGGTGAGGTGGTGAATCTTGAGTAGCACAAAGGAAAAAATCTTGGTGGTGGATGACGAAGCCAGTATCCGACGGATTCTGGAGACGCGTCTTTCGATGATTGGTTATGACGTGGTGACGGCTGCCGACGGTGAGGAGGCCTTAGGAGCTTTCCACCGGGAACAGCCGGATCTCGTGGTCCTGGATGTCATGATGCCCAAGATTGATGGCTATGGGGTCTGCCAGGAGTTACGTAAGGGCTCCGATGTCCCGATTATTATGCTGACCGCCCTCTCGGATGTGGCTGACCGGATCACCGGTCTGGAACTCGGGGCCGATGATTATGTCGTAAAACCCTTCTCGCCCAAGGAACTAGAAGCCCGTATCCGCTCGGTCCTACGCCGTCTAGACCGGACAACCATCGGCAATGGCATCCCCAGCTCTGGGGTGATGGCGATTGGAGATGTGAAGATTGACACCAACCGCCGTCAGGTCTTCAAGGGGAACGAGCGGGTGCGCTTGACCGGGATGGAGTTTTCCTTACTTGAACTGTTGGTCAGTCGCTCCGGGGAGCCTTTTTCGCGGGGGGATATCCTCAAGGCGGTCTGGGGTTACGATGTGGACCGCCATGTGGACACGCGGGTAGTGGATGTCCATATTTCACGGTTGCGCTCCAAACTAGAGAACGATCCCGCTAACCCCGAACTCATCCTCACTGCCCGTGGCACGGGTTATCTATTCCAACGCATTACCGAGACTACCTAGACTTCCCGCAAGCCACGGATAATCTGAAGACCTAATTTACTGGACCAACCGGGGTCTATCTCTCCGCCGTCAGGGGAAAATCACTCACGGGGTAAGCTTGCCAACCCGTAAAGTCAAAATGCCACCACTCGGTCGCCAATGGAGTAAACCCAGCTTCTGTCAGGGCGGTTTTAAGAATTGCGTAATGGGTACGGGCCGGGGCACTCCAAGTCGCTTGAGCTTGGGGACTAGCTTTGGGTGTGAAGTCATCAAAGGGCGTTGGTAGTTCTAGGGATTGGCCCTGGGCGGTCACGAGGGTGACATCCACGGCAGCACCGCGATTATGACGTGAACCGGACTTGGGGTCAGCCACATAACGGTCATCGGGGAGGATGGCCCACATCTTTTTTTGCACCGTGAGCGGACGGTAACAATCCCACATTTTGAGACTGTAACCCTGTTTAAGCAGTTGTCGCTGGGCCTGTTGTAGCTTGAGGGCAACGGGGGTCCGCAACAGACAGGTTGCTCGCGGGTAAACGGTTTCCTTCAAGAAGTTGTTGGGGGTGGCGTAGGCCATTTCTAGATAAAGTGAGGGTTCTAACCGTTCGACCACTTGCCATTCCTGGCCCTGGGCCAAACACCCCGCCGCCCAACTCAACCCCAGGATGAGTCCTAGTCCACGAACCAACATAGCCCTGCCTCCGTCACAACACCCCCCAGTTTCTGGTCCCAGGGGTCCACCGGGAAATCCTCTAGCCAACTTTGACTCGTCATGACCCCCAGACTCAAGAGCGGATACTGGGTCAAAAAACGGTCATAGTAGCCCCCACCATACCCCAGACGGTATCCGCGCCAGTCACAACCCAGGGTCGGCACTAGGACCAATTGACTCCGGGCCGGGTCCACGAGTGGACTATCTGGGCGGGGTTCATGGATGCCGTAGGGTCCCGGTACGAGGTCTAAGCTCTGGCGATGCCACACCAAGGACTTACCCACACAACGGGGAATTCCCCAAGTCTTGGTCGGGAATTGAACAAATAGCTCGCCCAAATCTATTTCCTGTGCCAAGGCCACATAGGTCAGTACTTGGTCGGCTTGCCGGAACGTGGGACAGGAACTAAGCCAAGCACAGACCCGCTGACTACGTTGCCAGAGGTCCGGCGCAATCTGTCTACGCAAAGCCTTGAGGTGCAGACGTAAAGATGGTTTGTCCATCTAGTCTTTCGGTCCCGGCAACTGGGAGAGGGCCCGATAGAGAAACTGTTGCCAAATAAGGTAGCCCGTCAATACCGTCAAGGGTACACTGACCACCACCGTAAAACTAAAGGGTAGACCGACAATGGTAAAAAGGGCACCCAACTCCACCACCATGGCAACCAAGAGCGCGATAAAAGGAAACAATAAGGCTTGACTCGTGCGTTGGGCAATGGGCCGCTGCATCTGCGTGAAAAAGCTACGGACCAACACAAACCCCAATAACACAATGACCAATAGGAGAAATACAGAGATGGGTCCCGCCCCAGTAACCAGGGCACGGACAGTCACATCGGTTTGGGCTAGGTAGTTCCACACCTCTGAACTGTACCATCGATCGTTAGCGGCCTTCCGTCCGTGTCAGGTCATGGATAAAATCACTGACTTGGCGGTAGCGATGGTAAACCGAGGCAAATCGGACAAAAGCAACTTCGTTTAACGTCCTAAGACTAGCTAGCACCCGTGCCCCCAACTCCTGAGCCGCGATTTCACCACAGTCTTGGACTTGGATTTCAACTTCATCCACCAGATGTTCAACTTGGGCCAGGGTAACACCGGTTTTGGAGCAGGCGAGACTAATGCCTCGGGTCAATTTGGCCCGGTCAAAGGGTTCGCGGCGACCGTTGCGCTTGAGGACCATGAGGTTCGCCACCTCGTACCGCTCATAGGTGGTCCAACGTTGTTTACAAGCTAGACATTCCCGCCGACGACGTACCTCCTCTTGGAGGGGCCGTGATTCGAGGACTCGACTATCGCTTTGGTGGCAAAAGGGACAGAGCATGAGCCCATAGTGACAGAAGGGACCCAACAGGGCAAGCCTCAACTACGGATGCAGACCCCGTGGGCTTGGAGGTCAGCCTTGATTTCACCGAGGGTCAACTGTCCATAGTGTAATAAAGAGGCCAAAAGCGCGGCAGCACAGTCTCCCTCAGTCAAGACTTCACGGATATGGGCGAGGTTCCCGGCTCCCCCGGAGGCCACCACCGGGACGGAGACCGCGCGGGCAACGGCCTGGGTCAAGGGTAGGTCATAACCCGCCTGGGTCCCGTCGCGGTCCATACTGGTGAGCAAAATCTCTCCCGCTCCCCGCGCCTGGACTTCCTGTGCCCACTGCACCGCATCTAACCCCGTAGCTTGCCGGCCCCCCCGCACGTACACGCCCCAGTTCCCTTGGGCCTCGCGGCGGGCATCAATGGCGACCACAATGCACTGTTGCCCGAACTCACGGCTAGCTGCACTGATGAAATCAGGATTACGGACTGCCGCTGAGTTGATGCTGACCTTGTCGGCCCCGGCCCTAAGGAGGTCCTGGATCATCTGGAGGTCTTGGATGCCCCCGCCTACGGTCAGGGGAATAAAAAGTTCTTCAGCAGTGCGCTGGACGACTTCTCTAAGGATGCCGCGCTCCTCATGGGTGGCAGTAATATCTAGAAATACCAACTCGTCGGCTCCGCCATCGTTGTAGAGTCGCGCCAGGGCCACTGGGTCGCCCGCATCGCGCAACCCGACAAAGTTCACCCCTTTCACCACCCGCCCCGCCTGCACATCCAGACAGGCCACCAACCGTTTAGCCAGCATTGGTTTTCCTTACAGTTATCTACCCGATATAGTAAACTCACGTAAAGCGTAGCATTTTTTTGTATTCTTGCAACTTAGGAAAATCAAAGACTTCATGCTTTAGTCTCCACTCGAATATAAACTTAACCGCTGAAAAAGATTTGCATAGATGCCAACACTCCCCGATGAAGCGTTTACCATGGTTCCAGATATCTTCTGTCGGATTCTGCTCTGGGGCATAGGTAGCAGATCGAATACATTCTACCTTCCATTCTTCTCGCGGTAGCTCTTTATTTTCTAACTCTAGAAATGTCCTAACCTCTTCTGAACGATGATAACTGGCTCCAGCCCAAAGCAGCTTTAGTTTAGTATTTGGATATTGCTTTTGCAGAGACTTAATAAATATAACTCTACTAGCCTTGTGAAAATCGATACCCTCTTTTACGTCTCCCCTTACTCGTTTTCTAGTATAGATACGCGCTGTTGTAAGTCTGCATTCTGAGTATAAAGCTGCTCCATGCGTACTAGAGAGAGCCGCATAACCTGAACTAAATCATTAAACTCACGGGACTGTTCAGCCTGAATCTCCCGCACATCGGAAACTACAGCGCGAAGATCAGAGACAGCCCCGCGAAGGTCAGAGACAGCCCCGCGAAGGTCAGTGATGCTTTTGGTGTTTTCAGCAGTGGCGATGGTATTGGCAGCGATCAATTGAAGTAGTTCATCTGTGGTCATTTAGGATCTCCGGCGGCTGTAGGTGAATCCTGAACATCAGGGATGTACTGCAAGAGAGCCCCCGGTTGAAGCCTGTAGAGCTTGTAGAGTTTATCTAGAACCTCTGATCCTGGGGTGTTGCGCCGTCTTTTTTTCTGGATCTTACCCAGAACTCCTACATAGAGGATGTTCTGGGGGCTGGAACTGGCTCTGGGAGAGAGGGCGAGTGACGGGGTTTGAACCCGCGAATGGAGGAACCACAATCCTCTGTGTTAACCGCTTCACCACACTCGCCACGGTTGCACCTTATCTAGCATAGTGGGTTTTCGGGAAGTGGGACGATACTTTGGCAGAATGGGTGGGCGGACAGCTAGGGTGAGCGATGTATAGGCCACGGGTGGGGATTGTTGGGGGCGGACAGTTGGGGCGGATGCTGGCTCTGGCTGGACATCGTCTGGGCTTAGACCTCATTTTGTATGCCCAAGCGGATGAACCCGCCGCCCAGGTTGTCCCCCACTGCGTTGAGAATTTAGAAACCCTAGCCCAGCAATGCGATGTCTTGACCTTTGAGCATGAATGGGCAGATGTCGAAGCTCTAGCTCTACTCCAGACCCGTTACCCCATCGCTGTCTGGCCCAGTCTAGCAACGCTGGAAATCATCCAGGACAAATATCAGCAACGGAACCACTTAGCCCAAGCGGGTTTGCCTGTACCAGAGTTTGCGGCCCCGAGTGATTGGGCTGGCGTCGAGGTTTTTGCCTGTGAACACGGTCCCCAGGTCGTCCTCAAGGCCCGTCGCCAGAGTTATGACGGACGGGGTACTCAGTTTTGGACCCTGGGGGAAACCCTGCCCCCTTGGTCTCCAGACTGGATGGTGGAAGCGCGGGTTCCTTTTGAACGGGAACTCGCGGTCATGGTTGCCCGCACCCCCAAGGGCGAAGTGGCCGTCTATCCCGTGGTCGAAACCCAACAGGTGAACGGAGTCTGTGATACCGTGCTAGTCCCGGCCCGAGTCTCTGCCCTTGTCGCCACCCAAGCCCAGAAACTCGCGCTGTGGGCCGTGGAGACCATTCAGGCTGTCGGGGTTGTTGGGGTTGAGCTATTTTTAACTGCCGGTGATAAGTTGTGGGTCAACGAACTCGCCCCCCGGCCCCATAACTCCGGGCATTACACCCTGGAGGGCTGCCAGACGGACCAGTTTGAACAACACCTGCGGGCGGTTCTAGGTTGGCCTTTGGGAGATACGGATTTGGTGCGGTCCGCTGCGGCGATGGTCAACCTGTTGGGAACTGAGCGGGAGTTTAAGTTGTGGGCACCGCTGGATCTAGGGGATGTGCACTTTCACTGGTACGGGAAGGCTCCCCGTCTGGGACGTAAGTTGGGCCATTTGACGGTCTTGGCAGATACAGTTGCGGAGGCATGGGACCGGGCGAGGCTGGCCCGTAAACGTTGGGAGGGTCAGGGATGAATCCAGTGGTGAGTGTGATTATGGGTAGTGATTCGGATTTACCCGTGATGAAGGCGGCTTTAGCGGTATTACAGGAATTCACAGTCCCCTATGAATGTCAGATCGTCTCCGCCCACCGGACTCCGCTCTTCATGGTCAATTTTGCTCAGCTAGCCCACGGGCGTGGTATACGGGTGATTATTGCTGGGGCGGGGGGGGCGGCGCACCTGCCGGGAATGGTGGCTTCACTGTCGCCTTTGCCCGTGATTGGCGTGCCTGTGCCGACGGCTCATCTCGGTGGGTTGGATTCCCTCTACTCAATTGTCCAGATGCCGGGAGGGATTCCGGTGGCCACAGTGGCGATTGGACAGGCCAAGAATGCGGGCTTATTGGCGGTGCGGATCTTGGCGACCCACGACCCCGAGTTACAAGCCAAGATGCTCAGCTATCAAGCCCGTCTCGCCGCTGAGGTCGAGGCCAAACAGGAACGACTCCAACGGCTCGGGGCTGAGCAGTACCTTCAAGAGATGCTCTGAACCACTCCGGGGACGGGTTTCTTGGCTTGTTGTAGACGTAGAGCCCGCCGCAGTAATCCGTGCTTAGGTGCGAAAACCATCGTCACAATAAAAAATAACGTCATCAGTAGCACAATCGAGCCGCCCGTGGAACCGTCAAAGTGATAGCTCAAGTAGGTCCCGATCACACTCGAAAAAACCCCAATCCCAACTGCAATGCCGAGCATCCAATCAAAACGGTCGGTCAACAGATAGGCCGTGGCCCCTGGGGTAATCAACATCGCCACCACCAGCGTAATCCCGGCGGTCTGTTGGGCCGCAACGATGGTCAAAGACAGCAACGCCAAGAGCATATAGTTCAGAAATTGGGTGTTGAGACCAATGGAGCGGGCGTGGGTCGGGTCAAAACAAAATAACAACAAATCTTTACGCAGGACGATGATGGTCACCAGGGTAATCCCACTGATGATAAAGGTCTGGAGCATATCTTCATTCGATATCCCCAAGACGTTACCAAACAAAATGTGCTGGAGGTCAATATTGCTGGGCGTCTTGGAGATAAGAACCAGTCCCAGGGCAAAACAGCCTGTAAAAACAATTCCCATCGAAGCATCTTCTTTAATCCGGGTCTGGGACTTGACAAACCCAATCCCAATTGCTGAACCGAGACCAAAGATAAACGCCCCAATCGAGAAGGGCGCATTGACGATATAGGAAAGGACGACCCCCGGCAGGACCGAGTGGGAGACTGCATCCCCCATCAAGGACCAACCCTTGAGGGTGATGTAACAGGAGAGGGCTGAACAGACCACCCCGACGATGGCACTCACCAGAATTGCCTTGCGAATAAATTCATACTGGAGGGGCTCAGCGAACCAGAGCCAGATTGCTTCCATAGCTACCTCAGTTGCGTGGTTGGGGTTGGATCGGCGGACTAAAGGTCAGGTTACGGAGCATCCCGCCGAAGGTCTTGGTTAAATTCTCCTCGGTGAAGACTTCTGCCGTGGGACCGTAGGCGAGGATGGTCCGGTTGACCAGAATTACTTGGTCACAAAAACTACTGACGGAACCCAGGTCATGGGTCGAGATAAGGATGGTATGCCCTGACTGTTTGAGTTGCAGAAGGAGGTCAATAATGGTCTTCTCGGTCTTGGCATCCACTCCCGTGAACGGTTCATCCAAGAGCATCACGGTCCCCTGTTGAGCCAGAGCGCGAGCGAGGAAAGCCCGTTTTTTTTGGCCCCCGGAGAGCTCTCCAATCTGACGCTCCCGAAATTCAGCCATCTGTACAAGGTCTAGGGCTTTTTGGGCCTCTTTGCGGTCCTGGGCACTGGGGATACGCAGGATATTCATGTAGCCATAACGCCCCATCATTACTACATCCCAGACACTGACCGGGAAGCTCCAGTCCACTTCCTCGGACTGGGGGACATAGGCGATGAGGTTGGCTTTTTGGGCAGCTTGGATCGGTTTGCCGTTGATGATGACGCGCCCCTGGGCCGGGGTCAATAGGCCCATGATGGACTTGAAGAGGGTGGATTTCCCCGCGCCATTGGGACCGACCAGCCCACTGATTGAACCACTCTGCAACTCTAGGTTGGCGTTGTTGAGGGCAATATTTCCGCTGTAACTCACGGTCACGCCCTGGACTTGGATACTGACCTCACGCATGGAGCCTCCGTCGGGGATCATTTCAGGGAGCCGTACAGGGTGCCCCCGAGCCCCTGGAGCATCAGTCTGGCATCATAGCGCAACATACTGAGGTAGTTGGGGACCGGACCATCGGGCAACGAGACCGAATCCACATAAAATGTTCCCCCAAACTTGGCCCCGGTCTCCTGGGCCACCTGCCGCTGGGCCTTGTCATTGACCGTACTCTCACAGAAGACCGCCGGAATCTGGTTAGCACGGACGGTATCAATTACTTTGCGGACCTGTTTAGGGGTGCCCTGTTGGTCGGCGTTGATGGCCCACAGGTAGACCTCATTGAGCTTGTAGTCGCGGGTGAGGTAGGAGAAGGCCCCCTCACAACTGACGAGATACCGTTTGGTAGGGGGAATGGTAGCGAGAGATTTGCGGATGTCGGTGTCTAACGCTTTTATTTTGGCACTATAGGCTTTGGCGTTGGTGTTATAGGTGGTTTGGTTAGCGGGGTCAATCTTGACCAAGGCTTTACGGCTATTCTCGACATAGATCAGGGCATTGGGTAGGGACATCCAGGCGTGGGGGTTGGGTTTGTCCTGGTAGGGTCCCTCTTTAATTGCCATCGGCTTGATCCCCTCGGTCAGTTTGAAGCGCGGTACGCTCTTGAGGTTGCCATAGAAATCTTCAAACCACCGCTCCAAGTTCAAGCCATTGTCGAGGACTAGATCAGCTTTTTGGACCTTGACCACATCGCTTGGGGTCGGCTCGTAGCCGTGGATCTCGGCCCCGACCTTGGTAATGGACTGAACAGTCGCCGCATCGCCCGCCACGTTACTGACCATATCGGCAATGACGGAAAATGTGGTAACGACAATTTTTTTGGTTTGGGCCTCAACCGGGATGCCCAAAGCCGCTACTAGAGCCAAGGCAACAACACGTTTAAACATGAACGGGTCCTTTCTTTACACTTCTACATAGTATCAGCTTTGTGAAAAGATAATGAAAAGAATTAGAAAAAGTGGGACGAGATTTTCATAATCCTAGGATTCACCTTAGAATCAAGAATGTATTGCTAGGTCCTCACTGATGTTCAGACGTTCCTTCTCCTCCTTGGTCTGCCTCTTCTTTTTGAGTGCCTGTGGCGGTGATACGCCGCCGGATCGGACGGTGAAGGAAGCGGGGTTGGACCCGGTGGCCCAAGCTTTTTTGCAGAGTAAGAAGCCCAAGATCGTCGCCACCACTACGATCCTTGCCGATATGGTCCGGGTGGTGGCGGGTGAAGATTTCGTAGTCTTCAGTGTTCTTAGACCGGGAGTGGACCCCCACGTTTACGAATCTACCCCTGGTGACTCGCGGGTAATCTCGGGGGCTGACCTAGTTTTTAGCAACGGTCTATACCTGGAACCCAAACTCATCAAAGTCATTGAGGCCACAGCGAACCCTGCTCCCAAAGTAACCGTGGCAGAGGCGGGCAATGTCAAACCACTCAAACCCATCGAACGCAGTGGCCTGTTCACCGCTGACCCGCACTGCTGGGGTTCACCGGATAACGCTGTCCTTTACGTGGATACCATCGAGCAGTCCTTAAGCAAACAATTCCCTGAATCTAAAGCACAGTTCGCCGCTAATGCTGAACGTTATCGCGCCCAGATTCGTGCCATGGGAGCCTGGATTAAAACCCAGATCGTGACAATCCCAGAGGAACGGCGGTTACTCGTTACCTCCCACGATGCCTTCCAGTACTACGGGATTTACGCCGACTTGCCCATCCTGGGTTCCATTTTGGGACTCTCAACGGAAGAAGAACCCAGCGTCAAAAAAATCACCACCCTCGTCGAGAAAGTCAAAAAAGCCGGGATACCCGCTATCTTCACCGAGACTTCCACCTCACCCAAACTTGTAACCGCCCTAGCCCGCGAGTCTGGCGTGAAAATTGGCGGGTCACTCTATTCTGATTCCCTGGGCATTGAGGGCAGCCAAGGCGACACCTACCTCAAGGCGATGGCGGCGAATACTCAAATCATTGTTGAGGGGCTAGGCGGCACCTACACAGCGTTCAAAGCTCCTTAATCCTCTATCTTTACCGAGAGCTAGTTTTAGACCCGCGTCTGTGCCATCTTTTCAACCTAATCTGTTTAAAGGGTCATCGTACCCCGCCCCTTCCGAGCGTCAGAGCTTCTGCCTGTACAATCGAGGACGATTACCCCTAGATGCTGGGTACCCCAACTTGGATTCAATCATGACCACCATGCCGCTGACTTGGGCAGAACTAGCCGCCCTCACCGACTTTTCGATAGATACCGTCCATGGCCCCACCAATGCCCAAGCCCGTTTGCGCCTATTTGGTCTGCCTGAGTCCGCTGTGCGCGTGACCTTATACCGCGACAACCATGCTTGGTGTCCCTATTGTCAAAAAATCTGGCTGTGGTTGGAGGAAAAACAAATTCCTTACCGCATCGAAAAAGTGACCATGTTTTGCTACGGCGAAAAAGAAAATTGGTATAAGCGCAAAGTTCCATCGGGAATGCTGCCCGCTGTCGAGCTAGACGGGCGCATCCTCACCGAAAGTGATGACATTTTGATTGCCCTGGAACAGGTTTTTGGTCCCTTGGGTGCGGGCATGAAAGACCCTACTATGCTCCCGCTCAGGCGGTTGGAGCGGATGCTATTCAGAGCTTGGTGCCAGTGGCTTTGTTATCCCGCTTCACCCCAGCGAGAGCAGCATAACCACGACCAATTTACCACCGTCGTAACGATGGTTGAAGCCGCCCTAGCTAGTACACCGGGTCCCTATTTCCTTGCCGAGTTCGGTACGGCTGATGTAATTTTTACGCCCTATGTTGAACGGATGCACGCCAGTCTTTACTACTACAAAGGCTACGCGCTCCGGGAAAATCCTAGCTTCGCGGCTTGGTTCGATGCCATGGAAAGCCGACCGACCTACTGCGGTACCCAGAGTGACTTCCACACCCATGTCCATGACCTGCCGCCCCAAATGGGCGGTTGCTGGGAAAACGGTGAGCCCCAGATGCGCCGTAATAAGACCCGGGTAGACCACGGACCCTGGCTCGGGCTACCCGATGCGACCTACCCCGAACCTGTCACTGCTCGCGCTGAAGCCCTCTCCCGTGTCCTCAAGCACCGCGCTAACCTTGTGCGCGTCAACCCCGCCGCCGACCCATTGTTTGATGAAGCCCTGCGCTGTGCCCTGACTCACCTGATGACCGACGTGACCTGTGTGCCACCAGCCGGGTCCGACCATGCCCTTAGGTATGTACGCGACCGGATCAATGTGCCACGGGATATGTCTATTTACGCTGCCAAACGGTTACGGACTTCCTTAGAAGAAATTGCTAGTTTGGCAGGCGACGGTCAAGGTCCCCCCATCCCCACTCAACACCGCCGCGACCAGAACCCAGTGGACTTTGCCTAAGCCGCCCTCTACCCCTAGCCCGCAAGCAGGGAAGCAAGTGTAGCCTTCTGTTTTAGGACAGCGCGGCCTCTATCTTTTCACAAAGGGTGTTGAGGATCTGGATACGGGCGAAATATTTGTCTTCGGCAGCGATGAGCGTCCAGGGGGCGAGATCGGTACTGGTCCGGTCTACCATGTCACAAACTGCCTGCCCATAGAGGTCCCACTTCGCGCGGTTGCGCCAATCGTCCTCCGTCAGCTTGAACCGCTTAAAACGGTCGCTTTCTCGGGCTTGGAAACGCTTAAGTTGCTCTTCCTTACTAAGGCTGAGCCAGAATTTGACCAGAATTATTTCTGACTCGACTAGCTGCTGTTCAAAGTCATTAATCTCGCTGTAGGCTCGTAACCAATCCGCTTCCGTGCATAGACCCTCGACCCGTTCCACGAGGACCCGTCCATACCAGGAGCGGTCAAAAATTACGATCCGTTCCCGCAGCGGCAAATGTCGCCAAAACCGCCAGAGGTAAGGCTGGGCGAGTTCCTCTTCGGTGGGCGCACTGACAGGAATAATCTGGTATTGACGGGCATCCAAGGCCTGACTAACCCGGCGGATACTCCCGCCCTTCCCCGCCGCATCAAACCCTTCAAACACAACGACCAGAGCGTGATTTTTAAAAGCTGATTTACGGGTGAGTTGATTGAAGCGGCCTTGCTGTTGTTCTAGCTGGCTCTCGTAATCGTCCTTGGCAATCTTCTGCATCAAGTCTAGGGTTGTCAGTACAGTGCGCTGGTCCATGGCGGGTAAGAGCGGCGGCGTTTTTAGAGCCGGGGCGGGTGCAGGCGCAAGTTTACGGAGGTTTTCTAGTAAAACTCGGCCTACGGTCAGTTCCCGGAAGCGGTGGTCTGTCCCCTCCACAATCATCCAGGGAGCCTCAGCCGTGCTAGTTTCGCGCAACATCTGTTCCGCTATCTGACAGAACTTGTCGTAATGGTGGTAATGGTCCCATTCCTGGTCGGTGATCCGCCAACGGGTGCGGGGGTCTTTTTGGAGAGATTCCAGCCGTTCTTTTTGCCGTTTTTTTGGTAAATGGAACCAAAATTTAACCAGTAACACGCCCTCATCGCGGAGCATTTTCTCAAACCGCACCGTGTCTTGGAGGTATTGCTGAAACCGCCCCGGTTTGAGGTCCCCTGCTACTCGCTGCCAAACCGGGTCCGTCGCCCAAGAATTAAAGAAGATGCTAATCTTCCCCTTGCCCGGTAGTGCTCGCCAGAAACGCGCCATGGCGGGGAGTTGCCGCTCCACCGCTGTCGGCTCCCCGAGGGCTAATGTCTGAAGATAACGTGGGTCCATCCATTCACTGAGTAGATGGGCGGTCTCACTCTTGCCTGTCCCGTCCATCCCGCCTACTAAGATGATCACTGCCGCTTGCTTGGTCTGGGTCAAATCATACTGAGCATCAATGAGCGCGTCCCGCAAACCGGGGACCTCCTGCTCAAACGTCGCTTTATCAATGCTATGACCCAGTTCAGCCGACTCAAACATGCATTCACGCCAAGCTTGTCACGGTATTGTAGCGGTCTTGAATCCCGCCCACTTCTCTCAAGAGTCAGTTCCCCTAAGTGTATGGGCGGTCCAACAGACGATTAATTGCTTGGGTGCAGACTTGATTGACTCGGTCTAGGTCAGCACGTTGGGTCGAGGGGGGGGGCAGGATTGTGGGGGCGAACCGGACGGCGACCGGTGCGATCCGGGGCCAGACCGCGCCCTTCGGTAAAATATCGCCACTGCCTAGGATAGCAACTGGCAGTAAGGGTACGCCTGCCTTCGCTGCCAGCAGGACCGCGCCGGGTTGGGGATTATCTACCCGTCCATCTGGGGTGCGCGTCCCCTGAATGAAAACCCCTACCACCCAGCCCGCTGCCAAGGCCTCCAAGGCCGAGCGCAGGGCTCCCCGGTCCATCACGCCCCGCTTAACGGGGAAACTCCCATAAATCCGCATGATGTGCTTGAGGACCGGGACATGAAATAACTCTTCTTTCGCCATAAATGCGGTGGGTCGGCCCAAGCAGTTGCCGATGATGAGCGGGTCTAGATTGCTCGCGTGGTTACAGACTGCGATGTAGGGCGAACTGGGGATGTATTCCTGGCCCTCAATCTTCAGCCGCCAAGCTAGATGCAACAGCGGACTGACCAAAAGCCACTTGGAAAAATGGTAGATGAAGAGCCGACTCTCCGGCGGTGGATAAGCCATGGATCTATCGTCCAATAAAACGCTGAATATAATCCTCATCCGCTAAGATCCGCGCTTGGATCGCCGCTAAAATAACCCCGCTCACCGCCTCCGCCGTCTCTGTCCCCGTCACGGTGACATCAGCTTGCCGATAAAGCTCCAACCGTTCCGTCAGAATTTCAGTTAACCGCTCCCGCCCGCCTACTAACAGAGGCCGACTCGTCTTCCCTTGGACGCGTTGCCACAATAGTTCAGCCGGAACCTCTAACCACACCACCACCCCAGTATGCAGATAGGCCCAATTGCGCGGTGACAGGACGACCCCGCCCCCAGTTGCCACCACCAAGCGCGTGTGGGGCGCTAACTGGCTCAAAACCTGGGTTTCTACCTCCCGAAAAACGCTCTCCCCCTGGGCAAAAAGTTCGGGTATGGTCAGCCCCGTCGCCTGGGTAATCAGGGTGTCTGTATCGAAATAGTGATAGCCCAACGCCTTAGCTAGGACCGCACCCACCGTGGACTTACCCGCGCCCATCATCCCGACTAGATAAACATTGGTATTTTTGAGCATCGTCAAAGCAGGGTAAAAAAAGCAGGATCGAGGTCAAACCCTAGGGTCTGAGCCATGTAGCGCAGGTCCGCATGGTTTTGGATCTTCTGGGCACTCAGCCAGTCATGGACCGTGAAAACCTTATGCAATACGAAAATCTGGAGGGCCTCGGTATTAAAAACCAACCCCTCCTGCCGCTCGAAACGGTGGGGGACCAGCATCGCTGCATACCGGGTCAACTCCCCGGCCCGCCAATTGAGGAAATAGGGTAGCCACGGGTAGCGGGCATCCAAGCGCATGAACCAGAGCCGGACTTCTTCAATCTCCGAGAGTTCGCGGGGGTCTGACTCATCGCGGGGGTAATCGAATTGAAAATTTAGCTGGCGGGCTTGGGCAATTGGGTCACGGCTCAAGTCGGCAATTACAGACTGGATACCCGTCAGGTCCAACCGTTCAATGGTCTTGCGATCGAGGGTAAAGTCCACGGGGTGTTTCGGGCAGCTTTTATATCCTGACATCCTTGCGCCCCAGGCCGCTACTCGTCCTCTTGCTTGACCCGGCGGATCGGCACATTGGCAATCAAAGCCGTGGTGTTCCCTTCACGGTCAAGTTGCACATCCAGGTCGGCGGCCTCTAGTTCAAAATAACGGGCTACGACTTCCAGTAATTCACCGCGCATCTTCGCCATCAATTGCGGAGAAATATCCGTCCGGTCGTAGGCCAGAACCATCTTGAGTCGGTCCTTCGCCATATTCCGACTGGTATTGACCTTGCCGTCGCGGTTAAAAAATTTATCCAGTAACTCCATAATCATCGTGTTACTTTGTGCCTCGAATCAAGGATAGTAAACGGTCCCAAAGACCCGGCGGGGGGCCTTCTAGGTTCATCAAAGGCACATGCTCGCCCTGGAGGCGGCGGGCAATATTGAGGAAGGCTTGTCCAGCGGGGGGCGGGGTTTCACTCAACACAATTGGGTCGCCCCGGTTGGTAGTGACGATGACTTTTTCATCCTCCGGCACCACACCTAACAGTTTAATTGCCAGGATCTCTAACACGTCCTCCACGGACATCATGTTATTTTCCTTGACCATCTGGGGCCGGAGACGATTGACGATGAGTTCGGTGTCCTTGATCCCCGCCGCTTCGAGTAGACCAATCACCCGGTCAGCATCCCGGACGGCAGAGACTTCGGGGGTGGTGACGACGATGGCTTTTTGGGCTCCGGCGATGGCATTTTTGAAACCCTGCTCGATCCCCGCCGGACAGTCCACCAGTACATACTCAAAACTCTCAGCGAGTTGGCTGGTGATGTCCCGGGTCTGAGCCGGGGTAATCGAGTTTTTGTCACGGGTCTGGGCCGCCGGGAGCAGGGCGAGCTTGGGTTGGCGTTTGTCGCGGACCAAGGCTTGGTCTAACCGACATTCACCATTGAGGACATCCAGGATGTTGTAGACAATCCGGTTCTCCAGTCCCAATAACAGATCCAAGTTTCGTAAACCGAAATCTGCATCCACCAAGGCGACCGAACGGCCTTGAGCTGCCAGAGCCATCCCCAAGTTTGCCGAAGTGGTTGTTTTACCCACCCCGCCCTTACCCGAAGTAATCACAAAAACTTTGCCACTCATCAACTCCTCCCCCGCGCCATCCTAAAATCTGCTGCTAGCGCGATATGAATATTCTCATCGCGCACGTAGGCCACCTCGGGCCGGTCCGAGGGGGCACCCTCCGGGGCACGGGCCAAGTATTCGGCAATCCGCAACTGCATGGGTGCAAGATGTAACGCAAAAATTAAAGCACGGTCATTGCCATCACTACCCGCATGGGCCAACCCACGCAACTTACCCCAGACCATAATATCGCCCCGAGCATGGACCTCAGCCCCTGGATTCACATCCCCAAGGATAATCACGGTGGCGGGATGCTTGACTAGCACTCCCGAGCGCACGGTCTGTTGCAAATACAAAGGCTCAGCCCAGGGCATGAGGACGGGGACTGCCGGGGTCTGTTGTTCGACATTGAGACCCGCCACCGCTGCGGCGACGGCGGTCTGGCGACGGCTGGTGGTGACTTTACCCAGGGTGAGTTGGTAGCTTGTCAAAAGCTGAGCCACCTGTTCAAGTTGCGGGGCATCTGTCAGGCGGTCTTGACATTCGAGGATGACGCGAAACCCACCACTCCAAAGTCGTTCCCCGGCATCCAATCGTTGTTGGAGTTGTTGCATCACCTCTTCCCAGCTCAAGTCTGGGGGCAACAACAGCCGCAGGCCCTCGCTCGAACCTTTGAAAGTCACCTGTTGCTCAAGGGGAAGGGTCTGCATAGGGATGCTGAGGGTGGGTCTCATCCTATCACATTGCCGGACGGGCGACGATCTGGGCGAGTTGGGTGAGGAAGACGGGTTCGAGGTAGGCGCGGCGGAGGGTGCGCCAGTGGAGGAGAGCCCGGGCACGGCGGTCCTGAATGGCTAGGTGCAAGTCGGATTCAGCGGTGGACAGTTGGGCAGCGAGGACTCCGGTATCTTGAATGGTGCCTAGGGTCTCTTGCAGCGTCTTAATTCCCTTGATCCAGTCTTTGAAAGCCGGGGGGTAAGCATCAGCGAAAAATTCCGCCTCGTAGCGCACGTGCTTGAGGGCTTTACGCAGGTCGTGGAGTACATGAGGATCGGTGTCGTCATCTAGTAACCAACCCGGATGGAGCATCATCTCGGCACAGAGGGGACCGAGTAGGTAGGGCAACAGCGGCGACAGGGGGCGTTTGGCGACCGGATGGTAACGGGGCTGGGCCAGCCAATCGGCGCAGGCGCGTTTCAGTTTTTGGTAGCGGGGGCGGGTTAGTTCATGTTGAACCCGGCTGTAGGCACGACGACGCTGCTTGGTTAGCCGCTCGGTCAGGGCGGTTACTTGCGACTCATCCGGGAGCCGGGGTTGGTAATAGGTCATGAGGTCCGTCCGTTGCACATCTAGGTCCCGCAGTCCGCCCAAAGCCCGTCCGAGGTCCCGGACCCGTTCCTGGGTGAGGTCCGTGGGTAGATCGAGGGTCTGAGCAAAGACTTGGAGGGCGGTACGTAAACGCCGACAGGCTACCCGCATTTTATGAAGGGCTTCAGGGTCCTCATCTAGGAGGACGGACTCCTCTTGTCGGAGCAACTGCTCATACTGTTCCTGAATTAGGCCGTGGGCTGCCCACCCGAGTGTAGTTTCCATCCTTTGTTCTCCTTTAATTCCAGGGTAGCCAATCGTGCAAAAGCCAACTCCTCCCCGCGACGATTGTGGGCAGAACAGCTAGAATAGCCCCAGCCGGCGACGTTGGTGACTGCCTAATTGTCTCGATCTATACTCATCGCGCACGGGAGATGAGAACCGGAGATGGTGAGCACGCTGGTCTAGTTATCAGACGCTCTAAAATCTCCATCGCATTTCCCATCCTGGATTCTTTCAGGTCGCGGACATAGGTAAAACGGCGTCGCGGGTCATTTACTCGCTCAGTGGTCAAGATAGGACCGAGGAGCGGGCCAAGGGAATTCTTCTAACAAGTCATAGCTGCCTACTTCAGTCGTCGGAATCCCGGTACGGAGAATGGTCCAGCCTTGGGTGGTGTATTCCTGGTAGACCCAGCCTTGACCTTCTATGCAATAGTAGCCGCCCGTTCTCAGCCCATCCCAGTCTAGGCAAGCCGCGCCCGTGGGACCGTTGGGATAGAGGGCACAGTTGATACCCTGACGACCGAAGTAATATTGGCAATCCTCACAGGGGGCAGGGCCATGCCAGCGGCGTTTAATGCCCAAGGCAGCGACCACGCGCCGTGCCCATTCGCGCCGGACATAGGTAGGGGTGAAACGGTTGGGATGTTGGGCCACCTGTTCACGCAGCAGGGCCAAGGAAGCGGTGAGTTTGACTTGGTCGAGGAAAACCACAATTTTTTCGGTCATCAGGCTTGCCAGTCGCGACAGTGGCTTAATTCTGGTCCCGTGGGATGGAGGGCGCAGGTCAAAATCGCTTCCCCATACTGGCGACCATGGTAAAAACCACAACCCTGACAGGCCACCGGACGGTTCAACTCGCCCTCCATTGTCCCGGCGACCTCAAAGAACCAGTGGTCGGTCTGTTGGACCCACTGCTCTAATACGGTGTCCACCTGCTGAAATAGCGGATTGGCCCAGGCTTCCCACGTAATTAGATCCTGCTCGACACGAGCGACCCATTCATTGAAACTTTGTTCGAGGTCCATCACGGTCTCTGGGGTTTGTCAATATCGTATGCTTTGGGGGCGGGTTGGCGTGGGGTTGATATGCAGGGTTTGAGGTTTTCTAGTGTAGACCGCCAGACCTTGTTTTGGTTTTGGGCGGGGGCTTGTTTGTTGGGGTTGGGATTGGGGACAGTGGCCTGGGGCTGGTTGGGG
>Ga0163154_10004156_pt1 | contig 19265 bp, 9 predicted proteins | sample OliLakLV19MP9P1_FD_148649 | JGI IMG/M metagenome (GOLD analysis project Ga0163154, IMG submission 148649) | Freshwater microbial mat bacterial communities from Lake Vanda, McMurdo Dry Valleys, Antarctica - Oligotrophic Lake LV.19.MP9.P1 | ecosystem: Environmental > Aquatic > Freshwater > Lake >...
CTGCGACAACTCTGCCACTTGCTCCATTGTTTTGACCAACGCTCTGGAAGTTGCAGCAATTTGGTGAGCTGTAGCGGTGACTTCGTTGGTGGAAGCCAACTGCTCGGCAACCGTGGCTTCTAGCTGCTTACCTGCCGCTGCGATCTGAGTGGCGGAGGTGCTGATTTGCACCCCAGACTTTTGCGTCTGGAAAATCAGTGAATGCAGATTTTTTGCCATGTTCTGAAACGCTGCCATCAGTTGCCCAATTTCACCACCGTCCTGCTTCACCTCTAACGTCTCACGCAAATCTCCGTCGGCAATTCTCTCGGCAGCTTCTACTGCTTTCGGCAACTGCTGTCGAATCGGTCGGGCAATCCACAGCCCAATCAAAGCCGTCGCCAGAATCGTTAGCCCCGTACCCAAAACAATCACGAGTAACAAAAACTGTTGCCCTTTCTCAGCGGCTTCGAGGTTGCTCTTCAGGCGATCTTCCAGGATTTGAGTCGCCCGCGTGCGTGCCTCTTCAAGTTTGTTAAGGCGTTGAACCTTAATCTGTTTCTTTGCCTCGTCTGCCTTGTTGTCGTCCACCAACGCAAAAGATCCCGCCGAAACTCGGTCAAACTCCTCCCCCTCCTGAATAATGACGTTCACGGCTTCACGTACCTGTGGATCGGCAATGCTCTTCAGTTCATCTCGATTGACGAGCATTGCTTTTCGAGAGGCATCATAAAGGTCTCGATAGTATTGATCCTTGGGGTAGAGCACATAGCCACGAGTGCTGGCGACACTTGCCGCAATATCGTAGGCAAGCTCATTGGTCTTTTTGAGGGTTTCTGACGTTTCCTTGTTCTCTGCTTGGAGTCTAATCAGATTTGTGTCGCTGGCAATCAGAAACGCACCCAACAGAATTAAAAATACGATGGGCAGTGAGAAACCCAGAATCAGACGGTTAGTGATTTTATTGAACATGAGAAAGACGAAACCCTCGAAACATCAGATGGACATGATTGAAAGCGGCTCTCGAATAAACATGAGGCTGAAATGTATTTTTCTAGCGCTGAAGGCTAACGCGGCAAGTTTGCCTCCCCGGTTAACAGATTATGATGGCGATCGTCATTAAATAATTGTTCAATCTGGAGACACTGAATAATCCGTTTTTCGTCGATGATGGTGCTCGTCAAGTAGGGTGCTCCATCCACATGAATGCTTGAAGCGCGGATATCCGAAAGGGATCGATTAAGCGTTTCGGTAACGCGCTCCGCCATCAGTCCCAAATATTGCAGCTCTCCATCTGCTTTGGTGTGACTGACAATCATAATCCGGGTACTCAGGTAAGCATGGCTAGGGTTGCCTTGAATCAGGTGACATAGATCAACGACAGGTAAAATTGTTCCCCGGTAGTTAAACAAGCCCGCCACATATTCTGGCACATATTGCACTTTCCGAAGCGCCACTCTGGGAATCACTTCCACAACGTGAGTACTCTCGATCGCATAAAGATCGTCTCCAGCATAAAACAGCAGCATTAACATAGTTTTGATGTCTTTTATAGTACTAACCCACGATCGCGGCATGAGCGATCACAATCATATTTAGAACAACGAATGAACCAGCTAGGATTGGTACAGCCACACGACGCATTAAATAGCGTGAAGATTTTCCCTGCCCTGCTTCACTGAGAAAGCGAGTGTAGACCAGCAGCGTGGCTGTAACAAAGATATAGATGATGGCAATGATATGAATAAAATCAATGAGAGTGACAACATTACTGCTGCCCAAATCTGATGTCGCTGCTTGCATATTCACCAGTACGGCAAACAAAGTACCCACAAAAATGCCCAGGCGATCGCCAAAATCTTCATCTAGCAGCAACGCCATAATGGACAGTGACACAGCCGCATACACGCCCGCAGCCAGCTTAAAGAAGCTAACTTTACTCTCGCGGTTAATTGTAATTGAGATCACTAAACGAGAGCGATGATTTAGCTTCTCTTGAATGGATGGATTACCAAAGCTGGTTCTATAGGGAAAATTGATTTGAGCGATCTTAAAATCTGTAAGTTTCCAACCTTCTAAATCCATATCATTCTGATAGCCTGAGTTAGCAAAATCGGGGGAGTAAACAAAGTTAGCAGCATCTAACTTTGTTTCTTCTAGAAAAATTTGTAGTACATGACGATCAAACGGATAACTCCTAGTATCCCAGTTGTAGTAGATCGTGGTGCTAAATTCCTGTTCCGACCAAAATAGGTTTTTATTCGCCTTAAAGGTATCGGACAGATTTTCGCTGCGGGTAAACGTGTCGTAGTTTTTGCTGACCTCCTCACCATTAACAACCTTCAGGCTTTCTAGAGGCTTCAGATTATCAAAAGGGCAGAGACTCCAAACCCAGAAGTTTGCAGTAAATGACTTATCTGCTGGACTAAAATTTTGCAATGACGTCAAATAAATTCCGAGTTGACAAGTTTTGGGAGGGGTTAAAGCCGCCGCTTGAACGGGCAACGTTTGCTGAAGCCAGCAGCTAAGAACGAGTGCAAAAAAGCAGCCAATCAGCGATAATTTGTTGGCACTAACGCTCATCGTAGGATACTGAAGAGTAAAAATGTTCCATCTCCAGTAGTTAAATAAGCCTGCTACATAGGCTGGTAAGCGTTGCACTTTCCTGAGTACATCTCCAACAAGAATCGATCTAACCTGTTCAGACCTTTTGAGCTTTGAGATGATGAAAAAGTTCTACGAACTCTTCATAGCTGACCTGTCCATCAGCACTCGTATCGGCTCGCTTCAACATTTCCTCAACCTCGGCATTTGTGACCAAGGCATCGAGGTCGCGGATACAAATTCTCAACTCCTCCAAACCAATTTGACCAGAATTATCGAGATCGAACAATTTAAAGCGTTCTAAAAGCCGCTTATCTTGATCGTTCGTCAGATCTGACTCCAGCAGGGTAGCAAACTCTTCAAAGGTGATACTGTTGCTATTGGCACGTCCTGTGATGATCTCCATCGCTTCCTGAATTCGTTCGGGCGAATAGGGGCGACCCACGGCTTTCAATACAGATCCCAGTTCTACCGCAGACAGGGAATTGCTGCCGTCTTTATCAAATTTCCTGAAGGTGTCTTTGCAAAAAGCAATCTGCTCGTCGCTCATCCAATCAATATTGGCGGCTGTCCTTCCATCGGCTTGGCGCTGAGTGGCAATGGAATCTAGGCGATCGAGGACATCAAAGGTATGCGCCGTCGCTTGCCAGAGTCGGTTTGAATCGGTGCCAAACCGCACGCTGCCGTTTTCGGCAACGAGGGGTAAATCAAAGCGCAGCGTTGAATCTTCCATCAGCAGCCGTCCGGCTGGAGAAGTTTCTCGTCCATAGTAGTGGTCTCGATGGGGGAAGACGCTGCAAATGTTGATGATTTTCAGATGCTCTTCAAAAATGGTGCGAAAGATTTGAAATTCTGACTCCAGATGCGGCTCTATCTTCTCGTAGTAGGCTACGCAATGTTTCTGAGCGTCAAGATTTTCCTGGTGAGTCAGAATCAGACAAGGCATAAACAAGCACTCCTCGGTCGTGAGTTCGGCCTGCCAGTCGTATCCCCGATCAACAAGCTCCATTGCCTTTTGATCGCCGTCATACATGTGGATAGTGTGACGATAAAGATTGCGGGGAAATTGATCTACCAGGATCATTAAGGCAAGACAACCGCGAGGGGTTTCCATCCAATCGTCTAACTGACCTGCGATCGCCTGCTTTACCAGTTCTCCATACTGCTTGCGAATTTCGTTATCGGTGTCGTGACTTTTGCCAAACCACAAGGAAAGACATGCCATCGGATCGAGCTTGCCTGTAACATCCCGAAGGAACATGAAGTTAACTAAATCTTCCTGAAGTTGCTCATCCTTAGTCATACTTTCTGGGTTCTTCTTACAGAATTATCGGAACTGGGTACTTAGAGCGTAGCTTTTGCCTCATTGGCATCTTCCGCTTCAATTCTTTTTGCCAAATGGCTTGAAACTTGAAACTTGAAACTTGAAATAAGACCTGCAATGCTTCAATTCGTTCTAGGAATTGTTGACGTGGCTCAGATTAAAGACACGAATTCTGTCACTCTTGCTCTTGTTCGTAAAAACTAACTCACTTAAGCAATCGTCTGACAGAATTTCATCAGAAGCATCCTGGGCAGGACATTGGCGACAGGAGCCAATCTAGCAAGTAGCGGCTTCTACATCAAGCTTGAGTATGCACTCTGATAGTTTCCTCTAAAAGCATTAATAAGTTTTGACTAAAACCAAGTCCACGTTGAGAACTGTAGCTTTAGCCCTCACCCCTAGCCCCTCTCCCAAAGGGCGAGGGGAGCCGGAAAAGCTTTCAAAGTCCCTCTCCTTGGGGATAGGGCTTAAAGCCTTCGGCATACATGAAAAGGGTGAGGGAAAACTCTGAGTTTCAAGTTGGACGAGGTTTATATCTCAAGAGATAGTACTCAAACTACATCTATTAGTCAAATTCATGATATTAATAGCCGATATGCATGAAATAGATTTACTAAAGCTCGACTTCAAATTGCTCCTCGCACTACGGGCGTTGCTCGAAGAGCAGAATGTCACTCGTGCCGGAGAAAGAGTCGGTTTAAGCCAATCGGCGACGAGCCATGCCCTTTCACGTCTACGTGCGGTGTTTCACGATCCGTTACTCGTGCGATCGGGGCAAGACATGCTCACAACGCCTCGTGCCGAAGCATTACTAGAGCCGCTTCAAGCCATTCTTTTAGGAATTGAACACCTGATTCAGCCGCTTGCGTTCGACCCCAAAACAGCACAAGGCACGATTCACATTGCGTCATCTGACTATACAACCTGTGTGATTCTTCCTTCAGTTGTGAAGCGAATCGAGCAAGAAGCGCCCCATCTTAATTTAGTCTGCCAGCATTGGTCTTCAGATTCCTTTGATTTCCTGAGAGATGGCACGCTCGACCTAGGTTTCGCTGCCCTTAGCATCTTGCAAGATAGGCAGTTTCAGTTCCAAGAGCTATTTACAGAGGATTTTGTTTGTGTCGTTCGGGCGGCTCATCCGGTGCTTGAACAAGGACTGACGCTTGAGTCGTTTGTCGCTTATTCCCATGCGTTAGTGTCAATTCCACAATCGAGTAAAAGCTACATTGATACTGCGTTAGAAACATTGGGGATGCAGCGTCGCGTCATGCTGAAAGTAGCTCATTTTTTTGCGGCTCCTTTGATTGTGGCTCAAAGCAATCTGATCTTGCTCACACCTCGTCGAGTCGCAATGCTCTTTGCTCAGTTTGCTGACCTTGCAATGCTTGAGTCTCCCATCAAAATGCAGGACTATAGTTATGGGCAGATTTGGCATCCTCGTCATCAATATGATTTACAACACCTTTGGCTACGCAAACTGGTTGCAGATGAAACACAAAAGCTTTAGAGGATGTTTTAAAAGTAATCGGCTGCAATTTTGCACACTGCGTGATCCCCCCTAGCCCCCCTTGAAAAAGGGGGGAACCGGATTCAAAGTCCCCCTTCTTAAGGGAGATTTAGGGGGATCGAGTCCGTTTTTATACCAGTTACAGGACTTTTAAAACATTCTCTTGGACAAAAGCTTGAAAATTTGAAAGCGAACTTCGGCAAATCCATTTCATGCATGACAGCTATCGATGCTATTGATTTGACTCGCCCACAGAGTTTGAGTACTATTCACCATGTGTAATTAACATCCAACCATTCATCGTAGGGCTATCTCAAAGTTTGCCCCTTCTCCAATTGCTGATATTTTGACGCTCACCTTCATCTAATCGAGAGGTGTAAAAAATATCGGCGCAGCCTTCCCTAATGCTTAAAGATGTTACGAATGAATGCAATAAATCAAACCGTCGTTCAGTCGATCGCGCCTGCTGATTGGCGGCTGCGTCCAGGTTATTTAAGTGAGAGTGATTCTGATTTTGAATCGGTGCATGTGCTGATCGGTCAATTTCTTGCCGATCGCCACACGCCCGATCCGTTACCCGACGCATCCCTACTAACAGAAAACGCCAAATTTGAGTGGGGATACGGTAAACCGCTAGAAAAGGTGATTCAGTCCCAAGCCGATCTCGCCTTTCTGATGCAGCATCCAGCGTTATTCCGTAATGCGATCGCCATCATTGAACCGTGGGAACATGTAGGTCAAAATCCACTCGGAGAAGATGTCCGGGCATCGCTGAATGTGGCTTACATCGCTCAAAAAATTGCCGATTGCGATTCAATCTTGTTTCCCATGTGGTCTTCCGAGGTGCTTGATCCTGAGGTGGTGGTGCCGCTAATTACCTCGGGTTTAGCGGTAGTCGTTGAAGGCGGCGATCCGTCTGTGAGAGATGCTTCTACTTTTGACGGCTCTAAAGCTTCATTGTCTAATCTCCACTGTCTGGTTGAAAAACTGCTGCTCTCCCGTTCCCCAACGAGTGCCTTCGCGCTGTTTATTTGTTTAGGACATCAACTAGCAGCACAGGGACACATCAATCTGATTAAACAAGCAGTGCAACAAGTGCTGAGTTTAGAGGTATTACCCAGAGACCGCGACGGCAAGATGCTGAAGGCGCTGAAGCGCGTTTGCCAAGAAATTGAAACCGTTGGCAGTGCCCTTGTGATTACGAAACGCAATGGGCATGTTATTGCCGGGGGCTGGGATCATCCCGAATTTGCCGTTGGACCCAACGAACACAAGGAAGTTGGCGATCGCCGCTTGCATCACTACCAATCTCCCGATGGGGAGGCGCTCGGCATTCCCCAAGCACTCATCAGCGCGCACGAAGTCACCGCTGATGAATACGAAGGCGTGATTGACACCACAATCGAGTATGAGCGAGAAGTCAACATCGCCATGTTTCACTCAGATGAGGTCAATGAAGAAGCCATCTTATTTGCCAACTGGGCATACTGCTTGCTGCACGATGCCATCATTCCCTATCGGTCGATTCTAGCGGGCAGTCGGTTGGCATGGTTGCTCAAACTACCAGACGCGGTCGAGATTTTGTGTTCCACAGCCATTGGCGATGAAATTGTCACTGAATGTTCTGCGACTTGCATTATCTACAAAGATTTTGAGAGCAAACAGATTCGGCGATCGTTCACCTGTCAATTTCACCCAGAGCTATTGTCCGACTTGCGAACAGTTGGAATGTCTGAACCGCCTACCTATGAGCGGTTGAAGACTGATGATGGTGCAAGACTTTTTGCTCGATTGCTCTACGAAGGGATGCAAGAATGAAGCAGTCCTTCTATATTGATCTTCTGTATTGATTCTTTCAGCAACAGTTGAGCAAGCAAACTGGAGCGCCGTTTAGCTACTGTTTGGAAGTCTCACATTTCAGAAGGCGCTGAAGTGTAAGACTGTATGGGTTTTTAGAGCAGGCAAAGGACAATGAAATTGAAGCGGTGCGATCGCTCAGAGCTTGGTGGCACCCGGAAAATCGCTAAAGCAAAAACCTGTCCTAACCCACGATCGCGGCGTAAGAAATCATAATTACATTCAGGACAACAAACGAAATGCTGAACGATCGAAACAGGAGGCGGCGATCGCGAAGCATTGCCCGTTTCCCATGACCTGCTTCAGTTAACAATCTAGAATTCACGGTGGCAAAAGCGGCTGCAAAAATATAGAAAATAGCAGCAATATGAATCTGGTCTACCAGCGTCAATCCCTCTGTACGCCCCAACACCGATTCTGGGGCACGCATATTAACCAGCGCCGCAAACAAACAGCCCACTAACAAGCTGGTACGAGCACTAACAAGACTCGCTTGCCCAGTTTCATAAAAGAAAGATAACATCGCCACTGCAAATGCCACGTAAACCCCAGTCGTCAGTTTGAAAAAGCTCACAACTTTGACGCGTTGAATCGGCAGCAAAATGTTCAGTCGTGAGTACCCCCCCTGTTTTCCAGTCGAGGCCGGATCGCCAAACGTTGTGTTGTAGGTCTCCCTTTCTTCCGCAATACTAAAGCCTGTCAGCTTCCAGCTGCCTAACTTCATATCGCGCTGATAGCCAGAGTTTTTAAAGTCGGGCGTGTAAGTAAACGTTGACGCGTCTGAAACCACTTCTTCTAAAGAAAGTTTCAGCACATGGCGATCGAACGGATAGTTGTTCACATTCCAGTCATAGGAAAAGGTGGCGCTCACATCCTGTTGCGACCAAAACACCTGATCTTTTGTTGCAAACAATTCGGAGCGATTCTTCTTGCTGAAGGTCGTGTCGAATGCAGTCTCAGCCTCTAAGGCATCGACAAACTCCATACTCTTGAGCGGCTGCAACTCTGCATTGGGACAAACACTCCAAACGCGAAAATCCGCAGTATATGACTTGTCGCTTAATTTAAAGTCGCGCAACGCGGTGATATAAATCCCCACACGACAGGTTTGCGGTGCTGACACTTGTGCCAATGCCGATTCACACAGAACCCAAAGGCTCAGGCAGATGGGCAAGAGGAGAACAGCGGCGAGTTTGGCAAAGGGTTTGAACCGAGTCATACCCTTGCTTAAACACTCAGCCCATAATAATGGCATAGGCGATCGCGATGACATTCAACACCACAAATGAGAGGGTAAAAAGCCGAAAAAAGAAGCGGCGATCGAGCCGTTTAGCGTACTTCGCCTGCCCGCTTTCAGACGTTAAGCGTGAGTAAACCGCAACCACACCAGCGCCAAAAATATACAGGATCGTGGCAATGTGAATCTGATCGATGAGGGTTAAATCTTCAGTACGACCAATGACGGTTTCCTGGACTCGCATATTTAGCAGAGCCGCAAAGAGAGAGCCGATAAAAATGGCTCTCCTGGGACTTGCCAAACTTGTCTCTTTAGAATCATAAAAGAAGGATAGCATCGCCACTGCGAAGGCAATGTACACGCCGATCGTCAACTTAAAAAAGCTAAATAATTTGACTCGCTGAAGGTCGAGTGAAACAACCAGACGGGAATAGCTATTTTGCGGCGAGGTCAGTTCAGGATTGCCGAATGTTGTCGCGTAGGGAACTTTTTCCTCAGTCAGCTTAAACTTAGCAATTTTCCAACCGTCTAAGTCACTGCTCAGCTGGTAGCCGGAATGATCAAAGTCTGGCGTATAAACGAACTGAGAGGTGTCCTGAATGGCTTCTTGAATGGGAATCGTTAACGTATGGCGATCGAACGGATAATTGCTGACATTCCAACTATAGGAAAAAATGGCATTTACTCTAATTTGTGACCAATATAGGTTTTCTTTTGTGGAGAATGATCCAGTCAAGTTCTTACTAATCGAGACAAGATCATAGCTTGATTTGAGCTTTTTAACATTCAAAACCTTAAAGCTTTTGAGTGGCTTGAGTGTCTCAGACGGACAAACGCTCCAGACCCAAAATTCGGCACTGAAAGACTTTTCTGCTAAATTCAAATCCCGTAAAGCGGTGACATAAACTCCAACCCGACAGGTGAGCGGTGCTTGCGGAGCTGTAGTCTGAGCCGGAGCAGCCAGCACAGGGGCAGCCTGAACAAGCCACAACCCGCTAAAAAATAGCAGGACAACCAACGAACTGCAAGTGCATGAGAGCCAAAGGCTAAACTTACGGTATCTGCCAGAACCATAGAATCGATTAGAAGATGCCTTCGCAACACTAAAGCTAGACAAGTTACTAAGTCGGTTATGGGGCAAAGATAAGAGGACACACGATCGCCTCCTGGCGGTTCAAACAAGTGAGTTGAGACTCCACTGAGAGCACAGTACCCTGATTAACTTCAAGTTGGCAATCGAAAAGTGCGCGTTGACGCTAAAAGCACAGGCTACTGGCTAGAAAACCTTCATGAGGTGAGATTGCGAGGAGATATTCGCTATCTAACTGGCAAGAGGCATGATGAAATTGTAAGGACTCCTAAAGCGCGGCACTTAGACAGCTATGCCGCTGCATTTTGTTGCGAGATAGTTGGTGGTGTGCTCTGGAGAAGCAATTTCAGTCACAGTCAAAGGTCGATCTTTCTATGCTGCCGTCGCGCCAAGTTCTCGGTTGCGGACTCCCAAAAGCCTCCAAAACCCCCAGCGCAGACAATGATTACGGCGTGCAGTTAGATCTTCTACAGCCTTAAACCCTAAAGCCCTGAAACCGACTGCTGCGATAGGCGCGATCGCCCGTTTAAGGTCAGCCGAGGACACGCATAGGGTTCCAGCCGCAGATAGCGACCGCACTCATCGGGCGTTAGCTGGCGGAGGCTGCGATCGCGCGCTAGCTTCAGCAACATTTCCCAGGTTGCTGCCCATAGGTGAACCTGCCCGTCGGTCGCCAGAGTCGCCACATACTGGCCATCGGGGCTGAAAAATACGCGCTGTAGCGCCATCGGCTCCAGCGTATTTGGCCGCAACAAGGCTTGCTCTGTACCTGTTTGGGTATCCCAAAGCCGAGCCGAGCCGTCGGTGCCAGCCGTCACCAGCGATCGCCCATCAGGACTAAACTGCGCATCCATCACCGCACCCCGATGTCCTCCCAAAACTAGGTACGGATTGCCAGTTGCCGCGTCCACAATTCTGACGCTGCCATCTTCGGTTGTCGTCACTACCCACTGTCCACTAGGGCTAAAACTGGCGCTGGTCACACCAGTGGTGTGGGGTAAAACGACCAGCTTGCGCTGCGTTGCTACGTCCCATACCATTGCCGTCCCATCCAAACTCGCGGTGATCACACGCTGGCCATCGGGGCTAAACTGAGCGCGTTGGATTGCCGCCTTGTGTCCTGTCAGCGTCCCGACAGACTGCCCCGACTGCACATACCACAGCCGCACCGTTAGATCTGCACCCACGCCCAGCAGATAGCGATTGTCTGGACTAAAAGCCAGCTGTTGCAGCAGCACCGGAGCCGCTTCGTTGCTGCCGCCCTCCAGATTCAAAGCCCCATTGCGAAACAGGCGTAGCCGAATTGATGTTTGATCCGCCTGTTTTTGACGGATTTCGACCCAGCCTTTACGGTTGGCCGTTGCCGTAAATTGCCCATTGGGGCTGAGCGCAAATCCGGTGAGTAGGGCGTCGGCGGTCAGCTTTGCCATCCTCATAGGCAGGGGGGGGCTAATCGACAGGTTGTGGGCGGATGGGGTCGCCTCCGGTGCGCGTTCTAGATCAGTCGCTAGAGCTGGATTCGCCATGTCGGGATTGCTAGGCACCAGAGAGGGTGACTTGTCAGCTCCAGGGGCAGCGGTTTGATGGTCTGTAGGCGGGCGGAATAGCCGCTGGATGCGTCGCCAAATTTGCTGAGGGTCAAACCGATTCAGGTGAACTGTTGTGACGTCTGGGTCGGGTTGAGCAGCATTGGGTTGAGCAGCAACGGGTTGAGCTGGAGTCATTGCAGGCAGCGATCGCATATCTGCCAAGATCTGCCAATTTTTGACTGTGCCATCGGGGCTAACCATGACCAGGCCATCGGTAGTTAAAGCAGCGCGTTCCACCAGTTGAATCTTGGACAACGGGGGCGTCGAGAATTTTGGGCGAGTAATAGAGAGGAGCGCCGAGGCCGCTGAGGGCAGCGTCGCATCGACCCTGGGGCTGTTCTGGCGCTGCTCTGGGGTTGAGCTACTAGCGGCTGCCGAGTTGAAGAACGAAATCCAGGGAGCCGTCACATTGGGCACACTTAACGTCGGCAGTTCGCCGCCCGCTGCTGCTGCCCATAGCCGCAGATTGCCATTAGCACTGCCAGTGGCAATATACGTGCTGTCGGGGCTGAACTGGGCGGCGGTAATCGCAGGAGTTTCCGACTGAAGCGTTGCTAGCCGCCGTCCGGTCTGGGCGTCCCAGACTTCAACCGCATCTGCGATTGGAATAATAATTTGACGACTATTGGGGCTAAAGGTAATGGCTCCTGGCTCAACTTCAGCATTGGGGGCGATCGCCTCCTCTGGGATCAACTCTGCCTGAAGCTGACGAGTTTGCACGTTCCACAGCTGTGCTCTGTAGGTGGGCGTCCCAATCGCCAATATTGTTTCATCGGGGCTAAACGTGAGATGCGTAATGGGCGCAGAGCTAGACGGGGCTGGCGAACTCAACTCTGGAGGAAGGGTGGCGGTTGCTAATGGTGCCGTAGGAGGGAGTGCCGTAGGAGGGGGTTCAGTAGGAGGAAGCGTAGCAGCAGGGGGTGCAATAGGAGAGCTAGACGGGGTGACGCCCGCCGCATTGGGGACGGCAGGTTGAGAAAAACTGTGCTGTAGTGTCCCAGTCGTCGCATCCCACAGATGGGCTACTCCATCCTGACTGGCGGTGGCAATCCAGCGGCCACTGGGACTAAAGACGGCCTGGGTAATCTGGGTGGGTTGCTTTAAGTCATAGACTTGTCGCAAATTAATCGGTGACTGCTCCATCGGCTTTGGCTCTATGGCGAGGGCAGGAGGCTGGATGGCAGGGGAAGGAGCTGCTACATTTGCAGGGCTTGAGGCCGCAGCCCCGCCCAGTTTCGAGCCATCCGGTGCGATTTGTCCCAATTGTTTGGTCAATTGCCACAGCTGCAAATTGCCACTGCGCCCCACTAAAAGCAAGGATTTGCGATTAGGACTAAATTGAAAGCTATGAATGTTCCAGTCTTGGGTGAGCCGAGCCTGAAGTTTGCCAGTTTTGGCCTGCCATAGGGAAACGGTGCGATCGCCTCCAGCGGCAACCCATCGGCCATCGGTGCTAAAGGCAATCTGTTTGACCGGCTGAGGTAGCGCCAGCCGCTGCACCAGTTGACCCGATTCAACCGACCAAATTTTTACCTGCATGGCGGTTTCGGCGATCGCTGCTATCTGCTTCCCGTCGGGGCTAAACACGATCGCAATGATATTTGTGGTCGCAGGAGTAGACGATTCTGGGGCAAGGACGGCGGTGGCGGCGGATGGGGATGGGGCAAGCGCTGATTGAGGGACATCGGGGCCAGAGAGATTTGCAGCAGCATTGGACTCTGCTTTCCACGACAGCAGCCGCTGCGATTGGTCACGCGGCTGGGCATAGATGGCGCGACTGCCTCCTGTCCAGAGCCGAATTGTGCCATCCGCACTAGCAGTTGCCATCAGCTGCTGGTCGGGGCTAAAGGCAATTTGGTTGACGCGCGCCCGGTGCCCTTCTAGCTGCACCTGTAACCGCAAGTCGCGCAGTGCCGCCCGCAGGCTCGACTGGGCTTCATAGGTGCGCTCCCCTTGCTCTGCCGCCAGACGGCTAATCAATAGCGCTGCCATGGAGTCGTGACTGGGTTCTTGCAAAATTGACTGGGCGATCGCCGCTCGTTCTCGTGACGTGGCAACCTGCGACTGATAATTTTTTTCTGATTGGGTTTTAATGACATCCCGATATTGATTGAACGAGGCAACCAAGGCGATCGCCACCGCCGCAGGCACAGTGATCTGCAACAAACGCAGCTTGCGCCGCCCGCGCTGGCGTTCCGTCGTACTAGCCGCTACAAAGGTGTGCCCTTGAGCCGACAGTTCCTGCGGATAGACCCGCAGAAAGCGTTCTGCATCTAATAGCCGCTCCCCTCTAAGCAAATAATCTGCCGTTCTACTCTGGGTTTTGAGCCGTCCCTTCAGGCGCTTTCGCGGTTGACTAATCGCGCTCCACTCCTGTGCAGATTGCTCAATCCGCCGCAGCCGCCGCAGCATATCGCGACTGTCGTCGAGCCAGTTGCGCAGCAGGGGCCAGTTGCGAATCAGCGACTCATGAACCACATCCACCACATCTGGAATGTCAGAGGCTGCAATGTCTAGATTGCCTCCATCTAGACGTGAGCGATCTAGACGGCAGTCATCTAGATTTTGACGTGGAGATCGCCCATCCGACTCGTCTGCCTTAACCCCATCACCGCCCCGACTCGTAATGACCAGCTTAGCCGCCGCCAGTTTCTCTAGCGTCTGCTCCACTAGTTCTAGGGGAAACGCAGAGCTGACAAGCTCCGCTTTATTGATGCGACGGCGGGTGTCTTCGGTGCCCTCACCCAGCTGGGTTAGCGCTAAAAAAATCCGTCGAGTGACAGTTTGCTCATCAGGAGTGAGGTGATCAAAAAAATCGGTGGCCTGTTTCTGTAGAGTGCCGCGCACGCCACCTAGCTGAGCATACGCATTCAGCGTCAGCCGAGATGGCCCGCCTGTAGGGTCTATTTCTCGGTGCCGCCACAGTTCCATCAAGGTATATTGCAACAGCGGCAATTCGCCCGGTGCGCCAATCACATCCAGCAATATGGTGTAAATCAAATTGGGTTCACAGATTAGACCTGCTTTTTTGGTTGGTTGCACAATGGTGGTCTTAATCTGTTCGTATCTCATCGGCATCACCCGCACCACTTGGCGCTTAATTTGGGCAGCTACGTTTGGGTAACGCAAGCACTGCCCTAGGAAATCTGCCCGTAACACCACCACAATTCGGAGGCGATCGTTTGCCGTTTGCAGCGCTTGGGTAAGACAGTCAAAGAAATGACGCCGCTCTTGTTCTCCCTGCGCCCCTCTGCACAGCGAAAATAGTTCTTCAAATTGATCAATCACTAGGACTAAGTTGGATGCAGTTCGCCCTGTCCCTCCTGTGAGACTGCCATGACTAGATGTGCTGGTTTCGGACGATAGACTGGCACAGACTAGCTGTGCCAATCCCTGCTCTTTATCCTGCAAAAAATTTTCGGCGCGACGCAGTTGCTCAGCCCGCACCAGGTCTGACAGGTCTGGATCAACAAAGGCACTGGCCAAACTGCGTAGGGGATGCTCGGTGGGTGTAATCAGCTTAATCCGCCAGCGATCGCTACCCGGCAATGCCTGCCCCCGCCGCAGTTCTGGTACCATCCCCGCTCTCACCAGCGATGACTTCCCGCTACCCGACGCCCCAATCACGGTCACGAACGCATCGGTGGCCACCGCATTGACAAGCTGTTGCGTTAGCTGTTCACGACCAAAGAAACAATCTGCATGGGCTTCATCAAAAAACTCTAATCCTCGAAAGGGGCAGATATCTACTCCTGTAGCATCGGTGGCCGGAAGCAGTGAGTCTATGCCAGAACAGCGCGTCAGAACGATTTCATTGCCCGAGTTTTCAAATAGGGGCTGCTGAATCTCCCCTTTGAGGCAATTGCTGACCCAGGCTGTCAAATAGTGATTGGTGACTCTGCCGCTGCTAGCATGGCGGGGATCAAGCCCTTCGTGGACGGCTTTGGTCAGGACGCTGTAGGGGCTATCTAATGACTCGTAAGCAGATTCGTACTCCCGTGAAGCTGCGATAAATAGTCGATCTGTGCCTGCTGTGGCCCCCGGATCAGCCTCCAAAAAATTTAATAATTCTCCACTATGGCAACAGTCTAAGATCACGATCCGCTGCCGCACTGGGCTTTCTTGGAGCAGTCGTCGCAGCCAAAACAAGGAGAGTCCGTAAAACCCCGCATCGGGCTGGGCATCACTCACAGCCAGATAGCCTTCTTGAATGCCCGCATCTTTTTGAATGCCGTGCCCCGAGAAGTAGAACAGCGCCGTGTGAGGAATATTGCGACCCTTGGGCTTAAACAAGTTAACCAGAGCGGTTTCTAAAGTCCGTAGGGTGACAGGGGTAGTTTTACCAATGTGAGGCTGCTCAGCATGCACAATTTCAGGCAGACGCTGCACCCGAAACTCACCGTAGGTTTGGAGCACCTGGGCGATCGCCTCTGCATCGTGCGCTGGGCTTTGCAACGCCTGTAAATATCGATATGTATTAATTCCAACGACCAAAGCATCTCGTGACATTCGCTTCTTCTCTCTGTCAAACTCTCAGGAAACCCGATTAATTCATCTCGTTTCTTTGCCGCATTGAAGTGCCTCATTAACCCAGACCTGAAACAGGTAGACGCTGCGCGCGGTGAAACCTCTATCCAGTCAGATCTGGTTTTTACATTCAAACCACGGCACTCAAGCTTAAAAACAACAGCCATTTAGCTCAGACTATCTACTAAGTTTTGTGGAGGATTTTTCCCACAGAAAAGCAGCAAAATGGCGGTATGTACCACTTCTCAAGCAGCGATGGCGATGATTATTTTTTGGGGGTTCTAGCCGAGAGAAAACAGAGAACAACAGGGGAAACTTTAGCAATCGTCTCTAAATCCAAGAAGACTTAAAGCTTTGATTAACGGCAACAGGATCTACTCTGAAATCGATTTAGGTACGCTAATTAGTTGAGCTTATTGGCAGATGTTGTACGACCGTTAATATTGTCAACCAAATCAATTTCGCATAACGTGCACTTTTTAGGCCGCTATCTGTCTTATCTCGAATCATTCTTGTGAGACATTTTTGAAGCTATCAACTTCGACAAACAGCCCTCTCGTTGCTTTTACAGCTCCCTAAAATAAAATATAGCTGTCTTCATCCCTTATGTAAAAGGGGGTGACAACCTCTATGGGTCTTACCTTCCAGGCTTTTTTGGATTTTGAAGATTTGACTTTAACCTTGAGAATACTCTGCATAAATGCTGAATTTTGATCTACGTAAATACCAATCTTATTATTTTTTTAAAAATAGTTTTCTAAGCTTACCTCCTCTTCTCATTCACTTCTCATCCTCAAGGAAGGGCGCGTATCCCAACGCCAGAGTACGTCATGAAGGTATAGCCTTTTACCGGACAAAAAATATTTATATAGCAACCTTTATAAAATGTGATAAAGCTACTTGGGGAAAACTACGTAGAAGAGTAGGAAGTAATTGTCCTAGTTTTTCGCTTTGATTTGGAGAAATCTCCGTGAATAATGCAAGTGAATGCAGTCAATTAAAACAGCTATTGGCAATGTCAGATTTAGCGTAAATACAGCTCTCAAATCAGCCAGGTGTATGAGGAGAATCAGCCAAATCTATGAGGGAAGTCGGGACTTTGTGAGGGTTGATATCCGCCAAATCACTAAAGATTGCTTGAATCTATCCAGGCAGAGGTCACTTTTTTATTTTTTATTCAAATTCTGGCTGGCCGCAGAGTTTTGGATTAAAATTCCTGGAAGCAAATAAACACCTAATCCCTCCTTGCTCCGGAATCGAAGCATTGGAGGCTGCTTTAAAAGTTGCCGATAGCCTGTCAGAGACCTGGAGGTGTGGTCTACCCTTAGAGGATACGGCTGGGGGGTGACGGAGGCGTGGTCTGCCCTGCGGGTTTTTTTGAAGAGGAGGGGGATGTCCGGCTCTAAATCTGCGCGCGTGAATGGTGTAATTTAAGGTATTTAATGTTTATAAGATTTTAAAGTTAGTGGTAAAAATGATTAAGTCTGGTGGTTCTGATTGATCCTTCGCCTTGCCAGCCGTTCAACGCATTTGTCAGATTCAGAGTAGGTTTCCTTGGATGGACTGAGTGCGATCGCCAGCTCGCTGCCTGATTCATGCCCCATAATTTTCTCCTCCGTGATTTGGGCAACGAGTGCAATCCTCTGCTCTTTTAGCAATCTATTCTCTTAGTCGTATGCCGCAACCCTCTGCCTCACATCCGGTTAACAGCACTTCTACGGCGTCTGCAATCGACAGCAGTGCTTGGTACATTGAAGGAGAAATATTGGCCAATAAAGGCTGCTATTCAGAAGCCCTGCACTGTTTTAAACAAGTGCTTGAACTTCAACCCGACCACTGTGCCGCCTGGGTTTTTCGGGGAGTCATGGCGCTGCATTTAGAGCACTACCCTGAGGCTCTACGAAGCTGCGATCGCGCTCTGGAAATTCAACCTAGCAATTCTGAAGCATGGATGTTTCGAGGCGTGGCCCTGCATCGGCTGCACCGCTATCGAGAGGCGTATGGCAGCTACGATCGCGCTTTGGGCAAGCAGCGGCGGTCAAATTGGCAGCGATTGCTGTCATAGGGGTTAGGCGCAGCGATTGCTGTCATAGGGGTTAGGCGCAGCGATTGCTGTGGTAGGGGTTAGGCGCGTCGGCTAACGATCGAGATTGGCCTTAAGTCTGCTGCCCTCTGCTGCATCCCGGTTTAGTTCGATTGCACAGCTGGAGCGGAGTAAAATAAGAAGGTTGAGTTGAGGATCAAGTTGCTGATCTAAAATGCCTATCGAAACTATTTATGGTCATCTACAGGGCTTAAAGTCTAGCCAGCTCAAGCAGTTACAGCGGCTATACCATCAACGGTTACCAGGCGATCGCCTCACTACGCCAGAGTTTGCTCAGCGCTTAGCTGCTGTGAGTACCGAGATTGGACAACCTGTGTGTGCCTACATTAACCGCCGAGGTCAGGTGATTCGGATTGGTGTGGGGACTGTGCGGCAAACTCAGATTCCTCCTTTAGAATTACCGCGTTACGGGGCTGAGCGCTTGAGTGGCATTCGCTGCATTGCCACTCAACTGAAATCAGAACCGCCCAGCGAGGGCACCTTGACCGCTATGGCGCTCCAGCGATTAGATGCCCTGGTGATCTTGGTTGCTTCGGGCGGCGGGTTTGAGCGTCGAGGTGGGGGGGCAACGGGCTATGTGCAGGAGGCTTTTCTAGCGCATCTAGTGCCTCATCCCGAGGCTAGCTGGACGGTTTCGCCAGCCATGAGCTTAGACATGATTGCTCAGCAAGACTTTTTGGACTTGACCGAAAGTCTGGAGACTGAATTCCAGCGTGAATTTGTGGCTCAGCAGGTCGATGCAGACCACGATCGGGCGCTGCTAGTTGGTGTATTGACTGGAAAGCTAACCGCTCAGGCGTTTCAAGATGGTTTGGTGGAACTGGCGCGGTTGGTAGAAACAGCAGGCGGTGAAGTCATGCATGTGGTGCGCCAGAAGCGAACCCATCCTCATCCTCAAACTGTTGTTGGAGAAGGGAAAGTTCAAGAAATTGCCTTGGCGGCTCAAACGGTAGGAGCCAGTTTGGTCGTGTTTGATCGCGATCTGTCCCCGGCACAAGTTCGTAATCTAGAAATGCAGATTGGCGTTCGGGTGGTAGATCGCACAGAAGTGATTTTAGATATTTTTGCCCAACGAGCACAGACTGGAGCCGGGAAGCTTCAAGTAGAGCTAGCGCAATTGGAATATATGATGCCTCGTCTTGCCGGACGCGGCCGTAGCATGTCTCGACTGGGAGGTGGGATTGGGACACGTGGCCCCGGCGAAACGAAGTTAGAAACTGATCGACGAGCCATTCAACGGCGAATTTCTCGACTGCAAAACGATGTGAACCAGTTGCAGGCGCACCGATCGCGTCTACGACAACGGCGACAGCACCATGAGGTGCCCTCGATCGCCGTAGTGGGGTATACCAACGCTGGCAAGTCTACGTTGCTCAACGCCCTGACTAATGCAGAGGTTTACACCGCAGATCAGCTGTTTGCCACCTTAGACCCCACCAGCCGCCGA
>Ga0163154_10004158_pt1 | contig 19255 bp, 20 predicted proteins | sample OliLakLV19MP9P1_FD_148649 | JGI IMG/M metagenome (GOLD analysis project Ga0163154, IMG submission 148649) | Freshwater microbial mat bacterial communities from Lake Vanda, McMurdo Dry Valleys, Antarctica - Oligotrophic Lake LV.19.MP9.P1 | ecosystem: Environmental > Aquatic > Freshwater > Lake >...
GTTATTAGGTTAATTATAGCATTTCTTATACGATTATTGTTTAATAATAATATGTGGATAACATTAGAATAACAAAAAACCCGCGTACGCGGGTTTTTTGGGTAAAAATAACTATTGATTAGCTACTAACTACAAGTAATAGCGTAGTTTACTGCAGGAACAGCCTCAGATTGATTTGTTTTTCCAGTGCTATCTATACAGAAAGATTTTGCGGTAATAGGAAGGGTACTTGTACTTGGTAATTTACCTCTAATTGCATATGCCTTTGGCTCACCTGTACCTGTCCATCCACCAGATCCATTTGGAACACCATCTGTAACAACAATCAAACCTGCTGTGGCACTAGGAAGGATAGGTGAAGCAGTTGTACCGTATACAGCAACACTAAAACCTTGTGCGACAACATCAGCCAAAAGTATTGAGTAAGGAGCTACTCCTTTGAAACTGTAAGCAGTAGCACTTGCTGATGATGTAAATGCATTTGCATAACTATTTCCATTGTACTCCGACTCTATTGCAATTCTTAACTGTTGTACACTTGAGATAACTCTCGAATCTTGTCCCTTCTTCCTAGCTGATTGCAATGAAACTAGAACAACGGAAGCAAGGATACCGATAATCGCGATAACTACGAGCAATTCAATAAGGGTGAAACCTCTTGTATACCTTTTCATATAATATATTTAATTAATAATTACGTACTTTGTTAATAAAACCTTTTAAGGTTATTAGGTTAATTATAGCATTTCTTATACGATTATTGTTTAATAATAATATGTGGATAACGTGTTATTAGTGATAAACCAGATGTACCAATAATTTTCACAGATTATTCCCTACTGCGCCCCAGCAATATTATAAATAGGCACAAGGACCGACGCCAACAAGACTGCGACACCACCCCCTAACAAGACAATCATTACTGGTTCAATAAGAGAAACGAGGGAATCAACAGCGGTTGTAACTTCACGAGTATAGAAATCTGCTAAGGTTTTCAAAATACTACCCACCTCTCCTGTCTCTTCTCCTACGCGAGTCATTTGTACCATAATACCCGGAACTTCACGTGGATTATTCGAGAGAGATTCTGAAAGAGTTTTACCACCTTTTACCGACTCCATTGCATTGAATAAAATCCCTTGATAAACCTTATTATCAATAATATTACCCGTCAATTCCAAAGCTCTGACAATAGGAATTCCTGAAGAAAGCATTGTATTCATATTGTCCGCCAAACGAGATAGATAAAGTTTCTTAAATAATGAACTAATATAAGGAATACTTAGCTTGAACTGATCGAAAGCAATTCTACCGACTGGTGTCCGAATAAATCTTATAGTAAAGAAAATAACAACCGCAAGAATAGCTAAGAGTACGAAACCATACTGAACCAGAAAATTACTTAAACCTAAAATGACCCTAGTATAGATCGGTAGAGCCGTACCACTTTCGGTCAAGATACCACTAATCTTTGGTATAACCATCGTAAACATCAAAATCATAACTGTAAAAAAAGTGACAACAACAAAAGCTGGATAAATCAAAGCACCTCGAACTTTTGAGGTTAATGCGTATGTTCTATCTAGATAAGAAGCTAGGTATTCGAAAATCTGATCTAGTTTACCAGACTCTTCTCCAGATCTGACCATACTTACATAAAATTCACTAAAAACTTTTGGATGCTTGGACAATGCTGTAGAAATAGAGTCTCCACTTTGTAGATCATCTGCAATAATATTTAATTTTGAACGCAAAAGTGCATTTTCTGCTTCTCCAGCCAACAATCGAAATATTCTCAAAGCTGAGACTTGAGCCTGGAATAAAGTAGATAGTTGTCTAGAAAGAATAACAACTTCTTTACCAGAGACATGATCAAAAAGCGAAATCTTACTATTCAAAAATGAAGATGGGGCACTTGCTTCTTTGATTGAAGCCAAAATCAAACCCCTTCTTTGTAAAGAAGAGATCGCCACATCTACATTGATCGCATCGATAGAGCCTGCCTTTTTTGCTCCCTTTTCGTCTAAAACTTCGTAATTAAATAACATTTGTTTTAATTATAGCATTCTTCCTAGATTTTTTGGATTGGTTGAATTTGCATAAGCATCTTCAACAGATACATCACCTTTTCTCACTAATTCAACCAAACACCTGTTCATATCGATCATACCTTCTTGAGAACTGGTTTCAATAACCGTATTTATCTCATAAATTCTCTTTTCTCGAATGAGGTTTGAAATTGCACTGTTATTTATCAACAATTCATAAGCAGGAACTAAGCCACCTGAAATACGTGGAAGTAAACGCTGAGAGAAAATACCAGAAAGCGAGCCTGCTAATTGGACACGGATTTGATCTTGTTGACCAGATGGAAATGAATCGATAATACGGTCTATAGTTTGAGCAGCATTATTTGTATGAAGAGTAGAAAAAACTAAATGCCCTGTCTCTGCAGCAGTCACTGCTGTTGAAATAGTGCTTATATCTCGCATTTCACCAACCATACAAACATCTATATCTTGACGAAACATCGCAGTAAGAGCATTGGGAAAATCTGGAGCATCTATTCTTATTTCTCTCTGATCAATGATCGATTTTTTTGATTCAAATTGATATTCAATTGGATCTTCAATAGTAAGAATATGCTCAGCTCTAGTTTGATTTATCATCTCGATCAGAGTTGCTAAAGTTGTTGTTTTCCCTTGTCCAATAGGTCCTACGCAAAGGAAAAAACCTTGGGTTTTTCTGGTAAAAAGCTCGAGAATTGGAGGTAAGTTTAATTCAGATAATGTACGAATATTTTTTGGAATCAAACGTAGGGCAACCGAAGTGTGACCTTGATGAAAATAAACATTACCTCGAAAACGAATATTAATCATACTGTATGAAAAATCAACAGTCTTCTCAATATCGAGCAACTCTTTATTGGCTGGAGATAAAAAGAAATTTAGAAATCCCTTCATGTTATTATCTGAAATAATCTCTTTCTTAACCAAAGGGATCAAATTATTTGAAACACGAATAATAGGTGGTCTACCTACAGAAAGATGCAAATCAGAAGCTCCTTCTTGAATAACTAAAGTAACTAAATCTTCAATTTCTTTTTTATGATCCATATTTTTTAATTAAATTAAACTTGCTTTTTACTTGCACAAATTTTCTCTACCTCAAGAAGTACTTCAGAAGGTATCGATGTTGCTTTCACAATATAACCATCAACTGAAGATTTTTGTGCTCTGGCAACATCATCAGACGCACTCTGATTTGTTAACATAATAATTACTGCTGAAGAGGCGAGTTTTTCTTCTCGAACAATGGAGACTAGTTCCAGACCATCAATACCTGGCATAACAATATCAACCAACATTACATCTGGAAGATAACCGTCCCGAAGTATTTTTAGAGCCAACTCTGTCGAGTTGGCAACTTTGACTTCATAACCAGCTTTTGTAAACTTAAGAGAATACATATCGAGCAAAAAACTATCATCATCTATAAACAAAATCTTTCTTTGTGATATTTGATCACTCATATATTCATTATACCTTATTATAATTTATTTACTTCTTCAAAAGGAATTTTCTTCTCGAAAGCTTTAACAATCGCACTTTCCTTAATCGAAAGCATACCCTTCTTTCTAGCAATATGAAGTATTTCACTTTCTACAGGGTTAGTTAGAATTGCTTTTTCAATATCTTTGTCCATCATAAACATTTCAAATACTGCCAAACGACCTTTTGTACCTTTTGGACATTCAGGTGTTGGTTTTATTTTGTAAACTGTATCTGTAAATGGTATTTCTTTCAGATATTCATCTGGTAAATCAGCGAAAGATCTCTCGATTAGAGCTTTTGTACTACCCTCGACTTTTACAGCTTCACCAGTTTGTGGACAGATAGCACCAACAAGTCGCTGGGCAATAGCTAAAATAAGAGTTGGGGCAATAAGATATGGATCTACTCCCATATCAATAAGACGAGGGATAACACCGGCCGCATTATTGGTATGCAACGTAGAGAATACTAAGTGGCCAGTAAGAGCCGCTTGCACCGCAAGTTGAGCTGTTTCTTTGTCTCGAATTTCTCCAACCATTATTATATCTGGATCCTGACGAAGAGTTGTACGCAATCCAGAACTAAAATCGTAGCCTATTTCTGGTCTAACTTGAGACTGACTAACTCCTTCTATTTGATATTCGACCGGATCTTCTAGTGAAAGTACGTTATAACTTTCACGATCAACTTCTTCCAAAATAGAGTAAAGAGTTGTAGATTTTCCTGAGCCTGTAGGACCAGTGATAAGAATCATTCCGTAAGGGGCAGAAATAGCTTTTTTGACCATTTCAAGATTTCTTGGAGAAAAACCCAGATCATCTATGACACGAATACCTTTTGCCTGATCCAAGATACGCATCACAACCTTTTCTCCATAATAAGCCGGAAACGTTGAAACACGAAAATCTATTCTTCTTCCATCTATTCGTGCAGAAAATCTTCCATCTTGTGGCTTTCTCTTTTCATCCAATTTCATATTAGAAAGAACTTTTATACGCGAAACAACCGCAGAATGAATCTGGGGAGGTAAAACCAAGCTGGTATTCAAAATACCGTCAACACGAAATCTAACTCTAACTTTATCGCGCATATGTTCTATATGCACATCAGATGCTTCACCTTCCACTGCATAACGAACAATAGTTGCTACAATTTTTACAACTGGCGTATCCTCAATTATCAAAGCTTCCTCCTTTTCACTCTCAGATTTTTCTTTTGCACCTAATTTTGCGTCTTTTTTCTTTATATCAAATGTACCAACTGATAATTCGGTTTCTAATTCTGATAAAGCTTTTGTAACTTCACCAGTAAGACCTTTGTACATCTCAATTATTTTATTGAAATCATCAACTGTAATAAGAAAAATGTTGTATGGAATATTTTTTTTAGTCGCCAAAAAACTCAAAGCATCTCTAGCTTCCATATTATCTGGATCTACTACCCCAACTTCTAGAGTACCTTCCACCATACCAATTGGAGCAAAATGATAGTGTAGAGCCGATTCTTCTGGTATGTACTCTAAAATATCGAATGGTACTGTAATTCCAACAAGAGAACGGACTGGAATATTCAAAAACTCACCACGGGCAGTCAAAATATCGTTAGCTTTTAGACCCTTACCAGTTAAAGCTTCGTCCAAAAGTACACCAGTAGAAACTTGTTTACGAATTTCACCAATATCGGCCTTACTGATCAACTTTTTCTGTAGAAGTATATCGAGAACTGACATAATATTTGATTTTTATTGAAAAGCTAACGACTAGCTCCTCCGTTTTGTAACGGAGCCATACCAGGAACTGGTGAAAAAGGATTTGATCGACCCACTGGCAAAGATGGTATTTCTACTGAGTAATCCCTGAGAGTCTTGTAAACCGGATTATTAAAAAATTCATTATCTATTTTAAGCGAACTTATCTCATTTAATAGATTTAAAACTTGAGTGCCGGCAACTTGATTGGCATTATTAAGTTCTTGTAAAGTTAAGCTTTCTGAAGTTTTATTACCAGTCCAATAAAAATATACTAAAATAGCAATAATTACAATCACAGTAATAATTAAATATGGCATTTTTGAAGGTTTTGCTGTATTCATAATATTAATTTCGTAACCAATAAGTCTTCAATTCAATCTTCCAATCATATACTCCACTATCACTTGCTGTTACTGACAAACTACTAATATCCAATATTCTTAGACTGGCTTCTAAATCCTGCAGAAAACTTATAAATTGCTGATAGGGCGCGCTTACACCAAAAGAAACTACTACAGTATCTAGAACTGGAGCCGAAACTGCACTGGGATTCATCGTTAATGCTGGATCGGTTATGTTTGGGGCTGTGTCTGTGTTTGTGTTTGTGTTTGAAGCAGTAGCCTGTATTCCTTTCAAAGCAAAACCGTACCTCAAAGCAACATTATTAAGATCAATTATTAGACGAATATTATCTATACTTTTTGGAACAAATTTATCTAGTTTTACCCTATCATCTGGAGCTAGCTTATTATAATCATCGAGGACTTTATTTCTAACGTCGATCAAACTTTTGGCATTTTTAATTGCTGTAACATATTCATTGTTAGATGCCTGAATAATAGTAGCTTCGGCCAAAACACCTTTGGTCACAGTGAAATAGAGACCAATTGCCATTATTATTAAAACTGTTGCATATAAATTGCGATCCATATTATTGATTCAAATTATTATCACCTGTTACAGACTGGGCATAAGAAATGGCGCTCTGATCTATATCGGCCGAAAAACCAAACGAAACTGCACCGGTCAAATCAAGAGTTGGGCTAGAAATAACTGGATTTTTTACTACATTTGATATACCGTATTTTGCTAACTCTGATAAAACATCTGATTGGAAAGCAACCACTGCGAGATTTTTACCTTGTCCTTGCATGTTAATAGTCAACTTTCCATTATTTTCCTGAGAATTTTTGAAATTCATACTAAGAAAACGAACATCTGATACAGTCATTTTTTGAATTATGTCGAAAACCCTTGAGAAAGCTACATGATTATTCAACAGTTTTTTTGCAGAATCAATCTGCACATTTATTGCCTTTAATTTTCCAATAAGATCAATGTCGAACTGTTTCTCTCTAGCAGCCAAATCTACTTTATATTTTGCATTTGCAGAACTTAGATAATATTTCCAGAAATATACTCCGCCAGTTGCCCCAATCGATATAATAAAAGAGATTACAGCGATAGCCATGTAAAAACTAGTCAAATTTGTTTTTGGCTTTTTTTGCATTTGGCCACCCCCTATAGTGCCACCTGTAATACCTCCGTTTGGAGTATTTTGTCTTTTGGGTATAAATGAAGTTTGGAATTTTTGTTCCATATGTCTTGAAACTAATTATACCAGCTATTCTAAAATATAGACTGTGTATAACAATATCGAAACTCTAGCCAAGTTCAGATAAACGGCGTAATGCAGCACCTATCGCTACAGAAAACTCTGGCCCAATATGAGTAAATTCATCTGCCAATATTGCAGGAGTTTCTAATTTACTAAATGGATCAGCATTTACAACATCAGTCTGGAAACTAATCTTTGCCAAATCAGTCAGACCTTTTAATAGTACACCTCCCCCAGTCAAGATTATCTTACTTACATTTTTTGCATATTTCTTTTGATAAGAGAGGAGTGCGCCATTTGCTTCATACAAAACATAGTCCAAATTGACCGTAATAATCTCGGTTAATTCCTTAAATTCTGATCCACCCTTGAGTCCGTATGTACGTTTTAAGTTTTCTGCCTCAGAAACCGGAATAGACAAAGCTTTGGAAAGAGCGATAGTAATATCTTGACTACCTTTATTGATAATATGAGAAGAACGCAACATTCCTCTTTCAACAATATAAAGTTTTGTTGCTCTAGCACCAAAATCCAAAATCATCGAAGTACCTATACCATGATCTATAACCGAACGAATGGTACTAAAAATTTCAATTTCATAAAAATTTGGCATCAAACCACTACTGGTTATTATCGATTGATATTCATTTATAAAATCATTATGGACAGCGACAACCAAAATGTCTCTGCCCTGTTTTTCTACTTTTACTGACTGATCTTGAGGGACATAGGAATCTTCTTTTGGGATTATTGAGTAATCGAGTAAAACTTCTGTAAGTGGAACAGGTATATATTTGCGGGCTTCTATAGCAACAACGTCACCAACCTGAGCGTCTGGAACTGGTGGTATTGAAATAAAAGTTATAAGGCTTGAAGATAGAGGTAGCGCAACTCCACAAGAAGTTGTGGTCGTCTTGGCTTCACGAAGAATATCCTTTATTGCTTCAACTATTTTATCTGAATGAAGAACCACTGATTGACCGATTTCCAAACCAGCATACGGGCCAAGAGCCAACTCTCCATAGGTTTGAAGTACAGCTTTTCCGCGTCTCTTTTTTATTTGGACAACCTTGATGGCTGAAGAACCAATATCTACTCCCAAAACACTGGTATCCTTTTTGAAAAATGATGAGAAAAAAGACATGACTATATTATATCTTACAAATAGTATATAAGGAAAGATTCACAAATGCTATTTTTAATTATATTATTTAATTTACATGTCTATTTTTAATTCATTTTTTGAAATAATTTTGGAAGCGCTTTTCCCTTCTTCAAAAATTGATGGAAAGCTTTTTTCGTATAGTAAAGAGCATGCTCAGGAAATTTTACCTTGTGCACCACCATCACCGATCACTTCAGCTCAATCTATTTTTGCCTATAAAAATGAATTGGTTAAAAGTTTGGTTTGGAATATTAAGTATAAGAAATCGGAAAAGGCTCTAGAAATTGGTGGCTATGCGCTGTATTTGAATATTTTAAAGATAATTGATGAACAGAAATTTGCAAACCAAGCCGATTTTGATAGTAGATTTGATGGCAAAATATTGATAGTGCCAATTCCCATAAGTCACAGAAGAAGGAACGAGCGTGGTTATAATCAGTGTGAATTGTTATTGAATAAAATAATAGAGTTTGATAATGAATATAATAAATTCAATTTAATCAAAGAATCTACTACTAAGTTTAGTATCGAAATTGAAAAAGAAAAACTCATAATCCCTTGCAATGACTTATTACAAAGAGTTATCCACAAAGATAGACAAACTCTAAAAGATCGTTCGCATCGCTTGGAGGATGCGAAGAATATTTTTGAGATTAATCAAGGGAGTTTGCGTCAGTTAAGGGGAGAATTAAAAAATTTAAGCGTTGGTTTTGAAATCACCGTAATTGTAATAGATGATGTAATCACAACCGGAAGTACAATAAAAGAGGCTATGGGTACTCTTAGACAAGCTGGATTTGAAAATGTAAGAGGGTTGTCGTTGGCGCATTAGTAACTATAGCCCTGTGTCAATCCAACATGTCGGTCCCGCACCTCTGTGTCATTCCCGCGCAGGCGAATCAACAGATTCGTGCATGGCCGGGAATCCAGGATACAACAAATTAACTTAATAAAAATCCTACACAACCACTTTCACAAACCTGCGTTTACCTATTTTTAGAACAGTTGTTTCTTTTGGAATAAAATTTGGATCAGTGATCTTTTCATCATTTTCTAGACGGACTGCCCCACCATCTATGAGGCGTCGCCATTCTGCCTTTGAAGGTATTACATCTGCTTTGATAAGTAAATCTGGCAAAGATTCGCCTGAGGCTACGTCAAAATTAATCTCTAAAATATCTTCTGGCAAACCACCTTTGGAGAAAGTGTTTTCAAAAGCTTCGACTGCCCCATTGGCGAATTCCTCGCCATGGAATCTCTTTACAATATCTCTAGCAATAATTACTTTTGCATCACGAGGACCTTTTGCTAGCAAACTTTCTTTTTCATTTAATGGAATCCGAGTGCAGAACTGGAATAACGGCTCAATCATCGGATCTGGCAGTGCCATGATCGCTCCGAAAAGTTCATTTGGTGGTAAGTTAATGAAAACACCTGTTCCGTTGGATTTGGACATGAGTTCTCCTGTTTTTGGATTGGCAACCAAGTTCAAAGCTACAACAAACTTATCTTTGTTCTTCAAACGCTTGAGTAATGTTCTGCCCGCCAAAGCATTGAAAGTTTGATCGGTACCACAAACCTCAACATCTACTTCCATTTCTACACTGTCATAACCTTGCATGAGAGGATACATAAATTCATGAAGGTAAATAGGTGTATTTTCTTTGAGCCTCTTGGCGAACATGTCTCTTTCTAACATTTGTTGAACAGTGAAATTTGAAGCAAGATTTATAACATCTGTAAAATTGAGCTTTGATAGCCATTCTGAATTGTAGGCAATTTTTGCTGGATTCTCGGCATGATCAAAACTAATAAGTGGTTTGACTTGATCTATCCAGCCAACAACATTGGCTTTGACTTGTTCTTCAGTCAATTGTTTGCGAGCAGCACCTTTGTCCGATGGATCACCGATCTGTGCTGTAAAATCACCGAATAGAATAATTATTTCATGACCCAGTTTTCGTAACTCTTCCATGAACATAATATTCTTTGCATGACCGAGGTGAAGAGCGGTGAATGTTGGATCAAAACCAATGAACATCTTCAGACGATCCCCCGACATCAAACGTTCTACGAATTCTGATTTGGATGGCAAAATATCTACGACTTGTCCTCGGGCAAAGATCTCTTCTATTTGTGTTTTATCAGTAATCGTTTTCATTATACAGTTGGTGTACTTGTAGAATTAGACTTGCCATTCCACAATTTTGCTACGAAATATAAGTATATGAGTTCTAATATACCCATAGTATTAACAACAAGCAAGATCACGAACCACCAAGGTTCGTTGCGCTTTGCTGCGTGCCACAGAGCGTAACCTTTGAGAGCTAAGATAACCAAGAACAACAAACCGGCAATTAACCCTATACCAATCATTGTTCCTATACCAAGGCCTAGTGGTTGACCCCAAGATTGACCGTATAAAGAGTTGTACATCATAAAAAGATAAAAATTACTAAGTAATAATGATTTATTTTAGCATAAATTAAAGAACGGAGTTCTCTGTTTATATTATCCTTGATGCGGTCAATTGTATTAAAACAAAATTTTAAAGATCACTATAACCGCTATCAATGTCCAAATACTATTTAATACACCATGTTGATATGCTCGTTTATAGAAAGAAACTAATACGATACCTAAAGCACCAGTACCGTTTAATAGCTGATAGATAATATCTGTAGGTTGTAATATAGTCGCTTCGCTTCTTGAACTGCACTCACGCAAAATAAGGAGCGAGCTTGCGAGCGACTATATTTTACGGTGCTTTTTAGACGAAGTTCGAACATCAATCAAAAAACACCGCCAAGAATCACATTTAGAAAAATCAAGGTTGGAAGCCTCGGCGCAAAGCGCCGAGGCTATTTCTTACGATTTCACAAAACGATTTCCAATTTTGGCGGTACCTTTTGGTTGAAATTCTAACTTTTTTTGAACAGAACCCCGACTAATCACGCGCCGAGCGCGTGGTGGCTCTAAACTTAATTTTACGCTCGTAGAGCGTGGTAATTCTGTCGGTGTGTTTCCGCTCGCCTCCGCTCCGCTACGGCGAAACAAAACAGAAATTTTTTCAATACATTTTTTATTTTTTCGCCCTCCTTTTTTTCTTTTAATAGGATATGAAAAATTTTCTGTTTTGGATTCCTCTTAATCAGAGGAAAGCGGAAACGCTCTAATTTTAATCGTAAAAGGGCAAAAATTCCTTCCCCCCAACCCCCTTCCTTTTTGCCCGCCTGCTTGGGCTTCGCACCTAAAACTTTTCGGCGGACGGACGGCGGGACTTTGCTTTATAATGACGGATTTTGGAAAAATTTACAAATGCTATGAATTATATTACCATTTAATCTCGCTTTTGTAAATAATCAAAATAATAAGACTACTCGCCTACATTTACTTGACATTACTATTGTAAATATGTATCATTGTATATCCATAGGGTGTTCCTGTGGGGTTGTTCTTTTACACCAATAAAGATTAGGAGGTATCACGCCATGAGCAGATCTGCTCAAGAAATCAAGGCACGATGTTCCTCTATACTGAAAGATGAGAAAATCATCTTTCTTGTGGAGGCAAGCAGTAGTCCTTCAGCCGCATTTGATATGATCTTTGCGGCTACAAATGACTCTGACAAGGCAAAAGCCGGCCGGTGGCTGGCAGTCCTGCGTAGGGACTACTTGGAAGAGTACGGTAAGTTATTTCCACTCAAACCTAGCCACGTCAGTAATGACACGGCACAGACAGAAAAGGAGATTCGATCATGAAAAAAGAAGTGATGTCACAGGAGCGTTTAACTGCCTCTTTGACTATTCCAGATTTGACAGATCCCAAGAATGGGATTCATGCCATCAATCTGGTTGCCAGCAATGTCAGGCGGGCGTTGGAGAAATCCTACACCGAAGCGATGGTTGAAGAGGTTCGCACAAGTCCAGAAGTCTCCGTAAAGGAAAACTTCGACGACTTGCTGTTCCCTGCAGATAATGCCGGGCGTTCATCTCGCTACACGCGGTATGTTACTCAGGATACGGTTTTGAGGACACATACTTCATGTGCTATTCCGGGTTGGCTTAGAAAGGCATCCCGGAATGGTATCAACGATACAATCGTTATACTGCCAGGAATGTGCTATCGACGTGACGTTGTCGACAAGACTCACTGCGGTGAACCTCATCAGATGGACGTCTGGAGGATCAATCGTGGTAGTCCACGTTTCGAAAGACCAAACCTAATCCATTTGGTGGAGACTATCCTGAACTCTGTCGTACCGGGGTGTAAGTATCGGGCAAATGAAGTCCAGCATCCCTACACGATCAATGGTTTGGAGGTGGAAGTTCTTGTCAATGGATCGTGGCTTGAAGTTCTGGAGTGTGGTGAAGCTCATCCGACAGTTCTCATGAACGCTGGACTTGATCCCAAGATATACTCAGGCCTTGCTCTAGGTATGGGTCTTGATCGGCTCGTCATGATCATCAAAGGAATTGACGATATCCGCATCCTCAGATCGGAGGACTCTCGTATCAGGCGGCAAATGGAAACTCTCAACAAGTTCGTTGTGGTTTCTGATCAGCCAGTGACAAAGAGAGTTCTCTCGTACTCCACTTCTGTCGACAAGACCGAAGAGGACATCTGCGAGGAAATCAGGGATGAGTTAGGCTCGGATTCCGTCTTCATCGAGAAGATCGAATATTCCGAAATTTCCCATGAGCAACTGCCGGAAAAAGCCATGATCAATCTCGGCATCCGTCCTAATCAAAAAAATGTGGTGGCAACTATCACATTCCGTTCGCTGGAAGGTTCTCTGCCACGAACGATGGTTAATGAGTGGATGCAACGCCTCTACCCGAAGCTCAACGAAGGAAGCCGAGGGTATATGTAAATTGGTTCTTTGGCGAGGTATCGTTTCGATGGAGCTATAGACAGACAATGTCTATAGCTCCTTTTTTATATAAAAAGACCCCATAACAGTATCCAGCTGTTATGGGGTCGCATGTGAGGCTTTCAGAAAACTGGAAATAGTTCGACGTCTCTTATATCCTCTGCGTTTAACAAAAGCATAAGGAGTCGCTCCATTCCCATACCTATGCCTCTACAGGGAGGCAGACCAAACTTCATAGCGTCAATAAGGTCTTCATTGACTCCGCTGTCCTGACCATCATTGCGGTACTTCAGTTGCTCTTCCATCCGCTTTCTAATGACTCGAGGATCACGCTCTGGATTAACCAGATCGGCGACGAGCATTCCATTGATGACCAGTAGAGTTTCGTCAACAGTTGATCCATTATCGTTTAACTTGAACAATGGAGACTGTGCGGCGGGTAGATTTCTTAGAAAAGCAGGACCCTTGATGTGTGACATCACGTGGGCATACAGTGCAGTAGCCACTGTATAGTTATTCATCTTTGCGGGACGAATAATTTCTGCTTTGTCTAAGATGCGTCCTAGTTCCTCAAGAGGTCGATCCTCATCGTACGATGAACCAGTACACTTCTCAATTTCTTCCTTGAAGTCATACGCTGGCCAGACACCAGAACAATCTATCTGGCCATTTGCCGTTGGAATTGATGTTGAACCATACAGTTGGGAAAGGATCTCGCAGATCATTTCCCGCGCCAAGTTCTCCATCTCTTCTCTAGTGGCATAAGCACGGTACAACTCGAGGATAGTAAATTGCGGAAGCATGTCGCCCGTTGCTCCTTGATTACGGAATGATTTGCCGAGCTCAAAGACTTTGGAGAATCCGGCAATCATCAGTTTTCGGAGCATTAATTCTGACGTCAATCTGAGATACATGTCCCGATCATGTTCGGTAACATGCGTCACAAACGGATCTGCAAGACCTGCTTCAAATGTTTCTTGAAGCAATGTCATGTTCAATTCCTCATATCCTTCTTTGTAAAGGAACTGTCTGAGGACACGGAACACAAGTGAACACCTACGGAAATGTACGATCTTTTTCGGATCCCGAATGAGTTGGAGATATCTATGAGAGTACATATTTGACCTCTTTCGGAAATCAATATTACTGTCATAAACATCACTGGTTGCTTTGGAAAGCAACAAGATATTTTCCGCTAGGAAAATATCCTCGTCACTTACCCGGTGTTTCACTCCATTCAACATCACGATGTCACCATAGTGAATGGTGGAGTTCATCGCTTCGATGTTGGCTAGAGTGCGAATGAGATACGCAGGAATTGATGAACCATTACCCTCGATTTTCTCAAGGACAATGACATCTTTCCCTTCAATTGTACTGAACACACCGAGCCTGGAGATTTCACCAGTGTGGTCAGAAAGCAACAGCCTGCCAACTACAGTTGTTTCCACTCCGTAAGGAACACATTTAAGCCCACATACATCCGTTGATCCTCTTGGCGTCTCACGACGAAACGCAAGAGTGTCGATTTCGAGAGCACGAACTCTCTTTTTCTCGCTATTTCTTGCCATGAGACACCACCTGTGGTTGTTAAGTTTACAATGAACTAGCTTACATTAAGCTACTATAAAATACTTAATCTGTCAATGAAAGCGGTATTAAAGAGGGATTAACCTTTATTTTTAAATATATCGTATTTGAAATCTTTGTATGTCATAGATGGACGAGGTCCGGTGCTATTTTGATATTTACCTTTGTATAAAACAATATCTCCAAATGGAACCCAAAAGCTAACTTGCGCTATAAGCATTCCTGGGTAAAGACGAACAGGTAGAGTTGCATATAACTGAAATGTTGTAACACCATGAGAACCTATATCGATTAAATCGGCAGTTATATGAACAAACAATCCCATTCTCGCTGTCCCAGATTTTCCATGAATAAGGGGCACATAAAAGTCACTGCCTATGCGTTCATTGGAGTGCCCTAATAGGAAATCTCCTGCCTTAAGGACAATGCCTTCTTTAGGTATTTTAATTTCATCGTATGAAGGCTTACATCTCGGATCAATTATATCTGATTTGTAACGAATAATGGTATCGCCAAGCGATAAATCATAGGAATTAGTTGTAATCCGTTCTTTATCGAATGGAGAGATATCGATTCTGTTTTTTCTAACTTCCTCAATTATTTTTTTGCCTGTTAGTATCATACATTTTGATGGATTAGTGGTACAAATGATTCTTGGGGGTGGTTTAGGTGTCCATATCGTCCGTCATATTTTTTAACTGTTCCAAAATTTTTCCAAAATGACACCTGCCCAATTATCATCCCAGGATAAAGCCTGATCGGCAAAGCCGCGACAATTTCCAATGTCCACTTGTGTTTAGATGTAGTATGCCCCAAGTTTGCCGATACCTGTAAAAAAAGACCGTATCTACCCATTGAGCTTCTCCCGATGAGAGACATAGCGTATTTAGAACTACCAATAATTTCTTTTGTTGTAGCCAGATACATTTTTCTTGGTTCCAAAACATACCCATCTTCAGGTATGTTTATTTCTTTAAAAACAGCTTTCTCACCGTCGAATCCATCAAATATTTTTATGGTTGATCCGAGTCGGTAATTATAGCTATTTGGGTTTATCTGGTCATCAAAAAATGGCTCGATAAAAATATTGCCGGTTTTGATTTCATCTCTGATTTTGCTTCCAGTTAGAATCATATTTTTAGAACAGTTCAACAAATCGATTTGGATACACGTTTTTTCTGTATTTTAAGACAAGAACACTATACATCTGATATGGACGAAGATCATTCGACATCTTCTTTACTTCATAGAGTCTATGGTACATAGCCTCATATACTTTTTTATCCTCGATTTTAAGCATTTTGCAGGCACGGTCTATAGTGCATTTGCAGTAGTAATTAAGTTCTTCTCCGGTCTCTTTCACCAAATTGTTACGCTCTTCAAAAATAATTTCAAGTTTATTGTATAGCTTCATGATTTCTTTGTATGGAACTCCTGTTGGTGTGATGTCAAAAACTTTTTGGGCTCTCTTAACCAACGAATAAGGTAGTGGTTTTGTAACATAAAATGGTGACGCTAAGATATAGCCACCGTCCTCGAGCATGCTGATACATTTTTCCAACATTTTTTGCGGATCTGGGAAAAAACCAAGAGAGGCTCCCACAACGATGTGTGTAAATGGTTTCTTAGACTTGTATTCATAACCATCAGCTACTTTGTAAGAAAAATTTATATTGGATGCATACTCATTCCTGTTGTAATTCGCCATTTTTATAGACTTCTCTGATAGATCAAATCCTTCTCCACTACAACCAGAAAGTAATGAAAGTTCGCGTGAGGAAAAACCGGTTGTGCAAGCTACCTCTAGCAAGTTTGATTTTTTATTTAATCCTGAAAAATATGCCCACTTTGATAGAGTTACATGCGAACCAGGCAAGACATTCCATTGATTAATAAGACCAACAAAGTCTGTGTAAGAAAGATTTTTAATATATTCCGGTGTGATTACTGTTTCTTTTTTCATATTTTTTAAATTATAATTTATAAACTGGTGGTATGGGTTGTATAAAGTCCTGAGCCAATGAATAGGTCAGGGCACCTTGATTAGGTACAATAATAACATCATTTTCTTTTAGCTTACTTGCATAACAAAAGTATCCCCAGATATCCCAAGTTGTGCAGAGATTACCCCACATATTACATCTAATTTCTTTCTTAGAAGGAGAGGATATATTTATTAAGGGAAAATATTCATGTTCAAAACGTTGCCAACCTACCATATTTACTCCACCATTTAAGACGACATTGTTTTCGTTCTTTTTATCTGCCACGGATAGTACGATATACATGGCATCATTACAGATGATACGTCCCGGTTCCGAATAGTAAGTAACGTCTATGATTGGTTCTAGGTAAATCTTAATCGCTCGACCTATTTTTTTGGCATACTCCTCAATCTTGATCGCATCGAGTATGTAATAAGGAGTATCAAAAATTGTCTGATTTCCGATGTAAGAATTGACAATTTTAATTATATTGCCTCGAGGTGTCTTAAAAGGATAATATCCCTCCGCCTCATGAACCTCAAAACCACCACCAAAATCAACGTATTTGATTTTTCCCAAATCTTTTTTATCGAACGATTGTGTAAGATATCCCCCGAGCTCTTTTATTGTATCCTCATAAAATTTGGCATCCTTGTTTCTAGACATGTGAAAATGTACCCCCTGAAGTTCAATGAAGGGATATTTTTCAGCCTCTTTCCAAAAGCTTTTCAACTTTTTTATATGTATTCCATATTTTTTCCAATCACCAGATAAATCAGTGTGAATTCTTACGCCAGCTTTAATCTTTTTCTTATAATGATTTGTTAGATTGCCGAGTCTCTCCAATTCACCAAAACTATCTATGTGAATGGTAATAATGTTGGTGTGATTGAGAGCATGCAACAAATCTTCATTCGTTTTCCCTGGGCTAAAATACACAATATCTTTACATCCAGCTTTTATAGCCATATCTATCTCTCGTGGACTTCCAACATCGAGCCCCATGCCTTTTTCTACAGCACGTTTAACGACTAAAGGATGGTGGTTAACTTTCATTGCATAGTAAGCTTTGAAAGAAGGTATTTCTTTTTTGAACGCTGTTAGAAAAGTTTCAATAGATTGATCAAGAGCATGCTCGTCAAAAACATAAAAAGGGGTTCTATTTTTATTAGCAAGTTTGATTATTTCTTTCCTCTTTTTAAGAATACGGGCAACAACATGGTACAAGCTTCTTTTTTTGTAAGAAATTTTTTCGTTCAATATTTTTCCTACGCCACCTAGAATTACTTGATCATTTTTATTTAGCATATATTTATTACAACACAGCTTGTTGAAATTTTATTTGTTTTTTCTTGGTATCAATAGATGCAATTCCACCATTTGGAATTGTAATCAGTGGATCAGAGTGGCCGAAATCAACATTATAAAGTATTGGGAACTTTGTATTAGAAAAATATTCTTTGAGGATATCTTCCAGAGAATCTTCGGATGAAAAACTGGACTGTTCGGTGAATCTTCCAAATACCAGTCCTGCTATTTTATTAAACCAACCTAACTGTTTGCATTGACACAAGAACCTGTCAACATGCGCTGGCGTGCTGGTTTCGTCTTCTTCGATAAAAAGAATTTTATCAGTCATGTCCGGTAAATATTGGGTCCCGTTCAAAACCAATATAGTCTGTAAATTTCCTGCAACTATCTCACCATTTGCTTTTCCATCAGAAAACACTTTTATACCATGGTTGACTTTCTTAATTCTATGATCATTATCTGGTCTCAAAAAATATAGATCATCGGCATAATCAGATGACGACTCAATTATAAGATCTTCTTGAGGGTTGATGCACATTTTTTCAAAATGATTCCATGTATACTCAAATGGTTCTGGCTTAGCAAAAGAAATAGCTCCGGGTCCAGAAAAGGTTACTAATCCAGTCCTAGTCGTTATTGCTGTAGTCAGTGCCGTCACGTCGGAATATCCAATAAAAATCTTTGGGTTCGCTTTAATTAAGTCATAGTCTAAACCATCAAGTAATTGGTTAGTATCAAATCCGCCCCAAAAGGCCATGATACATCCAATATCTTTTCTTTTAACAAAATCGTGAATATCTCCAATTCTAAGATCTGGCGATCCCGCAGTGTGCTTTTTTGTTAGAAGTTTGACTGAACGGCCTTCAACAATAGAAAACCCTTTGTTTTTCAAATAAGAATATCCTTGCTGGATAACATTCTCTGGGCAAATGCCGGCTACTGGGTCAGCTGGAGCTATTATCCCTATTAGCTTACTTTTATCTAACCTGGGAGGTAAAATTTTTTTTATCATATATTTTTTATTTTATTAAATCCTCAATAGGAGTGTCCAGTCCCTTGGCGATCTTTTTCAAAGTTTCAATGGTCGGATTATCTTGTTTGCCTGCTTCAATGTTAATAATCGTGTTATTAGAAACATCAGAAAGGCGGGCTAGTTTTTCCTGCGATAAACCCATTTTTTCTCGTAACCGCTTTACGGTTTTTGCTATATTGTTTTTACTTGACTCTGCCATAATTTATTAGTAATATTAAATTGTGGTATACTTATATATGAACTTCATTTCTTCCCACAATCTAATATTACCAAAATATTTGGTAATGGTAAAGAGGAAAGAGAGTAAAAATCCAAAAACGCGCGCACGGGAGGGTGGGGCAAGCCTTATTTCTCTTTTGTCTTCTTTTGTGTTTTC